>WNGB01007799.1_pt1 | contig 15330 bp, 6 predicted proteins | sample 5400681 | NCBI WGS metagenome assembly WNGB01 (sample SAMN13153367, study PRJNA577476) | soil metagenome | isolation source: 115 cm soil or saprolite under grassland replicate 2 | place: USA:California | collected 2016-06-15
CTCCTTGCCGTAGGCCCACTTGCGTCGGACTAACGTGCGGTGCCAGCGCAGCAGCGTCTGGGGTGTGACGAGAAACGACGATGCCTACCGCTGTCGGGGGAGCACCCGGCTGGCGGCGGCGAGCAGGATTCGGTCGCGTACGGTGAACCTGGGACGGCCGCTCTTGCGGCGCAGCACCCGAAGCTGATGCCGCAGGACGAGGATCTCCAGATCCTTGACGCCGTCATCGGCGTGCGAGAGGACCAGGAGGCGGACAGCCAACAGAGCATGAAGAGCATCGACGGATGGTACGAAACGCCTGCTCACGGTGCGAATCCGGGTTTCCGCGCCGCACAGGCACCCAGAGCCATCCATGCTGGCGCCGAGACGGACCTCTCCTGTTCCACGATGGACTGTGTGAACGTTCCGCTCCCCTTGCGCCGGCGGGTCCATAGGTGCTGCCCATCCAAGCTCTTCGCACCGTCCGTGGTCTTCGCCCAACCGAAAGAGGCTCGACTCCCGCTCGTTTCCCGCTCTCGCGGGGATCTGTAACGACGCTGACTCAGGATTCCTCATCGTACGGACCGCTCACTTGCTCGCCGCCCACCGGGGGAGAACACCCAGCCTCCGTGCGGCCAGAGCCTGCCCTCCAGCAGGGAGCAGGGTCCGGCCAGGACGGCCCGGCTGGAGCAGGAGCACGGGCAGGCGTCAGCTCGCCTCGGCCGCTGGTCGTCAAGCCGGGTCCGGCCCTGAAGCGGGTCGAGGGCAAGCACGGCGTCGAAGCGCTCGCGGGCGCCGGCGAACACCTGGCCGCCCCGGGGCGCCATCATGGCCGTGTGCGCCGCTGCGGGGCCAGCCGGATGGGCATTTCCGCAGCTAACTGCAGCTGCCGGGTTGCGAGGATCTGGTCGGTGCCCTGCCGAGCACTTGAACCTGCAGACCATCACGCCATCACCGCAGCTCACCGCCACTGGCTCGCGAGGTGACCGTCATTCGCAGGTGTCGGTGCCCTCCTCCAGCTTGCTGGCGGTGATAGATCAACCAGCCGGCCCATGATGGTGATGTGACAGCCCACGCGCGGCTATGCATGTCTCCACGCGAACCTCTACGCGCGATGCCAGCGCAGCAGCGTGCTCGGCTGCACCAACCGTCCCCGCCAGACCGATCGTGGCAGCAGCCGTGCCAGCCCGGCCAGCACCGCCCGGTCCGCCCAATCCATCCGTGGTCGGGCCACCTGGCGGCGCAGCACCGCGACCTCGTGGCGCAACACGAGCAACTCGGCGTCCTTGGTGGCCGCACTCCGCGCCAGCAGCGCAAGCCACCGCAGCACCTGGCAGAACAGCAGATAGAGCAGACGCAAGGTCATGCGCCGATCATCGCGGCCAGGTGACTCCGCTGCGGACTTGCAGCTCAGCACCCACGACCGAGTTTCTGGCACCGACAAGGTCGGGCCGGGTCCGAAGACCCGGCCCGACGCGCAAGTCATCTACTAGGGCGATCACACAAGCCCACCCCAGGAGGACTGGGCGCTCGCCGGGATGTGGTAGTTGCGGGCGACGGCTTCGTCGAAGATGACGACCAGGCTGTCCGGGATGTAGGTGATCTGTCTGACCTCGTGTGCCTCACCCAGCGCGATGACCAGGCTCGGCGCATCCCTCAACATCAGACGCAACGCCCACACCGCCTCGGGGCAGTTCTCATTCGGCACGTGCCAGGCAAGCCCGACCGCGGTGATCGGGTTGCCGCTGATCCGACGCCACTCGACAGTGTCGCTGACTGTCAACGCTGTCAGGTGCCGATCGGCAAGCGGGGCTGGCGTGCCCCGCGCCACCGCCAACCCCTCGTTGAACCCCTCCATGTACCAGAACACCGAGAAGACGCCACCCGCGGCGGTCAGCAGCTCCACGCCCATGTCGACCTCGTCGAAACCGGCGAAATGGCGACGCTCAACGTGGTCCGAGCTGGCCGGGAACAGGTACTGGGCCCCCTCAACTGTGTGACCGAGCATCGCCCGGACGGAGCGCTCAAGCGCCCGCCGCCCCGCCTTCGTCACGGGCCACGGAGCGATCAGGTCCGTCATCGGAACACCCCGAAGTACTGGAACTCCCCGCTAGGATCGAAGGACGCTCCTCGTCCGTCAGGAGCAATGAAATACGTCCCGCCCTTGAAGTTGCCAGCGGTGATCGGCTCCGTACGTGTCCCAGGGTCCGTGAGGATGTCATCGAGCTGTTCTTGTCCCATCTGGCTCTTCATCCTGTCTCCCCCACGCAGCATCGGGAAGTTACCTTCACCCTGGTGGTCCTCGAGTTTTTGTCCCGCGCGGGTAAGCTCACCCCTGATGATCCGCTGACCGGAGGCCGACAGCGCCTCCAGGTTGGGGCAGTTGTGCACTAGAACCGAGGTGCCTCCGGCCTCCACATAGTAGGTGTGGATCCCGTCGACGGTGAGGTCGTACATGTGGGCGTGACCGCTGGACGACCGGACGCTTGTGACCGTTGCGGCAGCGCCAGTCTCGGTGTGCAGCCGGTCACCCGACCGCAGCCTGGCGGCGTCGACCCAGCCGGCTTCGGTCTCGTCCCAGAAGGGATGATGCTGCGTCGTATGCAGCACGAACAACCGTCCCCGAGCGTCCCGAACGGTCAGATCGGCCAAGTCCGTATCGCGGTTGAGGTGCAGCGCCGTCACCGTACGGATGACGGTCTTGCCGGTGCGCGGGTCGGTGGCCTTGACCTTGTCGCCGAGCCTGACCTTGCTGATTGGCTTTTTGGTCCCATCGGCCATGAGCACCAGCGTGTCGGCCCGGAAGCTGTGCAGGCACACGATCTGCTCTAAGACCGAGGTGTCGGAGCGGCTGCCTCTCAGTCGGAGGCCGGAGATGGCGCCGAATCTGCCGGCCGCCTGGAACCCACCTTGGATGGCCATCTGGGCCGTGAACTCCGCGTACCGCTGGCACGCCTCGCTGCAGCCCTTCGCCTCCGCCGCGTACCTGGCCAGCACCGCATTGAGCCCCGACGCCAGGAAGTTGGTGCAGACACCCTGCTCTGTCTCGCAGGCGTGATACATGGCCGATGCTGTTCTCTGCCCGCGATCCTTGATCTGGGAGTTGAACTCGTCCGAGTAATACTCGTCGAATAGCGACGCGAACCTTTCGATGTTCGTGACCTGGTTCGGGTTGATATAGATGCCGTTGATGTAGGTATCGTCGCCGCGGTGTGTGTGGACTGTTGTGACGTTCGTGCCGTGTGGGAGCGTCGAGGTCGAGGTCGGGGTCGGGGGTGGTGGGGTTGGGTGGGTGCGGTCGTAGGAGTACTTGCCGAGGGTGGCGGCGTTGATGGACGCGTCGCTGGTGGTGCTGCTGCCACCGCCGCCGTCCCAGTGGGCGACGTGGCCGTCGGATTCGGCGTAGCCGATCGGGTTGGCGGCGGCCAGGGCGTAGCGGTTCTGGTTGAGCGGGTCGGTCGACAGGCCGAGATCGTCCAGGGCGCCGCGGTACAGGTCCTGCTGCAGGAAGCGGCCGCTGCCAAGGTCAAAGCGCCGCGCGCCGGTGTCCAGGGTCTGGGAGCCGGTGTCGTAGCGCTTGGCGGAGAAGCGGAACGGGTTGAGTGGGTTGTCGTTGCGGGTGGTGCCGTTGACCCACAGCTGGTCGCCCTTGCTCAGCACCTTGGACGGGTCGGTCTGGTTGGCCTGGCTGGCCTGGTCGTCCTCCATGCCATAAGGGGTGTAGGCGTACACCGCGCTGGCGGAGGTGGCGGTGTTGCCGTCCTTGTTGATCGTGGCGACACTGCCGTGCACGTCATGGCCGTAGTCATACCTGGTCGGCGCGGCTGGCTGGGTGGGCGCGGCGCAGCTGGCGCTGCGGTCGCCAAGGGTGATCCGGTGGCCGTAGGCGTCATATAGGTAGCTCTTGTCGGCGGTCAGCGTGGTCTGCACCCCGCTGCAGACCGCTTTGGTGACCTGGTGGTCGTTGACCGCCTGGTTGGACAGGCCCAGATAGGCGAAGGTGGTGGTCCGGTCGGGCACCGTGCCCTGGGTGTGGGTCTCCCGCTCGGTGGCGATGCGGTCCAGCGCGTCGTAGACGTAGGTGGCGCTGTCGGTCTTAACACCAGACGAGCTGTAGCGGCGGGTACCGATCAGGTGGTCGAGGTAGTCATAGGTATTGACCTGGCGCAGGGTGGCGTCGGCGGGGGCGCCGTCGGAGTGCTCGCACGCGCTGCGGTTGCTGACGGCGGTGGTGGTGATGCACCACAGCCGGCCGAGGTCGTCATACCAGTACCTGGAGGTGATGCCGGCCGGGTCGGTCTGGCTGGTCTGCTGGCTGCCGGCAAAGCAGCGGGTGGTGGTCTTGATGGCGGTGCCGGTGACGGCGGTCTCGCTGGTGACGTTGCCGGCGCGGATGCTGGCGTCGGCAGAGGGGGGGCAGCCGGTGGGGGGGCCGTCCAGGGTATAGCTGGTCTGGGTGCCGTGCCCGTCGTTTGTGGCGATGAGCTTGTCGCGGGCGTCGTAGACGTAGCTGGCGGTGCAGGTCGGGGCCTGGCCGGTGCACTGGGTGGAGCTGGGCCCGTTGAGCGAGAACCGGTCGCTGGTGCGCGAGCCGTTGTTGTAGATGCCGGTGGGGTCGTCGTAGCCGACGGTGTGGGTCTGCAGCACCTGCCCGGCGGCGTTGCGCACCTCCAGGGTGTTGAGCTTGCCGTTGTCATTGAACGTCCAGTTGGTGGTCTGCCTGGTCGTGTAGTCGCCGGGGTTGCTGCTCTCGCCGGTGCAGCTACTGGGCATGCGGGCGACCACCCGGCGGGACTCCCAGCCGGTGGGCAGGTAGCTGGTCGCGATGTGCTGGTCGCCTGCGCAGGTGGTGGTGGTGGTGCCCTTGTCGTACTGATGGGTGAGCCGGTCAGCGCCGTCGTAGACCAGCTCGACCCGGTCCGGCTGGCCAACGATCCGCCCGCCCGATTCGATGCCGTTGTCAGCACGGCCGGCCAGCTGCCCGTCGTCGGTGTAGCCGTAGGTAGAGAAGGTCTTGGTGGTCTGCCCCTCCAGCTGGCGGGTGGTCTTGGTGACCTCGCCGTAGCCGTTGTAGGCCGCGGTGACCGTCACGGCGGCCTGGCTGGGGTCGGTCACGCCGATGTTGCTGACCGAGTTGGTGAGCTGGCTGGCGGCGTCGTAGGTGTAGGTGGCGGTGTGGCCCTCGGGGTCGCTGCGGGCACGCAGGTTGCCGCTGGAGAAGTAGCTCCACAGCTCGGTCTTGGACGCCTGGGCCGGCGGGTTCGCCGGGGTGCGCTCTGCCTGCCAGCCCTCCGCGGTGTGGTCGAAGCGCACCGGCGGGTTGGGCCCGGTGGTCTGGGTGCGCACCCAGCCCGGATCCCAATAGCCCACCTTGGTCTGCGCCGCCGCGCTCAGCGTGCTGGACGGCTGGGTCGGGTTCGTGCCGGACGGCGCGATGCTGACCGGCAGCGAGGTGCTCGCCAAACGCCCGTCGGCGTCATAGCTGCGGTAGGCGTAGCTGGCCGGCGTGGCCTGCCCGTTGCTGGCGGTGCCGGTCGGTAGGCTGACCACCGCCAGCTGGTCGGCCCGGTCATAGGTCAAGCGGGTGACAAAGTCGTTGAAGGTGGTCTTATCGGGGGGGCTGGCGTCGTAGGCCCGCGGGCTGATCACCTGGGTCTGGTTGCCGTCGGCGTCGTAGCGGTACAGGGTGGTCAGCTTCCGCGACCCGCTGAACGGCTCGTCGACACGGGCGGGCAGGCCACGCTGGTCGTAGTCATAGCTGGTGGTCTTGCCGGCCTCATCCACCCGGTCTTTGACGGTGCCGTCGGGGTAGTAGTGCGTGACCACCGTCCGCACGGGCGGCGCGTCCGCCGCGGTCTGCGGCTCGACGGCGAGGGTGGGCCGGTGGGCCAGGTCGTAGCCGTACAGCGCGGTGTGCGCGGCGGCGTTGGCGGCCGTCGCCTCAGGGCAGCTTGCTGGCGGGCCTGACCGCCCCGCCAGCGGCTGGTAGACCGCGACGAGGTTGCCGACATTGTCGTAGCAGGCAACCGAGGTGCGGTGGCCCCTGACCGCGCCGTTGCCGGGGTCGATGTCGTTGACGGTCCGGGCGATCACCCGGTTGACGCTGTCGTAGGTGTTGACCAGCGTGGGGTTGGGGCTGGTCCCGCCGACCTTCATGGAGATTGGCCCGATGATCCGGATGAGGTTGCCGGCGTCGTCGTAGTCATATCTGGTGCGCGTGCCGAGCGGGTCGGCACTGGTGTCCGGGCTGGTGACCAGCGTGCGGCGGTCCATCAGGTCATAGGCATAGGTGGTCTTGGGCGTCTGGGGATCCTCGCCGGGGTCGTCGCGGCCGTAGACCGGGTTGCGCGCGACGATGACGTTGTCGTTTGGGTCGTAGCTGACCGTGGTCCACACCAGCAGCCCACGTGCGGACCGGGTGCTCTTGGGCTGCGAGCGGCGGCCAAGGCGGTGGAAGCTGTCATGGTCGAAGTAGGTGCGGTAGCTGCGCGGATCGGCGCCGCTGTCGCTGGCATGGACAGGGGTCTGCACCCACAACTGCTGCCCGTCGGCGTCAAAGCCGTTGCGGGTGACGCGATCCAGCGGGTCGGTGACCTGCTGCGGCAGCCCGTTGGGGTCGTAGCTCTCATAGCGGATGACCCCACCGTTGGGGCTGGTCGCGGTGGTCAGCTGCCCGAAGCTGTCGTAGTCGTACAGCGCTGCTGTGGTCTGCCCCGGCGCCAGGACCGACCGGAGGTTGCCTGGGGTGTCGTAGCCGAAGGTCCAGGTGTAGTCGTCGGTGGTGGTGGTGGTGGTGGTGGCGGTGCCGCGTGGGCTGGTCTTGGTCTTCAGCAGGCTCCAGTGGGCGCCGCGGTCGGTGGCGTCCAGCGGCCGGTCCTCATAGGTCAGCACCGCCTGGTCGGTTTGGGTGGCGCTGGCGGCGGTGGTGACGCTGGTGACGTAGCCGTTGGCGTTGTAGTCGTAGTCGGTGTAGGCAGCGGGGTTGGGCTCGGTGACCCGGTCGAGCATGAAATCGCCCGTCCAGGCCAGTCCGGTCGTCTCGTTCTTGGCATTGGTGACCGAGGTCGGCTTGCCGTCGCTGTCGTAGCCGTAGGTGGTGGGGTGCTGTAGCGGGTCGGTGATGGTCGTCTGCCGCGAGTACAGGTCGTAGTCGTAGCCGGTCGTCTTGCCAGCGCGGTCGGTCAGCGACTGCAGCTTCCACCGTTTCAGGGCCGAGCCCGGCCCGAAGTAGGCGAAGGTGGTCTCGTGGCCGTTGGGGTCACGCACGCTGTACAGCCGGGTCGACTGGTTGGGGGTGCGCGGGTCCGGGTCGGCCCGCTTGGCGGCATCGCTGATCGCCGCCTGGTCACCGGCCGAGGTGGTGTAGGTGAACACCCAGGCCCGGTCCGCCAGGAAGCCACCCGAGGCGGTGGTCCCGCCGCGCTGGGTGATCCGCAGCAGGTTGCCGTCCTCGTAGTAGTCGAAATGCCACACGTGCCCGCCGTGGTCGGTCAGGTCACGGAGGTTGCCACGGATGTGGGGGCTTTTGGCCTCGTCCTTGCTGTAATAGCCGACCGTGACCGCTCGGCCGCCCGCGTCGCTGACCGAGCTGGCCCGCTTTTTGGGCCCACCCGGGTCCTCCCCCGCCGGCACCGGGTCCTCGGCGATGATCAGGGTGTTGCCGTTTTTGTCCACCACCGCGGTCGGGAACCCGTCCACGTCGTAGTAGAAGGTCACATGGTCAGGCCGCGACAGCGCCCAGTAGCGCGGGGCGGCCGGGTCGGTGGCCACCGACCGCAGGTACAGGTGCACCCCTGGCGGCGCGCTCCAGCTGGTCGTCCCGTCAGCATTGGTGGTGCCATTGAAGCGGTGGGGGGTGCCGTCCCCGTCGATGAACTGCACGTACTTGTTGGACCGCCCGGAGATCGTGTCGGCCTGGTTGGGGTGCACATCCAAGGGCTCGCCCAGCCGCGTCAGCGTCGACAAAGACAGCGACCAGTTGTTGCCCGCCGGGGAGTGGCTGTGGTCCTCCAGGCTGTTGTAGGTCAACCCCGCCACCGTGGCCAACCCCCGCCCCACCTCGCCAAACGGCGACCAGTGCACCAGCAGGTTGCCGTTGGCCACGTTGGCCAGCCCGGTCATGCCCCCACCCAGCGCGGTCTGCTGGTAGCCAAAGTAGCGCTCCAGCCCCAGCGCATCGTCCAGCTCCCGGGCCACCACCACCGGGTTGTCGATCTTGGGCTGGTTGCCATGCTGGCTGAACCAGCCGGGCTTGGGCGTGGCCGCGGAGGCGTCGGTGTCGTAGACGTCCAGCCGCAGCCGCACCAGCGACAGGTCCACCCCCGCCGGCAACGCCGGCGGGTTGATCACCACCGCCAGCGGCTTGGTCGCGGTGTGGGCCTGCACCACGTTGGGGAAGTTCTCGGCCGCCGGCCCCTCGTACAGGATCTGCCCGTCGACGGTGTAGAAGCGATACCACAACCGCAGGTCGGTCCCGCCCGGGTTCTTCCAGTCCACCTCCGAGTCGTTGTAGACCGTCACCGTGGGACAGTACGCGCTGGCCGGGCAGGTCGTGCTGCCCGCGGTCGCATCCGCCAACGAGGCCGACCCCGACAGGGTCGCCGAGGTGGCGCTGGTGCCCTCGACCGGCGCCGAGCCCAGGTTGCGCCCACCACCACTGCCGTCGTAGGGGTCGGGCGAGCTGGCGGTGGTGTTGCTTGGCATCACCGGCGGGGTGTAGGCATCTGCCGCCGACCCGTTCAACACAAACCGCGCCCGATACCGCGTCCCAGCGGTGTTGTTGACATACACGCTCACCGAGCTGGTGGTGACGTTGCCGCTGCGGTCGTAGGCCTTGACCGTCACCGTGTGGGTGGTCCGCGCCGCCAAGGGCGGGTCGTCAAAGGCGGTGTGCAGCAAATCCAGGGTGTCCCAGGAGGTGGTGTAGGGCTCGGCGGTCTTGTCGTCCAGGTGGCGCCCGTCGGCGTAGAACTCCACCTTGGTCACGCCCACGTCGTCGGTGGCGGTGGCGCTGATCGGGACCGTCGTGGGCACCGTGGTGCCCGCCGCCGGGCTGATATCCGACACCACCGGCGCGGCGGTGTTGTCCACCGTCACCACCACACTGGTGGTGGTGGAGTTGCCGGCCTCGTCGTAGGCGGTCGCCTGCACCGTGTGCTGCCCGTTGACGTTGGCGACCGCGGTGGTGTCCCAGGTGGCGGTATAGGGCGGGGTGTTGGGGGTGGTCAGCGGGGTGTTGTCGACCGCCAGCTCCACCCGACTGACCGCACCGTCATCGGTGGCCGCCGCGGTGACCGGCACCGTCCCGTGCACCCTGGCCCCCGCCGCCGGGGCAGACAGCGCCACGCTGGGGCTGACCGTGTGGCTACCATCGGCGAAGCTGACCACCAGCTTGGGCCGCTGGCTCGCAGTGGTGGCGTCGTCGGAGAAGTAGTTGAAATAGGGGTTGTCGGCCGGGATCGTCACTGGGAAATCGATGTGGAGCTTGAGCAGCATGCCCAGGTTGGGCGCGGTGCCGGTGACGCTTGGGTCGTTGACCCACTCCCGCACCAGCGCCGCCACATTGAAGGTGTCGGTCCCAACGCCGCTGGCGGGGTTCCGCGACTTGGGTGGAGTGGTGACGTCGGGGGTGGGGTCGTAATCGCCGCCGCCCTTGGTGGTGGTGTTGCTGGTCGCGCTCCAGGGGATGCCGGCCTGCGCCTCCCGCCAGTCGGCCCCGCTGCCGTCGCACTGGCCACCGTAGGGACCCCTACCCTCCTGCCAGGCACGGGTCACCCGGTGCAGGTCCACCCCCCGATCCGCCAGATTGGTCGGAGCACTGGTCGCCGGAAAGGTAAGCGTCAGCGAGGCCGAGATCACGGTCGCCTTGGGGGGAATGGCGCGCAGGTCGAACTTCAGCAGGGGACGATGCACCACACCGTTTGCCGCCATCCCGATACGCAGGTCAGTGGAGGCGCCATAGTTGTAGGAGTCATAGCAGCCGGCCGGGCTACTGCGATCCCCAGCGATGTAGGTCGCCGTGCCCGCCGCGGCCCCCGGCTGCAGGGTCAGCGTCGCCTGCCCGGCCAGCGGCATCGTCACCTTCTGCTCGTTGGAGGCATCGGTGCCGTTGACCACGACCTTGTACCAGAAGTTCTTGGTTGTGGTCGCGCTGGACGGCGCCGCAGTCGTGTCCACCCACCTGGTGGTGTCGACATCGCGGATGGTGGCCAGCAACGTCGATCCCGGCCCGCTCGACACCGGGGAGAACCCCGTCGCGCTGCCCCGGTGCACCTCGTAGCGGTCGAACACCGACGGGCCGGCAAACTTCGACCACGACAGCTCCGCGCCGCTGGAGTGCACCAGCGACGGCACCTCCAGCATCACCGCATCACCAGTCGCGGCATGGGCCGGTTGAGGGCGCGGCGGCACCCCCACCACCGTCAACCCAACCGCCAGAACGATGACCAGGCACACGCGAAGCGAACGCGACCACACCATTGAGTGACCTCACACAGCCAGGCGGCGATCAACGCCGTGAAGGAGAACCGCTGACCAGCTGACCAGCGGTGGCACCAGCACATCCCAGAACCGGCAACGGACCGGCCATCCGCGTTGCCCCCGCGCGACCGGAACCCCGTCCGGCGGCGCACGGATCCCCCGGCTGCCACCACGCCGGCGGGCGACCCTGCCCACCGCTGCGGGCGGAGCGGCCTCGGTGGCGGCCAATTGCGCCACGCCGGGGGCACCCTGCCACCAGCGCAGCGCTGCCCACACCGCCAGCCACCAGCCGTACTCGTATGCACCATCCGCCCGCTCCGACAAGGATTTGCCGGAAAGTGTGATTGCCCTACTCGGAGCAGGACAAGGCAGAACACCGGCAGCTTCCCGGCAGCTTCTTCCTACTTTGAGTTTCGCGGGTTGTGAGTTCCCCCCACTTTCTCGGAGGCTTCTGAACCTGGTCCACTGGACTAAAGGAGGGAGCTTCGATGGTGGCACCACGCAAGTACCCGGTGGAGTTGCAGGAGCGAGCGGTGCGGCTGTGGCGCTCCGAGCAGCCCCGCCGGCCGATCGCGCACCTGGCCCGCGAGCTGGGCGTGCACACCGAAGCCCTGCGCAACTGGATCCGCCAGGACGAGGCCAACCGCGGCGAGCGCGATGACCGGCTGACCACAGAGCAGTTGGAGGAGCTGCGGCTGCACAATGAGAACGCTGAGCTGCGGCGCACCAACGACATCCTCAAGGCGGCGAGCGCCGGTTTTCGCCCAGGAGCTCGACCCGACCCGGCGACGGTCATGACGCTGGTGGAGCGGTTGCGTGACCGCTTCGGGGTCGAGCCCGTCCTCCGGGTGCTGCAGATCCCCACATCGACGTTCTACGGCTGGATGGCGCGTCGGCGCCGTCCCAGTCCCCGCGACATCGAGGAGGTCTGGCTCACCGAGCAGATCGAACGCATCCACACCGAGTCCGGCGACACCTATGGGTCACCCAAGGTCCATGCGCAGCTTGGCCACGAGGGCATCCGCGTCAGCCGCAAGCGGGTGGAGCGGCTGATGCGCCAGGCCGGCCTGCAGGGCGCGTTCATGCGCAAGCGCCGGCGCTCGAGCACCCGCCGCGACCCTGCGGCCACACCGGCGCCGGATCTGGTCAACCGCAACTTCAACACCGACGCGCCCGACCTCGGGATTCGCATGCGCTCGTCCAGCGTGAACTCATCTTGGAAGCCACCATCGCGCTGCTCTGAGCGTCGGCAACCCCTCCCGTTCACCGGGCACGCCCCGGCGGCTCCACGACCTCACACTCCACGCCATCGAAGACTACCTCACCGCCCGCCGCAAGCGCTGGCTAGCTCTGTGGGTGACTCGCGGCTCTGGCGCGCGTTCAGTCATCCGGTGGTCATCAGGCTGCGGTGTGACTACTTCATTGCTTGCAAGACCTGCGCGGCTACCTGCTCGAGTTGTTGGGTCGCGGCACGCGGATCCTTGGGTGGCACCAGGATGACAACGTCCGCCCCGGTCCGGTGGAGCCGCTGTAGCTCGATGTTCTCGGCGTTGCAGCGTCGTGGACCAGATCGCCACGGGTCAGCGGACGATCTCCACCAACAGCACCCAGGCGTTAATCACCGCGACCACCAGGGAAAACACCACCCCGGGGACCAGCCAGTACAGCCCGCCGCCGGCCCGTACAAGCAACGACACCCCGGCGACGATGAAGGGGAGGGTCCCCGCCTGGATCGTCACCAGCGACACGACGGCCAGGTAGCGCGGCTGGCCCTCAATGGGGACGCGTAGCGCCCGAACCTGGATGGCGGTCAGCATCAACCAGACCGCGATCCCCACCGCAAGCAGCTCGGCGCCCAGCACCCAGCGAGGCTGTCCTGGCACCAGCGCGAAGGTCGCGACAACCAGCACGGTGACCAGCAGCACGATCGCCGCCCCGGCCACGCCTGCGACGCTCCGCAGGGCGAGGATCCTGTCGAGGTTGATGGACACCGCCACAAACAGCAGCCCGCCAAGGGCGGCCGAGGCGCCCGCCTCCGCCAGGAACAGCTCTTCCCAGCCCGCGGTCGTATAGGCGTTCACGAGAGCCCCAGTCGGAGGTGCACGGCTTGCATGTTCCCAGCCTCCTCTTCCGACACCGTCGTCCACTGCGTCGCCGACGATCGCGTCCAGATGCGCTGGCTGACGATACCCTCCTGCGTGAGCAGGAAGGGAACAGCACCACACCGGGCTACTCCCTGCCACTGCCCAGCCGAGCGGTCGCACGACGATCGACGTACATCCGCTGCCGCGCCGCAGCGACTTTGCAACCGAGACAGGTGGTCACCGAGGACGATCCTCACCCCGCACGACACTACGGTCCTTGCGGCAATAAAAGGTCGGGAACTCCTCACGGTGGCGTCTCAGGAGCGGTGTAAACGGCTCGGGCAGTACGCCAACAACCGCGTCGAGGCCGACCACGGCCGTCTCACGGCCCGACTGATGCGTGGGCTCCAGCAGGACCGCAATGCCAGGGTCGTCATCGGAGGGCACGCCTTGGTGCAGGACATCCGTCGAGCGCACTACGAGCTGGCGGTCCAGAAGCCGGTGACATTGCGGCGGCCGTCGCGTTCGGCGAGCTGGCCTTGGCGATCTGATGCCAGACCAGTGTCGTCGATTCAGCATGCCGGGCACTGACCAGATGCAACACTGCCGGCACCGCCCCCATCGAAGCCTCCGGCGGTGATGTGCGCCGCCGTCGGCTGAACCGGGGAGGCAACCGGCAGCTCAAGACTGCCCTGCATCCCATTGCGGTCTGCCAGATTCGCGACCCAGTCCAGGACAGGTCTACTACCAGGACAAGCTGCGCCAGGCCAAGACACCCCGAGGAGGCCGCCGCGCGCTCAAGCGGAAGCTCTCCAACGTGGTCTACCGGCAGCTGGTGGCTGACCATTGCCGCCGACACACGCTCCCGAGTTGACATACAGAGGGGCTGTCAGGTCCGGCAGGTGGTCGTGGTCGCGGGTTCGCCCGCTCAGGAAGTAGGTGAGCATCTTCCCCTTGCCCTTGACCTGGATGCTTCCTCGCTCCCGAAACAGGTAGCGCTCCCCGAGCAGCTCGCGGGCGCGCTCAGTGGCCTGGATGCATCCCGGGACGCCGGTCGTCTGCATCCGGCTGGCGGTGTTGACGGTGTCGCCCCACAGGTCGTAGCTGAACTTCCGCGTGCCGATGACCCCGGCCACCACCGGCCCCGAGTCGATCCCGATGCGCAGCCGGACCGGCCCGCCATCCGGGAGGCTGCGGCTGGCGGCGACGTCCAGCATCCCCAGGGCCAGCTCGGCCACCGCCACGGCGTGGTCGGGCGTCGGGTCGGGCAGGCCACCGGCCACCATATAGGCATCCCCGATGGTCTTGATCTTCTCCAGCCCCCCGGACCCGGTCAGCGCGTCGAACTGCGAGAACAGGTCGTTCAGCAGCGCCACCGTCGCCTGGGGCGGGGTCCGTTCGGCATACGGGGTGAAGTCGACGATGTCGGCGAACAGCACCGTCACCTCGGGAAACGCGTCGGCGATGACCTCCTCCCGCTGCTTCAGCCGCTCGACGATGGAGATGGGCAGCATGTTGCGCAGCAACCCCTCGGACCTCGCCCGCTCCACCTCAAGCAGCCGGTGCTCGCGGGTCAAGGCGCGACGGGTATGCACCGCGTCGCCGAGCAGCAGCGTGCTGGCCGGGCTCGACCACCACGAACTGGCCCATCATTCCCGAATCCTCATGGAAGAGCAGGTGGCAGTGGTACATGTAGGGGTGGTCGGGGTCGGCGTAGTCGGCGAACCGCATGATGATCCGGATGGAGACGTGCGGCGGCAGGTACACGGTGTCCTTCCAGCCGGCCAGTGGCGATGGTGGGGCCGCGCCGCCGACGCTGAGAACCTGGAATTGCACGTCGTGGACGTGGAAGCTGTGCGGCTGCGTGTGGTGGTTGGTCACCTCCCAGACCTCGCTGGTGTCCTTGGTGACCACCTCGTCGATGCGGTGCATGTTCATCTTCTTGCCGTTGATCTGGCGTCCGGCAAGCCGGAAGTCCCGCGTGGTCGCCGCCGCGGCGGGTTCCAGCCGGGGAACCTCCGCCAGCCGCGCCGGCGGCGGCGCGGAGCGGGCCAGCGACGAGGCGGCGCGCAACTGCAGCACGTCGAAGGAGTCCTGGCCGCCGGCGATTGCCGTCATCCCGCGGCTCGTGCCGAGCGCGGGCGGAAACGACCGCAAGACCGCGTTTTCGCCTGGCTGCATCGCCACCACGATCTCGGCCCGCTCGCCGGGGGACAGCTGGATGCGGTCGGTCTGGTAGGTCGCCGGCAGCAGTCCCCCGTCGCTGCCGATGAGCGCGAAGCGGCGGTGGTCGGCCAGGCCGAAGGCGTAGACCCGGGCGGTGGAGGCGTTGAGCAGCCGCAGCCGGACTTGTTCGGTGGTGACATTCAGGTACGGACCGAGGGTGCCGTTGACCAGCAGGGTGTCCCCCAGCAGGCCGGTCGCCAGGTGCTCTCCCTCGGCGAGCCGGCCATCGTCGCCAAAGCGCTTGTCCTGCACGACGACGGGGATGTCGTCGATGCCGTAGCGGCGGGGAAGCTGTGGGCGCGGAAATCCTGATTCATCATGCTGCGACCTCGTGATACTCATGGATAAGGCCGCCGAGCACATCGCGACGCCTCACCTCTCGAGGGTTGACCTGCGGTGAACTCTGTTCCCGCGCCTCGGGAGCGGCCAAGGCGAGGCTGCGGTGCGGTCGCTGCTGGTTGTTGCGACACGAAGTCGCACGTTGTGAGTGAGCTCGTGAAGGAGGTTCGACGGATGTCGAAGGCGTAGCTCCGGGTCTGTGTTCGACCTTGTCCCCGCCGTG
>WNGB01007800.1_pt1 | contig 15329 bp, 13 predicted proteins | sample 5400681 | NCBI WGS metagenome assembly WNGB01 (sample SAMN13153367, study PRJNA577476) | soil metagenome | isolation source: 115 cm soil or saprolite under grassland replicate 2 | place: USA:California | collected 2016-06-15
ACGCCGGGAAGCTACAGAAAGTCGCTCTGGTCGCCAGCATGCACAAGCTGCTGACCATCCTCAACGCCATGGCTCGTGACGGCCGCCTCTGGCAGCCGGCCAAACTCACCTCTTGACGCCAGACACCGTAGCTCTACTCGTGCACAGCTTCTCGAGGCGCGCGGGAACTTGCAGCGGATGTTGGCGCAGATTCCACTCACTGACGAGGAGCGTGCCGCCGTCGAGGATGGGGCGGAAGCAGTCGAGCGTCTAGTACACCGTCTCAGGAGTGTGGCGACACCAGCTGGTCTCACGCCGCGTCAGCTGGCCGAGGGGAGCTTCATCCCGCTCACCTCGCTGGAAATCGAGTCCGCCCAAGATTGAACAACGCAAAGATCACCCAGAGCGGCGCAGCCGCGACTTAAAATTTTAGTTCGGCACGAATACGCGTGCGGCCAAGTCGAACACAACCGTGGATCCGCTTCCAGCCGCAAGTGTGAGCTGATCCCCACGCTTGTCGATGATTTTCAGACCGCCGGTTCCTGGCGGGGCGAGATAGCGACCACCCCCCGAACTATCGACGAGCACGACCCCCTGCCGGGAGTCATTTGCCAGCGAGCCGGCATACACACGTGTCGCCCGGCCCCCTATCGTCCCTACCCACTGGTTGGAAAAGCGGTAAGTGTTACCTGGATACTGGCCTTCCTGAACTATTCCGATCGGGGGCGCCTGCGTGGGTCGAACCACGGGACCCGGAAGATTTGGAGCGCTCTTCGGAGGTTGTGGGCGAGTTGAAGCCGCCAGTGCGGCGGCCGCCGCATTTTGCTCGACGAGCGCGCGCTTCGCTGGCGGGAGCTGCCCAATCAGACTCTCCTCGATTGGAACGTACCGTGCGCCAGCGCCGGGTTGCGCAGCCTGCGCGAACACAAGTTGACCTGCGCCAGCAATCAACACGGCAGCAGTTGCGGTTGCGAGTAAGGCGCGCGGCGGGAGATTACGAATGCGTCGTGCTACGTCCATGGTAGATTGCCAGGTCGCGGGCCAAAGCGTACGGCGACGCCGCCTCGTTCACACTGGCTGCGTGAGTCACTCGAGGATGCGTAGCTCGCCCCGCCTGTCCCAATCGGCGGATCGTAAGTGAACTCACGCCTGAGAGCAACCGCCGTCATGAAGACGGCCCTAGATCGGGTGCGCATGTGCTGGCTGCTGGTTTGGTCGAGCAGATGCTCATGGCCAACAGCCAAAGAGTCCCCCTGGCAGTGGAAAACCTGTTGACTTCTGATTCCACAGAATATGTACGAACGCGGAGATTGGCTTCGTTTGGCCGCAGTCAGTGCACGTTCGTTCGCTGATGACCTCGCGGTCCGCAACTCGTGGCTTGTCAGCAAGGCGAGCAGCCTCATCGCCGTCAGCATGCTCCCCAAGGTCAACGACGCCGCCGGTGAGCGCTCGGATTGGGACTTTCAGCGTGTCGGCTAAGCGCTGGATGGAGCCCGTTCCTGCGGGCCTGCGCAGTCGCTCGAACCGTGAAAGCGATTCTGGCCTCAGGCCTGTCAAGCGGGCCAGCTCGAGCTGCCGAATAGCAGCGGCGTGACGGCAACTGGCCAGGCCTGGCAGGAACAAGCTGGGCATCGGCGAGAACAATATCGCTCGCGCGCTCGATAAAAGCGCCGACGCACACAGAATGGGCGTGGCTCGTACGCTCCGGGCGTGTAGGACGTTGGCATCGTGACGAACCGCCCCGCTCAAGTCATTCGTCACGGGGGAGGAGACTCAGTCGCAATCACCTCCCGCGGCACGCGCGATTCGCCGCATGTGGCTGACAAAGACACGCGCCTACGGGTACAGATGCCGATCGCGCGTGCGCTCGAGCAGCAGGCGCGGCTTGTTCGTGCTCTCGTATCGGCGAACGGCCGCCTCGCTGGTGGCCGACGACCTTTTTCGACGAGCTCGGCGACAAACTGTCGCAGGTTGGTCTGACGCAAGGTCGCATCGCGAAGCTCGCGGGCCAGGGCCTGTCCGAAGCAACGCCCTTCTTCTGGGCTGGCCACATTGCCCGAGCGATTCGGCAAGCCATCAGAACGATGCCCGCGTATACATTCACGGCCGAGAGCTTCCCGTGCTCGTGGGGCTTTCGCCTGGTTCGACGAACCCGTGTCGCTGGTGCAGGACGCGCACGGTCCGCAAGTGCTGCGCGCATTACATTGGCAAGTTCGACCAGCCCAGGCAGGTAAGGTGCCCGTAGGCATCAACGGGTTCGTTGTTGCGCCAACGCCGGCTGGAGTGCAGTTCGCGATACGTGCCGTGGTCTAGTTCGGCGACACCCTGGATGATGCGTATTTCGGTGATGTCGAACGCCCATTTCAGCGTTCGCTCTCTCCCGAAAGGCACAGATGAAGCGCGGCAGGCGCACGGCGATGCTCTCGCCATCTCGACCAGTACGTACGAGGGGCGAGCGCCTGGCGAGGACCGTGATGAGGCGTTCTTGCGGTTCTTCGCCGGCTGCCTGAGTTTCCTGGAGCAGCGCATCACCACCAGCGAGCAACGGCCGGCCAATCGCGGCCTGCGCCGACAGCTTGCTCGGGAGCAATACCCGATCTTCCGCCAGGTGCCTGACGTGCGCGTCATCGAGCTGCACCGTCGCGAGCACCAGCGCGACGACGGACAAGACGATCGGCGCGGGGACGGACCCGAGTGGGGGTACCAGTGGATCGTCTCAGGTCACTGGCAACAGTTAAGGCGCGTGCCTGACTCAGTGATGCCGCCTTCCGTGGGCTTCACGTCCGGGGCGCGAGCGCCATGCGCGAGTAGGAGATGGGCCGGAGTACCCGAGTCAGAGAGGTCACGAAAGACGATTCCGAGGTGAATCTAGGAGCGCCGAAGATTGGCTGCAGCGGGCCCACGAAGGCGAACCTACTCTTAATCGATACCTGGAGCGCGGTGTGCGATGAGAGCATCGCCGGAACGAGACACGGGCTAGTCGGCCGGTTTCCGCTCCTCCAGCATGGCAGCGTTCGTCTCTGGAGATGAATCACCGAACAAGGCGTCGCGGATGAGGCCGTCGACGGAAGTCACGAGGCCTGGAACCCCCGGGATTCGTAAAACGGGGGCTGCCAGGCGCAAGGCTCGCTCCAGCAGCTTGAGCAGCGCATACGTGGCGCGTTGTTCTGGGCTCCTGTCGAGGAGCCACCACAGAAGAACCGCCAGGTGGATGAGGTAGAGCAGCCGCCCGAGCGCCGCACCCAGCGGCCCGCGCGGGGCATCGGCCGCCCCGACGACTGCCTGGACGAATACGGCCTGGACGCGAAGGCGCGAGAAGGCGGTGCGTGGCGCGAACAGGCCCTCATCTGCATTGCCGACCAACACCGGGACCAGCGCTGCGAGCGTGTTTCTGTGAGGCCCTAGCACGTCCACGCTCGTCTTCAGCGCGTAGAGGAACCGATCGCGCCATCTCCCCGGCCGCATGCTGGTGGCTCGCATCGCGTACTCGGCTGACAGCTCGTCGTAGAGTGCGAGCACGACGGCGCGCTTGCTTGGGAAATAGCGGTAGAGGAGCCCCACGCTCACCCCCGCCTCGGCGGCCACGTCCCGGAGCGTTGTCTGCTGCCAGCCCCGCGTCGCGATCACCCGGACGGCCACCTCGTACAGGTGCTGCCGAGTCTGTTCACCCTGCACCGTGCGACCCCGCGGCCGACCACGCCGCCGCGACGGAACCACGCCCTGCTCGACCACCTGATTGCTCCTTGACATTTTACGTGAACACGTTCATTATAATGCCATGATGGTGGGGTCGTGGCAGCTGAGGTGGGCCAGCGCATGAAGGTGGTTCTTCCCGGCGGCTCCGGGCATCTCGGCCAGGTGCTCACGCGCGCGTTCGAGCGCGCAGGTGACGAGGTCGTCGTGTTGTCCCGACGTCGGTGCGGCCACGGGCGCGTCGTGCAGTGGGACGGACGGACGCTCGGCTCCTGGATGAGCGAGCTGGATGGTGCCGACGCGGTGATAAACCTCGCGGGACGCAGCGTGAACTGCCGCTATAGCAAAGCGAACCTGACAGAGATGCTGGCGTCGCGGACGGACTCGACCCGCGCGGTGGGGCTGGCCATCCAGCAGGCACGCCATCCTCCACAGGTCTGGCTGCAAATGAGCACCGCCACCATCTACGCGCACCGTTTCGACGCTCCCAATGACGAGGTGACTGGCTGTATCGGCGGGAACGAACCCGGCGTGCCTTCTTACTGGCGGATGAGCGTCGAGATCGCGTCAGCCTGGGAGCAGGCCCTGGCGGAAGCGCATACGCCGGCCACGCGGAAGGTCGCCCTTCGTACGGCCATGGTCATGAGCACCGAGCCCGGTGGCGTCTTCGAGATGCTGGCCAGCCTGACTCGGTGTGGCCTCGGCGGCTCACTAGCAGGTGGCCATCAGTTCGTCTCGTGGATCCATGAATGGGATTTCGCGCGGGCGGTGATGTTCCTGCTGGGACGGGAGGACCTGGAGGGTGCCTTCAACCTTGCTGCGCCAGCCCCGCTGCCGCAGCGGGAGTTCATGGCCGCCTTGCGGGCGGCCTGGCGAGTGCCCGTGGGCTTGCCGGCCACCCGCTGCATGGCAGAACTGGGCGCCGTCGTCCTGCGCACCGACACCGAGTTGGTGCTGAAGAGTCGACGGGTCATTTCCAAGAGGCTGCCGGAAGCCGGCTTCGCATTCGAGTTCCCGGAGTGGCCTGCCGCCGCGGCGGACCTCGTGGCGAAGCGCCTGACTGGAGGCGATGGGCTACAGAAGCGCGGCTGACGGCCGTGAGCGCGTCCTGTTGATAGCGTGATGCCTCACTTTAGGATCCGACTGAAACGGCCGTGCTGATTTTGAATTCAATCTTCCCGGTGGAGCATGGCGGATTCGAACCGCGCCGACCCCTTGCCTGCCAGGCACGTGTTCACGTGGTGTCGTCCCCCTGGATTTCGAAGGGTGGGGTTGAGCGCAGGCCGTCCGAACGGTCATCTCGAACGAGATGTGTCTCGCCCGAAGATGCAGCAATAGATGCAGCAACACGGGCGCACGCGGCTGCACAGCGGCGCGTTTATCAGCGGGCGAAGGCTGCTGATTCGACTTCGGTTTGCCTGTCAGCGCATGGTCATGCGCGACCACTGCTGGAATCCCGTCTTCCGCTCCCCCGCATTGTAGAACCTACGTTCTACTCCGCTGCGTGATTTTCCAAGTCGGCATACGCTGCTGAGCCATGATCCTGGCGCGGCTGGCGGGACCGCGACGCTTCGAGCTTCTGGAGCAGCCAACGCCCGAGCCGGGCCCGGGCGAGGTATTGCTCGAAGTGGCGTTCGTGGCGGTGTGCGGCTCCGAGTTCGCGCCGTATCTGGGCACGGCGACGCAGTTTCCGCTGTACGAGGGCGTCGCCCGCTACCCACGCACCGTCGGACACGAGGCGAGCGCGGTGGTCGCCGCGTTGGGACCAGGCGTCAACAGCGTCCATGTGGGCGACAACGTGGTACCGCGGTCAGCGCTGTTTGCTTCGCACGCGATTGCTCAGGCGGAGGACCTCGTGCGCATCCCCAGCGGCGTGAGCCTGGAGCACGCGGCGCTGACCCTGATGGGCCAGGAGACGTACTACCTGTGCCACGAAATGCTGCGCATCCAGCCCGAGGACAGTGTGCTGATCATCGGCGTCGGTCCATTCGGGATGCTGTGCGTCGAGCACGCGCGCGACATCGGCTGCACCTCGATCACCGTTGCGGACATGCACACCAGTCGACTCGAGATAGCGCAGCAACTCGGCGCCTCCCGCGCCATCAACGCCGCCGTCGACGACGTCTCAAAAACAGCAGAGGAAGAGCGGCCCACCGTAGTCATCGAGTGCAGCGGTCAGCCCCAGCCGATCCAGCAGGCGATCCGGCTCGCCGCGCCGCTGGCTCGTGTGGCGCTGGCCGGTCGGCCGTACAAGCCGCTCGACGGCTTCACCATCGAGGACGTCTTTCACAATATGCTCACCGTGCTCGGCGGCAAGATTCCGCCGCCCGGCTACGCGCCGATGTACCGCCAGCGCGTGCTCGACATGCTCAAGGCAGGCCGCATTCATGCCGCGCAACACATCACCCACACCTTTCCGCTCTCGGAGGTGGGTGAGGCGTTCGAGGTCGCCATCGACCCACTACGCGGCGGGCTCAAGGTCGTTGTCCATTGCCAGCGAGCTACCATCCCGGGCAGGAGTACAGCGCAGCATGCTGAGCAAAGCAGACACTGAGTTTCTGTGTCGGATCGGGCCGGGCACGCCGATGGGCGACCTGTTCCGACAGTACTGGCTACCTGCGATCCAGTCTGACGAGCTGCCCGAGCGGGATGGCGCGCCGCTGCGCGTGCGGCTGCTTGGTGAGGACCTCATCGGGTTCCGTAGCTCAACCGGTGAGGTGGGGCTGATCCAGAGCAACTGCCCGCACCGTGGCGCCTCGCTGTTCTTCGGCCGCAACGAAGAACAGGGGTTGCGGTGCGTGTACCACGGCTGGAAGTTCAGCGTCGATGGGCAGTGCGTCGACATGCCCAACGAGCCCGCGGAGAGCGACTTCAAAACGAAGGTCCAGACCGTCGCCTATCCCACCCGAGAACGGAACGGCATCATCTGGGCCTACCTGGGACCGCGCACCACGCCACCACCGCTGCCTGACTTCGAAGCCAACATGCTCGGCGACAAGCCCGTGGTCATGTCCATCATCCACCGCCCGTGCAACTGGATGCAGGGCTGGGAAGGCGAGATGGACACTGTGCACCAGGCCTTCTTGCACGCGGGCGCGACACGGGTCGAAGACACCATCCCCGACACATTCGACTATTACATCGCCAGGACACCGGCGCCGCGGCTCTTCGTCATCGACACGCCGTATGGAACGTCGTATGGCGCGCGGCGGCCAGCCAGCGAGGACACGTATTACTGGCGCATCGCGCACATGCTGTTCCCGTGCTTCGCGATGATCCCGGCTGGCTTGATGGGGCAGCAGACCCGCTTCGCCGCGTATGTGCCTATGGACGATGAGCACACGCTGCATTGGGAGATCGGTACGGGCCTGCTCGATCCATCAGAGCTGCCGCCAGAGGCGCGTGGCAGCGAGGGCCGCGGACCGTCAACGAGACCCACCGAGTGGTTCAAACCCAACACCAGCGACTGGTACGGACGCTTCAACATGCACCAGGAGATGGCCAACGATTACCTGATCGATCGCGCGGCGCAGCGTGCCTGGAAGAGCTATACCGGCATTCCTGGCGTGCGCCAGCAGGACATGGCGGTCACCGAGAGCATGGGCCCGATCATGGACCGCACGCGCGAGCACCTCGGGACCACCGACGCGCTGATCATTCGTACCCGGCGGCGGATGATCGAAGCGGCGCGGGCGCTGGCGGACCACGGTGTTGTGCCACCTGGCGTGGAGAACCCGGAGCTGTACCGCCAACGGTCGGGCGGCGTGATCCTGCCGCGCGACGCGAACTGGTGGGATGCGACGGAGGAGCTTCGGTCGCGGTTCATCGCCGAGACGAGCGGCGAGGCCGTGCCCGCGGCGGGCGGCGAATAGGGACACGGGCCGTCGCTGCGCTCGGCCAAGTTTGAAAGTTCGGGGGGTAAACCCCCTTCAACCCCCGCGCAGGGGTGGCGGGCTGTGACTCAGCGGCGGTTCCGGTTCGGGCTTCTGGCGGGGCGGGCGGCTTCGCTTGGGGAGTGGCGCGAGCTCGCAAGAAAGGCGGAAGCACAGGGGTACTCGACGTTGCTGGTGCCGGATCACTTTGGGCGGCAGTTGGCGCCGTTCGCGGCGTTGATGGCTGCCGCGGCGGTGACAACCGAACTCCGATTGGGGACGTTTGTCATCGACAACGACTTCCGGCACCCGGCGGCGCTGGCCAAGGAGGCGGCCACGGTGGACCTGCTGACCGATGGGCGCCTCGAGCTGGGCATCGGCGCGGGCTGGAACCGCGCCGACTACGACACCACCGGACTGACCTTCGAGCCAGCGGGTGTGCGCGTGAGCAAGATGCTCGAGGCGGTGCGCATCGTCAAGGCCTTCTTCGAGCAGCCCACGGTCACGTTTGAAGGCGCCTACTACACCGTCAAAGACCTCGAGGCGCAGCCCAAGCCGAAACAGCAGCCGCGGCCACCGATCATGATCGGCGCCAACGGCCGGCGGATGGTGCGCATCGCGGCCGAGGAAGCCGACATCATCAATTTTCCTGACCGGCCATCGGTGGGCACCAGCACCGCGGGCAATCCCGCGCTCGGCGTCACCTTCGAAGAACAGCTGGCCATCGTCAAAGACCACGCCAAAGAACGCTACGAGCGGCCAGAGCTGGGCATGCTGACGATTCCGCGGCTCACTGAGCAGGTTGAGGACACGGTGAACGGGCTGGCCGAGCAGATGCAGACGCGGCCCGAGATCGTGCGTGCGATGCCCGGCGCGCTCATCGGCAGCGCCGAAGCCATCATCGAGCAACTGCAGGCAAGCCGCGAGCGGTACGACCTGTCCTATCCGGTCATCCCGCTCGCGCACACGCAAGACTGCGCGCCGATCGTTCGAAAACTGGCCGGAACCTAGCGCTCCTCGCCCTGCCACCATGGCCGCCGCGGCTGCGACGACGGCGCGCCGCTCTCGGCGGGCTCCCGCTCGACCTCGTGCACGATCGTGTCCTGCGACGAAGGTGTCACCGGCTGCGGGGCAACGGCCGGCTTCGGCTCAGGCGCGTGCGCAGGCGCCGGCGCCGTTCGGCCAGCCTCGACCTTGATCAGCTTCAGCTCGAACAGGTTGGCGAGCCGCTTCAACGTCGCCAGCAGGCCGGATTCGCGCGCGAGCTCCAACACGGTGTGCCGCCCATCGCAGCGCAGCAGCAGCCGCAGGGTCGCGCGATCCAGCGCGATCGGCTGCTCATCCGGACCCTCCATCGCCGAGACAGGCACCGACTCGAGCGAGGGGATGCCAGCCATGATGCGCGCGCGCTCGGACTGTAACTGCGTCAGGTGCTCCTGCAGCTCGGTCGCGCTGAGGTCGAGGTTGCTGGGCCGTTCACCGTCGCCATCGGCGAACTCGAAGTGGCCAGTGCCGAGCGCGAGCCCGATCGCATCCAACGCGACCTGGCCGCTATCAGCGCCAAACGAAGCGCCGACGACCCGACCCTCGGTGAAGAACAACGTGCCGCTCAGGTCGGCATCGCTGATCGACAGCCGCCCGGCAGCTTTGAGGCTGCCCAGAAAGTTCATGAGTGGGAACAGCCCGATGCCGTCCAACGTGCCGCTGAGCTCGGTCATAAGTCCCGGAGTGTAAGGCCTGTGGCATCCTGGCGACGATGCCGACGTTTGCCCGCGCGGAAACGGTGGGAAGTCTGCTGCGACCGGCCTATCTGAAGGAGGCACGCCAGCAGCGCCTGGACGGTGCGATTACCCAGGCGCAACTGGAGGCGGTCGAGGACCTCGCCGTCAGCGACGCCATCGAGCTGCAACAGCAGGTAGGCCTGGATGTGATCACCGACGGCGAGATGCGGCGCATGTCGTGGATCACCACCATCCCAATCGTGGCCGATCGACTGCACGAGTCGCCGCTTGCTGGCTTCACCTACCGCGTACCCGACCAGCCAAGTTGGTTCGCGTTCTGGCGCAACGACGAGGGCCAGATAGTCTCCCGCTCTGGGCTGCCGCGGGCGTTCATGACCGACCGCTTGCAGGTGCGCAAGGAACACAGCCTGGTGAAGCGCGAGTACGCCTTCCTGAAGGCGCGCGCGCGGCAGCGCACGAAGTACTCGTTTCCCGCACCGAGCTACCACCGCGTGTTCTGGCATCCCGAGTATTCCCGCGCCGCCTACCCAGAGGTGGATGACTTTCTGGCCGATGTGCGGGATTTTCTCCGCGACCGCGTCATCAAGCCGCTCCTCGACCTTGGTTGCGACTACGTGCAGCTGGATGCACCCAACTACGGCCAGTTCTACGTGGATGCCGACGTACGGCAGGTGCTCGAGCAGGAAGGCCACGATCTTCAGGCGGAGCTGATCGCGGACGCCGAGCTCGATAGCTCCGTCTTCGATGGCATAGCCGGTATCACCCGCGCACTGCACGTGTGCCGCGGCAACGGCCCCGGCGGGATCTGGTCCGCGGCGGGTGGCTATGAGCCGATCGCGCGCGAGGGTTTCCCCAAACTGAAGAACATCGACACACTACTGCTCGAGTACGACTCTGTCCGCGCGGGCGACTTCTCCCCGCTCCGCCATGTGCTGCCAGATACGAGCGTGGTGCTGGGACTGCTGACGACAAAAAACGGTGCTCTCGAGGACGCCGAGGCATTGCAGGCGCGGGTCCGCGAGGCCGCCGAGTTGGTGCCGATGGAGCGTCTGGCGATCAGCCCACAGTGTGGCTTCAATTCAGCCGGTGAAGGCAACCGCCTGTCGCCAGCGGAGCAGGAAGCCAAGCTGCGGCTGGTGTCCAAACTGGCGCGCGAGCTCTGGCGCTAGCCCCTCGAGAGAGGCTTGGCTCCCTCTCCCTCTGGCAGGCTGATGAAAAATCCTTCGACAAGCTCAGGACGACCCTTCGACAGGCTCAGGGTGAGCGGGAGCCGTTCGCAGCCGCTCATGGTGAGCTTGTCGAACCATCATGGTGAGCCAGTCGAATCCAGAGCGGGGACCGCTTTTCATCAGCCTGCTAAGGAGAGGCTTCATCAAGGGGTGAGGGCTAGCGTGAGGGGAGCGGGAGTGCCCATACGTTGCGATAGCGGATGGGGTTGCCGTGGTCCTGCAGCACGATCGGTCCGGGATCGGCGGTTTCGGCAGCGCCACCAGGCGTGGGACCTGGCAGCGAGACGTCGGTGTGGGCGCGGGTGCCGTTCCAGTCGACGGTGACCCGCGCGGGCGAGACCTTCATGCCAGAGGTGTCGAAGCGGGCAGCGTGGAACTCGATGTCGTACGACTGCCAGGTGCCCGATGGGCGGCTCGCGTTCACATCGGCATCTTTCAGTGCGTACAGGGCGGCAGCATCGTTCTGATCGGCGAGCGCCGCGCCGAATGAGTCGAGCACCTGCACCTCGTAGCGGCCCTGCAGGTAGATGCCAGAGTTGCCGCGTTCCTGTTCGGAGAGCGATGGCGACGTCGGTGGCACGAGGAATTCGACGTGCAGCCGGAAGTCGTTGAACGGAACCGCGGCCGACTGGTCGCCGCAGCCGGGGCAGATCTGCAGGTGGTTCCACAGCAGCACACCATCTGCCGGAACAGGCACGCCGAGATCGGAAAACTCCTTGATCTCGATGTGGTCGTAGAAGACCTCAGCGCCCTCGGCCTGGAACAGGATGCGGCCGTGGTCCAGCGGCACACGCTGATCGGGGTTGTCAGCTGACGGTTGGCTCATGCCGCTCACGCGCGCCACGACCACGCCGTTAACGATGTGCGCGGATTCGGTGCCCGTGACGATCGCCTCGACGGTGTTCCAGTCGGTCAGCGAATCGACGGTGCTGCCCTTGATGATCCGACCATCGATCTGGCTATACGGCGCCCCGCCTTCCAGGTACTGCGGCTCACCGAAACGCGGATCGATCGTGGTGGAGGCGCCGGTGCCGTTGACCAGGAAGATATCGCCAGTGTCGCCTTCCTGGATCTGACACTCGACACTGCGCGGCCAGATCACATCCGGCCCGACGACGTGGTAGAGCAGGCCAGCATCGCGCTTGTCGAGGGCTCGCGGGGCGAAGCGTTTCTGTCCCCAGCGGTAGCGCAGCCGAACGTGGTAGTTGCTGTAATCGCGGGTGGTCGTGAGATAGCCAAAGTCGCGTGGCTGGTCCGACTCGGGGAGATCCAGCACGTGCAAGACACCGTCTTCGAGCTTGAACACCCGCTGCGGATCGTCGTCGCGACCACTCGACGGGAGGTAGCTGTACAGCGTCTCGCCCAGCACGAGCGGAGTGAAATCGGCGTCCTCGGCGCGAGCGGCGGCAGGCGGCGGCGGGAGCAAGCTCAGCATGAGCACCGCTGCTGCCAGCCGCCGTCGCCACATCGAAGCGTTATGTCCCCGGATGAATATTCTGGTTCACTGCGAAGAAGTTGCTGGGATCGTAGCGCCGCGTCGCTCCTCCTCCTCCTCCTCGGGCGGCCGCACGTCCTTGAACGTCAAATAGATCAGGCTGTCGTAGGCGATCTTCAGCCCACCCGCGACGAAGAACGGCACCCCCAGCGCGGCCACGCTGAACGCCGCGCCGGTCAGGATCGGTGCGAATGCCGAGGCGATGGTCCGGGCCGTGTTGGTGATGCCCGCGGTGGCGGTCCGTTCATCCGCATCGACCACGGCCATCGTGTACGACTTGCGGGTCGGCACGTCCATCTGCGATAGGCTCATGCGCATGAGAAACAGCGCCACCGCCAGCTCGGCCGTTGGTGCGAGCGGCACGAGCACGAGCAGTACGTTCGACGGCATGTGGGTGAAGACCATCGTGCGCAGCAACCCGATCCGACCGGCCAGGGCCGGCGTTGCCAGAAAGGACAGACCCGAGACCACGTTGACCCAGAAGAACACGACTGCCAGCACTTCGGCCGACAGCCCCCAGCGCAAGTGGAACCAGTAGGCCACCAGCGACTGCACGACCAGGGCGCCGGCGAATGCGTCGAGCCCGAACAGCAGCGAGATCTTCGTGACGATGCCGCGCGAGCGGTGCACGCCCAGGAAGCGCCGCACGCCTTCGACTCGAGCGAGCTCGACCCTATCGGACAGCCGCGTGAACAGCAGCACGTTCACCAACCCGATCAAGCCATACAGCACGAACAGTGGCCGATAGACATCCGCGCCGCTCAGGCCCAAAGCGCTCCACAGCCCGATGGACCCGGCGGAGAGCGCACCCGCGGCGCCGGCGAAGTTGCTGACCAGGTCGTAGATCGAGAACAGCCAGGTGCGGCGATCCTCGGGCGCGGTCTGCGGCAAGATGGCCTGCTCGACCGTCAGGAACGCGCCGACTTCTGACGACGTCGCGCTGATGGTGCCGCTGAACGCCGCGACGACGAGCAGCCAGATGTTGCTGCTCAGCGCGAACAGGAGCCCGCCGATGAACATGAGCAGGCCCATCACGATGACGGTCTTGCGCCGTCCGAAGTGGTCGGCGCGCAGCGACCAGAACACGTTCATCACCGCCGAGCCAGCCAACGCCGCCGTAAGGATGGCGCCTATCTCAACGGTGCCCAGCCCGAGCTGGCCCAGGTACAGCGCCAGGATGACGGTCAGGTAGCCGTAGCCAAACGAGCGGAGCGTGCGGGTGACCAGCAGCAATCTGCCGTCGGCATTCAGCCACGCCACAATACACGGCACGGTACCGGTTCTATCTCCGATGACCGAACAACTCCTGCCGCTGCTCAATCACCCCTCACCCGGCCTCAGCCGCTCGGCGGCATCGAAGCTGGCAGACTTGGGAGAGCGGCGCGCCGTCGAGCCATTGCTCGACATCCTGCGCGACTGCACGCAGCGCGACCACGCCGTGGGTTACCCCGATCAACGTTGTTTGGGCGCCATTGAGGCCCTCGCCCGGCTGAAGGACCCACGCGCGTTCGAGCCTCTCCAGCATCTGTTTCAGCACGCCCGCGGCGCGGTGCAGCACTTCGCCGCGCGATCACTGGCGGCACAGGGCGATCCGCGCGCCGTACCGATTCTGCTCGACGCGCTGCCCGCGGCCGCGAACGACCCTCAGCTGCGACACGCGATCCTGACCGGGCTGGCAGTGCTGCGTGCGCCCGAGGCGATCCCCGGACTCATCGGCGAGTTCACCGATCCCGATCAGAGCAACGTCGCGCATATGGCCGCGCGGCAGGTGGTGGTGTTCGGTCAGGCGGCGGTTCCCGCGCTCCGTGAGGCGTTGCGGCACCCGGACTCGCGCGTGCGCCAATGGGCCGTGGTTGCCTTCGAGGAGATGGCCGCGCCCGAGCGGCGTAAGACCGACGCGGTTCGTTGGCTTGCGGACGCATTGCAGGACGAGAGCGCGTCGGTGCGCTGGCAAGCGGCGCGCGTTCTCGGCAAGTGGCGCAACAAGTCGGTCATCGATGCCCTGCTGCCACTGCAAAATGACCCCGACGACGAAGTACGCGCAATCGTGGCCAGTTCGCTGAGAAAGCTCGGTGCCCGCGCAGGGCCGCGACTGCCGAAGCCAGGTCCGAACCGCTGGGTCTTCAGGCCGTACGCCGACTACAACCAGTTCTATCTCGGCGATTCCGAGTTCGAACCACATACGGACGATCCGGGCTTCTGGAGCAAGGAGGCATTCGACCGCGGCCTGGCTGTCTCGCCGCCAAGCATGCTCGGCGTCGGTACGAGCCGCTACGACGTCGTACCCGTGGTGGTGGAGTTGGCGGAGCGGGCGCCGCCGGAGGACGGCGAGGAGTGGGATCGTATCGTCGAAGCCAGCCTTGAGGTCCCGAGTGGCCGGCTGGCGATTGACGGCTGCATCAGCTACCGGCCCGCAACCTCACCCCAGATAAAGCTCGCGCCCGGCACGTACCGCGTGCGCGTGTACTCCGCTGGCCTGACAACCCACGACGAAGACTGGTACCGCGTCGTTCTGTGGGCCGAAGCGCAGTACAAGGAGCCCCGCGTGGTGCGCGCTGTATCCCGTACCGCGCAGCGGGGAGTGGATGGATCCCGTACCGCGCAGCGGGGAGTGGATACCATCACGGAACCCACGCCATGACGCAGATCGACGAGGCCGTATCGCCCGATCAGCTCGAAGTGTCGTGGCGGCCGACGCGTGAGTACATCGAGCGCAGCAATCTGAAGCGCTTCATGGACCAGCACGGGTTGTCCAGCTACCAGGAGCTGCTGCGCTGGTCGATCGATGACATCAGCCGCTTCTGGGACGCCGTCTCGAAGGACTTGCAGCTCGAGTGGTACACGCCCTATCAGCAGGTGCTCGATCTGTCGCGGGGCATCAAGTGGCCGCGGTGGTGGACGGGTGGCTCGTTCAACTACGTCCACAACGCGCTCGACAAGCACGTCGGCGGTCCCAACAAGGACAAGCTGGCGCTGATCTGCGAGGGCGAAGAAGGTCAGGTTCGCAAACTCACCTACGCCGAGCTGCTCGCGGAGGCGAACCGCTGCGCGAACGCGCTCCAGTCGCTGGGCGTCAAGCAGGGCGACCGGGTCGGGCTGTACTTGCCGATGATCCCCGAGGTCGCGATCGCGCAGCTCGCGCTGGGCAAGATCGGGGCGATCTACTCGCCCATCTTCTCTGGCTTCGGCGCGGAGGCAGTCGCTGCCCGGCTTCAGGACTGTGAGGCGAAGCTCCTCATCACGTGCGATGGCATTTCGCGCCGCGGCAAGCCGGTCACGACCAAGGAGTTCGCCGACGAAGCCGTGTCGCTCTCGCCAG
>WNGB01007801.1_pt1 | contig 15329 bp, 14 predicted proteins | sample 5400681 | NCBI WGS metagenome assembly WNGB01 (sample SAMN13153367, study PRJNA577476) | soil metagenome | isolation source: 115 cm soil or saprolite under grassland replicate 2 | place: USA:California | collected 2016-06-15
AGAAGTGCACGTCGTCCCGCATCGCCTTCAAGTTGAGGTTCTCTTCGTAGATGACCGCGGCGCCGGGATGGGCCGTCCGGATGTCCTCGTGGGCGGTTTCGGGATTCATGCAGATCAAGACCCCGATGTCCCGGCGGCGAGCGATGAAGCCCTCCTTGGAGGCCCGAACCGTGAACCAGGTCGGAAGACCCTGGATGTTGGAGGGAAAGAGATTCTTGCCCGAAACGGGGATCCCCATCTGGAAGATCGCCCGCATCAGGATGTTGTTCGAGGACATGCTGCCCGACCCGTTGGCCGTGGCGACGTGGATCGAGAAATCGTTGACCACGCCGGCGCCGCCCGCCTGCTCCAGGGCCTTCTCTTCAAGGACCGTGCTCACCCATGGACTCCTTTTTTTGTCCTCCGGATTGTCCCGTCGGAACGGAGAATCATACCAAACGGCAGCGTTTTCTCTTGCCGTCGGGGATCGTGCTTAGAATGAAACCGGAGGTTGCCACAATGCATTTCCGACGCCGCGATCTGCTCGCTCTTCTCCTGCTCTTCTGCCTCCGCGAGGCCCCGGATGCGGCGTCGGGCCGCCCCTTCCGGTTCGACGAGCTGGTCAAAGCCAGGCGCGTCGGAGGCTTCTCGCTCTCGCCGGACGGGCAATGGGTGGTCTACGCGGTCGGCACGCCCGACGTCGAGGAAAATCGGACTCCGACGTCTCTCTGGCTCCAGGCCATCTCGGGCTCCGAGGCGCGCCGGCTCACCTCGGGAGAGAAACGGGATTCCGACCCGAAGTTCTCGCCCGACGGCGCCCGGATCGCCTTCCTGTCCAACCGCGACGGAGCATCGCAGATCTACGTCCTGGATCTCTCGGGCGGGGAACCGGCGAAGGCCTCATCCTTTCCCGCAGACATCAAGGGCTTCCGGTGGTCTCCCGACGGGAAGTGGTTCGTTTTCACCGCCGACGTCTTCCCCGACTGCGCCGACGCCGCATGCAACGATATGAAGTTCAAGGAGCGCGACAAGTCGAAGACGAGGGCGCGCGTTTCGGAGCGGCTCCTCTTCAGGCACTGGGACGCCTGGAAGGACGGCCTGCGGACGCACGTCTGGAAGGCGCCAGCCTCAGGACCCGCCTCCGCCGCCGTGGACCTGACTCCCGGAGACCGCGATGCTCCTCCCTTCTCCGTCGGCGGCGGCGACGACTACGACGTGTCGCCGGACGGAAAGGACTTCGTCTACGCGTCGAACCCGGACAAGGTCGAGGCCCTCTCGACCAACGGCGACATCTGGATGGTCTCTTTCGACGGGAAGGGCGAGGCGAAGGACCTGACCGCCGGCAACAAGGCCTACGACGGGACGCCGAAGTTCTCCCCGGACGGAAAGTGGATCGCCTGGCGCTCGCAGAAGCGTCCCGGATTCGAGGCGGACAAGTTCACTCTCGTCGTGTTCGAGCGGGCGACGGGGGAGACCCACGCGCTGACGGAGGAACTCGACGAGTGGGTCGAGACGTTCGCGTGGGCGCCCGACTCCCGCTCGCTCTACTTCACCTCCCACGTCGGCGCCCGCGGCGCGATCTTCCGTGTGGGGTTGGAGGGTAAGCCAGTCGAGATCTGGCGCGGAGGTTCGGCTTCCGGACTCGCTCCCTCGCGCGATGGGCGGCGGATCTACTTCCTGTCGGATTCGCTGTCGCGCGCTGCCGAGATCTGGAGCGCCGGCGCCGACGGGAAAGGGGCGACTCCGGTCACCCACGTCAACGACGGCCTCTTCAAGGAAGTCGAGATGGGCGAGGTCCTCGAGCGCACCACGCGCTCGGCCGACAGGCGCGATCTCCACGCCTGGCTCGTCAAGCCTTCGGGCTTCGATCCTTCCAAGAAGTACCCCGCGGTCTTCTTGGTTCACGGCGGCCCGCAGGGCGCCTGGACCGATGGCTGGTCCACCCGCTGGAATCCCCAGGTCTGGGCCGCCTACGGCTACGTCGTCTATGCCGCCAATCCGAGAGGCTCGACCGGCTTCGGCCAGAAGTTCGTGGACGAGATCTCCGGCGACTGGGGCGGGAAGGTCTACGACGACCTGATGCGCCAGGCCGACGACCTTGCGTCCTTGCCCTTCGTGGACAATTCTCGCATCGGCGCCGCCGGAGCCTCCTACGGCGGCTACATGATCGGCTGGATCGCCGGCCACACCGACCGTTTCAAGGCTCTCATCTCCCACGACGGCACTTTCGATACGGTCTCCTCGAATCTCGAGACCGAGGAGCTCTGGTTCCCGGTTTGGGAGTTCAAGGGCTGGCCCTGGGATTCCGATCTCTACGCGAGATGGAATCCCATGCTCTCCGCCAAGAACTTCAAGACGCCGACTCTGGTCATCACGAGCGAGAAGGACTACCGCGTCCCCTTCGGCCAGGGCCTCCAGTTCTTCACGGCGCTGCAGGTCCGTGGCGTCCCCTCCAAACTCCTGACCTTCCCCGACGAAGGCCACTGGGTCTTGAAGCCCGGCAACTCCCGCCTCTGGCACGCCACCGTCATGGACTGGCTCCACAAATACCTCGGCGGCGCCGCCCCCGACCCCAAAGCCATCGACACCGCCTACAGCGTCACGAAGTGACTATCGCGCAGGCCGGGCCTATCGCCTGTCTCCCGCCGAGAGCGATGCGAAGCGCGATCCTCGCGATAGGGTCGCTGCTCTGTGACGACAACGGGAGAGAAGCGTGGCGCCAGTCACGGCTCCATCTTGATGACAAATTCGGTGTGGGCGTCCCTATCTGTTACGGCCGGCGGTCTCCTTCCCGTGGCAATACCTTCACTATGACTTTCGCTCCTGATCGTAGGCTCGGCCAGGGCGTGTTGATCCCATGTCGGTCGCCGATCGACGATGCCCGAGGGCTCTTCTCGGAGTCATCTTCCGGGTCAAAGGGGAGCTGTCGGACGAGTCGAAAAGCCGGCTGCTTAAAGACCCGGTGGTGTTCGCCCTTCTCGGTGCCTTCTGCATCTTACCTTTCCGCTGATGGCCGTGGGCGCGCTCTTCGGGATCGTGTTTGAGGGCTGGGGAGGAATGGTCAAACAGCCAAAGGACTTGGTGCTCTTCACCGCTAGCGTATCAATGGCCGCCCTCGTTTCTTACATAATTGACCGACAACACTTTCTCTTCCTCACGCTCCTGCTTTGGCTGCCTGCTATTGCAGTATGCGGCCTTGTCTTCCTTGCTGCTAAGTCAGTATTTGGTCGCGTAAGGCACTAACGAAGCTTCGCCTCAGTCTCGGCAGCAGCGCGCTATGCCATGGAGGGCAAGATCCGAAATCGCTTCCGCTTGCCGATGCGATAGACGCCGAAGTCTCTCCGGTCGGTCGTGAAGATCAGGTTGGTGCCGAGCTCCTCCGCGAGGACGACGAGTGTGGCATCCGCGAAGTCCATCGGCAAGTCTGCGTACTGCCCGAGAAGCGCTCGGGAGCGATGGAGAGACGCCGGGGTCGAGGGGACAAGCACTGCAGCGCCCGACAGAAAAAAGTCCAGGCAAGCTCTCCGGCCTCCGACGACCCGTCCCAGAAGGTGTGTCGCCTCCGTCAGCACGGCTTCGGTGCTGACAATGGGGGCCGTCCAGGCATCGAAGACCTGCCGGCACGCACCATGAGACTTCTGGCTACGGTCGAGGAGAGAAACGAGTGCGCCGGTATCCAGCAGCAACTCACCGGGCATGCTTCAGGGATTCCAGGATATAGGCCCGGTGCTTTTCCGCGAGGTCGGGAATCCCCGTTTCCAGAGAACCGAGAAGCCCGCTCACACTGTCTGCCGGCCGCCCGGGTCGGGCTGGTCTAACCTCCAGAAACGCCTGCAACGCCATCCGGACGACTTCGGAAGGACGGCGCTGTGTTCGTCTCGCCGCGCTCTTGACGGCGCGGCTGAGCTTCCGTGGGAGCCGGACTGTCAACTGGTCTTCCATGCTCGCAAGACTACATTGCAATGCAATGCATTTCAAGGCTTCCTTCTTGCCCCTGGTCGGAGGCTCAGAGAAGCTTTCGGCACCGCCTGTCATGGCGTAGAGTACGAAGACGTATACATCCTGTCGGGAGCGGCAGGAGACCGGCACATCGGGTCAGACCGGGCCGCGCCAAAAGGAGGTTGAAGATGGGGAGGAAGGATCCTCGGGTCGATGCTTACATCGCCAAGTCGGCGGACTTCGCAAAGCCGATCCTGCGGCATCTTCGGGAGATCGTGTACAAAGCGTGTCCGGAGGTCGAGGAGACGATGAAGTGGAGCCTCCCACACTTCATGTACAAGGGGATGCTCTGCGGCATGGCTGCCTTCAAGAGCCACTGCGCCTTCGGGTTCTGGAAGGGCAAGCTGATCGTTCCGGAAAAACCGGAGGCCATGGGCCAGTTCGGCCGCATCGCGTCGCTCTCGGATCTGCCCAGAGACAGCGTGCTTCTTGGCTACGTCCGCGAGGCGGCCCGATTAAACGAGACTGGGGAGAGAGTTCCGCGCAAGCCGCCGCAGCCGAAGAAGGCGCTGGCGACTCCTCCCGATCTCGCGGCGGCCTTGAAGAAGAACGCGAAGGCGCGGGCGACGTTTGAGGGTTTCAGCCCCAGCTACAAGAGGGAATACGTCGAGTGGATCACCGAGGCCAAGACTGTGGAGACCCGCAAGAAGCGGCTGGATACCGCAGTCGAGTGGATGGCCGCGGGCAAGCCGCGGAACTGGAAGTACATGCGTTGAGAAACGCGATGGGTCGGTGCCAATGACCGGCCTGAAGGAGCGAAATGGACAAACGAATCACCGCCGTCGCCGCGATGCTCTGGATCTCGGCTCTGTCGGCGGGCCAGGAGCCGGCCGCCGCGCAGGAACCGAGCGTGAAGCTGCCGCCGGAGCTGGCTCGCGTGCTGACCGACTACGAGGCGGGGTGGCGGGCTGGAGACGGGGCCGCACTCGCCCGGCTCTTCGACGAAGACGGGTTCGTGCTGCCCAACGGCGGCCCGCCGGTCCGGGGACGCGCCGCGGTCCAGCGATACTACAAGGGCCCGGGCGGTCCTCTCGTCCTTCGTGCCTTCGCGTTTGCGGCGGAGGGGCCGGTCGCCTACATCATCGGCGGGTTCTCGCGGCAGGAGGGACAACCGGACGTCGGGAAGTTCACGCTCACGCTGCGCAAGGGGACCAGCGGGCTGTGGCTGATCGTGTCCGACATGGACAACTCGAACCGGCCGTCCCGGTGAGAGGCTCGCCGCCGCGCAGGGTCGTTTCGCTCTGTCCATCCATTACCGAGACTCTGGTCGCTATCGGTGGGTTAAAGCGCCTCGTCGCGGCGACGCGGTACTGCGTGCGGCCGAAGGGGTTGTTGTGGGGACTCCCGCGGATCGGTGGCACGAAGAACCCGGACATCGCGCGCATCCTCGCCCTGAAGCCGGATCTGATCTTCGCCAACGAGGAGGAGAACCGGCTCGAGGACGTTAAGGCTCTGGAGGAAGCCGGGATCGAAGTGGACGTGACTTTTCCCAGGACGGTTTCCGAGGTCCCGGACGCGATCCGGCGATGGGGCCGGCGTCTGGCGGAGGACGCGGCAGGCGAGGCGGAGGTCCTCGCTCAGCGCATCGAGGAGGAGTATGCGACTCTCTCCGCGGAGCCTCCCGCGCCGCCGTTCCTCTACGCCTACTGGATCTGGAAAGACCCATGGATGACCATCTCCGATGACACGTACGTCGCGGACTTGCTGCGGCTGGCTAGCGGCGTCAATGTCTTCGGCCGCGAGCCGGACCGTTATCCGGCCTCGACGCCGGCGGAATCCCTCGCGCGTGGCGCCGATGTGCATTTCTTCCCGAGCGAGCCGTATCCGTTTCGCCCCGAGAAGCACGAGGCCTTGACCGCGCAACTGTTCGGCGAGGAGCGCGTGCGCCTCTTCGTCGAAGGAGACGACTACTGCTGGCACGGCGTCCGAACGCTGGACGGACTGAAGGCGATACGTAAACTGAAAGAAATACTGGAGAAGGCTAGCTGAACCAACTAATCATTAGGAGAATGAGTATATTTTCCTAATTTAGTATGGAGACACGGAGGCGGGCGGCCGCAAGGGCCGCCCCTACGGCCCGGGGCACGTACGTTCTACCTTGGACTTTGGACCTTGGACCTTGGACCTTGGACTTCCGTTCACCCGCGCCGGTTCAGGAGGTCCAGGAACTCTTCGCGGACGGGGCGCTTGTAGAAGATGCCCCGGATGGCCGAGGTGACGGTCAGAGCACCCGGCTTCTTGACTCCCCGCATCTCGACGCAGAGGTGCCTCGCCTCGATCACCACCATGACCCCCTGCGGGGAAAGCTTCTCGGCGAGGAAGGCCGCGACCTGCTCGGTCAGGCGCTCCTGGAGCTGCGGACGGCGGGCGTAAAACTCGAGGATCCGAGGCATCTTGGAGAGTCCCGCAATCTTCTGGTTCGGGATGTAGGCGACATGCGCGTGTCCGTAGAAGGGGACGAAGTGGTGCGAGCACAGCGAGTAGAAAGGGATGTCCTTCTCGATGACCATGGCGGTGTAGTGCTCGTCGTTGGGGAAGAACGTGATGTTCGGCTCCGCTCCTTCGGCCAGGCCGCCGAACATCTCCAGGTACATTCTGGCCACGCGCTCCGGGGTTTCGAGGAGGTTCGAATCACGCGGATCGAGCCCGAGAATCTCGAGGATGCGGCGCATCTGCGCCGCAATCGCGCGGACCTTCTCCTCGTCCTCGACCGCGGGAAGGGTGACGAGTGTTTCGCTCATGCAGCGGCGCGGGTCTTCTCGAGGAGCTTCCCGATGTCCCGGGCGACCGGAATCTCGCTCGTGACGACGTCCTTGATCTTCCCGTCCTTTCCGACGATAAACGCGGTCCGCGCCGAGAAACCCCGGTCGTCCAGATACACGCCGTATCTGCGTGAGACCTCTCCCTTGGGATGGAAGTCGGCGAGCAGGGGATAGGTGATTCCGTTCTGCGGAGCGAACGCCTTGTGCGCCCAGAGGGAATCCACCGAGATGCCGAGAACCTCGACGTCATCGCTCCCCTTGTCCGGAAGCAACTCCGCGCACTGCTTCGTCTCCTTAGAGCATGTCGGGGAGAAGTCCAGCGGATAGAAGAGCAGGAGCACGTTCTTCTTGCCACGATAGTCCGAGAGCGTGACCTTGTCTCCCACCGTCGAGGGAAGAGTGAAATCCGGGGCGGTATCGCCCGGCTTCAAGTGAGACATGGTGCGGCTCCTTACAGCATCCTCGGCGGCATCGGCCGCGAGGCGGTGATTCTATCGCCGGGAGAGGTGCTCGGTGCGAGGTGTCAGGTTCTAAGGACGAGAGCATGTCCCGGTCCCTAACACCTAGAACCTAACACCTCACACCTATCACGTGATCGTCTTGTGAAAGGCCCGGGTGCTGCCGGCGACGAGCACGACGGCGATGGCGAGAAGCGCAGCGACACTGCGCCAGAGATCGCCGAAGACGGCGCCGCGGATGATGATGCCCCGCGAGATCGCGATGAAGTGCGTCGCCGGGAGAAATTGGGCGAGGACCCGCAGGGGAACCGGGAGCGAGGAGAGCGGAAAGATGTAACCGGAAAGCATGATCGACGGAAGCAGGAGCATCTGCGAGAGTTGGATCGCTTCCATCTGCGTGCGGGCGCGTGAGGAGACGAGCAGGCCCATCGACAGCAGCGCGAAGAGGTAGATGACCGCAAGGCCGAGCAGGAGCGGGAGGCTCCCGTGAATCGGCACGCGGAAGACAACGGTCATGAGGAACAGCACGAAGAGCAGCTGGACGAAGGCGAGGGCGAGGTAGGGGAGGAGCTTGCCGAGGACGACCGCGACGGGGGAGGCGGGCGTCACCATGAGCTGCTCGAGCGTGCCGCGCTCGCGTTCGCGCACGATCGCAAAGGCCGCGAGGAGGGTGCCGGAGAAGGTCAGCAGGATCGCGACCAGGCCCGGGATGAGGAGGTTGGCACTCCGCGAATCCGGGTTGAAGAGCAGAAGCGGGTGAGTGCGGATCGGAAGGTCCTTCGCGTGGGCTGCTTCGGCGAGCTCCGTGACCGACCTCGCGAAGGCGACGCCGTTGGCGGCGGCGAGGGCCTGCGCCGAGATCGAGGAGTCCGAGCCGTCGATCAGGACGAGGACATCGGCCGGCTCGCCGTTCAGACGCCGCCGGGCGTAGTCGGGCGGGATCTCGACGCCGACCGAGGCGCGGCCCGCGACGATGAACTCTTTCAACGCCGCCCGCGACGGCGCGTCGGCCACGATGTCGAAGTAGCTCGTGTTGACGAAATCGTTCAAGAGCTGGCGGCTCTCCTGGGTTCGGCTCTGGTCGAAGACGATGGTGCGGACGTGTTTGACGTTCGTGTCGATCAGGCCGAAGAGGATGAGCTGGAAGGCAGGGACCAGGAGCGCGAACTGGAGCGTGCCTCGGTCCCGGATCATCTGGACCGCTTCTTTCCTCAGGACCGGCAGGAACCCTCTCATGAGGCGGCCCTCGCCCGCTCCGGGATTTCGCCGCGCTGCTCGATCTGGAGCCGGGTCAGGCGCACGAACACGTCCTCGAGCGAGGCCTCGATCGGCCGAATCGTGACCTTCGCGCCCGAGGCTTCCTCGAGGTCACGCGCGATCTTCGCGTCGTCCACGTCGGCGCGGACGAGCAGGTGGAGCGCATTGCCGAAGATCGTGACATCCTCGACGTAAGGGAGCTTGCGCGCCTGGCTCATGACGGCCGCCGCGCCTTGCTCGCAGTCGGCCTCGACGCGCCGGGTCCCCTCGGGAGTGATCTCGGGCAGCTTCGTCAGGTCGGCCGGATCGCCTTCGACCAGCATGCGGGAGAGATAGAGATACGCCACGCGGCCGCAGCGCTCCGCCTCGTCCATGTAGTGCGTGCTGACGAGAAGCGTGACGCCTTCGCCGGCGAGCGTGAAAAGGAGGTTCCAGAGCTCGCGCCGGGCGACGGGGTCGATTCCCGCGGTCGGCTCATCCAGGAAGAGAACGCGGGGGCGGTGCATGAGCGCCGCCGCGAGGGCGAGGCGCTGTTTCCAGCCGCCGGAGAGCTGCCCGGCGAGGCGGTCGCGATAGGGGCCGATCGCCGTCAGCCCGATCGCCCACTCGCGGCGCTCCTTCAACTCGGCGCCCTTCAAGCCGTAGACCGACGCGAAAAAGTCGAGGTTCTCGAGCACCGTCAGGTCCTCGTAGAGCGAGAACCTCTGCGGAACGTATCCGATGCGCCGCCGGACCTCTTCTCCCTCCTTCGCGACGTCCAGTCCGTCCACCGAGGCGTGTCCTTCTGTCGGGGCGAGCAGCCCGCAGAGGATGCGGATGAGGGTAGACTTGCCGGACCCATTGGGTCCGAGCAGCCCGTAGATTTCTCCCCGCGGGACGTGCAAAGAGACCTTGTCCAGAGCGCGAACCGGCCCGAAGTCGCGGGACACGCCCTCCACCACGATTCCATCGTCGCGAGCGTCGGAGGCGGTCTCGCGCCGGGGCAGCCCGGTCTCCGGGCCCGTCATTCGACCAGCCTCACCGTGGCCGCCATTCCGGGCTTCAACTCCGGGGTCGGGTCGATCGCGACCTTCACGCCGAACACCTGGTCCATGCGCTGGTCGAGCGTCTGCACGTTGCGAGGCGTGTACTCCGACTGCGTGCGGATCTCGACGACCTTTCCCGGGAACTCTCGTTTCGGGAAGGTGTCCACCGTCAGCGCCGCCTTCTGGCCGACGCGGACGCGGCCGAGCTGGGGCTCCGGGACATAGACACGGACCCAGAGTTGTGAGGGCTCGAGCATCCGCGCGACCGGCTGGTTGGGTCCGACGAGGTCGCCCGGCCGCAGGTCCATGGATTCGATGACGCCCGCGGCCGGCGCGCTGACGAGGGACTCGGCCCTTTGACGCTCGAGATAGCCGAGCTGGTGCTGTTCCGCTTCGAGCGTCGCGCGGGTGGCGGCGATGTCCTCGCGCCGGTTTCCTCGCTCGAGCTCCAAGAGCGCTTCGCGAGTGGTCTTGGCCTGCGTCGCGGCCGTGTCGTACTGCTGCTGGGCGATTACCCCTCGCTCGAGAAGCGCTTTTTGCCGCAGCCGCTCCCGCTCCGCGTTTTCCGCCAGGGCTCGTGCGCTCGCGATCTCCTCGACGCGCGGCCCGCGGAGAGCCTTGGTCAGGGACGCCTGCGCCTGCGCGATGCGCGCGCGCTGCTGCTGGATCTGCAGATCGATCAGATCCGTCTCGAACTGCACGATCGGCTGTCCGGCCGCGACGCGCGAGCCCTCCTCGACCAGGATCCTCGTGACCCGGCCGCCCGTGAGCGACCCGACCTCAACGTCGCGCGCCTCGATCGCGCCCGAGAGCAGGAGAGGCTTCTCCCGTCTCTTCGAGGCGATCCCCCAGGCCACCGCGCCCGCCGCGAGGAGAACGACGAGCAGAATGAGCAGAGTCTTGCGTTTCATTCGGTCCTCCCCGCGCGCAAAGCTCCTCGCCTCCAGAGATCCATGACGGTATCGAGGTAGGTGTCCAGAGGAACCGGCGGGGCAATGCGCAGCACCCGGTGGAAGAAGACATAGGACTGGAGCGTCCCGAGAAACGCCAGCGCTCCGGCTCGCGGCTGGCGCAGAGAGATCTTTCCGCCGGCCCGCGCCCGGCGAAAATACGCTTCGAGCGCCCGGACCGCCCGGACCGGGGGAGAGCACTTCTTTCGGGGATCGAAGGGGAGGCGGATCGTGCGGGCCTCTTCCTCCGTTCGGGCTCGAAGGAACCGCGCGATGTTCTCACCCATCTTCTGCTCGATGAAGGGGATGAACTCCCGAGCGAGACGGCGCAGCACCCGCGCGGGGTCTTCGGAGAGTGGGACGGCGGCGAGAAAGTCCGTGGGGAGTGCCTGGCCGGCCGGCTCCGACTCCATCGCCAGGGCGAACAGGGCTCTCTTCGAAGGGGCATGGCGCAGGAGAGCCGCCGGCGAGACGCCCACGCGCGCCCCGATGTCGGCGAGCGTCGTCCCGTCGAAGCCCCTCTCGGCAAAGGCATGCCGGGCTTCGATGAGGACCTGCTCGCGGGTGACCCGTGCCGGACGGCCCATGACGAGTAAATAACTATACAGTTATTTACTAAATGTCAAGCGGACGGTTCTTTCTTGACTGGGGACTGAAGACTGAGGACTGGGGACTGCGGACTCAGCCAGCTGTCGCCTGGATTCATCTCTTGAGGCGCAACCCATGGAGTCCTCAGTCCTCGGTCCTCAGTCGTTGGTTCCCAGTCTCAGTTGGGCAGCTTGGCCCCTCGCCGCCGCTCCAGCCATTCCGTGAGCTCTTCGGCCGTCCTGGTGTTCAGCGTGGCTTCGCGCGTGACCCAGCCCTTGCGGGCGATGCCGACTCCCAGGGAGGCGAGGCCGAGTTCGGCGATCGAATGCGCATCCGGACCGATGGAGAGGAGGACGCCCTTTTCCACGGCACGCCGGCAGTGGACCCATTCCAGCTCCAGCCTCTCGGGCGAGCCGTTGATCTCGAGGGCGCAGCCGAATTCGGCCGCCGCGTCGATGACCGCTTCGATGTCCACCGAGATGCCCTCGCGGGAGAGAAGGAGCCGGCCCGTCGGATGGCCGAGGACCGAGACGCGGGGGTTGCTCACGGCGCGCACGAGCCTCGCCGTCTGCTCCTCGCGGGAAAGACCGAAGCGGGAATGGACCGAGGCCACGACGATGTCGAAGACTCCCAGGAACTCGTCGCCGAAATCGATCGAGCCGTCGGCCAGGATGTCGGCCTCCGTACCGTGGAAGATCCGAAAGCCGGGGAAGCGCCGGGAGAGAGACCGGACCTCCTCCCGCTGAGCGAGAACACGTTCTTCGTCGAGGCCTCCGGCGTAGGCAGCCGACTTGCTGTGATCGGTGATCGCGGCATAGGAGTAGCCGGCGTCCCGCGCGGCCATGACCATGCTTTCGAGCGTGTCGCGGCCGTCGGAGGCGGTCGTGTGGATGTGGATCAGGCCGCGCAGGTCCGGCTCCTCGAGGAGCCGGGGGAGAGTTCCGGCTTCGGCCGCCTCGATCTCGCCTCTGCCTTCCCGCAGCTCCGGCTCGATGTAGGCGAGGCTCAGGGCCGCGTAGATCTCCGCCTCGCTCGCGCAAGGCAGCGGCGAAGCCGGAGTCTCGCTTCGGAAGAGACCGTATTCGTTCAGCTTCAGATCCATCCTCTTCGCGCGGCCCCGCAGCTGCGTGTTGTGCTCCTGCGATCCCGTGAAGGAGAGGAGCGACGCGGAATACTCTGTGCCGGAGACGACGCGGAGATCGGCGGCGAGGCCGTCCGCGAATCGGACGGAAGTCTTCGTCGGGCCTTCCGCCGTGACGTCGGCGACGCCCGGCAGCAGGCGGAAGGCCTCCGAGAGGGCCGCCGGGTCGGGGGAGGCGGCCACGATGTCGATGTCGCGGACGATCTCCTTGCGGCGGCGCAGGCTCCCCGCGATCTCGACCGCTGACGCGAGCCCGGTCGACCGGAGGGATCCGATGATCTCTTCGGCTCTTGCCCGGGCGCGCCGATAACGGTGAAGTCCCGCGCTCGAGCGTACGAGCGCGATCCCCTTGAGAATCTTCTCCACGCTCGTGGGGCCGAACCCTTTGACAACGGCGAGGCTGCCTTCCCGGCAGGCCTTTTCCAGCGCCTCGAGGGAGTCGATGCCCAGCGCCTCGTGGAGTTGCCTCGCCTTGCGCGCGCCGAGTCCGGGGATCCTCAAGCATTCGCGCAATCCCGGCGGGAAGCGCGCGCGCAGCTCGTCGTAATAAGGGAGCGATCCGGTCTTGACGAGGGTTTCGATGTTGGAGAAGAGGCTGGGGCCGATCCCCGGGACCTCGAGCAGCTCCCGGCTCGCGACGGCGTCCTCCAGCTCCCCCGGGAAAGACAGAATCGTACGCGCTCCGGTCTCGTAGGCGCGTACCTTGAAGAGATTCTCGCCGGCAAGCTCGAGCATCGCGGCAATCTCTTCCAGCACGCTCGCGACCTGCCTGCGGTCCATGGAGGAATTGTATTTACGACTGAGGACGGAGGACTGAGGACGGAGGACTCAACGGGCCATGACCACCGGAATCGTTGATCGGGCAACCACCCGTGTAGTCCTCAGTCCCTTGTCCTCAGTCCTCGGTCGAAAGACCGTCAGTTAACATGGTGCCCATGCGCATCGATCTGCACAGCCACTCCAGCGTTTCCGACGGGCTGGATGCTCCGGCCGGGCTGGTCCGGAAGATGAGGGACGCCGGAATCGAAGCCTTCGCGCTGACGGACCACGACACGCTGCAGGGACTGCCGGAGGCGCGCGCGGAGGCGGAGAAGCTCGGCATCGACCTGATCTCCGGCGCCGAAGTCTCGGCCGACTTTCAGGGCCAGGACGATGTCCACATCCTCGCGCTGTTCGTGGAGGAGAAGAACGACCGGTTCAACTCCCGTCTCACGGACCGGCAGAAGAATCGGCGCCGCCGCGGAGAGCTCATGGCCGAGAAACTGATCGAGGCGGGGTACCCGCTCGACCTGGACGCCATCCGCCAGGACGTCGGCGACGGCGTCTGGGGCCGCCCACATCTTGCCCGCGCGCTCGTCCGGGCCGGACACGCGTCATCCAACGACGACGCCTTCAATCGGCTTCTCGGCCGCGAGCACCCCTGGTACGTGCCTTCGACGAAGTGGCAGGCCCTGGACGTACTGCAGGCAATCCGCGAAGCCGGAGGCGTCTCGTCGCTCGCCCATTCGATCTGGTACAAAGATCCGGAGGCGCTGATCCGGGCCCTCGCCGCGGCGGGGCTCGACGCGCTCGAAGTCTTTCATCCCGATCACGGCCCGCAAGAAGAGGCGCGGTTCGGCGCTCTCGCGCGCGACGAGAACCTCCTCGTGACCGCCGGCAGCGACTTCCACGGCACGCCGGAAGGCCGCAAGCACCCGGGCGGAGTCGTCGGAACCGCTGAAATGCTGGGACTCCTGCGCGCGCGCGCCCGCTCGCGATGACTTCGAAGCAGGAGTCACCGGCTCATCCGTTCTGGGTTCTGCTTCTCCAGCGCGACTCCGAAGACGTCCTCTACGAAGCCGCCGCCATGACGGCCGCCGCGGTGTCGCTCGGGATCGGCGTGACGCTCATCTGGTTCGACGCGGCCCTGGAGGCGCTGGTCTCCGGGCGCCTCTCGGAGGAAGAGGCAAACGGCGGCAACGCCGGCCGCCTGTTCCGCGAGGCTCGGGAGGCCGGGAGCGTGCGACTTCTCGCTTGCTCCGCCTCGATGGTCAACCGCCGCATCGACCGCGAGAGGCTTTCGCGCTGCGTGGACGACATTGTCGGATGGCCCACCGCGGTCTCGCTCATCCGCTCCGCCGAGAGGTCTTTCATCTGGTGAGGCGGCGCTGCGCGCCGCCTAGCTTGGCCAGCCGGCGCGGAAGCGCCGGCCGGGACATCATTTGTCCTTTCCACAGGCTCCAATAGGTCTGTGGATAAAGCGATCGAAATATTTTTCGATCCGTCTCTCACGGGTCCCCGCGGCGGTCGCGGCTGTGGAAATCGAATACGGCCGTTGACTCCGCTTCGCGGCGGGTAAAAGAATCGGTCACCGGTTCCCAAAAAACGATGCTCGAAGAGACCGTCACCGAGAAGGGCCTGCCGCAGAACGCGGAGGCCGAGCGAGCTGTCCTGGGGTCGATCCTGCTCGACCCGGCATCGATCTCGCTCGTCGTGCCGATCCTGTCGCGGGAGGACTTCTTCAGCGACAAGCACCAGCGGATCTATCGCGGGATGATGGATCTGTTCGACCGTTCCGCCGAGATCGATCTGCTGACGTTGAAGGAAGAATTGAACGCGGGCGCGGCGGAGACCGTGGACGCGGCCTATCTCTCCTGGCTGCTCGACGGCGTGCCGGACATCGGCAACGTCGAGCACTACGCGCGCATCGTCAAGGAAAAGGCGACGCTGCGGCGCCTGATCCGGGCCGGCCAGCGGATCGTGCGCGAGGGGCTCACGCAGGACAAAACGGCCGAGCAGCTCTTGAGCGATGTCACCGGCGAAATCTTCGAAATCGCCGATGACACCGTGCGCGAGGCCTTCACGCCCATCGGCAAGATCGTCAAGCACAACCTGGAGGTCATCGAGGATGCGCGCTCCCGCCAGGGCATGCTCTCCGGCCTCGCGACGGGCTTCCAGGTCCTCGACCGGATGACCTCGGGGCTCCAGAGCTCGGACCTCATCATCCTCGCCGCGCGTCCGTCGGTCGGCAAGACCTCGCTTGCCCTGAACATCGCTCAACACGTGGCGCTTCGCGAGGGGAAGTCCGTGGGCTTTTTCTCGCTGGAGATGTCCATGGAGCAGCTCGGATTCCGGGTTCTCTGCTCGGAGGCCGACGTGGACGCCAAGAAGGTCCGCGATGGGTTTGCCTC
>WNGB01007802.1_pt1 | contig 15327 bp, 11 predicted proteins | sample 5400681 | NCBI WGS metagenome assembly WNGB01 (sample SAMN13153367, study PRJNA577476) | soil metagenome | isolation source: 115 cm soil or saprolite under grassland replicate 2 | place: USA:California | collected 2016-06-15
GGGGTGGAGGCCGAAAACTGGCGGCGCGTGAGCGGCACGCCGAGACCGGCCTCGAGCTCGAGCACGAATCCGGCCCCGAGCGCGACCGATGCGCGCGCGAGCGCGCCGACGCTCCACCACGATCGGCTCGCGGATCCGGGGTCGGTCAGCCCGCGCGCGTTGGCGGTCAGCCGGCCGCCGACGGCCTGCGCGCACGGTTCGACCACAACCGTCGAGCCCGCGCTCAGCCCCGGGCACGCGACGATGTGCGCGCCGACCAGCGTGATGGCCACGTCGGACGCCGACTGCACGAGATCGTTCGACAGGTAGAGCGCGGCCACGGTCAACGACGGGCCCGCGCGGTCGCCGCGAAACCGTGTGAGTCGCAGCGAGAGCGCGCCGCCGAAATCGACGGTCGGCGCGATCAGCTGGCCGCCCACGGCGGATGCGCCCAGCCCGAGCGCGAACGCCCGCGGCTCGCCGTCGTCGGTGTCCGCCGGCGGGGTGGCGATCGGGGGCGGGGGCGGCGGCTCCGGCGGCGGTGGGTCCGGCGGTGGCGGCGCTGGCTCGGGCGGCGTCGAGGGCGGTGGAGCGGGGGGCTTGCCGGCGGGATGGGCGGGCGCGAACCGGGCGGCGGGATCGATTGCCAGCGCGGCGGTGAGCGACAACACCTCGACCACCTCGTCGCAGCGGACGCCTTCCACCTTGCGCGTGTCGGTCTCGCCGCGGCCGTCGAGCACGCGCAGCTCGCCGATCACTTGCCCCGCCACGCGCGTCAGCCGGACGCTGAGGCGCAACCCGTGCTCGCCGCTCTGGGCGCGTCGCGCGCGATCCGAGCGCGAAAGCACGCCGGTGTAGAACGCCTCGACGTCGGAGCAACCGGCGGGCGCCTCGAACTCCACCCGGAACGGGATTGGCTCGCCGACCCCGGCCACCGGATCCTTGGCCACGGCGAACAGCACGAGCCACGCGATCTCGGTACCGGCCACCACAGCGAGAACGTGACACGAACGTCGCTCACAACGCCAGCGACACGGGGCGTCGGCGGGCAGCCCGGACGACGCGCGCTGGCATTTTCCCGAATTTCCGCCATGAACCTTTGTCGGAGCTCGCTAGGACGCGTGCACCGGCCGGCGCAGCGATCGTGCGATGGGCTCGCAGGCCGCGACGGGCTCGCATGTCGCGGGCGGTTCGCAGGCGGGGAAAATCCGGAACATGAACACGGCCGTACCGTGGAGACGGGCGGCGGTTTCGAACCGCGCCCGGAGCTCGCTGAGCTCGCGCAAGGTCTCGGCGTCGAAGTCGGCGGCGCCGCCGCCGAACGCGCGCGCGAACAGGTAGAGCGCGCTGGTGTGCGGCTGGATGGCGAGCGCGAGCCGGCTCGCGGTCAGCCATGCGCGCTGGATCGCGCGGCCGGCGGCCAGGTGATCGCGCGGCGCGTCCCCGGGCGCGGTCACGAGACCGAGGGCGGGCGCGGCGGCGATCGCCTTGCGCGCGAGCTTCTCGAGCGCGTGTCCGCGCCGCCAGCTTCGAAGCAGCCGCGCGACGCCCGCGTGCTGGAGCATCCGGAACCCCGCGTGCTCCGCGGCGGTCAGCTCCAACGTCGCGAGGTCGATGCCGTCCCGGGTGCGGCGCGCTTCCTCGCGCGTCCAACGGACCTCGCGTACGAGGTCGCGATGTCCGACCGGATGCAACATGCGGATCCGCTCGGCGCGCGCGACGACGTCCGCCAGCTCGGTGATGGCCGCGCGATCGTGCACCACATGCAGGCGGCACCCGGCCACGCTGGCGACCGCGTCGACGAGCGGCGCCAGCGACGCGCCGGCGAGCGTCGCGCCGGCGACGACCCGGCGGTTGGTGTGGCGTCGCTGGATTTCGGCCGCCAGCGCGTCGCGCTCGGGCGCGCGCGGCTCGAGCTCTGGGTCGCGCGCGCTCCCCGGGAAGAACCCGAACCGGGCCGCGACGCGGCTCCCGTCCGCGGCGGGCGCGATCTTCACCCGCAGCCCGAGCGCATGCGCGCACAGAACGACGTTCTCGACCGCGGCGCCGAGCGCGATCCGTCGCGCGACGTCGCGGAAGTTGAGCAACACGTCACCGAACGGGTCCTCCAGCAGCAGCGCCAGGTTCGGACCGCGTGCGACCCAGCTCCACGGCTGCTCGTTGCCGCCGCTCGGCGCGGCGGTCGCGGCGGCGAGCAGATGTTCGACGGTTGCGCCGTCGAGCGCGAGCTGCCCCGGCTCCGCCGCGGAATCGAGACCGGGCAGGGGAGGCGCCGCGGCCGCCATTCCGGTCGAGACTTCGCCCGCGCCCGACGCCGGCACGGCGGCGTCCGCCACGGGCAGCGGGTCGGCGACCAGCGCGTCGAGATCGACGAAAAACCGGCCCGAGCCGGTCAGCTCGTCGAGCAGAACCCGGCGCACGGTGTTGGTCACCAACGCGGCCCCGAGCGCGACGTCGGACGCGAGCTGCGGCCATGACTCGAGCGACTCGCCGACCTCGAGCAACGACGCGCGCAGCTTGTTGGACATCGTCGCCTCGCCCACCATCGGCATGATGATCGGGACCTTGTCTTCGTTGCTCCGCAGCTCGCCGAGCCGGCCGAGGTCCACGCCCGCGAGGAACCCGTGCAAGATGGGACGCTCGGGCTCGCGATCGAACCGCTCGATGTCCAGCGTGCCGCGATCGTTGGCCTCCATCACAACCGGGATCCCGAGCTCGCGCGCGCGCTGGCGCGAGCGCAGCTTCATCTCGAGCCCGTCGCACTCCTCGACCAACACGTCGATTCGCCCGCCGGTGAGCAGGAAGCGATCGAGATTTTCGGGCGTCAGCCCCTCCTGGTAGCAGACCACCTTCAGGAACGGGTCGATCTCGGCGATGCTGCGAGCGGCGAGCACCGCCTTGTTGGTCCCGAGATCGAAGACTCCTGCTGGCAGGCGGTTGAGATTGCTGAGCTCGAGGCGATCGAAGTCGGCGAGCCGCAGCTCGCCGCACGTGCGTTCCACCGCCATGGTCACGGCGATCTGTCCGCCCACCGACAGCCCCACGATCCCGACGACCTTCGCGCGCAGCCGCTCCTGCTCCTCGTAGGTGATCTTGTAGCGGTTGCGGCTGGTGCGCAGCTCGACGAAGTCGTCCTCCTCCAGCAGCCGGACTGCGATGCGCCGCCACGGGTAATAGGCCCACACGCCGAGCTCCTCGGGCGACCGTCCACGCCGGTGCCGGACGACCGCTTGCTCGAGGGCGTCGCGGGTGAAGCTGGTCTTCGGCTGCCGGCACTTGATGAGCGCGCCGAGCTGGTCGGCGAGCGTGTCGCGGAATCGCACGTGGTCCAGCTGGGCGCTCCGCCACGCGTGCCAGGCCTGCTGTTCGGCGGGATCCCCAAGTCGGAACAGCAGCGGCCGATAGCCCTCCGCGTCCGCGACCAGATCGCTCATGCCCCGACCTTGCGCAGGCGCTCGGGCGGGCGGGACTTCGTGGCGGACGCGCGCCGAGGTCGCGACGCGCCTTCCGAGAGCCGGAGCCTCCATGTGAGGTCCAGGGATCGCGGCCCCACTCGAATGCGCTCGCGGCCGCCGGGCGCGCGACGGTAGCCGTCGATCGCGGCGCGGACGTCGGGCGATGCGTTCGGCAGCCCGCGGGCGTCCGGGATCCGCAGCACGTGGGCGGTGAGACCGGGGCGTGGATACTCGAAGCGGCCCCTGCGCGCGAGCGTGGTATCGATTTGGAACCCGAGGCGGAGGTTGTCCGTGACGTGGCGCGTATCGCACAGCCCGAACAACGTCGCGATGTCGACCTGGGTCGCGAGCGCGATCCCCATCGCGGTCAGCCGTGCGCCCAGGCCGAACCCGGCGACCGTCGGAGAGCGCCACAGGCCGCACAGCTCGCCGACCCCCCGTGGCGCGCACCCGGCGAGCACCGCGAGCGCCCGCGGGTCGACGCGCCTCAACGCCACCTCGAGCGGGAGCGGGATGCCGTTACCAAAGCGTTGTAGGCGCACTCCGCCCATCGGCTCGCCGCTGTCGGCGTCCTCGAGCAGGAGCGCGTAGGTATCGGGGTTGGTCCACCAGTCCTGCTGCGCCGAGGTGACGTTGGCGATGCCATGGCGGTGCAGCACCTGCAGCCAGGCGACGGCATTCCGACGACAATCGGTCGCGGCGTCCGGCGCACGGCACGCCCTCACCGTGAGGCGCATGACAACTCCGCCCGTTCCACAGCGACGGGTCGATAGTCAAAACGCGCGGGGCGCGGATTTCGGCAAGGCGGGCGACGAATTCGCCGCGTCGTGGTGGATCAACCGCTGGCGGAACACGAAGAAGATGAGCAGCAGCGACCCGAGCGCGAGCGCGCGCATGACCACGATCCGCCGCATCCGGCGGCGCAGCACGTCGAAGTAGGCGCGGGCGTCGTCCTCGGGCAGCCGCGACAGGATGTCCTCCGCTTCCATCCTGCGGAGGCCGTCGATGGCGCGGCCGCCGACGGTGACGATCAGCAGCACCGCGAGCAGCCCGCCGATCACCCGACAACCCGCGCGATCAGCGCAGCCAGCGCGCCCGCCATCAGCGCGCCGGTCACGAGCTGCAACACCCGCTCGTGCCGCCGCTGCGCGACCTCGTAGCGATCACGCGCCTCGGGGGCAGGCAGGGTGCGCGTGATGGCGAGCCGCTTCTTCTCCTGCAGGTAACCGCCGGCGAACGCCAGCAGCGTCACCAGCACGAGCGCCGCGTTGAGGAGTCGCACCCGCCCGAAGCCTAGAGGCTCCGGGCCCGGGCGACAATGGGGCGGGGGGCGGGGCGCAAACCTCGGTCAGACGAACGATGGCGCGAGCGACGAAACGTGCCAAGCTCGTCCGCGCGCTTGCCCTTCCGAATCTTCGCCCTCGTCGGGTCGATGCTGTTCGCGTCCGGGGCCTGGGCGGCAAAGGACGAGTTTCCGCCGCCGCCCGACCTCGCCGCGCCGCCCGCGGACGCCGCGACGACCGCGAGCGGGCTCGTGACGCGCGTGCTCGCTCGCGGCAGCGGCAAGCAGCACCCGACCGTCAGCGATACGGTCGAGATCCACTACACCGGCTGGACGGTCGAGGGGCGGATGTTCGACAGCTCGGTGAAGCGCGCCGCGCCGGTGCGCTTCCAGGTGGGCGGCGTGATCAAAGCATGGACCGAGGCGCTGCAGCTGATGGTGGTCGGGGAATCGCGGCGGATCTGGGTCCCGGCCGCGCTCGGTTACGGCGACAGTGCGGATGACGGCCGTCCCGCCGGCAAGCTGGTGTTCGACATCGAGCTGCTCGGCCTCACGCCGGCGCCGTCGACACCGCTCGACGTGGCGCAGCCGCCCAAGAACGCGAAGCGGACGAAATCCGGGCTGGCGTACCGCGTGCTCGCGCGGGGCAAGGGTAAGCAGCGACCGAAGCCCGAGAGCACGGTCGAGATCCAGTACACGGGCTGGACGCCGGACGGGAAGATGTTCGAGACCACCGTCGGCCGGCTGGAGCCACCACGCTTCGCGCTCATGGCGGCGATCCCGGGCTGGGTCGAGGGCCTGCAGCTCATGGCCGTTGGTGACAAGGCCAGGTTCTGGATCCCCGGCAAGCTCGCGTACGACGCGGCGAGCGACAACGCTCACCCCAAGGGTATGGTCGTGTTCGACGTTGAGCTGCTGTCGGTTCGCTGATTCGCGGCGTCTGCCGGCGCACCCGCGTCGCGTTCCAGCATCTCGGGCAGGAGCTTCACCGGCGGGAGCGGCGGGTTGTACCTGCCCCCCTCGGGGAATGGCTGGATGAGAACGCGCGGAGGCCGCGCCCATACCGGCAGCTCGGGCTCGCGGGCGTCGACGATCCGGGCGGGGGGCGACGCCGCGATACCGACCCGCGGACGGAGCGCGACTCCGACCGATGGCGTCGTTGCGCGCGTCGACGTTCCCGTTTCCGGTGCCGCAATTTCAGGCGCTTGATCTTTCGATCGCGTAAGGACGAGAACGATCCCCAGCATCGAAACCACTACGATTGCTGTGGCCCCGGTTACGAACATCGCGGTCGAACGCCGAAAGCACAAACGCTGCTCACCCATAATCATCGGGCCACAAGAAATCAACGCGTCAGCGTCGATTTCCGAATTGTTTCCGCATCGTCAATTTTTTCTGCCTGCCGTCGGTGACGAAGTCGACCTCTCTCCAGATCACCCGTCCCCCACGAGCGAAAAACAAGGAGCGAGTATGAGCAAAAATGCCCCCGGTAAGGTGTTCGGGCTGCTGTCGGCAGCTCTGGCGGTTCCACTCCTGATTGGAGGATGTGGAGCGCTCGAAGACGCTGAAGCGACCGACACCGAGACCTCGCAGGCCAACCTGGCCGGCGACGCGTTCCCCAACCCGACCGGTGCGACCCGGATCGTGACGGTCAACGGTGCGACCATCGACGAGAACAACCCGTTCTTCCAGAACCTGGGCGCCAACGGCCGCCGCTGCGTGACCTGTCACCAGCCGTCCGCGGCGATGACGATCACGCCGCCCCAGATCCAGGCCGTGTTCAACGCCTCGCAGGGCCTCGACCCGCTGTTCCGCCTCAACGACGGCGCCAACGGCCCATTGGCCCCCGTGTCGACGCTGGCGCAACGGTCGGCGGCGTACAGCCTGCTCCGCACCAAGGGCCTCATCCGCATCGGGCTGACGCTGCCCGCGAGCCGCGACTACGACGTGAAGATCGCGCTCGATCCCTACGGCGGCACCGGAGCGAACCCACCCGTCAACCAGACCGTCCCGCCGACCGCATCGCCGATGTTGTCGTTCTATCGCCGGCCGCTGTTGTCCGCGAACACACGGTTCATCGCGGCGGTCATGTGGGACGGCCGTGAGGCGACGGTCAGCCCGGTGCCCGCGAATCAAGCCGTGGGTGACGGCGTGCAGGCCTTCGAGGTCGGCGCACCAGTGCGCACCAACATGTTGACCCAGGCCAACAACGCCACCCGCGGCCACGCGGAAGGGACGATCGACCTCAGCGACGCGGTTCGCGCCTCGATCGTGGACTTCCAGATGAACCTGGTCGTCGCGCAGGAGCGGGACAACGTCGCGGGCGCGCTCAACCTCTCGGGCGCCACCGGTGGTCCGCAGCCGCTGCGCACGCAGCAGACGTTCTTCGGCATCAACGACTCGCACGGCGGCAACCCATTCGGCACCGCGTTCAACCCGGTCGCGATGAACGTCTTCAACGCGTGGGCCGGCCTCAGCGGCACGACGCAGAACGACCGCCGCGCGTCGATCGCGCGTGGTCAGGCGATCTTCAACACCAAGCTGATCCGGATCTCGGGCGTCCGGGGCGTAAACGACGTGCTCGGCGTGGCGACCCTGAACGGCAGCTGCACCACGTGCCACACGCACCCGAACGTCGGTAACCACACCGACATCCTCCCGCTCGACGTCGGCATCAGCAGCCCGGCGGAGGGGGACAACGTGCTGCCGGTGTTCCGCGTGACCGACCGGGCGACGGGCCAGGCGGTGGAGGTCACCGACCTCGGCCGTGCGATCCTGACCGGCCACTTCGCCGACCTCAGCAAGCAGAAGGGCCCGACCCTTCGCGGTCTCTCGGGACGCGCGCCGTACTTCCACAACGGCGCCGCGGACAACTTGACCGAGGTGATCCAGTTCTACGATCGTCGGTTCGGGATCGGCTTCCAGGCGCAGGAGATCGCCGACCTGCGCGCATTCCTCGAATCGCTGTAGCCGAGGCTCAGCAAGAACCCCAACGGCCCGGCGGAGATCTCTGCCGGGCCGTTTTTCGTTTTCGAGACAGTTCGCCAAACCGCCGCGCGTGGCGGTACGATACCCGCTGACTATGGATGTGGAGCGGGCGCCAGACGCGGGCTGGCTGCTGGGGTTGGCGAGGGAGCTGCGGCGGATCGACGACTACGCCGGGCTTGTGGAGCTCGCGCGCCGGGAGCTGCAGGCACGGTTCGGGCTCACGAACGCCTGGCTCTACGTGTTCGAGCGCGAGGACGACGAGCAGGCCGTGCTGGTCGCCGTGTCGGGGCCGAAGGCCGACGAAGTGCGCAAGGAACTGCCGATCGCGCCCATCGCCGGCGACTGGCTGATCGCGGCGCTGCGCCGCAACGAAGGCCCGATCGTCATCCCGGATGCCCGCGGGATGGAGGGCAACCCGGACGTCGCGCGCCGGCTAGACAACCGCACCGTGGTCAACATCCCGATCGGCGTCGTCGACCATGCGCTCGGCATCCTGGGCGGCGGCACGTTCGGCGACGAGGGAGCGGTCGAGATCGACGCCAAGGCGATCCCGTATCTGACCCATCTCGCGAACCTCGCGTCGGTCGCGGTCGCGCGTCTCGTATTACGCTCGCGCGAGCGGACGCGGGTGCAGCTGCAGGCGCAGCTGGCGCAGCGGCAGCGGCTCGAGAGCCTGGGGTTGCTCGCGGGCGGCGTCGCCCACGACTTCAACAACCTGCTCACCGTCATCCGCGCCAGCGTCGACTTCATCGCCGCGGGGCCGCTGACCGACTCGCAACGCAGCGATCTCAAGTTGGTCGCGGACGCCGAGCGCAGCGCGACCGAGCTGACCAGGAAGCTCTTGATGCTCGGCCGTCAGGACCCGCCCGCGTTCGAGAGCGCCGACATCAACATCGTGGTCAACGATTTCCTGCGCCTACTCGAGCGCGTGATCCCCGCGCACATCCATGTCGACTTCGTCGCCGGCGCGGGGCTGCCCAAGCTGCGCATCGATCCGCACCAGCTGGGGCAGGTGATGATGAACCTCGCGCTCAACGCGCGCGACGCGATGCCGGCGGGCGGGCGGTTGAGGTTCGAAACCCAAGAGGTGGTCGTCAACGGCGACTACCGGCGCGCGCACCCGTGGGCCCGGGCCGGGCGGTACGTGTTGCTCACCGTCGCGGACACCGGCACCGGCATGCCGGCCGACGTGGTGGAGCGGGTGTTCGAGCCGTTCTTCACGACCAAGCCCAAAACCGAGGGCACCGGGCTCGGCTTGGCGGTCACGTGGGGCATCGTGCAGCAGCACGGCGGCATGGTGCATTGCTACTCCGAGGTCGGCGTCGGCACGTCGTTCAAGATCTACCTGCCCGCCGCCGAGCACGCGGCGTCGAAGGTCGGCAGCAAGATCGAGGCCGCGGTGCCCCGCGGCAACGAGCGCGTGCTGGTCGCCGACGACCAGGCGCACGTGCTGTCCGTGATCCAGCGCGTGCTCGTCACCGCGGGCTACGCCGTCACCGCGGTCAGCAACGGCGCCGACGCGGTCGCGGCGGCGGCGGAGACGAAGTTCGACCTGCACGTGCTGGACGCGGTGATGCCGACGCTGAGCGGGCGCGAGACCTGCGAGCGCATCCGGGCCGCGCGTCCCGACGCGCGCTTCCTGTTCACGAGCGGGTACGGCGGCGACGCGCTACCGGCGTCGTTCCTGAAGGATCTCGGCGTCGAGATGATCCCCAAGCCGTTCGACCCCGACACTTTGCTGCGCGCCGTGCGCGCGACGCTGGACGCGTCCCGCCGCGGTTGAACTAATTTCGATCAAACGTCCAAGGAATATTCGACCGCCCTCCGCCGCGCAGGACCGTCGCGTCGATGAAGCTGATCTGGTTTGCCACGAACGAGGTGCGGAGGTGATTGGCGTCGCGGTAAATGAACGCACCGGCTGCGTCTTGTATCGGGCAAACGTCCCCGACGCACAGGGACGGCAAAGGGTCGATCGGAATGGCACCCGCGCGCACCGCGAGCTGGGTGAGGCGACGGCGCAGCTCCCGCTCCGGTACCGTGAGGCGATGAAACCTGTTGGTCTCATCGCAGCGGAGCGTCGTCAGCCGACTACCGTTGAGGTGCGTCTTGGGATCGAGGTCCCGCCCGATCGGGTTGTCGAGAAGCAGGAACACCCGCTTGCCGCTTAGGACGAAAGTCCTCAGGACGTTCTCGAGCGCCAGCAATGCCGGCTCGGCACCCTCCCCCGTGCGAAGAGGCTTTCTGATCGCACGCGCGCCGTCATGTTGTTCGAAATAGTACTCGAAGCTCTCCGGCGTCCCGCGTCGCGCGGTCGGATCGGCTGGCGCGATCATGAAGTAGCAATTCCAACAGGCCCCGACGACGACGGCATCGACGTCCGGTCTCCGCCCGAGGACCAGCGCGTCCGCGCGCGAGGCTTCGCACTCGGGGTGCTGATCCTCCTTCAGCTGCGGTATGGGTGGACATCCCGCCGTCGTGAGGAGATAGACGAATGCGCCGTCCGCGGGATGCTCTACGATCACGCGGTGAATGCGCTCGCCGTAAAGGTCGAGGTGTGAATCCCCGAATAACATCACCTTTCCGTTGCCTCCAAGGTGCTGGAAGTACCTGCGGCCATTGAGCACGAAGGCATCGAAGCCGGTCGGCGGGTATTTGAAATCATTGTAGGCGTCGACGACCCGTTGCAACCCGTGCCCGCTGTTGCGGGGCTGCGCTTTTCCGCGCATCACCACGAGACCGGCGAGCAGACTGACGCTTGCGCATCCAAGCAGAGCCAGCACCGGGCGACGGCCGCGAGCGCGCCGCCATCGCTTTTCCGCGAACCTGTAGGTGGCGATGGCGAGAATCGTAGTCGCCGCGATGAGCGCCAGACGAACCGCCGCTCCGGGCGCGCGACCCTGGACGATGTGCGCAAACGACAGCAGCGGCCAATGCCACAGGTAGAGCGGATAGCTGACGAGCCCGATTGCCACCATCGCGCGGCGTGCGAGCAGATTCCGGTTCACGAGCGCGTCCGGCCCCGCGGAGATGACGAGGCACGTGCCCAGCGTCGGTAGCACCGCCCACGCGCCCGGGAACGTGCGCAATTCCGAGATGACCAACAGCCCGAAGCCGATCAGCGCGGCACCGAGCACGGACTTCGCGTCCGCGAGTGTTCTGTCCTCGCCCTGCTTCCTGCCGAGCTCGATGTGGGCGAGCACGCCGCCGGCGGTGAGCTCCCAAAACCGCGACAACGGCGAATAGAAGGCGGCCTCGGGGAAGCGCCGAACGATAGCCAGATTCGTCCCCAACGACACGATGGTGACGACAACGGCGACCCAACGGACGAGGCGGGGAGAGCGCCTCCACGTGAGCACGAGGATGGGCGGCCAGAGCAAATAGAACTGTTCTTCCACGCCCAGCGACCACAGATGAAGAAGCGGCTTCGTCAGCACGTCGCCGTTGAAGTAGTTGCCTTCGTCCCACAACAAGAGGTTCGAGACGAAACCCGCTCCCGCGACGACGTGCTTGCCCAGCCGGGTGAATTCGTCGGCGAGCATCACGTACCAACCAAGCACCAGCGTGGCGGCGAGCATGACCACGAGAGCCGGGAAAATCCGCCGGATTCGCCGAGCGTAGAAACCGGCGTAGCTGAACGACGCGACCTCCAGATCTCGGAAGATGATGCCGCTGATGAGGAAGCCCGAGATGACGAAGAAGACGTCCACCCCAATGAACCCGCCGCGCAAGACGGACGGAAACGCGTGAAACCCGATCACGCTGATCACGGCGACCGCCCGCAGTCCGTCGATATCCGGTCTGTACCGGCCGTGGATCGGCGCCCTCTGCGCGTCGACGCTCGTCGCCGTCGTCCCGCGGCCGACCGTCGTTGCGGCTGAAGGCTTCAAGCGCCGCAATTCTATCGACACTCACTCGGTTTCCGATCGACTTTCCTCCCGGGCAAGACAGGTTGGCGGATACGTCGTCAAGCGGCGGCGGCGATGGCGTCGCTGCCGGCGCAGTCCAGGGCGACCGCGGCGCCGTGGACGGCCGCGGCGATCCGGATCGCATCGTGGACCTGGTCCTCCGTCAGCCCGCCCGCCAGCACCACGCGTTCGTGCGACTGCATGCAGGTGCAGCAGCCGTTGATGGCGCTGGCGGCCAGCGAGTAAAGCTCCATGTCCAGCTTGCTGGTCGCCGGCTTGGCGAGCCGGTTCATGCGCAACCGCGCCGGCTTCTCCGCGTACACCGGCTTTTCGATCAGATGTCGGAACCGGTAGTAGACGTTGTTCATGCCCATGAGGGCGGCGGCCGCGATCGCGTCCTCGACCACCGCGTCGCCGGCCGCGGCGCGTGCGTCCGCGATCACGGCGTCGCGCAATCGGGCGTTGCGCGACGCGACCGCGGTCGCGACCGCCACGCCCCACCGCTGCGGAACCGGCAGCGTGCCCTCCGACAGCACCGCCTGCAGGTTGAGCTTGAGGTCGCGGGCGGCATCCGGGATCGCGTCGCGCACGCCGTCGAGCGCGCCCACGTTACGCCGCCTCCAACGTGGCTTCGCCCTTGTGCCAGTTGCAGGGGCAGAGCTCGTCGGTCTGCAGGGCGTCTAGCACACGCACCACCTCGTCGACGTTGCGGCCGACGTCGAGGTCGGTCACCGACGCAAATCGGATCGTGTTCTCGGGATCGACGATGAAGGTGGCCCGCATCGCGACCCCGCTCGGGTGCAGGATGCCGAGGGCCTGGGTGAGGTCCCTGCGGAGGTCGGACACCATCGGGAACGGCAGCTGCTTGAGATCGGGGTGGCTCTGGCGCCAGGCGAGGTGGACGTACTCGTTGTCGGTGCTCACGCCCAGCACCTGAGCGTCGCGATCCGCGAAGTCGCGGGTGCGCTTGCCGAACGCGGCTATCTCGGTCGGACACACGAACGTGAAGTCTTTGGGCCAGAAGAACACGACCTTCCACTTGCCGGGGTCGTCGTCGCTCGAGACGGTCTTGAACTCCTTGCCCTTGTCAGAGCTCACCACCGCCTGCGCGGAGAACTTCGGAAACTTGTCGCCAATGGTCAGCATGGGTCCCTCCTGGCACCAACATGCGACCCGGCCGGTGATAGCTCCAAGACAACGTTTGTATCCATGTCATAATCTCACGCTATCATGCGGTTGCCGCCCCACGCGTTCTCGATCCGGCAGCTTCAATACGCCATCGCGGTCGCGGACACGCGCAGCTTCCGGCGCGCCGCGGAGCTTTGCGGCGTGTCGCAGCCGGCGTTGTCGGCGCAGCTCGCGTCGCTCGAGGCGGGCCTCGGTGTTCGCCTGTTCGAGCGCGATCGCCGGCGCGTGTTCCCCACGCCGGCGGGCGACGCGCTGCTCGTGCGGGCCCGTCGCGTGCTGGTGGAGACCGACGACTTGGTGGACGCCGCCAGCCGGCTCGGCGATCCGCTGGCGGGTACGCTGCGGCTCGGCGTGATCCCGACCATCTCGCCGTACTTGCTGCCCGACGTCGTGCGCGTGCTTCGCCGCGCTCACCCGCGGCTCACCATGCGCTGGACCGAAGAACGGACCGGCGTGTTGGTGCGCGCGCTCGGCGACGGCGAGCTCGACGCCGCGCTGCTCGCGCTAGAGGCCGACCTCGGCGATCTCGAGCGCGCGCCGATCGGGCGCGACCCGTTCGTGCTCGCGACCCCCCGCGGGCACGTACTCTCGAAGTCGAGCAAGCCGCTCGCCGCCCGCGAGCTCGACGGTACGGGCGTGTTGCTGCTCGACGACGGTCACTGCCTGCGCGAGCAGGCGCTGTCGGTGTGCCAGGGAGCGCACGCGGACGAGCTCGGGTTCCGCGCGACCAGCTTGCCCACACTCGCGCAGATGGTGGCGTCGGGGGCGGGCGTCACCCTACTGCCGCGGATGGCGGTCGAGACCGAGTGCCGCCGCGCCGGTGTCGTAACCCGACCGCTCACGGACGCCCACGCGTTCCGGACCATCGGTCTCGTGTGGCGGAAGACGTCGCCGCTCGCGCCTTCGCTCCGCCGCCTGGCCGACGACATCCGCGGGGCGAAGCTCGTGTGAGCGCTGAGGGCGCCGATCGCGTGAACGGAGCGAGGCTTAGCCTCGCGGAGTTCGTCGCGGGAGGTTCGGAACCCTCTTAGGGTTCCGAGTACGATGAAAAGCGGCCAGCAGCGCGAGCGCGATCGCGCCGGCGGCGCTGATCGCCGCGCAGACGTGCAGGCCGCGCACGAACGCCTCGCCCACGTTTTTGGCGAGCGCGGGTCCCGCGGGGGAGGGCAGCTCGCGCGCGATCGCGATCGCCGCCCCCAGCGTCGCGCGCGCCGCCCGGGCGGCCTCGGGTGGGACCTCGGGCGGGATCGCGGCCGCGGTCGCGGCGCGGTACACGGCCACGCCAATGCTGCCGAACAGCGCGATCCCGAGCGCGCCGCCCAGCTCTGCGCTGGTCTCGGAGATCGCCGATGCGGCGCCCGCGCGTTCCGGTGGCGCCGAGCCGACGATCACGTCGGTGGTCAGGGTGAACACCGGCGACATCCCAAGCGAGAAGATGGTCGACCCACCGGCGAACATCGCGAACCCGGTCGACGCGTCGATGCGCGTGAACATCGCGAACCCGATCGCCGCGAACGCCAGCCCGCCGGTCATCAGAGACGCGGGCCGGATGCGCTTGACCAACACGGGCGTCAGCAGCGAGCCGGCCACGAAGGCCAGCGCCCACGGCACCGTCCACAGCCCGGCGACGAGCGGCGTCAACCCGAGCACGAGTTGGAGGTATTGCGGCAGGAACAGAAAGCCGCCGAACAGAAACAGAATCGAAAACCCGTACAGCGCCAGCGACGCGCTGAACGCCGGCATCTTGAACAGCCGAAGGTCGACCAGCGGATTCGGGAGCGCGAGCTGCCGGCGCACGAACACCACCCCGAGCGCCAAGCCGGCGGCGATCGACACGAGCGGCATGACGGCGAAGCCGTCCTGGGCGATGCGCTTGAGCCCGTAGATCATCGCGAGCACCGCCGCCAACGACAACCCCGCGCTCGCAAGGTCGAGCCGCCCCGCCTGCGGATCACGGTACTCGGGGAGCAGCTTCGGCCCCACGACCAGCAGCAGCACCATCACCGGCACGCTGATGAGGAACACCGAGCCCCACCAGAAATACTGCAGCAGGAGGCCACCCACGACCGGCCCGATCGCGCCCCCCACCGAGTAGCTGGTGATCCAGACGCCGATCGCGGACGTGCGCTGCCCGGAGTCCAGGAACATGCTGCGGATCAGCGACAGCGTCGAGGGCGCGATGGTTGCGCCCGCCAGCCCCAACAGCGCGCGGGTCGCGATCAGCATCGCCGGGCTGGTCGCGAACGCCGCCGCCACCGAGGCGACGCCGAACGCGGCCGCGCCGATGAGCAGGAGCCGCCGCCGGCCGATTCGGTCGCCGAGTGTGCCCATGGTGATGAGCGACCCCGCGACCAGGAACCCGTAGATGTCGATGATCCACAGCAGCTCGGCGCTACTGGGGGTGAGGTCGGCGGTGAGCTTGGGGATCGCGAGGTGCAGGACCGTGAGGTCCATCGAATACAGCAGACACGGCAGCGCGATCACCGCGAGGCCGATCCACTCGCGTCGTCCCGCCCTCGGCCCGGCTGTC
>WNGB01007803.1_pt1 | contig 15327 bp, 13 predicted proteins | sample 5400681 | NCBI WGS metagenome assembly WNGB01 (sample SAMN13153367, study PRJNA577476) | soil metagenome | isolation source: 115 cm soil or saprolite under grassland replicate 2 | place: USA:California | collected 2016-06-15
GTGTCCCCCGTTGTGCTTGCCTCTTCGCGACGAGCGGGACGAGCAGCCTGCCGATCCCGTGACCCCGAAGGTCGAGCTCGTACGTGACGCGCGACCGGCGACCGTCGTCGAGCGGCTCGATGGTGCCTCTGTTTTCTCCTCGGACGGGGCCGTCGAGGCTGCGAACGGCGAAGCTTCGTGGAGGGTCGAGCTCCGCAATCTCGACGGTCATGTCCAGCTCGCGCCGACCTATGCGACGCGTCACGACCGCGCGCGTCCCGACCGCGACGGGGCCTTCGCCGATCCTCTCGGCGCGGACGACACCGCCCTGCCATTCGGGCAGATGCGAAGGGTCCGTGACGTACGCGAATACATCTTCGGGGCTTCGCGAGATCTCGATGCTCGCAACGATGGGTGCCATCGCTTGCCTCCTTCCGGGCGACGAAACATCGATCATTCCGCATCTGGGGACTGTGCGCTATAGCGGCCGCGGCGTAGCCTCCTGCCACCCGAAAGGGGAAGCTGACGGTCACGGATACGCGGGGGATGGGAGCCAGACCGTTGCCAGCGAAGACGAAAGGCCCTGCAAACGCCTTCTCCATCCGCTCCCGAGCCGACCTCCGGTCATCCTGGCCGGACGGCTTCCTTGCGGGGATCAGCGGCTACGCCGGCTTTGTACGGGCGATTCCAGTGCGGGATCTGCGCGGGATGAAACAAGCCGGCGGTCGTTTGCGCCAAACTCGGCAACAGAACATGGCGATTTGCAGGGCTTTTACGGGAGACGGGACTCGAACCCGCGACCTCCGGCGTGACAGACCGGTACAGGCACAGCCGCCACAGCTGGCTCCCACCCAGAATTACCGGCTGGAGCAGGCATTTCCTACCAGCTCGAACCGGTTGTGACCGGCTACGACCGGCTACCACCCAGTACAGCCTGTGTAGTAGGCGTGTAGTCGGGCTGGTGTCCTACAAGGCAACAGAGCACGCACGGGCTGACCTCCTCCTTACCATGAGGTTTCCGGAGCGTCACGCGCGTGCATGCGCGATCACTTGCGACATACTTTCTCCTGCAAATCGGACGCGGCTGGTCCATTTGCCCCTGCTTGCCGCTGACTGCGCCTGCTGGGCTCCATAAATGCTCCATACCCTCCGGAGCAATGCTTGCCTCGAAGTTGCGCTAGACGCTCAGCGAGCCGAGCGGTCGTCGCGAGTCGGTATAGGTCGCGGGTCAGCCTCGAATAGCCCTGTCTCGTGGGCGAGCACGACTGCTTGGACGCGGTCGCGGAGATTGAGCTTCTGGAGGATGTGCGTGATGTGGGTTTTCACGGTCGCGTCGGTGATGTAGAGCTCTTGGCCAATCTCCGCGTTGGAGAGGCCGCGCGCGATCAATCGCAACACGTCAAGCTCGCGTTCGGTCAGCTCGCCGAGCTCCTTAGGGGGCTGGGGGTGCGGAATGCGCGTGAACTTCTCGATCACGCGCTTTGTGATGGCTGGCGAGAGGAGCGCCTCGCCGCCCGCGACGATCCGGATCGCGGCGAGGAGCTGTTCGGGCGGGTCGTCCTTGAGCACGAAACCACTTGCGCCGGCGCGGAGCGCCTCATAGACGTACTCGTCGAGGTCGAACGTCGTGAGGATGAGCACCCGCGTCGACTGGTCGTCGGAAAGAATCCGCCGGGTCGCCTGAAGCCCGTCAAGCTCCGGCATCCGGATGTCCATCAGCACGACAGTGGGTCGGAAGCGGGCGGCCTTGTCGACGGCCTCGATCCCGTTGCTCGCCTCGGCGACAACCTCGATGTCGGGCTCGCCCGAGAGCAGCATGCGGAAGCCTGCGCGGACCATCGATTGGTCGTCGGCGACGAGGACGCGGATGCTCATCGCTGGTAGCGGTCGACCGGTAGGCGCGCGCTGAGGACGAAACCACCCGCCGGTGCGGCTCCGGCGCTCATCTCCCCGCCATAGATGTTCACTCGTTCGCGGATGCCGACGAGGCCGTGGCCGTGGCCGTTGGTCGTCGCGGGACCCCTGCCGTCGTCAGCGATTTCGAGCTCGAGCTTGTCTGGCCGGTAGCGGACGGTCACGTCGGCGTGGCTGGCGTCGGCGTGCTTGAGCGCGTTCGTCAGGCCTTCTTGGACGATTCGATATGCGGAGAGGTCGATCGCGCGCGGAAGCGGGAATGGCTCACCGTCCACCTGGACTCGCACTGGAAGACCGGCGCGGATGACGTCTTCGACGAGCGAGTCGAGGGCATCGAGGCCCGGCTGGGGGCCGAGCTCGACGCCGTCGCCGTCGCTGCGCATCGCTCCCAGCAGGCGGCGCATCTCAGTGAGCGCGGTGCGGCCGGCCTGCTCGACGCGCCCGAGCGCGTCTCTGTCCTCCTCGAGGGTCTTCGGCAGCTTGTGTCGGACGGCGCCGACCTGGAGCACCATCACGCTCATGGCGTGGGCGACGATGTCGTGGAGCTCGCGTGCGATCCGGGCGCGCTCCTCGGCAACCGCGATCCGTGCGGCGGCCTCTCGCTCCCGCTCGGCGAGGGTCGCCCGCATCTCCGCCGCCTCTCGCTCGCGCTCGGCGAGGGTGGCGCGCATCTCCGCCGCCTCGGCCTGCTCCGCACGCTCGCGCAGGGCGTAGCCCGCGACCCAGGCGACCACGAACCGGAGAGGAATGAAGACGAGGTCGCTGGCCGTCTGCTCCCCGGGGATGTTGGCGACCACGACCACGATGCATCCGAGCACGATCGCGAGGCCGATTCCCGCCTGCCTCTCGTCGCGCAGGTTTCCGAGCAGGAACGCGGTTGCCAGCCCGACCACGCCGAGGCTGCCGATGAACGGGATCAACAGTCCATCGACGTAGGTGAGCGCGGCGGCTATTAGCCAGTAGGACGCGGGAGCGGCGAACGAAAAGCGCCGACGCGCGAAGAGCGGCAGTACGAGCACCGCCACCGCGGGTACTGAGAACCACAGGCTCGTCGTCGGCGCGCCCGGCAAGTCGCGCCCGACCACTAGTTCGAGCATGCCAGCGATCGCCATGACCGCGATCAGCAGTTCGAACCAGTAGTCACGCCCGATGTACCGAATCCGGCTCATGCGTTGAAGGTACTGCAGGCTCGCGCGTGCCGCCTCCGACCTAAGTAGGAGGCGGAATCATCGGCGGGTCGGAGTTCGAATCCGGCCTTCCGACGAGGCGCTTTGCGCAACCGCCTCCTAGCGTCGAGCACTGGAATCGACCCAAAAGGAGGACGCACATGAGCGTCTCATATCCACTCACAGCCACTGCCGGCTCAGACGCCGCCGTCTTGAGCGTCGAGATTCCGCAGCTGCGGATCCGCGGGATCCTCGCCGTCTGGGCCGCCGCCGCGCTCCCGATGGCAGTGCTCGCATGGCTCGTCGCGCCCGTGCTCGCCGAACGATTCGCCGGCGATGGCCACGTGCCGATGGCGAAGGCGCTCATCGTGTCCCTCGCGATCGGCATGGTCTGGCAGTTCGTCCTCGTTGCGACCCTCGTCGGTCGCGAGCAGCGGACCCTCCGCTGGTCGGCGGTCCGCGAGGCGCTTTGGCTCCGCTCTCCGCGGAGCCCGCGCAGCGGCCGCATCGGCGGTCGAGTATGGCTAGTCGTGATCCCGCTGATCGTCGCGTTCACCTTCGCGCAGGAGCTGGTCGCGATCGTTCCGGCGCCCGAGGACCGGGAATTCGCCACGCTCCTCGAGTCGGACGCAGGCAAGGCGTTCCTGGACGGGGCCTTCGGCTGGTACGGCCTCATCCTCGTGCTCTTCCTCTTCAACACCGTGCTCGGCGAGGAGCTCCTGTTCCGCGGGTTTCTCCTTCCGCGCATGAACGGCGCCTTCGGGCGCGGCGACTGGGTGGCGAACGGCCTCCTCTTCGCCGGCTACCACCTGCACGTGCCGTGGGCGATCCCGGGGACGCTCCTCGAGATGTTTACCACCGCGTACCCGACGAAGCGGTATCGGAGCGCCTGGATCGGGATCGCGGTGCACAGCGCCCAGAGCGTGTTCCTTGGGATCCTCATTTTCACGCTCGTCGTCTGAGAAAAGCACCGCTCCCCTGACGTCACAAGCCCTGTGAGCCCTCGGGCCCGCAGGGCTTGTCGCTTCGTGCGGATGTGGCCTTAGTGCCTCCTACCTGGGTAGGAGACCGAATCGTCGCCGGGTCGGACCACGAATCCGACCTTCCGACGAGGCCACCGCATCGAGGCCCTCCTAGCGTCGAGGCATGCATTTCGACCTGCTTTCTCGAGCCGCAGCAGAAGGAGGAGCCATGAGCCCTGCCACACCGCATACCCGCGAGCTCGCCGCCCGCGAGAGCGACGGCATCAACGTCGTCCTGCTCTGGCACCCCGACGAGAACGCGCTGACCGTGTCGGTCGAGGACGCGCATCTCGGAGATCGCTTCCAGATCGCGGTCGCGCCCGAGCGTGCCCTCGATGCCTTCTACCACCCCTTCGCCTACGCGGCCTGACGAGGGCCGCACCGAAAGGAGTTCCGTCATGTTCCGCACCAAGCACGAGAAGCACTCGCACAACCTGGCGGCCCGGATGGGTCGCTGGAGCGCCGGCCACTGGAAGACCGCGGTCTTCGGCTGGCTCGCTTTCGTGTTCGTCGCCTTCGCGTTCGCGGTTGGCGGCGCCGTCGGCACGAAGAGCGTCGACCCGAACACGGCCGGGCCCGGCGAGTCGGGCCGCATGGACAAGATCCTCGACGCCGGCTTCAAGCAGCCGGCCGGCGAGAGCGTCCTGATCCAGAGCCGCTCCGTTCGCGTAGGCGACGCTGCGTTCACCGCTGCGATCGAGGATGTCGTCGCGCGCGTGTCGAAGGTGGCGGCGGTTCAGAACGTCCGCTCGCCGCTCGCGCCCGGCAACGCCGGCCAGATCGCGAAGGGCAAGGACGCCGCGCTCGTCGAGTTCGACATCCGCGGCGACAAGGACAAGGCCGGCGACAAGGTCGGCCCGGTCCTCGACACCGTCGCCGACGCGCAAGGCGCGCATCCCGGCTTCTTCATCGGCGAGTTCGGGGACGCGAGCGCCGCGAAGGCGGTCGACACCGTGTTCGCGGACGACCTCGCGAGCGCCGGTCTCTTCTCGATTCCGATCACGCTGATCATCCTCGTCGTCGCGTTCGGCGCGCTCGTGGCCGCGGGCATCCCGCTGCTGCTCGCGCTCACGGCCGTCTTCGCGACGTTCGGGCTGATGGCGCTGCCGAGTCACGTGCTGCCGCTCGCGGAGGAAGCGTCCGCGGTCGTGCTGCTGATCGGGCTCGCGGTCGGCGTCGACTACTCGATGTTCTACTTGAAGCGAGAGCGCCAGGAGCGGGCCGCGGGGCGGAGCGAGCGGGCCGCGCTCGAGGCCGCCGCGGCGACCTCCGGACGGTCGGTGCTCGTCTCCGGCCTGACGGTGATGGTGGCGATGGCTGGCCTGTTCCTGACCGGCGACGCGACGTTCGCGTCGTTCGGGTACGCGATGATGATCGTCGTCGCCGTCGCGGTGCTCGGCTCGCTGACCGTGCTCCCGGCGCTGCTCTCGAAGCTCGGCGACCGCGTCGACCGGCTGCACGTGCCGCTCGTCGGCCGGCTCCGCCGCGACGACGGTGAGGGGCGCATCTGGGGCGCGATCGTCGACCGCGTCCTGCGCCGACCGCTGCTCTCCGCGGTCGTCGCCGGCGGCCTGTTGCTGGCGCTCGCCGCGCCGGCGCTGCAGCTGCGGATCGCGACGCCGGGTCCGGAGGCCGCGTTCCCGAAGTCGCTCGACATCATCAAGACGTACGACCGCATGCAGGAGGCGTTCCCGGGCACCGCGCTCCCAGCGAACGTCGTCGTCAAGGCGCCGAATGTGAACACGCCCGCGGTGCGGGACGCGATCGACCGGCTCGAACAGCGGGCGCGAGAAAGCGGGCAGATGGGCGAGCCGATCACCGTCGACGTCAACAAGGACGCGACGGTCGCGAATATCACCGTCCCGATCGCGGGCACGGGAACCGACCCGGCGTCGAACACCGCCCTTGCCGAGCTCCGCGACGAGATCGTGCCGGAGACGGTCGGTGCGCTCCCGGACACGGAGGCCGGCGTCACGGGCGTGACGGCCGGATGGAAGGACCAGGGCGACCAGATGAAGTCGACGCTGCCGCTCGTCGTCGCATTCGTCCTCCTATTCGCGTTCGGCCTCATGCTCGTCGCGTTCCGCTCCATCGTGATCGCGGTCAAGGCGATCGTCCTCAACCTGCTCTCTGTCGCCGCCGCCTACGGCGTGCTGGTGCTCGTCTTCCAGCACGGTGTCGGCAAGGGGCTGCTCGGCTTCGACGAGACCTCCGGGATCGCACCCGTCGTGCCGCTGCTGCTGTTCGTGATCCTCTTCGGCCTCTCGATGGACTACCACGTCTTCATCGTCAGCCGGATCCGGGAGACGTTCGACCGCGGCGCGAACATGGACGACGCGATCGCGCACGGGATCAAGTCGACCGCCGGAGTCGTCACGAGCGCAGCAGTCGTCATGGTCGCGGTGTTCTCGATCTTCGCGACCCTCTCCCTGCTGTTCTTCAAGCAGTTCGGCGTCGGCCTCGCGACGGCGATCCTGATCGACGCCACGATCGTCCGGGCCGTGCTCCTGCCCGCGTCGATGAAGCTGCTCGGGGACTGGAACTGGTACCTGCCCAGCTGGCTCCAGTGGCTGCCCCGGCTCGAACATCACGAGTTCGAGGCCGCGCCTGAGACCAAGGCGACCCCCGTTTCCGCGTAGACCCGGCGTCAAACCCTCCGGCTCCGACTCCACGGGGCCGGAGGGTTGAGCCCCCCAGCGACTGGAGGCGTGACCATGAGCGACCTAGCGATTGAAGTAGAGGGCCTGACAAAGCGCTTCGGGGAGCGCACGGCGCTCGCGAACCTCGATCTCGGCGTCCCCCGCCGCACCGCGTTCGGCTTCCTCGGCCCGAACGGCGCGGGCAAGACAACGTTGATCCGAATGCTGCTCGGCTTGACGCAGGCCAGCTCCGGAACGATGCGGCTCCTCGGACTGCCCGTCCCCGAGCAGCGCGGCCGAGCGCTGGCCCGTATCGGCGCGATCGTCGAGGAGCCCCGCTTCCACCCCTTCCTGACCGGGCGCGAGAACCTCCAGATCGCCGCGGCTGTCCGTGGCTCCGAAGCTCAGGCCCGCATCGACGGGGCGCTGAAGCAGGTCGGCCTGACCGAGCGCGCGGACGAGCGCGTTCGCAGCTACTCGCTCGGGATGCGCCAGCGCCTTGGCGTCGGCCGGGCGCTGCTTGCGGACCCCGAGCTGCTGCTGCTCGATGAACCGACGAACGGCCTCGACCCGGCCGGGATCCATGAGTTCCGTGACATGATCCGCGGCTTCGTCGGCGAGGGCCGCACGGTCCTTCTCTCCTCACATCTCCTCGACGAGGTCGAGAAGATCTGTGACGCGGTCGCCATCGTCGACCGTGGGCGCGTCGTCGTCCAGGGCTCGATCGAGGATCTCAAACGAAGCGGAGAACGGACCGTGCTGATCGGCACGCCGGACGAGCTCGGTGCGCACGCCGCTCTCGCGGGCCATGCGGCGGTCCGTTCCATCGAGCGCAACGGCAATGGCATCCGGGTGACGCTCGCGTCCGACCTCGAGCTGACGACCGAGGAGGCTGCGGGCGAGCTGAACCGACGCCTCACCGCGCAGGGAATCGTCGTCCACAAACTCGATCCCGAGAGCGTCTCGCTCGAGGAGCGCTTCCTGGAGATCACCGAGCGTCTTGGAGGAACCGAATGACCGCCCTCACGACGACCCCTGCTCGCCTCACGGCCATCCCATGGAGCGCGATGGTCGGCGCCGAACTGATCAAGCTGCGCAAACGCCGCAGCCTCTTCTGGTCGACGCTGGTGCTCGTCGTCGCGCCCGTAATCGTCGGCTACGTCGTATTGACGCTGCAGCACGCCGTCGACCCAGACCATGCCGACCCCGCCGGCGGGATCACGAACCTCCGCAGCACGTACGAGTTCCTGGCTCAGATCGGGATGGTCGCGGCGATCATGGTCGGAGTGACCGCCGGCGGCGGCGACGTTGGCGCCGGCGTCTTCCGCGAGCTCGTCGTCACCGGCCGCTCCCGGATCGCGCTCTTCGGCGTTCGCTTCCCCGGCGGAATCCTCTTTCTCGCTCCCTACGTGCTCGTGGCTGCGGTGATCGCTTCCGTGGCATCCGTGGCACTGCCGAGCAGCGGACAGGAGCCGGGCCCACTGCTGATGCTCGAGTACGCTGGATGGCTCGGTCTCGCCCTGCTCACCGGCTTCGCGATCGCGGTAGGCGTCGGCTCGCTCGTGAGCGGGCGGGTCGCGATCGGTCTCCTGCTCGCCTGGCAATTCATCCTGACCCCGCTCATGCTCGGGGCCGGCAAGCTCGACCCGGTCCTCGTCGCAGCAGCGCTCCGCCGAATCGAGCCCGGCAGCACAGACGACTCCATTTCGCCCAGCGTCGCACTCCTCACGATCGCGGCCTGGACCGTCATCCCGCTATTCGCCGGCGCTTGGCGCACCGCCAGACGCGATGCCTAAGCCGAAGGAGGACGAACGATGACCCGCTCCTTTCCCCTGATCGGCACGAACGCGCTCCTCATCGTTGCCGCCTTGATGTTCGCCGGCTGCGGCGTGGGCAGCGGGGTCCTGAATCCAAGATCAGCGAGACAACCGATACCTACCTGCGCTCGCTCGCGAGCGGTGACACGACGAAAGCTTGTGCTCAGCTCACCGCCGAGGCGAGGAGCAAGCTCGGCACATCCTGCGCCGCCGCGATGAAGACGATCGCCCGGCGCGTCGGCGGGGACAGTCTCGACGAGGCGGCCGACGAAGGATCTTCCATCTCCGTGAATGGCTCCAGCGGCTCGGCGACGCTCAAGGGATTGAACGACGCCCGCATCGGTCTCGTCGACTCCGGGTCCAGCTGGCTGATCGAAACCGGCTACGCCCTCGACGGCGGCTCGTAATAGGTGGTTGCTCGTCTCTCGACGCGGCCGATGCCGCTCACGCTCAACGGAGCGGGTGCTTGACTTCCGCATCTCAACGCCTGGATCGACGATAAGAGTGCGGACTCCAACTTTGCGCATCGCCGAGCGGCCGGAACCACACGGCTCTCGGTCGGCGGGTCAAGTCCTGTGGGCCTTCGGGTTCGCAGGACTTGGCATTTGCGGAGCCCAAAGTCACCCTCCCCGGGCCTTTGTTGCGCTCGCGTCGGCAGCGACTGGACGCCGGCATAGGAACGAGAACCGCCGCAGCAGTGACCACCTCGGTGCGCAGGCTTCCCGGCTGTGACCTCCGGTCGTTTCGTGTAGTCGCGCGCCACCGTCAGCGTCGGTCCGAACGCGGCGTGAATCGGCTTGAAACCTGGTACCGCCACTGCGTCGTGGCGCCTTTTGCGCTCTTTGCCTCCCGTCGGGAGAAAAGGTCTGTGTAGTCGGCCCCAATCTGGCGTCTCACTCGACAACACAATGTGCTGATTTGCAGGGACTTTTACGGGAGCGACGGGACTCGAACCCGCGACCTCCGGCGTGACAGGCCGGTCATGGCGCTTGCGGGGTGAGCGGGGATAGGCGGGGATTTCCGCCGTGAGCAGGGCTTCCCTGCTCCGTCTTGCGGGGATTCGCGGGCGTTGGCGGGAGCTTGCGGCGGCCTCTTGCGGGATGAGCGCGGGATGACGCGTTGCCTCAATAGCGAACGGGCGGCATCAATGCGGGATGGCGATCGTTGTCTTCCCGAGGCACCGGCCATATCCCGTGGCGGGTCTGGGACAAGGACGCTCGTCCAGGCCGGCGCCCGCACTGCCACTATTCGAGTGTGGCATCACGCAGCGTCATTGAGCGTCTAACCGCGGCTTGGAACGCTGAGTGGCCGGAGACCCCGCCAATCGCCTTCCTGCTCCGGAGCCTCCACCCGGATCGTTGGGTTCGCTTCCACAGCCTGCCGGGATCGAAGCGGTACCCAGAAACGGACGCTGAACGCACGACAGTCCTGCGGCGGCACCACGCCCTCATGGCTGCGCTCGGACGATCGTCGGAGTACTTCGTAGTCTGGACCCGGTTCGCCAGTGACCCTTCGCCGGACGTCACGACGCCGGATGAGTTGCACTGGCAAACAATGGAGCCCAATGACTACTTCGACGAGCCAGCCCACGTCTATGTCAGTGCAATCGCCTACCCATCCGCAAAGTTCGACGAAGTTCTCCAAGCGGCTGCGGACTGTCAGCTCGCCGACGTAATCATCGGCCCGCACGATCTCGGCTGGCTCTATCACCCCTACGACGGAGGCGCGGATGTAATCGCGCCATCTCCCAGCCGCCGAGACGAACTCCGAGCCGAATTCGCGGCCTGGCTGTCCGCGCATCCAGAAGGCCTCTAGCCACGACTGCGAGATACGGGCCTGATCGTCGGGGGACTTTCCCGCACACTGGCCCATAGGAGCGAGATTCGCCCGGCCAGTGAGCAAATAGGCTCTGACGGCAAATGCGGAGGATCGCCTTGCCACTCGTTTTGCTTGTCGTCGCGGTTGGCCTTGTCTACTCATCGCGGGGCGGCGGTCAGCACTGCGCGCCCGCGACGGGAAAGCAACCGAAAGCTGTTGCCGATCAATTCGTAGCGGCGCTGGTGGCTGCCGACGGAGGTAAAGCGCGGAGCTATCTGAGCAGCGATGCCGATGCGCTTCGGGGCAATATGCCAATTGCCTCCGGAGAACCAGTTTCTCTTCGCGGCGTTCTCAGGAAGGCGCGCCGGAGCACGATAGCTAGGTGCGCGGCCGGGTTACTCTCCGTGGTGGGCGCGCCGGGGGACGATCCGTGTTTCATTTACGGACTGATGACCCTCGGAGGAGGGTGGCTGATGGGTGAAAAGACCTTCCCGGACGGCGACTTCCGCGTGCTACTTGGCTGTGACGGAAGCACCTGGAGGGTCAAGGGGACTCTGCGGATCGACAGCTCCGGCTGACATGATCCACGCATAAATGCGCTAAGCCGCTCGGGTGAGTGACGCCATTGCCGCGCACTGGCCCACTCGACGATCAAGGATCCTTCACAGCTCCGCCGTAGACTCGACGTCGATGCGCGCCAGTCGACGCACCCTCGCACACGGTCTCGCGGTGACGGCTCTTTGTCTAGCGGCGGGAGCCGGTTGCGGCGGCAAGAGTGGCGAGGGCGCTGCCACGCACGCGTCTCCTCGAGCAGGAGTAGCGGCCTCTTGCGCGCTCGTCGTCGAGTACGACGGCCATCGCTACTTCGGTACCGGGGCACCGGTCGGGCCGGTCGAGGGGAAGCCGCTTGGCACTGCGACCGAGCCCGGTTGTCAAGACACGTCGAACGAGCCGGTGCCGGCAGACAGCGAAGTCGAGGTCGCAGAGATCGAAGGAATCTCGCCGGGGGTCGCGATCATGATCCCGGGCCGAGAGGAGACGATCCTGATCCGCGACGACCACCGGCGTCTCCCGCCACAGGTCGAGCGCCTCCTGAGCGCGCCGAGTTGCGACAGCGGCGACCAGCCGGTGTCGCTCTCGGGCGCTTGGCTCGGAATTCTCGGAGCCGACGGACAGACGGAACTCGACCTCGACCCGCCATACGACGTTCGGATCCGTGCGACCGAGGCCTCGCTTGCTGCCTACGAGCGGGCCGAGCTCAGCGTTCGCGTCCCGGCAACGCTTGGGCGCCCACTCACCCGCAGAGACATCGAGTCCTCGCTTTGGGAAGGAGGGACTCTCAAGGCAACCGTGAGCTGCAGCGACGGTAGGTTCGTCGCCACGTCGATCGAGGCTGCGCCGCCTGATTAGCATCGGTTGGATTCGAGGCTCGAGGGACATTCGCGAACTGTGAGTGTGCGGGTGTCCCGTCTGGGGCTGTTGTCAGGGTGGCGCCGGTGCTCTTTGTCTGTGACTCGATTCGCGAATGACCCCGCTCGTGGGTGTCTTTCCAGTGATTTGTCCGGGCAGAGACGCCGGTGCCGGCCTGGCGCCCGCTTGCTGGCCTGATCAGAAGCCTGTCCGCCGCTTGCCGGCGTGACTCATCACAGTTCTGCCGCCTGCGGTCTTCACCCCTAGACCGGCACCGGAGTGTGTCCCCCAACGCTGGGCTGGAGGTGAGTTGGATGCTTGCAGATCAACTGGACTATGTGATCGGTGTCGACCCGCATCGCGACACGCACGCGCTCGCGATCGTCGACGTCTGCGCCGGCGGTGTCGTGCTCGAGACGAGCATCAGCGCAAGCAGCAGCGGCTATGCGAGCGCCTTGGATCTCGCGAAGCTGCACGCGCCGGGGCGACGGGCGTTCGCGATCGAAGGAACGGGCTCGTTCGGCGCCGGGCTGACGCGCTTCCTGAGCGGCGAGGGTGAGCGTGTGCTCGAGGTAGGGCGGTTGCGGCGCGAACGCCGCTCGGGCGGCAAGACGGACGCGCTCGACGCGGTGCGGGCCGCGCGCAGTGTCCTCGCCCAGACCCAGCCGGCCGAGCCGCGCGCTGGCGGCGAGCGAGAAGCTCTGCGCGCGCTAATGGCTGCGCGTGAGGGCGCGGTTAACGCGCGACGAGCAGGACTCTGCCAACTCCGCGATTTGCTCATCACGACACCCGAACCGCTGCGCAGCGAGTTGCGACCGCTGACACGCGCCCAGCTGCTGCGACGCCTCGCCGCTGTGCGACCCGAACGACGCCGCGACGTCGAGCTGCGCGGCACGCTGCAGGCGCTGCGTGCTGTCGCGCGGCGCGTGCAGCAACTGACGAGCGAGGAGCGCGAGCTCGCGCGCGAGATCGAGACGCTCACGCGAACGCTCGCGCCACAACTGCTCGACCAGCCCGGCGTCGGTCCGCTCGCGGCCGCGCAACTCGTCATCTCCTGGTCACACCGCGGCCGAATCAGAAGCGAGGCGGCGTTCGCGAGGTTCGCTGGCTGCGCCCCGATCCCCGCCTCCTCCGGACAAACGATCCGCTACCGCCTCGACCGAAGCGGCGACCGCCGACTCAACCGCGCGCTGCACATGATCCTCGTCACCAGACGTCGCGCACACCCGGCGACGATCGCCTACATCAACCGACGCGTCCAAGAAGGGAAGAGCCGCCGCGAAGCGATCCGCTGCCTCAAGCGCTACCTGGCCCGCCACCTCTACCGACTCCTCGAGAACGGATCACCACTGTCGACTTGACAAACATAGAAGCATCCCTCGCGCAGGCTGAGGTCCTTTGGCTGCAAAGCTTCTTTGATTGGAACCTCATGCTCTGGATCTGTCGCGAGGCGACCTGCGTCGCGAACTGCGTGCGCTTCCGTCAAAGCGGCGGCGCGCAGTAGGACGGGCGATCCGCGAGGGTCAGGCTGTCGATGATCCGCGGGACGCGGCCTTGGCCGTGGCGTGGGCGCGACGCGTTCAGGCAGCCTGGTGGCCGGGATGGGCACTGCCGCGTTCACGCCCGCGCGGTCGGCGGGCAGTTCTGTGGCTATTGCACGCGACATGGTTCATCGCTGTTCTGGTTTTAGCGCTTGCCGGGCTCGTTTCGCGGAGCGACGGGATCATCCGATGGGTCATCGTCGGTGTGCTCGTTTACGGCGTCGTCAGCGTGCCGTGGGTACTCAGGTTCATGTTGCGCCTGCGGTGGAACGCGCCTGAGGCTGAGCGGCTAAATCGTGAGTTGCTCGATCCAACAGGCAAGACCTGATCTGGGGTCATCCCAGAACACCGGCGCAGCCGACACTGCTACCGCGCTTCCAGCTCTAAAGAGTTGTTCACGATGCTCGAAGGCCTGGTACTCCCGCTGACGCGGACATGTCGCCAGACGGTCCCGAGAATGGCTGCGGTCGTTTAAGCCTTGAGGGTTCGAACACCCTTCCCCCCTTTTCTGTTCGACCCCGCGCTTAGAAAGCCGTGGGTAGAAACAGATCGGCGCATCCCGGACACTTATGTCACGTGGCCAAACGTGAGCAGGACACCGGGTTCGAACGGTTCTACAAAGCGCATAGAGACGCGGTGCGCGCCTACTGCCTCCGGCGCGCCGACGCCTCGCTCGCGGACGACATCGTCTCCCAGACGTTCGAGATCGCGTGGCGCCGGCGGTCCGAGGTTCGCAGGCCGACCCGCGGCTGGCTCCTTGGGATCGCCCGCAAGGTCTTGGCGAACCGGCGCCGCAGCGATCGCAGGCAACGCGATCTCGCCGCCCGTCTCTCGCAGCAGCCGGTCCCGGCAGGGGAGTCGTTCGACGACTCGCCTCCGATTCTGGATGCGCTTAGCCGTCTCTCCGACCCTGATCGCGAGACGCTCATGCTCGCCGCCTGGGATGGGCTCGGCTCCGTCGAGGCAGGACGCGTGCTCGGATGCTCGCCCGTCGCATTCCGGCTCCGGCTCCTCCGCGCCCGCCGCCGGCTCGCCGGCGAGCTTGGCGAGCTCGCCGGCGTCCGACCGCCGTCTTCGACGCCGACGGGACACTTCTCAGGATGGGAGAGACGCGGTCATGACACCCGCGCGGCATGCGTTCTCTCTTCTGCAGTCGGCAAATCCGATCCCAGGCGAGCCCGATCGCGGTCGGCGCTGGACCGTGCTCAAGACCGGCCTTGCGCTCGCCCTCCTGAGCGCCGGTTTTCTCCTCGTTGCACCCGCGGTCGGGATCCGCATTCCCGCACTCGACTTCTGGAGGGCCGAGAAGGCTCCGCCCAAAGTCGTCAAGGACTTCGAGTCCCTCGCCGAGCGAGCGCCTTCGGGCATGGATCCCGGGGCCATTCCCGGCGAGACGCGCAAGGTGTCGCTGCCCGACGGAACCGTCCTCTGGGTCGCGCCGACCAAGCACGGCGGCTTGGGCTTCTGCACCTTCGGGACGAGGAGCGGGGGCTGCGACAAGCTCGGGACCTTCCCGCTGGGTATCAGCTGGGGCGCGTCGGGCCAGATTCGCTCGCGGGATCTGCGGCGGACGGGCCCGCTTCCGGTGACCGTCTTCGATGTTCTCGAGGGGAACGCGAACTCCAGGTATGTCGACACGGTCGAGATCCGCTTCGCCGACGGCGAGGTCGACCGCCCGGCGCTCACCTGGGTCTCGGAGCCGATCCACCAGGGCTTATTCATCTACCGGGTTCCCGCCGAGCATCGTCGGGCAGGCCATGAGATCGAGTCGGTCGTGGGGCTCGACGCCGACGGGCGGCTCGTCGTGGATGCGATCCGGCCCGGGATCGGCGGCCTGAAAACGGTGCCGCGGGACGCGGTCGTCGACAAACGGGAAGAACGCGCTCGGATCTCGGGGCGGCTCGGCGAGGCCGTGATCTGGGAGGCGCCGACCCGCTACGAGGGACGGTGCGCTTGGCTCGAGCTCCCAATCGGTGTCCTCCGCCTCTTCCCGTGCATGCCGAAGGGCTACCCCTACGGTC
>WNGB01007804.1_pt1 | contig 15326 bp, 13 predicted proteins | sample 5400681 | NCBI WGS metagenome assembly WNGB01 (sample SAMN13153367, study PRJNA577476) | soil metagenome | isolation source: 115 cm soil or saprolite under grassland replicate 2 | place: USA:California | collected 2016-06-15
TCAAGGTCGAGGGCCAGGAGTGGCCCTACGATCCGCGCACGATCCTGCGCCGGCAGCTGGCCCGCGCGCGGGAGCGAGGGCTCGAGTTCATGATCGGGATCGAGCTCGAGTACTTCCTGCTGCGGCGGAGCGCGGACGGGGGCCTCGAGCTGGCCGACCCGCTCGACGACCTGGAGAAGCCGTGCTACGACCTGCGCGGCCTGACGCGCAACTACGAGTTCCTGACCCTCGTCTCGAAGTACGCGAACGGGCTCGGCTGGGGCAACTACGCGTCGGACCACGAGGACGCGAACGGCCAGTTCGAGCAGAACATGCGCTACGCCGACGCGCTCACGAGCTGCGACCGCGCGATCTTCTTCCGCTACATGGTGCACACGCTCGCGCAGCAGCAGGGCCTGCTGGCGACGTTCATGCCGAAGCCGTTCACGGACCTGACCGGCAACGGCTGCCACTTCCACCTGTCCCTCTGGGATGGCGACACAAATCTTTTCCTCGACGAGGACGACGCCCGCGGTCTCGGCCTCTCCGAAACGGCATACCACTTCATCGGAGGACTGAAGAAGCACGCGAAAGCGTACAGCGCGGTCACCGCGCCGACGGTCAACTCGTACAAGCGGCTCAAGCTCGGGTCGACCTCGAGCGGAGCCACGTGGTCGCCGGTGTGGATCAGCTACGGGTACAACAATCGCACGCAGATGCTCCGGATTCCCGCCCCCGGCCGCGTCGAGGACCGGACGGTGGACGGATCGTGCAACCCGTATCTCGCGGCTGCTGTGATTCTCGCGGCGGGCATCGACGGGATCGAGAACGGGATCGACCCCGGCGAGCCGAACTCGGAGAATCTCTACGCGATCCCCCACGACGAGCTGCGTGCGCGAGGTCTCGAGACGCTGCCCCCAAACCTCCTGATCGCGACCAACGAGCTCGAGGCCGACGACGTGATGCGCGAGGCGCTTGGCCGGGCCCGCAACGAGGACTACGTGGACTACTTCATCCGGGTGAAGCGGGACGAGTGGAACCGCTACCACGAGCAGGTCACGCCCTGGGAGATCCGGGAGTACCTGACGCGCTTCTGAATCGTATGTAGGAAAGCTCCATACGACAGCGTGGAACAGTGGGTACCTGACTAAGGTGAAAGCCCCTAAAGTCGTGGATCGAGTGTAGGAACTCACCATATGTGTGGAATAGTCGGCCTCTTCTGCAAGTCCCCCGAGCTCGAGCCTCAGCTCGGGGACTACCTCGCCGCGATGCTCGAGCAGATGAGCGACCGCGGGCCCGACAGCGCGGGGGTCGCCGTCTACCGGGATCCGGCCCCGAGCGGCTCGAGCAAGCTGACGCTCTACTCGTTCGATCCCGAGATGTCCTGGGGCTCCCTCCGCGCCGAGCTTGCCGCGACGTTCGGCGGCGCGCACGAAGCCGGAGTCCGCGCGAATCACGCTGTCTTCGTGGTGGAGGGCGAGGCGGCCGAGGTCGAGGACTGGATCCGGCGTCATCGCCCCGACGTGCGAATCATGAGCGCAGGCCGGGTGATCGAGATCTACAAGGAGGTCGGCCGTCCGCAGGCGTTCGTGGAGCAGTTCCGGCTCGGGGACATCGAAGGAAGCCACGGCCTTGGGCACACGAGGATGGCGACCGAGAGCCGGGTCACCACCGAAGGGTCGCACCCCTTCTCGACCGGGCTCGACCTCTGCCTGGTGCACAACGGTTCGCTCTCCAATCACAACCGGTTGCGGGAGCTGCTGCGCCGCGAAGGGATCGAGTTCCAGACCGAAAACGACACCGAGGTGGCGGCCGGCTATCTGGCGTGGCGGATGCGCGAGGGCGCGTCGCTCCAGGAGGCGCTCGAAGGGTCGCTCGCCGACCTGGACGGCTTCTACACCTTCCTGGTCGGGACCGCCGACGGCTTCGCGGTGTTGCGCGACCCGATCGCGTGCAAGCCCGCGGTACTCGCCGAGACGGACGACTGGGTTGCGATGTCCTCGGAGTACCGGGCGATCGCCGTTCTTCCCGGCGCGTCCGACGCACGGCTCTGGGAGCCCGAGCCGGCCGTCGTATACGCCTGGGAGAAGGCTCTCGTCTGATGCGGCGGAGTGGTGGGGCTGGCGGAAAGCAGACGGGCGCACGGGCAGAGCCCGCACGCCCTCTACTGTCGGCGTCGCAAGGTGACGCCTCTGCGCGTGGGAGAAGGCGCTCGTCTGACCCGGTGGGAACGGCGGCGCTCGCGGGAGTGGAGGTCGTCGACCTGGCGTCGACGCCTTTGCGCGAGCTCAACCGGCGACTGCACGAGCTCGCGGCCGGGACGCGGAGTTGGCGCATCCTCAACCCGAACGGAGCTCATGCTGTCGCCTGCGGGCTCGACTCCGAGGTCGACGTCGAGATCGAGGGCCATGTCGGCTACTACTGCGCCGGCATGAACAAGCTCGCGACCGTGCACGTGCACGGGAACGCGGGCCCCGGCGTGGCCGAGAACCTGATGTCCGGCGCCGTGATCGTCGACGGGAGCGCGAGTCAGTCGGCCGGCGCCAGTGGCCACGGCGGGCTGCTGGCCGTGCACGGCGACGCCTCGGCTCGCTGCGGCATCTCGATGAAGGGCATCGACATCGTCGTGCGGGGCTCGGTCGGCCACCTGAGCGCCTTCATGGCCCAGACCGGCCGCCTCGTCGTCTGCGGCGATGCGGGCGAGGCGCTGGGCGACTCGATCTACGAGGCACGGCTCTACGTGCGCGGCGAGGTCGCCGGCCTTGGCGCCGACTGCGTCGAGAAGGAACTGCGCGACGAGCACGTCACCGAGCTGTCCGACCTGCTCGCGCGGGCGGGCGTGGACGGCGTCGATGCACGGGAGTTCCGGCGCTACGGTTCGGCACGCCAGCTCTACAACTTCAAGGTCGACAACGCGGCGGCCTACTGATGTCCAACGGCTGGCACCCGGGCCTGCGCGAGTCGTACCTCTACGACCGCAATGTCATCGCCGAGATCCAGCGCGCCTCGCGCGAGGGGCTCTATGACATCCGCGGCTTCGGCGCGAAGCGGCGGCTCCCGCATTTCGACGACCTCCTCTTCCTCGGCGCCAGCGTGTCGCGCTACCCGCTCGAGGGCTACCGTGAGCGCTGCGGCACCGACGTCGTGCTGGGAACGCGGTTCGCGAAGAAGCCGCTCGAGCTCAAGATCCCGGTCACGATCGCCGGGATGAGCTTCGGCGCGCTGTCCGCCCCTGCGAAGGAGGCGCTCGGGCGCGGAGCCAGCGAGGTGGGGACGGCTACGACCACGGGCGACGGCGGGATGACCGAGGAGGAGCGCGGCCACTCGACGACGCTCGTGTACCAGGTGCTGCCCTCGCGCTACGGCCTGAACCCGGACGACCTGCGGCGGGCGGACGCGATCGAGATCGTGGTCGGCCAGGGCGCCAAGCCGGGCGGGGGAGGGATGCTGCTCGGACACAAGATCTCCGACCGCGTCGCGGCCATGCGCGCTCTGCCGACGGGGATCGACCAGCGCAGCGCCAGCCGCCATCCGGACTGGACGGGACCGGACGACCTCGAGATCAAGATCCACGAGCTGCGCGAGATCACGGACTGGGAGAAGCCGATCTTCGTCAAGATCGGCGCGACGCGCACTCACTACGACGTGCAGCTGGCGGTCAAGGCGGGGGCCGACGTCATCGTCGTGGATGGCATGCAAGGCGGAACGGCCGCGACACAGGACGTCTTCATCGAACACGTTGGCATACCCACGCTCCCGGCGACGCGTCTCGCCGTGCACGCCCTCCAGGAGCTGGACATGCACCGGAAGGTGCAGCTGATCATCTCCGGCGGCATCCGGACCGGCGCCGACGTCGCGAAGGCGCTCGCGCTCGGCGCCGATGCGGTCTCGATCGGGACCGCTGCCTTGATCTCTCTGGGCGACAACAGCCCCGAGTACGAGGAGGAGTACCGGAAGATCGGCAGCGCGGCGGGGTTCTACGACGACTGGCAGGCGGGCCGCGACCCGGCAGGGATCTCGACGCAGGACGACGAGCTCTCGGCACGTCTCGACCCTGTGCTCGGCGGGCGCCGGATCGCGAACTATCTGCGCGTCCTCACGCTCGAGGCGCAAACGCTCGCGCGCGCGTGTGGTAAGTCGCATGTTCACAACCTCGAGCCAGAGGATCTCGTCGCGCTGACGGTCGAGGCCGCGGCGATGGCGCGCGTGCCGCTCGCCGGCACCGACTGGATCCCGGGACGCCACTCGGCGTAGCGAGAGATGTCGTTCCTGCTCCCCTGCCCCAACTGCGGCCCGCGCGACGTGAACGAGTTCGCCTATGCAGGCGAAGTGACTCACCGGCCGCACGCGACGCCTTCGCAGGAGGAGCTGTCGGCCTACGTCTATTTCCGCCGCAACGTCGCCGGCGTTCAGCGGGAGTGGTGGTACCACCGCTTCGGGTGCGAGCTCTGGTTCCTCGCCGACCGCGACACGCGCACGAACGAGGTGCTGCGCACGGAATTGCCGCAGGCCTCGGCCGAGATGCCGGCTGCCAGGTGAGGCTTCCGGAACAGCCGAGCGAGCGGATCGACCGCACCCGACCAGTGCGGTTCTTCTTCGGAGGCCGCCCAGTCGAGGGGTTCGAGGGCGACACGATCGGCTCCGCGCTGTTCGCGTCGGGGCGACGCGTGTTCTCCCGCAGCTTCAAGTACCACCGCCGCCGCGGGCTGCTCTGCGGTTCCGGCGGGTGCGCGAACTGCATGATGCGGGTGGACGGCGTGCCGAACGTGCGCGTCTGTGTGGAGCCGGTGCGCGAGGGCGCACACGTGAGTGCGCAGAACGTGCTGGGCTCGCTCGAACGCGACCTGCTCGCCGCCGTCGACCACTTCGGTGGCCCGTTCACTCCGGTTGGCTTCTACTACCGCACGATGATCCGTCCGCGGAGCCTGTGGCCGCTGTACGAGAAGTTCCTTCGGAATGTCGCCGGCCTGGGGCGGCTGGACGAGCACGCCGGCCGTTCGCGCCGCTTCGACACCGAGCATCGCCGTGCGGAGGTGCTCGTGATCGGCGGCGGCCGGTCGGGGCGTGAGGCGGCTCGCTCCGCCGCGGCCGCGGGCCGGCAGGTGGTGCTCGTCGACGAGCGCGCCGCCGCCGCTTCGAACGGCGAGTTCGAGGTACTCGCCCCGGCTCGGGCGATCGGGATCTACGAAGGCGGTCTCGTCCCCGTCGACGCCGGCAATGTCCTGTACCGCTTTCGCGCGGAGCGGATCGTCGTCGCGACGGGAGCGATCGAGCAGCCGCTGTTGTTCCCCGGCAACGACCTCGTCGGCGTTTTTCTGCCGGAGGTCGTGCGGAGACTCGTCGACGAGTGGTCGCTGAAGCCCGGCGCACGGGCGGTGATCGTGTCGGCCGACGAGCGCGGGCTTGCGGTCGCCGATCAGCTACGGCGAGCAGGCACGAGCATCGTCGAGCGCATCGATCTCCGCTCGGCTTCGCCACGCATGCTCGAGGCGCGCGGGCGCCGCGGCCGGCTGAGCAGCGTCGTCGTGGACGGTCGCGAGCTCGAGTGCGACATGCTCGTGATGTCGGGCGGGCGCCAGCCGGCGTACTCGCTCCTCGCTCAGGCCGGCGCGCGGATCGAGTACGACGCGGACCGCGGGATCTTCGTGCCCTCCGACCTGCCGCCGAACGTGGAAGCGGTCGGGTCCGTCGCCGGGCAGGTAGAGCCCGCGGCGGTGCCTGCCGCCAGCTTCAACGGCACCGAGGAAGTGAGCCGCTGCTTCGTTTGTGTCTGCGAGGACGTCACGGAGAAGGACATGAAGCGCGCGATCGCCGAAGGCTTCGACTCGATCGAGCTCGCGAAGCGCTATACGACCGTGACGATGGGCCCGTGCCAGGGCCGGCTCTGCCACGTGCCGTCGATCCGGCTGTTCGCTCGCGAGCATGAGACGGACGAGGCCACAATCGGCACGACGACGGCGCGCCCACCCTGGGCGCCGGTTTCGCTGGGCCTGCTCGCGGGCCGTGGTCACGAGCCCACCAAGCGGACGTCGATCCACCATCGGCACGAGGAGGCCGGCGCGACGATGATGTGGACCGGCTTCTGGCGCCGGGCGCATTCGTATGAGCACGCCGGGAACGAGGCGCTGCACGTCCACCGGTCGGTCGGGGTCATCGATGTGTCGACTCTCGGCAAGCTGCTCGTGCAAGGCCCGGATGCCGCACGGTTCCTCGAGCTGCTCTATCCGAACCGCTTCGGCGACATGAAGGTCGGGCGAATCCGCTACGGCGTGCTCGGGACCGATGCGGGCCGGATCATGGACGACGGCACGATCGCGCGGCTCGGGGAGGAGCAGTACTACGTCACGACGACCTCCACCGGCGCCGACACGGTGATCGAGTGGTTCGAGTGGTGGAACGCCGTCTGGGGGCTGGACGTCGAGACGATCAACCTCACCGGCTCCCTCGCCGCCGTGAACGTCGCGGGACCGCGTTCGAGGGAGCTGCTCGGCAGGCTCGCCGACGTCGACACATCCAACGAGAGCATCTCGTACCTCGACGCCAAAGAAGTACTGGTGGCGGGCGTGCCGTGCCTGATCCTGCGCATCGGGTTCGTCGGCGAGCTCGGCTACGAGCTGCACTTCTCGAGCCCGTACGGCGAATACATGTGGGACACCTTGCTCGAGTACGGCGCGGACCTCGGGATCCGTCCGTTCGGGCTCGAGCCCCAGCGGATCCTGCGGCTCGAGAAGATGCACATCCTCGTCGGCCAGGACACCGATTCCGAGTCGAACGTGCTCGAGGCCGGCATGCCCTGGATCGCGAAGCTCGACAAGGAAGACTTTGTCGGCAAGTGGGCACTCGAGCACGTGCAGGAGCGCGGCTTCCGCGAGCAGCTGGTCGGCTTCGAGATGACGGACGGCGTCGTGCCGGCCGAGGGTGGGCAGATCGTGCTCGACGGCCGGTCCGCAGGACGTGTCACGAGCGCACGCTTGAGCCCGCATCTGGGACGCGCAATCGGGATGGCCTGGGTGCGCCCAGAGTTGGCGCGCGAGGGCGCCGAGATCGAGATCAGAGTCAACGGCGGTGCTGCGAGCGCGCGTGTGCGGCTCAAGCCGTTCTTCGACCCTGAAGGGGAGCAGCTCCGGTCGTGACCGAGCTCGCCTTTCTCTCCCCCGATCGAGCCCGCAGCGAGGACCTCTTCGATCCTCGCTTCGCCTCCCCGCTGGCGCGCGTGCTGGCCGGGACGACGGCGGTCCGTGACCTATCGCGTCTCGGCAAGATCGAGGTTCGCGCCGACGTCGGCGCGATCGATGTCGACGCCGACATCGTGCGGATCACGCCGCGGCGTGCGCTCGTGCTCTGTCCGTACGAGCAGTGTGCCGAGCTGCGGGCGCGGCTTCCGGGCACCGTGATCGACATGACCGGCGCTCTCGCCGGTCTCGAGCTCGAGGGTGAGCGCGCGATGCGGCGTCTCACCGACCTCGATCTCGAGGCCCTACCGGCAGCCGGGAAGGTCGCAGAGGTGCCGGCGCTCGTGCTCGGCGACGGCTCGCGGTTCCGCATCTTCTTCCCACAAGAGTTCGCCCACTATGTCGGCGAGGTCGTCCTCGACGTGCTCGAGGGCATCGAATGAGAGACGTTTTCCGCGTGCAGCGCATGTGGCGTCCCAGCAGGGAGCTGAAGGAGAGCTACGACGTCGTGATCGTGGGCGCCGGCTCGCACGGGCTTGCGACCGCCTACTACCTCGCGAAGAACCACGGCATCACCGACGTCGCGGTCCTCGAGCAGAGCTACATCGGCTCCGGCGCCGCCGGGCGCAACACGACGATCATCCGCGCGAACTACCGCACGCCCGAGGGCGCCGAGTTCTATCGCCGCAGCGTCGAGCTCTACGAGGGGCTAGGCGCAGAGCTGGACTTCAACCTTCTGTTCTCGCAGCAAGGGCACTTGACTCTCGCGCACTCCGACCGCGCCATGATCACGATGGCCGAGCGGGCGGAGGTGAACCAGATGCTCGGCATCGACAGCCGTCTCGTCGACGCGGACGAGGTCGGACGCCTCTGCCCGGAGCTCAACCTCTCGAGCGACGTGACCTGGCCGATCATGGGCGCGCTCTACCACGCGCCCGGCGGGATCATCCGCCACGACGCCGTCGTCTGGGGGCTCGCTCGTGGAGCCGACCGCCGCGGTGTCGAGATCCACCCTTACACCAAGGTGACAGGCATCGAGCGGTCGAATGGCCGCGTCACGGGTGTGCAGACGAGCCGGGGCGACGTCAAGGCCGGGACGGTGATCAATGCCACCGCGGGCTGGTCGACGCTGGTCGCCGACCTCGCCGGCGTACCGCTGCCGATCACGACGCACATCCTGCAGGCGTTCGTGACCGAGCCGCTGAAGCCGTTCCTCGACGTGATCATCGTCTCGTCGCAGATGCACGTGTACATCTCCCAGACCGACCGCGGCGAGTTCCTGATCGGCGCGGAAATCGAGCCGTACACGACGTACCTCGGCACGAGCACGTTCCCGTTCCTGGAGTACTCGTCGCGGCACACGCTCGAGCTGTTCCCGCAACTCGAGAGCGCGAAGATCCTGCGCCAGTGGACCGGCCTGTGCGACCTCAGTCCCGACTACAGCCCGATCCTCGGCGTGACCGAGGTGGACGGTTTCCTGATCTCGTGCGGCTGGGGGACGTACGGGTTCAAGGCGGCCCCGATCGTCGGGACGACGCTCGCCGAGCTCGTCGCGACGGGCAGAACGCCGCAACTCATCGCCCCGTTCGCACTCGAGCGCTTCCGCACCGACACCCTTGTCTCCGAGCTCGCCGCTGCGGCGGTCTCCCACTAGATGCTCTCCAGTCTCGAGATCGCGCAGCAGGCCAGGCTGCTGCCGATCGCCGAGGTCGCCGCGGGCGCGGGTCTCGAGCCGGACGAGATCGAGTTCTACGGGCCCTACAAGGCGAAGGTCAACCTGTCCGCCCTCGACAAGCGCGCGTCGATCGCGGACGGCAAGCTCGTCTGCGTCACGGCGATCACGCCGACGAGAGCGGGCGAGGGGAAGACCACGACCTCCGTCTCGCTGACGCAGGGGCTCGGCGCCGTCGGCGCGAAGCCGGTTCTCTGCCTGCGCGAACCGTCGCTCGGGCCGGTCTTCGGGATCAAGGGTGGCGCGGCCGGCGGCGGCCACACGCAGGTCGTCCCCATGGAGGACCTCAACCTCCACTTCACGGGCGACATGCATGCGATCGGCGTGGCGAACAACCTGCTGGCGACGATCCTCGAGGCGCACATCCTGCACGGGAACCCGGCCGGCATCGACCCGCTGCGAGTTACCTGGCGGCGCTGTATGGACATGAACGACAGAGCTCTTCGTGACATCGTGGTCGGTCTGGGCGGTTCCGCCAACGGCTACGTCCGCCAGACCGGGTTCGATATCACCGCAGCCTCAGAGGTGATGGGGATCGTCGCCGTCTCGCGCGACCTCGCCGACCTGCGCGCACGGCTGGGCGCGATCACGGTCGCGCAAAGCTGCGAGGGCGAGCCCGTGACGGCGGACCAGCTGCGGGCCGCGGGCGCGATGACCGTGCTGCTCAAGGACGCGCTCAAGCCGAACCTCGTCCAGACGCTCGAGGGGCAGCCGGCGCTCATCCATTGCGGTCCATTCGCGAACATCGCCCACGGCAACAACTCGCTCGTCGCCGACCGCGTCGCGCTCAAGCTCGGCGACTACGTCGTCACCGAGAGCGGCTTCGGCTCGGACATGGGCATGGAGAAGTTCCTCAACATCGTCTGCAGGGCGGGCGGGCTCAAGCCGAGCGCGATCGTGCTCGTCGCGACGGCGCGCGCGCTCAAGCACCACGGCGGTGACCCGGACGGAGGGCTCGACGCGATCGACCGCGGCGCCGCGAACCTCGCGCGGCACCTTGGCGTCATCTCCGGCTTCGGGCTGAAGGCGGTCGTCGCCGTGAACCGCTTCCCCAGCGATACCGACGACGAGGTCGAGCTCGTGCGCCGCCTCGCCGTCGAGCACGGCGCCCATGCAGCCGAGCTGAACGAAGGTTTCGAGCGTGGCGGCGCAGGCGCGACTGCGCTCGCCGAGGCCGTGATCGACGCCGCCGCGCACCCGAACTCGTTCGAGCACACGTACCCGCTCGACGCGCCCATTCCGGCGAAGATCCAGGCGATCGCCAGGCGCGTCTACGGTGCCGACAACGTCCACTTCCTCCCGGTCGCCGAGGAGAGGATCGCACGCTTCGCGGAGCAAGGCCTCGGAGAGCTGCCGATCTGCATGGCGAAGACTCACCTCTCGCTCTCCGACGATCCGACGCTCCTGAACGCACCGACCGGATTCACGCTGCACGTCCGAGACGTGCGCGCCTACACGGGCGCCGGCTGGCTCGTGCCGCTCTGCGGCGAGATCATGACGATGCCGGGCCTCGGGAGAAAGGCCGCCGCCTTCGACGTCGACATCGACGAGCACGGGCGCACGGTCGGGCTCTTCTAGAGACGCCGCGGGTGATGAGTGTTCGGGAATGAAGCTCCTATGACCTGTCAAGCCATTAGCGGCTTCTGGTTTTGCAGTAGCCGGTAGAGGTGGCGGGCGAGGTAGCGCTTGAGCAGCCGGGTGGCGTCGCGGCGGCTTTTGCCTTCGGCGGTCCGTCGGGCGATGTGGTCCCTGGTCGCGGGGTCGTGCTGGCGGCGGTGGAGGACGATCGTGTGCAGGGCTCGGTTGAGCTGGCGGTCGCCGCCGCGGCTGAGTCGGTGCCGGACCGTCTGGCCGCTCGAGGCGGGGACGGGGGCGACGCCGGCGCGGCGGGCAAACGCGGCCTCGGAGCGCAGCCGGCCTCGGTGCGACCACGCAACGATCAATTGCGCGGCGACGATCGGGCCGACGCCCGGCTCGTCGAGCAGCGCGGGCGCGAGTGCGCGGACATGGGCGAGGATCTCCCCTTCGAGCTCGGCCGCTTCGCGGGTTGCTGCACCGATTCGGCGAGCGAGGCTGCGCAGGACGAGTCGCGTCGCGAGCTCGTCGGCTCCGGCCCTGCTCGAAGAGCGAAGGCGGCTACAGCGCTCGAGCAGCCTTCCGTTCGGGAGCACGCGCAGTTCCTCGCGGAGCCGGTCCGGGGCGGTCACGATCACGCCGCGAAGTTGTCCGAGCGCTTCGCGGCGCACGTCGACGGCGCTTCGACGTGCGACCAGTAACAGTCGCAGCGCCTCGCGTCGTTCCCCGTGCCGTGGAAGCGCGAGCGCTTCACTGGCAAGCGCTGCCCGCGCCCTCCGCGCCGCGTCGAGCGCGTCGTCCTTGCCGCGCAACCGTCGCTCGCTCCGCGGGGCACGGCTGACCTCGAGCACGGTCTCGCCACGTCCGGCGAGGTAACGCGCAAGCCCGGCGCCGTAGCTACCCGTGCCCTCGACCGCCCAGGCGCGAGCACCAGGGGCCGTCTCGCCCGCGAAGCGCAGCGCCGCTTGGTAGCCACGCTCGTTTGCCGTATCACCTGCCTCGCCAGCACCGCCCCTGTGGTCGCGGCCACGACCGCGAAGACGTGTTCGTCCAGGTGCGTGTCGACACCAATGACGTAGTCCAGTCTGATCTGCAAGCATCCCGACTGATCCTCCGACCTCGCTCGTAGGCTCCGGTGGTGCCGGTCTGAGCACGGGAAACCGCGGCGGCAGGACGGTAATGAGTCACGCCGAGAAGACGGACAGGCTCCTGACCAAGCCAGCAGCGGGCGCCAGACCGGCGCCGCCGCGCACACGCAGACAGTTCATTCCGAAGGCACGCCGACGGCGGCCAGTCACCCGACGAGTCACACGCGGCACGGCGACAACCAGGTTGGCAATGGTCTCAGACAGACCAACCCGGCGAGTCTTACCGTCCCCTGAACCCGACAACGCGGCGAAGGCGGGCCCGCCCTTGCGCTGAGATGTAACGCAACTACGGTGAGAGGATGAGGTTCGCCGCCGCGCTATGCCTACTGACCATCCTGAGCATCGCGAGCGCCGCGAGCGGGGCGTCAGCGCCATCGGGAGTTGGAAATACGGTCTCGGCGACCGGCTCGGTCGGAGCGTTGCACGTCGATCGCTCCGGCGCGGCCGAGATACGCCGTTTCGCCGGACGGCCGTCGTTCCAAGGGCGGGGGCGAACACCACTCGGCCCCGCGTTCGACGCACTCGGCTACGGCTGTTTACGACATTGGGCCGACACGAAGGGGATAAACCCTGGCGGCACGCGCCTGACGCACGTCCGGTGCCGGACCGTTTACTTCGTCAGCCTCAGCACGCAGAGGTTGGCCAGCTTCTGGACCAACTCGCCAGCCTTTCGGACGGTCAACGGTTCGCATCCCGGCATGACGCAACGCATCGCCGATGGTCTGGAACGACAGCACGCATACGTTCACGCGCTGACTGGCATCAGTTACAGGACGCGAAGCTCGGATCTCTTCATCGAGAACATCGGCTGCAAGTTCGCGAGACCCGGCGGCGATCCCGAGCGCACGCCGTGTCTCGGCGGTCACGTCAGGTCACTAATCATTGAGGGACATCACCCGGTTGGACTGCTCCGCGACGTCTTCCCAAGCTGGAATCACTAGCCAGCGGGAAGCATGCCCTTGTGGGCCAGTGTTCGTAAATGTCCCCCGACCGCTGCCTGCCGCTTGCCGCTTACGCGCTGGCGATCTTCAGCCTTTTCGCGCCCTCCAGCCGCATGCGTCGGCAAAGGGAAAAGAAGGCGTCGGCGTCGTGGAGCCGGGCGAAGACGTTCACGGCAATCGGTCCCTCGGGCATGGAAGGAGTCGCGTCGAGGTCGTAAAACCAGCAGATCTCGGAGTAGTCCTCCTCGACCCCGTACCCAGAGCCCTTCTCCACGGTGAGAAAGCCGACGTCGCCGGCGCCGACGATGGTCGTCGCATGCTCGCGCGGCGGTGCGAGCAGCACCGGGAGGACGAGGTAGACCTCGCTCCCCGAGTAGATCCCGTGACGCGCGAGACCGGCAGCGGGGAGTCCGTCCAACACCGCTGCGCACGTTTGGGGTGCTTGGTCGCGCAACAACCACGCCCGCGCAGCGACGTCCTCGTCGAGGAAGCGAAAGACGATCTCATCCTGCACACGCAACGCATACCACGCAGGCGCGATTGAAGCCAAGGCCGAGCTTCCGAACCGGTCATCGTCGCGACGTAAGGCTCGTCTGCGTCAGTGTCTAGGAATGTCCCTTGACGGCGCCTTAGCCGCTCAGGTCGTAGGGTTTGTGGCGTGCCGAGCTTTCGAGAACGGATCGACGGCGATGAACTCCTCTTCGACAGCGTAATCGTCGCTCACGGCTACGCACCTCACCTCCGCGACTACGACGTCGTTATTGATGTCCCTGCTGCCTTGCCGCCGGGTGTCCCGATTGGCGACACAGTGGGCAGTTACATCATGGGCCGTTACCGGTATCGCTTCACCCACTGTCCCGAGGCTCACGTCACCAGCTCTGTCGACGACGACAGTTGGCGAGTGTCGTGGGATGACGTGTTCATCGACTTCAAGGAATGGGAGGCCGCGAATAATCCCGAAGGAGTCGTCTGGGGCCTCAAATTCGCGGACGCCTATCCCGGCCTCTCCTACGTGAGCGAGTCATCCTTGGCGGCATCTTGGGGAGGCCGTCTCGGCCATGAAATGCACGAGGTGGTAATCGATACCAACACATTCCTCCTGCGGCTCGTTTGTCACGATCTTCGGGTTCAGCAGCTCGCTGTCGGTGACCCGGTCACACGAACACTCAAGACGCTCGACGGCGACTAACCTCAGCCGCGCGAAACCGACGCTTGGGTGCGCCAGCGTTCCGGAATGACCCCTGAACGGCGGGCCGTCCGCCAGGTCTGATGCGGCTGTCAGAGCGCCACTAAGCTCGGATGTCATGGACGTGCCTGAGGTCCATTACACACGGAGCGGCGATGTCGCGATCGCGTATCAGGTCGTCGGCGACGGGCCGATCGACCTCGTCTTCGTGCCCACGTTCGCAAATCTCGTATTTCCCTGGTTCAACCAGGATTGGAAGTCGTTCTACGATCGTCTTGCGTCCTTCGCGCGCCTGATCCTGCTCGACAAGCGCGGAACTGGCCTCTCGGATCGCCCACGCGACCTGGGAAGTCTCGAGACTCGTATGGACGACATCCGTGCGGTTCTCGACGCAGTCGGAGCCGAACGTGCACTCCTCGTAGGGAGCGGCGCCGGTGGGCAACCCTGTGCGATGTTCGCGGCGACCTATCCGGAACGCACGCGGGCGCTCGTCCTCGTGAACACACCTGCGCGCGCGGTGAAGACGGAGGACTACCCGTACGGACTCGACCCGGGCGCCTGGCGCGAGCAGCTCCGAGAGGTCCGCGAGCGCTGGGGTGAGCGGGACTATTTCGAGCAGCAGGCCCGCATGGCCAATCCGAGTGCGGACGACGAGTTCCTTGCCTGGTTCGTCACCTGCCAACGCTTCAACGCAAGCCCGGGCGCGGCATTGAACTTCTATCGTGTCCTCGGCGAGACCGATCTTCGGGACGTCCTCTCGAGCGTTAGCGTGCCGACGCTCGTACTCCATGGTCCGGCCCAGCGAGACGAGATGCTGGATGTTGCTCGTCGCGTCCGCGATGCGCGGTCAGTCGCGTTGCCTGCGGACAGCCTCATCGAGACGTTCGAGAGCATTGCGCGTGAGACCAGGACCTTCGTCGAGGATGCTCGTCCGGACGAGGTTCCTGACTCGGTTCTCGCAACGGTTCTGTTTACAGACCTCGTGGGCTCCACGGAGCGAGCAGCAGCGATCGGCGATCGGGCCTGGCGAGATCTGCTGACGCGTCACCACGAGGATGTGCGGCGTGAGCTGGCGCGCTTTCGGGGCGAGGAGATCGACTCCGCGGGCGACGGATTCTTCTGCCGCTTCGACGGTCCTGCCCGCGCGATGGCATGTGCGCGGACGATCGTGAGCCGAGCCAAAGAACTCGACCTCGCCGTCCGGGCTGGAATCCATACGGGCGAGTGCGAAGTCGTGGGAGAAAAACTTGCGGGCATCTCGGTTGTTACCGGCGCTCGCGTCGCCGCACTCGCCAACCCCGGCGAGGTGCTCGTCTCACAGACTGTCAAGGATCTCGTCGCGGGTTCGGGGTTTGGCTTCATTGACCGCGGCACCCACGAGCTCAAAGGCGTCCCAGGCCGTTGGCGCCTCTACTCGTTGGCCACGAGCGCATAACCCGGCCGCCGACACTCGCTTGCGCGAGTGTTCAGGAATGACGCCTGGGGAGGCCGTTGGCGGCGACGGGCACTGACTCGTTGGGGACGAGACACAGCGCGCGCCCGCCCAGGCTCGCCCGTCCAGGCCAGCGTGACCTGGCCGGGCTAGTTACCTAC
>WNGB01007807.1_pt1 | contig 15322 bp, 11 predicted proteins | sample 5400681 | NCBI WGS metagenome assembly WNGB01 (sample SAMN13153367, study PRJNA577476) | soil metagenome | isolation source: 115 cm soil or saprolite under grassland replicate 2 | place: USA:California | collected 2016-06-15
CCGCGCGTACGGCGCTGCTGCCGCTGTGGGCCGACCACGTCGGGCTGTCCGCATCGACGACGTCGCTGATCTTCGGCCTGGCCGCGGGCATCGACCTGGCCTGCTTCTACCCGGGTGGGTGGCTGACCGACCGCTACGGGCGCGCCCTGACGGCGGTGTGCGTGACGGCGGCGACCGCGACCGGCGTACTCCTGCTGCCGCTTGCGGGCAGCGCCCTGGGACTGGCCGCGGTGGCCGCGCTGATGGCGGTCGGCAACGGGTTCGGCTCGGGGATCGTGATGACCCTGGGCGCCGACCACGCGCCGGTGGTCGGGCGGGCGCAGTTCCTGGGCGCGTGGCGGCTCTGCGGCGACCTCGGGGGTACGACGGGTCCGCTGGTCATCTCCGTCGTGGTGGCCGTCGCGCCGCTGGCCGTCGCGTGCCTGGTCGTCGGCGGGCTGGGCTGGCTGGGGACCGGCTGGGTGGGCTACTGGGTCCGGCGGGTCACTGCACCGTCACCTTGACCGAGTTGGAGGTAAGGCCGGTGTCGGTGTCGATGACACGGAACTCGTTGGGTCCAGGGTGTGAGGTCTGCACGTAGGTGGAGAAGGTGCCGCCGCTGACGTTGGCGGCGATGGAGTAGAAGTTCTGCCACTTGCCGTCCTCCTTCCGCTGCACCTGCAAGATCGCGCCCTCACCCATCGGGTAGGTGCCCGTGAGGTCGATCTGCTGCATCGGGGCGACCGAGGTCTCGCCGGCAGACAGCGAGATCTCCTTCTTCGGCTTCTTGGTGACGGTCGGCGTCTGGGTCGGGACCTGGGTCTGGGTCGGCGTCGGCTCGCCCGGGGCCAACGTGATCAGGGCGCCGGTGTCGCTCTGGGTCGGGACGGGCTCGGGCAGGTAAAGAGTCGCACCGTCGGATGCCCCCGCGGACGTCGTCTCGTCGTCGCCCAGACCCAGCAGCTGGCTGCCCACGAGCGCGACCAGGCCAAGCAGCAGCCCGACGACCACCGCCACCGCGAGCAGCGCGGCCAGGCCGGTCAGCACGGGCTTCTCATCGTCGTCGATCACCGGGTCATTGTTGCAAAGCCCTGGGTGCGACACGTCGGGGAGAGCGGATCGCGGCGGGTGGGCAGTGGTCATCTTCGGAAGTAGGTCGGGACACACGACGAACTTCCGGAGATGACCACTAGGCGCCGGAGCGGCGGAGCTTCTCGGCCCGGGCGTGCTCGTCGGTGCGGGCGTCGTACCGCCAGAAGTCCCGGAGTATGGCGGCCGTGACCCCGACGCCCGCGACGCAGGCGAAGCCACCGCTGGCGATCGAGCCGCGCACCGTCCACAGGTCGGCCACGAAGCCCGCGCGAACCTGGCCACCCAGCGGCCCGAGCGAGTAGGACAGCATCTCGATGCCGGCCAGCCGGCCGCGCATCGCCTCCGGGATGGTCTGGCTCCAGACCGTGCTCCGGAAGACGGCCGAGATCATGTCGGCCGCGCCCGCGAGCGCGAAGCCGGCCATCGCCAGCCAGATCGTGGGCGCGAGCCCCGCCAGCCCGATGAAGAGCCCGTAGCAGGCGGCGGCGATCACGATCGCGCGGCCGTGGTGGCGGATCCTGGAGGTCCAGCCGCTGGTCGCGGTGGCGAGCAGCGCGCCGACGGTCTCCGCGCTGTAGAGGAGTCCCAGCAGCTCCGGACGCCGGAAGATGTCCTCGGCCAGCGCCGGGAACAGCACGACCGGGATCGCCAGCAGCATCGCCGCGATGTCGACCAGGTAGGTGCCGAGCAGGTCGCGCCGCGAGAACGCGTAACGCAGGCCCTCCCCGATCCCGGCCAGGCTGGGCGGGGTGGTCTCGTCGCGGTGCGGGTACGACGCCATGGCCGCGAACAGCACCGACGCCACCAGCAGGGCCACCACGTCGACCAGGTAGCACCAGTCCGCGCCGACGTGCGCGAGCATCAGCCCGCCGATCGCCGGCCCCACGAGTACGCCGGCCTGCATCCCGAACGAGTCCAGCGCGTTGGCCGCGACCAGCTGGTCGTGCTCGACGGTGCGCGGCAACAGCGCCTCCTTCGACGGGCGCTGCATGCTTTGCGCGGCCGCCAGGAAGAACGAGATGACGTAGAGCGGCCACACCCGCGGCTGGTCCTGGAAGGCGTTGAGCGCCAGCAGCGCGGTCAACACGGCCTGTGAGAGTCCGCACCCGATCAGCAGCTTGCGCCGGTCGACGTGGTCGGCCAGCGCGCCGCCGTACAGGCCGAAGACGATGAGCGGGAACAGCTCCACCAGACCGACCAGGCCGACCGCCGCGTTGGAGCCGGTGAGCGTGTAGAGCTGGTAGGGGATCGCGACGTAGGTGATCATCCCCCCGAGGTAGAAGACCGTGCCGGCGGAGAAGAGCAGGCGGAAGTCCCGCGACTCTTTCAGTGGGGTGAGATCCATCGACAGGGCGCGGATCCGGTGCAGCCAGCTCACGAGAGACGAGTATCAGGCTCGGACGGCCTCGGGGCTAACGGAATACGACGTCGGAGACGCGGTCCGTGACCGCAGACCGGCAGTTCGACGCGGCCACCGTCGCCGATCCCTCGATGACGTCGCGACGTCGCTGCCGGGCGGTGAGGTCAGCCCAGGCCCAGGATCCGCGAACATTCCAGCGCTACGTGCAGCTCCGCGGCCGCCAGCGGACGTGAAAGGTCGCGTCCCGTGAGCTCCTCGAGCCGGCGCAAGCGGTAGCGCACGGTGTTGCGGTGGACGTGAAGCAGGTTGGCCGCCTCCGAGGTGGACCCGTCCGCGGCCAGCCAGGTCCGGGCTGTCTCGAGGATCAGGTCGCGGTCGTCGTCGGCGAGACTCAGCACCCGGCCCAACACGTTGTCCGCCATCGCCTGGGCACCCTCGGGGGTGCCGGCGAGCAACGCGCTCAGCGGATGCTGCTCGAACCGGACCACTTCCGCGCTCGCCGGCGTCGCAGCTGCCGCGGCCACCCGTGACTCCCGCCGCCCATGAGGAGCGCCGTCGACCCGGGTGAACACCGAGCTGATCCCCACCCGGCCGCGGGAGATCGCCGCCAGCTCGGTCGCCAGCCGGTCCACGTCGTACGCCCGGGTGAGCGCGATCAGGCCGTCCTGGTGGTCCCGGTCGACCCGCCAGGCGGACGCGACGTTGTGGCGGCGCAGCAGCTCCTCGATGCGGGGCAGGGCCTCGTCTCCGGGCGCCGGGCACTCGGCCGTCACCACGACGAACTCCGACCTGCGCGGCAGCTTGAGCACGGCGGCGGACTCCCAGAGCTGCTCGGCCACGTCGACGTCGCCGTCGAGCAGCGTCCCGAGCAGCGCCGAGCGGACCTGGGTGTCGCGCCGGGCCCGGTCGGCCAGCATGGTCCGATAGCCCTCGGTCACCTGCGCGGACAGGTCGTCGGTCACCGCCCAGATGTCCGCGGCCGCGCGCAGCAGCTCCTCCCGCACGCTGCTGTCGGCGTTCGCGACCAGGAGCTCCCAGATGTAGCGGCCGCCGATCCGGTAGGCCTGCAACAGCGCCGCGTAATGCAGCCCGCGCTCGGCTCGCTGCGCTCCGGTCGCCCGTGGCACGTCGCGGCCCACGCCGGGCAGCCCGGCGAGGTTGCCCAGCACGTAGCGCAGGTTCTCCGCGCACGACGCCATCAGCTCCTCGGGGGTTACGACCTGGCCCTCGGCGTACAGGGGGACCTCGGCGCGGATCCGCTCCGCCATGCTCACGGCGAGCTCCTCCGAGCGCGGCAGCAACGTCGCGCTCAGGTCACGCACGGCCGCGTCGACGCCACCATCGGTCACAGCCCGACCGTAGCGCCGCACTGTGCTCGCGCACAGTGAATCGGGCCCGGATTCGGTGCGCGGAGCCGATGCACGGACGTCCTCCCCAGGCGGACAGTGGAGTCACCCCCGAAACCCACCTCCCCGACCAGGAATCACTCCATGAACCTCGCCACCCTGCTCACCCGGACCGCCGCCGACCTGCCTGACCGGCCTGCCCTCAGGCTGGACGAAGACGTGGAGACCTTTCGCGACGTCGACCTCGCCAGCGCCCGCGTCGCCGCACTGCTCGCGGCTCACCAGATCGGCCCCGGCGACCGCGTGGGCGTGATGCTCCCGAACGTCCCGGAGTTCGCCCTCATCTACTACGGCGTGCTGCGGGCCGGTGCGGTCGTCGTACCGATGAACCCGCTGCTGAAGGCCCGGGAGGTCGCGTACTACCTGTCCGACTCCGAAGCCCGCCTGATCTTCGCCTGGCGCGACGCCGCGGAGGAGGCTGCCGAGGGCGCCAGCAGCGCCGGCACCGAGATCGTGGTCGTCGACCCCGCGTCGTTCCGGCAAGAGCTGGCCCGGCATCTGCCGGCCACCGAAGTCGTCGACCGCGACGCGGCCGACACCGCGGTGATCCTCTACACCTCGGGGACCACGGGCAAGCCCAAGGGCGCCGAGCTCACGCACGGCAACATGCTCCGCAACGCCGAGGTGGTCCAGTCCGACCTGCTCGACCTCGGGCCCGACGATGTGGTACTCGGAGGGTTGCCGCTGTTCCACTCGTTCGGGCAGACCTGCACCCTCAATGTCGCGATGGCAACCGGGGCGACGCTCGCCCTGCTCCCCCGCTTCGACGCGCGCTCCGCCGCCAACCTGGTGTCGAGGACGAAGGCGACCGTGTTCGCCGGCGTGCCCACGATGTACAGCGCGTTCCTCGCGCTGCCCGAGGCACCGCCGCTTCCCGAGCTGCGGACCTCGATCTCCGGAGGCGCGGCTCTGCCCGTGGAGGTCCTGCACCGCTTCGAGGAGCGCTTCGGCTCCCAGGTCCTCGAGGGCTACGGGCTGTCCGAGACCTCCCCCGTCGCGTCGTTCAACCGGCCCGACCGGAAGCGCAAGGCCGGCTCCATCGGCACCCCGGTCACCGGCGTCGAGATGCGGGTCGTGGACGCCGCCGGCGAGCCGGTCCCCACCGGCGAGGTCGGCGAGATCGCCATCCGCGGCCACAACGTCATGAAGGGCTACTGGCGCAAGCCCGAGGCCACCGCGGAGGTGCTGGATGCCAGCGGCTGGTTCCGGACCGGCGACGTCGGCAGGGTCGACGAGGACGGCTACTTCTTCATCGTCGACCGCAAGAAGGACCTCGTGATCCGCGGCGGCTTCAACACCTATCCGCGGGAGATCGAGGAGGTGCTCTACGAGCACCCCGCGGTGGCCGAGGCCGCCGTGATCGGTATCCCGCACCCGCAGCTCGGTGAGGAGGTGGCCGCCGCGGTCACCCTGGTTCCCGGGTCGAGCACCACCGAGAGCGAGCTGCGCGACTTCGTCAAGCGTCAGGTGGCGCCGTACAAGTACCCGCGCGTGGTGCGCATCGTCGACGGCCTGCCGAAGGGACCCACCGGAAAGATCCTCAAGCGCGAAATCGTGCGGGACGTCACCTTCGAGAAGACTGGAGAGACCCGATGACCACCAACCCCGCCGAGCTGGCCGACCGGGCCGCACCCCTCGATGCCCTGCTCGTCGACGCCGCGCTCGGGCCGGTCCGCCGCTTCACCCCGGACCTGTCCATCGCCCGCTGGGCCACCTCGCTCGCCCTCAAGCCACTGACCTGCGCGCGCCGCGTGGGTGAGCTGGCAGCGGAGTCCCGCAGGGTCGTGGTCGGTACGTCGACCCTCGCGCCCGGCAAGCGCGACCGCCGGTTCACGGACGTGGCCTGGCTGGAGAATCCGCTGCTGCGCCGCCTCGTCCAGCTCTACCTGGCCGGCGGCCGGACCGTCGAGCAGCTGGTGGTCGACGCGGACCTCGACTGGCAGGACGAGCAGCGGGTTCGCTTCCTGGTCGACAACCTCGTGGAGGCCCTGTCCCCGAGCAATGTCCCGTTGGTCAACCCCTCCTCGGCCAAGGCCGTCATCGACACGGCCGGCCTGAGCCTGGTCCGGGGCGGTGCGCAACTGGTCAAGGACCTGGCATCGGCACCGCGCATCCCGGAGATGGTCGACCGGTCCGGCTACGAGGTCGGCGACAACATCGCAGCGACTCCGGGGGCAGTGGTGTTGCGCACCGAGCTCTTCGAGCTGCTGCAGTACACCCCGCAGACCGAGGAGGTCAAGGAGGTCCCGCTGCTCGTCGTACCCCCGACGATCAACAAGTTCTACGCGATCGACCTCGCCCCCGAGCGCAGCCTGGTGGAGTTCTCCCTGCGGCAGGGCCGGCAGATGTTCGTGATCTCCTGGCGCAACCCGGACGGCCGGCACGCCGCGTGGGACTTCGACACCTACGTCACCGCGATCCTCGAGGCCCTCGACGGCGTCGAGCGCATCACCGGCAGCGAGCGGACCGTCCTGGGTGGCATCTGCTCCGGCGGCATCCTGGCCAGCATCGCGGCGGCGTACCTCGCGAAAACCGGGAAGCAGGACCGGCTCGCCGCGATCGTGCTTGCGGTCACGGTGCTCGACCAGCAGCGGGCCGGCATGGCCGATGCCCTGGTCAGCCCGCGGCTCGCGGAGGCCGCGAAGGCGATCTCGGCGCGCAAGGGCTACCTCGACGGACGCAACCTGGCCGAGGTGTTCGCCTGGCTGCGCCCTGGCGATCTGGTCTGGAACTACTGGGTCAACAACTACCTGCTCGGCAAGAGGCCGCCCGCCTTCGACATCCTGTTCTGGAATGCCGACACGACCCGGATGACCGCCGGGCTGCACGCCGACTTCGTCGACCTGGCGCTCGACAACGCGCTGACCAAACCGGGGGCGCTGACGGTGCTGGGCGAGCCGGTCGACCTCTCGCAGGTCGATGTCGACTCGTACGTCGTCGCCGGCATCGCCGACCACATCACCCCGTGGCAGAACTGCTACCGCACGACGCAGCTCTTCGGCGGTGGGTCGAGGTTCGTCCTGTCGACCAGCGGCCACATCGCTGCGCTGGTCAACCCGCCGGGCAACCCGAAGGCGACGTACCACCTCAACAAGGACAACCCGGCCGACGCCGACGAATGGCTGCGCGCCGCCGAGACCCAACAGGGCACCTGGTGGAGCGACGTCGCCGAGTGGCTCAACGAGCGCACCGGCGCGCTCAAGCCGGCGCCCACCGAGCTGGGCGGGCCCGGCCTGCCGCCGATCGCGGATGCGCCGGGCACCTACGTCTACGACCAGTGAGAGCGGAGAATCAATCATGTTCGAGCAGGACTACAGCGGGATCGGCCGCTCGCGCGGCACCGACTTCTTCGGCATCGCCGACCAGCTGACGCAGGAGGAGCTGGACTACTGGAACCGCACTCGGCACTTCGTCGACGACGAGGTGCTGCCGGTCATCAACGACTACTGGGAGCGGGCCGAGTTCCCCCGCCCCTTGATCGAGAAGCTGGGTGCGCTCGGCATCGTCGGCGACGGGATCGAGGGCTACGGCTGCCCGCCGATGAGCCCCATCGCCAATGGGCTGATCCACCTCGAGCTCAACCGCGGCGACGGCAGCCTCGGCACCTTCCTGGGCGTCCAGGCCGGCCTCGCCATGCAGTCGATCGCCATGCTGGGCTCGGAGGAGCAGAAGGAGCGGTGGCTGCCGCCGATGGCCCAGCTCACCACGATCGGCGCGTTCGCCCTCACCGAGCCCGCCCACGGATCCGACTCGGTCGGGCTGGAGACCTCCGCACGCTGCGACGGGGACACCTGGGTCATCGACGGCGAGAAGAAGTGGATCGGCAACGGCACGATTGCCGACGTCGTGGTGGTCTGGGCCCGGGACGTGGCCGACGGCCAGGTCAAGGGTTTCCTGGTCGAGAAGGGCACCCCCGGCTACGACGCCCAGCGCATCGACGGCAAGGGCTCGCTGCGCGCGGTGTGGCAGGCCCAGATCACGCTGACCGACGTACGCGTCCCGGAGACCAACCGGTTGCCGCATGCGCGGAGCTTCAAGGACACAGCCCGGGTCCTCGCCGGCACCCGCAACGCGGTGGCCTGGGGTGCCCTCGGCCACGCGACAGCGGCCTACGAGATCGCGATGGACTACTGCACCAGGCGCACGCAGTTCGGCAAGCCGCTGGTGAGCTTCCAGATCGTGCAGGACAAGCTCGTGAAGATGCTCGCCGAGGTGTGCTCGATGCAGCTCTACTGCCTGCGCCTTGGCCGCCTCATGGAGGAGGAACGCCTCACCGACACGATCGCGGCCATCGCGAAGATGAACAACACCCGCAAGGCCCGAGAGGTGGTATCGGAGGCCCGCGACCTCCTGGGGGGCAACGGCATCCTGCTCGACTTCCATGTCATGCGGCACATGGCCGACATGGAGGCCCTGCACACCTACGAAGGGACCGAGACGATCCAGACGCTCATCGTGGGACGAGACATCACCGGGGTCGGGGCGTTCGCGTGATGAGCACCCGCCAGCGACACCTCACGGTCCTCGGCCATGAGGTGCGGGTCTCGGTGCGACCGGGCACGGAGCCCGGGCCACCTCTGGTGCTGTGCAACGGCATCGGGGCCAGCCTCGACCTGCTGGATCCGTTCGTGGCCGTGCTCGATCCGCGGATCGAGGTCGTGAGCTTCGACGTACCAGGAGTCGGCGGGTCGCCGATGCCGCGACTGCCGTACAACTTCCCGATGCTGGCCTACTTCCTGGTCAGGCTCGTCGAGCGGCTCGGCTACGACCGGTTCGACGTCCTCGGCATCTCGTGGGGCGGTGGGCTCGCGCAGCAGGTCGCCTTCCAGCATCCCCGGCGTTGTCGTCGCGTGGTGCTGGTGAGCACCGCCACCGGCTCGATCATGGTCCCGGCGGGTCCACAGGTGCTCGCCAAGATGATCACGCCCCGGCGCTACCGCGACCCGGAGTACGCCCGGTCCATAGCCGCACACCTGTACGGCGGTCGGCTGCGGGCCGAGCCCGAGCTGGCGAAGGCCCTGCTCCACGAGCACTCCAGGGTCGGCTCGTGGCTGGGTTACTTCCTGCAGCTGCTGGCCGGGGTCGGCTGGACGAGCCTGCCCGCGCTGCCCTTGATCCGGCAGCAGACACTGATCATGGCCGGCTCGGACGACCCGATCATCCCGCTGGTCAACGCCCGGATCATGCAGCGGTTGCTGCCTCACGCGACGCTCCACGTCTACGACGACGGGCACCTCGGGCTGGTAACCGCGGCGGCCGAGCTCGCGCCCGTCGTGGCCGACTTCCTGCGCCGTTGAGGGGTTGTGCGCGTCCCACACCGGCGTTCCGCAGCTTCGGTTCGCGAGGCCGAGCGGTGAAGGTCCCTGGGTTGAGACTCTCGAGATCCACCGCCCCGATCCCGAGGGATCCTCCGAGAGGAACCCGCCATGATCACCCCGCTCCAGACCTCCAGCCTGATGCTCGCCGCACTCGTCGCCGTCGGCCTCCCGTTCTCGATGACGGGGTCAGGCGGCGAGCTGGTCGGCTTCCTGGCGCAGGGCCTGCGCGGCGGCCCGGTGGCCGACGACCGAGGTGGGGCACGGTGCCCAGTACGGGACGGTGGCCGCCTCGTCGGCGGCCAGCTGGTCCTCGAGCCGGGCGAGTCGGAGCAGCTCCTGGCGGACGGCTGCGGCAACCTCGGTCGGCAGGGTGGTGATCGTGGTGGTGAGCATCGGCTTCCTCCTCTCGATCGTGGCGACGTCGTCGCTGATGCCCCTCATCACACTCCGACCGGGTGCAGATCTCTTGGTCGGACACACCAAGATCGGGCCGCGCCTTTGGTCGGGGGACTCACGCAGGGCGCAGCACGGCCGGACCCAGCCAGCGGCAGGCGACCAGGGCGAGCTCCAGCTCGAGCCGGTCCTCGTCGACGGGGCGCCCGCGCTCCTCGATCGCCTTGTCGACCCGGTACTTCACCGTGTTCTTGTGCAGGTGCACCTGATCTGCGGTCGCCGTGTAGCTCCCCTTCTCCGCGAGGAACACCTGCAGGGTGTCCCGCAACCGTTGCGCCGGCTCCGTGTCGGCAGCGAGGGCTCCCAGGGAGCGGGCGACCATCCGGCGGGTCCCCTCCAGGTCGGCAGCGAGCATGGCGGCGGTCCGCACCGAGGGGTCGGCGTACGACGTGAGCCGGAGCGCGCGTGGGCCGGCGGCCATCGCGACCTCACGCGCCCGGAGGGCCTCGAGATGCGTGATCCGGAACCCGGTGATCCCCGCCGCTGGCGTGCCGAAAGCGGCATGGAGCCCTGCGGCTGTCTCCGGCCCGAGCGTGGGCATGGCCACCGCCGGCTCGCCGGCCCTTCCGAGTGGCAGCCACCCCCAGGCGGTCGTGCGGTCGCGGGCGAAGAACATCGGGGAGCCCTCGGCACCCACGGCCTTCGCGAGGTCACCGAGGAAGCGCTCGAGCTGGCGGAGATCGGCGGTGCCTCGCCTCTGGTCGGCGGTCCACAGCACCACGCCCAGGTGGTGCTGGCGCAGTCGGTAGCCCAGCGCCTGCTCCGCAACGCCCGCGTCGAGGTGCTCACCGGCGAGAAGCTCCTGGAGGGTCGCCGCCCGCACGGTGTTGCGGTTGGACAGCCAGCGCTCCCTTTCCGACTCGTACTCGCTCACGACCTTCTCGGAGATCGAGTCGATGTAGCGGAAGGTCACCTCGGTGAATCGGCGTACCGCCGCCATCGCGACCTGGGCGTCGGGCTCGCGGTGGCCCAGCTCCTCGAACGCCCAGTCCACCACCAGCTGCTGCCCCAGCCGGTAGGCCCGCACCAGCGCGATGGAGGAGATGTCGCGCTGCGCCAGGCGACGGGCGTACTCCTCGGCGGCCGACGGCGTGGACACGTCGTCGGCCGGGATGCCGTGGCGATAGATGTGGACCAGCGTCTCGAGGTTGCTCTCGATACTCGCGTACAGCAGGTCGAGGAGTGGTTGATCACCGCGGAGCGGCTCGATCTCCTCTGAGAGAACCTTGTGCAAGACGCCGGTCAGCTCCGGAAGCTGGGCACCCATGATCGCCCCCAGCTCAGCGACCCGGGCGGCCGCGCGACGGTCCACCTCGTCGGGCGTCGAGACAGCCACGGCCGCTCCTTCCTGTCCTGGGTCCCGCCTTGTGCCCGGACACCAAGGTGTGACGCAGGTCTCATCCTGTCACCACCGACGACGGCGCGACACCGTGGCGCGCGGCACGAACGCGCGGCCCAGCTTCGTGCCCGGAGCACAAGTCCTGCCCGGCCCACCACTCCTACGGTCACTGGACCAGAACCCACCCGGACCCTCCAGGTCCCGAGGAGAACGTCCCGAGGAGAACGCCGTGACCACGCTCGACCACCTCCCCTGGCAGCGCCCCGCTGCCTTCGACGACCGGCGCTGCGTACGCGACGCCCACCACGACCTCAACTATGCCGATCTCGGCGCCTGGGTCGAGGCCGTGGCCGAGCAGCTCGCGGAGTACGGCGTGACCCGCGGGTCGGTCGTCGCGATCATGCTGCCCAACCGGGTCGAGCTGCTGGTCGCCATGGTCGCGGCCTGGCGGCTCGGCGCCGCCGCGACGCCGATCAACCCGGCCTTCACCGCGAACGAGGCCGACTACCAGATCACCGACGCCGACGCCGTCGTCGTCGTGAACGCCGGGGAGGGCACCCCGACCGGCGATCGGCCGAGCATCGGCGTCGATGACCTGCGTCGGGTGGCACGCGGCGTCCGGCTTCCGGAGCCCACCACGACCGAGGACGAGACGGCCCTGCTGATCTACACCAGCGGCTCCACCGGCCGGCCCAAGGGCGTCATCCTCAACCACCGCAACATCGGTGCGATGGCGACCATGATGGCCGGGCACCTCGGCATCACGGGTGACGACCACTGCCTGCTCGTCCTGCCGCTGTTCCACGTCAATGCGATCTGCATCAGCTTCCTCACCCCGATGTCCGTCGGCGGTCGGCTGTCCATCCAAAGCAGGTTCCAGCCCACGCAGTTCCTCGAGGCCATCGAATCGCTGCGGCCGACGTACTTCTCGGCGGTGCCGACGATCTATGCCCACCTGGTCTCCCAGCCCGCGGGCGTCACCGCCGACACCTCGTCGGTCCGGTTCGCGATCTGCGGAGCGGCCCCCGCGTCCAAGGTGCTGCTCGAAGCCACGGAGTCGCGCTTCGGCTTCCCGTTGCTCGAGGGCTACGGCCTCACCGAGGGCACCTGCGCCTCGACCGCCAACCCGCCCGACGGGCCCCGCAAGCTCGGCACGGTGGGTGTGGCGCTTCCGGGGCAGACGGTCGCGGTGATGGCGCCGGACGGCACGCTGGTCCCGACCGGCGAGCGCGGCGAGGTGGTCATCCGGGGGGCCAACGTCATGCAGGGCTACCTGAATCGACCCGAGGCCACGGCGGAGACGCTGGGCGACGGGTGGCTGCACACCGGCGACGTGGGCATCCTCGACGAGGACGGCTACCTGCGCATCGTCGACCGGATCAAGGACATGATCATCCGGGGCGGCGAGAACATCTACCCCAAGGAGATCGAGACCGTCCTGTACGGACACCCGGGGGTGCTCGAGGCCGCCGTCGTCGGCGCCCCCGACCCGGTGTACGGCGAGGTGCCCGTCGCCTACGTCACGGGCTATCCCGACGCCGTCCTCGACACGGACGAGCTGATCGCACGGTGCCGGGAGAACCTCACCAGGATCAAGGTCCCCGTGGCCATCCACGTGCTCCCCGCGCTGCCGAAGAACCCCGTCGGCAAGGTCGACAAGCCGACCCTGCGCACCCTCACCACCACCACCAAGCAAGGAGTGTGACCCCATGGGTTTCCTGACCCCTAACGCGCCCCAGGTCGACCCGGCGGAGTTCCTCCGGCGGCCGTTCCTGGACCGGATGCGCTTCCTCGCGACGTTCTGGGCCGACAACGGCTTCGGCTCCCCGCGGGTCTTCCACGTGATCTACCTGCTCAAGCTGTTCGTGTTCTACGCCTTCGGCGGCCTGGTGGTCGTCTCGCTCACCTCCGACGTCGGCTCGGTGTGGCACTTCTTCTCGTGGTGGAAGGAGCCCATCGTCTACCAGAAGCTCGTGCTGTGGACCGTGCTCGTGGAGGTCTGTGGCATCGGCGGCAGCTGGGGGCCGCTGGCCGGCCACTTCAAGCCGATGACCGGCGGCGTCCACTACTGGCTCCGGCCCGGCACGATCCGGTTGCCACCCTGGCCCGGCCGCGTCCCGGGCACGGCCGGCGACCGTCGTACGGTCGGCGACGTCCTGCTGTACGCCGCCCTCGTCGCCAGTCTGGTCGTGGCGCTGGTGCTGCCCGGCGTACCCGACGCCGGCCTGAGCGCCGCGGTCCCCGAGAGCACTGGGGGCCTGGTCCGGGTCGGCGCCCTGCTCCCCGTCATCGTCCTGCTCGTGGTCCTCGGGCTGCGCGACAAGGTCATCTTCCTGGCCGCCCGCGGCGAGCAGTACCTCCCCGTCCTGCTCCTCTCCTCGGTGCTGGGCTTCGTCGACCTGATCATCGCGTTCAAGCTGCTGATCGTCGTGGTCTGGGTCGGCGCCGGCGTCTCCAAGTTGGGTGAGCACTTCATCAACGTGGTCCCGCCGATGGTGTCCAACGCTCCCTTCGTGCCCCGGGCGATCCGCCGGCTCCACTACCGGGACGGAGTCAACGACCTCAAGCCCTCGGCGTTCGCGTGGTTCATGGCGCACATCGGCGGCACCACCGTGGAGATCGTCGTACCCCTGACCCTGCTGTTCACGACCAACGCGACCGTGGCCCTGGGTGCCGCGCTGTTCATGGTGCTGTTCCACGCGTTCATCACCTCGACCTTCCCGCTTGCTGTGCCGCTGGAGTGGAACGTGCTGTTCGGCTTCATCACCGTGTTCCTCTTCCTCGGCTACCCCGCCGGCGAGGGCTACAGCGTGTTCGACTTCTCCCAGCCCTGGCTGCTGACGGTCATCGTCGCCGCGCTGGTCTTCTTCCCGGTCCTGGGCAACCTACGTCCCGACCTGGTGTCCTTCCTCCCGTCCATGCGGCAGTACGCCGGCAACTGGGCGTCGGCCACCTGGGCCTTCGCGCCCGGTTGTGAGGAGCGCCTGAACGAGCTGCCGAAAGCGGCGAAGAACCAGGTCGACCAGCTGCAGGCCTTCGGGTTCCCCGCGGACGTGGCGGAGATGACGATGCAGATGACCTGCGCCTGGCGTTCGATGCACAGCCAGGGCCGCGGGCTGTACTCCCTGCTGCTGCGCCACCTCGACGACGTCGACCGGTACACCGTCCGCGAGGGCGAGTTCGTCTGCAACACGCTGGTCGGCTGGAACTTCGGCGACGGCCACCTGCACGACGAGGGGCTGATCAGCGCAGTCCAGCGTCAGCTGAACTTCGCCCCGGGCGAGCTGCGGGTGATGTACGTCGAGTCCCAGCCGATCCACAAGAAGACCCAGGAGTGGCGGGTCATCGACGCAGCGCTCGGCGTGGTGGAGCGTGGCACCTGGCGCGTGCCCGACGCGGTCAACGAGCAGCCATGGCTTCCCAACGGTCCGATCCCGTTGAATGTGAGGTGGACCCGAGCGGGGTACCTGCCGGAGGGCACCGGCTCCGACAGCACGCACCTGCAGGAAGGGATGATCTGAGATGGCGACCGCAGTCGTCGTGGGCAGCGGGCCCAACGGCCTGGCCGCCGCGATCCGCCTGGCTCAGGAAGGTCTCGAGGTCACCGTCCTGGAGGCATACGACCGCCCCGGTGGCGGGACTCGCACGTCGGAGCTGACCCTGCCCGGGGTGCTCCACGACGACTGCGCCGCCTTCCATCCGACAGGCGTGGTGTCCCCCTTCCTCAGCTCCCTGGGCCTGGACCGGTACGGGCTGGAGTGGGCCTGGCCGGAGATCGACCTGGCGCACCCGCTGGACGACGGGCGGGCCGGCGTACTGTCCCGGCAGCTGGACCGCACGCTGGAGTCCGTCGGCGGCGACAGCCGCTCCTGGCAGCGGCTGTTCACCCCGTTCGTCGACGACTTCGACAAGATCCTGCCCGAGATCTTCCGGCCGATCCTGCACGTGCCTCGGCACCCGGTCGCGCTGACCCGGTTCGGGCTGCACGCGCTGCTCCCGGCGACCTGGACCGCTCGACGGTTCGACGACGAGCCCGCGAAGGCACTGTTCATGGGGGCGGCCGCGCACGTCTTCGGCCGGCTCGACACCCCGCTCAGCGGCTCGGTCGGCCTGATGCTGGCCGCGGCCGGCCACCGCGCCGGATGGCCGGTTGCGGTCGGCGGCACCCAGTCGATCTCGAACGCCATGATCGCGCTGCTGGAAGAGCTGGGCGGGACGGTGAAGACCGGCGTCACCGTCACCAGCCTCGACCAGCTCCGCGACGTGACCGGCCGCGCGCCCGATGTGGTCATGCTCGACACAGCGCCGGCCGGAGTCCTCGAGATCGTGGGAGACGGGCTTCCCGGGCGGGTCCGCCGGGCCCTGAACCGCTACA
>WNGB01017634.1_pt1 | contig 15322 bp, 14 predicted proteins | sample 5400681 | NCBI WGS metagenome assembly WNGB01 (sample SAMN13153367, study PRJNA577476) | soil metagenome | isolation source: 115 cm soil or saprolite under grassland replicate 2 | place: USA:California | collected 2016-06-15
TCGGCCGGTCCAAACTGTCGAACCAGCAGCGCGATTGAGCCAAGAAACACCAGGGGCATGACGATCAGGAAGATGACGAGCGCCGCTGAATACGGCAACAGTGCGAGCGGACGGAAGAGCGCGGCGACAAACGGCGGGTAGGGATACGGCAGCGCAAGCCTCGTCGCGTCCGGGACGAGCTCACGATATAGCTGCTCCTGCAAATCGAGATCGTAGAGCCTCGCCGGGTCGTAATCGTTGAGGATGCGACCCCCGATGTAAAACGCAACGAAGTCGCCGCCAACGGTCCACGCCGCGCCCGTCGATGATTGCGATCCGCTCACCAGGCGATAGCCAACCCCGATGACGATCACCAGCAGGATGGTCACGCACACGACCAGCATCTCGCGCGTCGTCAGAAGCAATCGCGGTTGCCGTGTGTGCTCGCTCACGAAGGTTCCTTCATGGCAGTTCCGTCGCAAACGTTCCTTCACGCAGGTTCACAAAAGGTTCCATCACGACGGTTGCCGTCGCAGCATTGAGAGCTATGCGCTTGCGTGCGGTGGTGACGTTGCTCGCTCTCGCGGTGCTGGGACTTGCGGCACTCCGCGCGTCGATGCCGCACGCGGCACCGGCGGCGCCGGACGGCGCACGGGACGTCACGACGTTTGCCGCTATCGTCGAGCGGCTTCGCGCCGGGGAACCGTACTACGCGGCCTACGGAGACGAGCTGCGACGGCACGACTATCCCACGCGGCAGGCGTTCAACTGGCGCACGCCGCTGCTCCTCACCTCGCTTGCGACGACCCCGCCCGCGGTTGCGCACGGCGTCCTGCTGGCGCTGGGCGTCCTGCTGTGCATGGCCACTCTCGTTGCCCTCCAGCCACTCACCGTTGCCCTGAGCGCGGGAATCATGCAGCTCGGCGCGGTGGTCACGATTGCGGTGCCTGCGGCGGTGTACCTCGGTGAGGCGTGGGCCGGCGTGCTGATTGCGCTGTCCGTTTGTGCTTACGTTGTCCGCCGGCCGGGAGCCGGCGTCGCACTCGGCGTGCTTGCGCTCTTCACGCGCGAAATAGCGATTGCGTACTGCGTCGTCTGCACGTTGACCGCGGTCGCAGGTCGGCGCTGGCGCGAGGTCAGCGCATGGGCCGCGGGTGCGATCATTTATGGAGCCTATTACGGCTGGCATCTCACGCACGTGATCAACGCGCGCCTTCCTGACGACCTCGCCCACACGTCTTCGTGGCTGCAGTTTGGCGGTTTGCGATTTCTGATGACCGCAGCGCATTGGCACGGATGGTTGCTCGCGCTTCCATGTCCGGCTGACGAGCGCCGCGTATGCCGCGTTTTTTCTCGTCGCCGGCCAACGCTTCAACGACTACTGGGGGCTCATCGCGTGGCCGACATGGGCGCTCGCCTTCGGATATGGCGTTCAGCTCGTTGCGGATTCGATCGCGGTGTCGATCACCGCCAAAAGGACGCCGTCCCGCGCCATCTATAATTCGCAAGCGTGAGCCGACCGATAGTCACCCATACGGACTCCGTCGCCACCTTGCGTTCTGCGGCCAACTCGTCGGGTGGCTGGGGCTACTACCGGGGGAAGAGCAGCCGTATCGAGCCCACCTGCTGGGCGCTATTTGCTTTGAGCGCGGCGGGCCGGAGTGACCTCGAGATGCATCGACGCTTTCTCCTCGCGTGTCAGCGCGACTCGGGTCTGCTCGTCGAGCAGACGGCCCTTCCGGTCAACTTCGCCTTCAACGCGCTGGCGCTCATCGCGATGCTGCGATATCGCGCTGAGTTTGGCGACGCGCCTCTTCGCCGGCTGCACGATGCGCTCGTGAAGCACAAGGGCGAAGGCGCTGGCCCCTCGCCAATTTTCCGGCAGAACAACGCGCTGCAAGGCTGGTCCTGGGTGGAAGGTACGTTCAGCTGGCTGGAGCCCACGTCTTTTGGACTTCTGGCGCTCAAGATCGCACGCGCGGCGGGCCTTCAATCGAGCGAAGCCGACGCTCGCATCGACGAAGCCGAGCGGCTGCTGATCGATCGCTGCTGCAGAAACGGCGGCTGGAACTACGGAAACGCGAATGCATTCGGCAAGGATCTGATTCCGCACCTGCCGACCACCGCGCTGGCGCTCCTCGCCATGCAGAACAGGCGCGATGTCGCAGAGGTGCAGAAGAGTCTCGCGTATCTCGAGGCGCAATGGCCGAAGGAGTCTTCGACCATCGGACTAGGTCTCACCACCATCTGCTTGCGCCGACACGCGAAGGAAACCGAGCAGGTCACGCGCCGCCTCGGCGATCACATGCCAATCGCCGAGTCACTCGGCAACCTGCACGCGCTGGCCGTAGCCCATTGTGCGATGTTGCCGCCGGACCAGCACGATGTCTTTACCGTTTAAGCCCTCGCGTCGCGACCTGCTCAAGGCGCTGCCGCTCATCGCGGCTGCGTCAGGCTGCCGCCGGCCGCCGTACGATCGACGCGCGTTCGTGGTTCCGGCCCGATCCGCGGTGGCGCTCCTGCCGGCGCCAAACTACTCTGTCGATCTCGCCGATGTGATTTTTCGCGGGCTGCAGCTTCTGCAACCCGACGTCCGCGGCCGCTCCGTCTTTCTCAAGCCGAATGTCGTCGAGTACGAGGCGGGCACCGTCATCAACACGCACGCGCTCGTCGTCGCAGGAGCCGCCGTCGCGTTGCGCCGCGCCGGCGCGCGAGAGGTGGTCGTTGGCGAGGGACCTGGTCATCGGCGCGATATCGAGTATCTGCTCACCGCGACCGGCTTGTACGACCAACTGAAAGATCTCCGGCTGCGGTTCGTCGATCTCAACCACGATGACGTGCGGATCGTCTCGCTGAAGAGCCGGTTCACCGGGCTGACGGAGCTGGCCTTACCTGTGGAACTGCTCGCGGCGGATTTCGTGGTCTCGGTTCCCAAGCTGAAGACGCACCATTGGACGGGCATGACCGCGAGCATGAAGAATCTGTTCGGCGTCGTTCCCGGCGCCGTGTACGGGTGGCCCAAGAACCTGCTGCACTATCGCGGCATCGAAAACTCCATTCTGGATCTCACGGCCACCGTGCAGCCCCACTTCGCCATCGTCGATGCAATCGTGTCGATGGAGGGCGATGGTCCCATCATGGGCACTCCCCGTGCCACCGGCTTTCTCGCCATGGGCGCGGATCCCGTCAGCGTCGATGCGACGTGCGCGCGCGTCATGGGCTTCGAACCCTCGAAAATGGGTTACCTGCAGAACGCGTCGGGATATCTTGGCAATATCGCCGAAGCACGCATCGATCAGCGCGGCGAGCCTCTCAGTCGATACCGCACACGATTCGAGGTCATGCAGTCGTTCAGCGGTCTGCAGGTGGCCGGGGGCGCATGACGCCCGCCTCCGGCGGTCCGGCGCGTCTGATCGGCGCGGGTCTTCTGCTGATCATGACGGCTGCCGCCGTGGGCACTCCGGCCGACGCAGATCTGTGGGGCGAGGTCGTGTTCGGCCAAGCGATTGTTTCCACCGGACACATACCGCTGCAAGACTCCTACTCCTTCACCTCGGACCGCGAATGGGTGAATCACGAATGGCTGTCCGCGATTGTCTTCTACCTTGTTTATCGCGGCGGCGGAGCGGCCGGACTCATCCTGCTCAAACTCGTGATGCTTTCGCTGCTCCTGGGCATTCTGTTCCTCCGATTCCGCGGGAAAGGAGCGTCCGTCGATTCCGGAGTGCTGCTCGTCGCCGTTGCGTTCACGGGCACGTACTGGCGAATGCATACGATCCGGCCGCAGCTCTTTTCGGTGGTGTTGTTCACGTGTTTGCTAGCGGCGCTCACCGCAGCTGAGTCCGGACGGCGGCGCTTCCTGTGGGCCGTGCCGCCGCTGTTTGCGCTCTGGGTGAATCTGCATGGCGCATGGATTGTGGGCTACGGCATGCTCGGTGTCTGGATCGCGTTCGAGCTGATCCGGCGACAGCCAAGGGGGCTCTCGCGCCCCGCGCTGATCGCGCTTGGCGTCACTTCCGCTGCCGCAACCCTGATCAATCCGTACGGTCCGCGAATGTGGGTGCTGCTCGCGGAGACCGTGCGTCTGGATCGCAGTGACATTCAGGATTGGGCTCCGCTCTGGGGCGACCCGATTGCGCTCGGCATTCCATGGATCCTCACAGCGGTCGCCGCCGTGATCGCGATGAGCCAATCGCGGCCGCCGGTGCGGGAGGCGCGCTTCACAATGGCCGTCTTGCTCGCGACCGCATCGGTGCGTGTCAGCCGCCTGGACGCGTTTTTTGCGGTGAGCGTCATGGTGCTGTTCGCGCCGGGTCTCGTCGCCGCGGCGAATCGTCTCCTTCGGAGCGGTATCCAATCAAGCGTCGCATCGCGCGCCCGTGACACGCCTGCGACACCGCGGCAGCGCTACGCGGCGGCAGCGATTACGGCACTTGCCGGTGCCGCAATCCTCATCCCGCTGAGCTCATTTTTCGGGCGCTACGCGACGTGTCTCACGATCGGGGGCGGGTGGCCGCCCGAACCAGAGGCGGCACGGTTTGTTTCGGCGAACCACTTGCGTGGACGCATGGTCACGTTCTTCGATTGGGGTGAGTACGCGATCTTTCATTTCACGCCCGACATAAAGGTATCGATGGATGGCCGCCGCGAGACGGTTTACTCGACGGACATGATCACCACACACTGGCGCTACTACGCCTGACCGAATTTCAGCCCGACTACGTCTGGGTTCCAAAACAGCGGCCGATCGCCAGCCGGCTGCCGAGCGACGGCTGGAGGCCGATTTTCATGGGACCTCGCTCCGTCATCTTCGCGCGAGATTCGATGGCATCGTTTCGCCAGGTCGAGCCGCTCGCAGTGGGGCAACGGTGTTTTCCGGGACCGTGATCACGCGAATACCGCCGGCGGGGCTAAAGCCCCGCCACTACTCCGTTCCGCGTCGTGTAGTGGCGGGGCTTTAGCCCCGCCGTGACATTGCAGTTGCGGCGGTGCAGCCAGTACACGATCGCGACCAGCATCGGCACCGATGCCTGAATTCGCGTGTATTCAGCGATCGCGGGCAACGCAGGGAAAAAGTAGACGGCGTAGACCAGCCACAGAAGTGCGCGTGACGAGGGCGAGGCATCTACAACCGCCACAGCGACCGACACGAGAAGCGCCGGCGCGATGATGACCAGATCGTACGCGTTGACGTGCGGATCGACGAGCACCATCGCAATGAGCAGGACGCTGTACCGGATCTCGTGCGGCTTGTCTGTGCGCCACACTGCCAAGGCGAGCCATACGACCAGTGCAGCGGAAATGACATAAGCAACGAGCGCCGCGCGCGGCCATGGCAGAAGGATCGAAAAAAACGAGCGCAGTGAGTGCATCTCGTATGGGTGAGGCTCGAGCAGTCCGGCCGTTGCTCCTAATTGCGTGACCACGTTCCAGTAACTCGCGAGAACGTCGACGCCGAAGAGCAGCGCTGCCGCCGCGAGTTGAAGCAGCACTGCGATCATCGCGCCGGCAATGAGCCGCCAGGCCCTGTTGTAGAAAAACACGAACGGCAATATCAATCCGAGCGCGGGCTTCAGGAACAGCAACCCGAGCAGAAATCCGGCGGCGAGCTCGCGCTTCGCGCGAAATGCAAAGAACGCCGCGGTGCAGCACGCGAGAGGCAGCGCGGTGATGTGACCGGACGCGACGAGCGAGTAAAAAGGCGGGAACGCGGCACAGACGGCGAAGCTCTCCCAGCGATAACGATGCAGCGCGGGAAGCATGCGCCAGATCGCATAGCAACAAGTGCCGTAGATGATGACGGTCGCAGCCAGCCAGCAGGCGACCGCAATCGTGTACGGCAAGCGCGCGAGCGGTGCGAAGAGCATCGCAACCTGCGGCCCATACACCGGCAGAAAACGGTTCTGATACTCGGGCACCAGTCGGTCCATTCGCGTGGCTTGTTGTTCAAAGCTGTAGAGCTCCTCCCCCGAGCGATCGTTCGCGATTTGACCGAGCACATAGAAATGCGCGAAGTCGTGACCCTTGATGTGGCCTGCGCGATCGAGCTTGCCGGCAGGCGAGATGTCGATCGCATACGCGGTCCACGCGAAAATCGGATCGAGTGGCCCCCTCAGGCTGAGCATCGGGCCCACAGACTGGCATGCCGCAAACATTTCGTCCAGCAGCAGGCGCCCCCAACCGGACCGCGCTGACGCCGGCGGGTTGTGTGTTTTGTTCGCCCTCCACTGGTCCGAAGCCGCCGCCGCCTCGCAACCGAGAGCAAATCCACGCATTTTTGGGGAGCAAGCAGGAGCGATCCGGGCGGTTCGTACGATAAACTGACGAGTTCGTGGCGGAAGATGTAGGCACAGTCGTGCGACCGGTTGTCCCCCGAGCGTGCCATTGTTGAGTTGCGGGCACCGTTGATAAGCTTCTTTGGCACTTAGACGCACCAGCGCGTCTAGTAAAGTGCATTAGCCCCGAGGAAGACGTTGCAGAAATCTATCGAACGGGTTGTATCGGGGTATAACTTCAAATTGCTGGTTGGGGAGACAATGATGAAGAATCTGATTGCACGTTTCGTTCGCGAGGAAGCCGGACAGGACCTGATCGAATACGCGTTTCTCGCGGTGTTCATCGCGTTGGCAGTGACAGCCGGTCTGCAGGCCGTTGCCTCGGGCGTGAACTCGCAGATGAGCAATATCGGTTCGACCGTCGGAGCGTCGTAACTCGTACTGCGTACCAGCGGACCGGCTCCCGGACGGGCATAGTACTTGCCCGCCGGAGCCGTCCTCGTTTTTCTGAAATCCGGATCGAAGCCGCTCTCCCGGCGGCACAGCGGTTCGGTGCCGGCCGTTCTTTGCGCGAACAGCGTGCAAGGAGAGGTTCGCGGCGCGTGTAGATTAGCAGCAATGTAAGCACGTGTGTCATTCCGCAGTGGCCCCCCAGCGTAGTGTCTTGTGTCTGGCTTCGTGCGTCAGCCCCCGATCTGACTGCGTTGGCCCCGTGCACAGGTGGCATTCAGTCACGAAGACCGGTTCAGGTTTATGAGCGTGTTGCACGGTTTGGCTCTCGCGATTGTCGCTGTGGCCGCGGCGATTGACATTCGAACAAAGCGCATTCCGAATGTTCTGACCTTCGGCGGTGCTGCGATCGCGCTTGTCATTCAGGCGCTGACCGGGGGGTGGACTGGTCTCGGCATGGGCCTCGCGGGCTGGTTCGTCGGCGCGCTGCTGTTCTTTCCGCTCTTCGCTCTGCGAGGTCTGGGCGCGGGCGACGTCAAGCTGCTCGCAGCCGTCGGCGCGTGCCTCGGACCGTCTGAGATTCTTCCCGCCGCACTGTTCACGGTGCTCGCCGGAGGTCTGTTGGCGCTCGTAGTTGCGACGATACGAGGGTATGTCAGGCAGGCGGCGATGAATCTCTGGACGATGCTCGCCTTTTGGCGAGCCGCCGGTCTGCGCCCTGTACCTGGCTTGACGGTCGAGGACACCTCGGCACCCCGCCTTGCGTACGGGGCAGCAATCGCCGCTGGCACCTTCGCCGCTGTCTTGCTCAAGTGAATGTTGTTAGGGAGTTACGATGAATCGCGATACTCGCCTGTTGATCGTCCTTGCGCTTTCGCTCGCTGTGGCTGGGGGCGCCACGTATTTCGTGTATCGCACCATTTCGACGATGCCGACCAGAGAAGTCGAGATCGCGAAGTCGTATGCGGTCGTCGCCGCGCGCCCGCTGCCGCTCGGCACCAAAGTCTCGCAAGCTGACGTGAAACTCGTGGCGTGGCCGGCCGAGAATCCAATCCCCGGCGGCTTCACGTCGATCGAACAGGTTGCCAATCGTGGTCTCCTGGTCGCGGTTCAGCAGAATGAGCCGCTGACGGACAAAAACCTCGCCGTCCCAGGTGCGGGCGCGGGCCTGCCGCCGACGATCACTCCGGGGATGCGGGCAATCTCGGTGCGAGTGAACGAAGTCGTCGGCGTGGCCGGTTTCGTTCTTCCAGGCAACCGCGTGGATGTGATGGTCATTCTGCCTCAGGGCACTGACAGCATCGCGCGTGTCGTCGTCAGCAACGTGCAGGTCCTCACCGCCGGCACGCGCTACGACCAGGAGGACGGCAAACAAGGCAACGCGATTCCCTCGTCCGTCGTGACGCTTCTGGCCAGTCCAGAGGATGCGGAGCGCATCGTGCTCGCCGCGAGCCAGGGTCAGATTCAGCTGACACTCCGCAATCCGCTCGATGTCGCCCCTACCGCGTCACCGGGCATCCGTACGTCGAGCCTCGCGGGCGCGCCCCAGCAGCGGCCTGTCGTCGAGTCCAAACCAGTCGCCCCCCGTTCACGCCCGCTCGTCGTCGTCGAAGCGTCGACGATGCCGCCGCCGCCACCGCCGCGCCGCGCGGTTGAAGTGATTCGCGGCGCGAAGCGGTCCGAGGAGACGATCAAACAATGACATCCGTCCGGAGGCCTGGCGCAATAATCGCCGGACTCATCGCGACCACGCTGTTATCGATTTCAATTCCGGCGCGAGCCGCTTTGTTCGCGTCGCAAGTGACCCAGCCGGCTGCTGCTGCAGCCACAACGCAACTGCCCGAAGCGCCACGGATCGTGCTCACTGCCGGGCGCTCACGAGTGGTCGGAACCGACTTCGAAATTGTGCGGGTCGCCATCACGGATCCAGCAATCGCCGATGCGACCGTCGTCGGACCGCGCGAACTGCTCATCGACGGCAAGGCAGCCGGAACGGTGAGCTTGATCATTTGGGGCGATCGCGAACGCGTGCAGTACGACGTGGTCGTCGATCCGGGCGTTCCGCGCTTACAGCAAACGTTGCAGGGACTCTTCCCCGGCGAGGAAATCCAGGTCACCCAGACGGAGCAGGCGGTCGTTCTCACCGGCCGTGTTTCCGGCAACGACATCATGCTGCGTGCCGCCGAAGTGGCGGCGGCAACAGTTCCAGCAGCAAAGATCATCAACCTGCTGCAACTCCCCGGCGGTATCGGCAGCCAGCAGGTGATGCTGCAGGTTCGAATCGCCGAGGTCAATCGGCGCGCCGTGGAGGAACTCGGCGCGAACGGTTTCACCAACGCAATTGGCGTCGACGACACAATCGTCCGTGGGACCACACAGCAATTCCCGTCAGTCGAGTACCAGGCATTGAAGTCGACGTACCAGGACGGTAAGCTCGTGTCGTCTGAAGGGCAAATGCTGTTCAGCGACTTCCTGAACCTCTTCATCTTGAGCAACAAATACAAGGTGGGAATGCTCATCAGGGCGCTTCAAAGCAGCGGCAACTTTCAAAGTCTCGCCGAGCCCAATCTCATCGCATACAACGGGCAGGAAGCGACCTTTCTGGCGGGCGGCGAGTTTCCAGTTCCGGTCGTGCAGTCGGCGGGAGCAGGCGCGGCGGCGGTGAGCATCGTGTTCCGCGAGTTCGGCGTGCGGCTGTCGTTCACGCCAACCATCGCGGGTGATGTCATCAAGCTGAAAGTGCGGCCGGAGGTGAGCGCGCTCGATTTCGCAAGCGGCGTCACGCTGGGCGGCTTCCGGGTGCCGGCGCTGACCACGCGTCGTGCCGAGACGATGGTGGAGCTGCGTGACGGACAATCGTTCGCAATTGCCGGCTTGCTGAGCAACTTCTCGCAGGAAAACACGGCAAATGTTCCGTTCCTCAGCAAGATTCCGATCATCGGTTACTTGTTCAAGACCAAGGCGGAGCGGCAAGAGCGTACCGAGCTGCTCGTGCTCGTCACGCCGCAGCTCGTGCGCCCACTTAATCCCGACGAAGTGCCGCCGCTGCCGATCACGCCCGGCCGCTTCCTGCCTCCCGGCGATGGGACGACACCAAAACCAAACCCCAATCCGCCCGAACCCAAACCCGGAGGCGGCGTGAACTGACGTGGCTATCACCGTCACTCTCATTGGCGAACGCGATCGCTCGCTCGAGGATCAGCTTCGTACCGCCGGCATGCGGCCGACGAGCATCCCGGCGAGCGAGCTCGCGACGCTCATCCATCCGTCGAGTCCGTTGCCGGATGTCGTGGTGCTCGATCTCCGCGCGGACCCGCATATCCCGCAGTCGCTGCCGTTTTTCAAACGCCAGCACCCGGAAACGGCGGTCGTCATCATCGCGCCGAATCTCGATCCGGCGCTCATTCTCGACGCCATGCGGGCCGGTGTCGCCGAATGCGTCACCGACGTGTCGCGCGGCGATCTCGAAGCGGCCATCGTGCGCCTTGTCGCGCAGCGCGCGGCGCCCGATGCCGGCGAAGTGTTCGCGTTTGTCGGTGCCAAGGGCGGCGTCGGCACGACGACTACCGCCGTGAATGTCGCGACCGCGCTGGCCAAAGTCGGCAGCGCGCTGCTGGTCGATCTGCATTTTTCCGGCGGCGACGCGGCGCTCTACTTTGGCGCCGAGCCGCGGTTTTCTGTGATTGACGCGCTCGAAAACACGCATCGTCTCGATGCCGCGTATGTTCGGACGCTCGTCGTGCGCACAAAAGCAGGACCCGACGTGCTCGCCTCGGCCGATCGTCCAACCACCACCCCTGTCGATCCACTCCGTGTCAAGACGCTCATCGACTTTGCCTCGCGTCACTATCGGTACACGGTGTTGGATATTCCGCGATCGGATGCGGGTGTCCTGGATTCGCTCGAGGCGTGCCGCACGATTGCCGTGATCGTGAATCAGGAGCTCCCGACGGTGCGAGCCGCTGGCCGGCTCGTCACGATCTTGCGACGGCGTTACGGCAAAGATAAAGTGAACGTCGTCATCAGCCGCGCGGATCGCAAATCGGAGCTCTCGATTGAAGATCTCGAGCGCGTCGTCGGCGGTCCCGCCGATGCCGTCGTCCCAAGCGATTATCGGCTGGCGCTGCAAGCGCTCAACCATGGACGACCGGTCGTGCTCGATGGCAAGAGCCCGCTCGCAGCGTCATTTCAGGCCTATGCCCGCGACCTCGCCGGCCTCACCGGCGAGGACCGGTCGGCCGATCGCAGTGCGGGCCTCTTCGGCCGCCTGACCGGTCGTCGCTCTTGATAATGTCGAGGGTTTTTTATGAGCACTGTACGAACGATTGAACCAACGCGGACCGCGCGACCGGCTGCGTCGGCGCGAACGCGTACCGACACACGCCATCGCGAATACCAGGAGCTCAAGAGCCGGATACACCAAAACCTGTTGAACCGGCTCAACCTCGAACGGCTCACATCGATCCAACGAGAGGACGCCGAGCCTGAGATTCGTGTCGTCATCGCCGACATGCTCGAGCGCGAATCAGAGAAGATGCCGATCAGTCTCTTCGAGCGTGAGCAGTTGATCACCGACGTGCTCAACGAGCTGTTCGGTCTGGGACCACTCGAGGACCTGCTCAGCGACCGCGGAATCTCAGACATCCTCGTGAACCGTCACGATCAGGTTTATATCGAACGCAACGGCGTGCTCGAAGAGACGACGGTCACCTTCAAGGACGATCGGCACTTGATGCGCATCATCGAGCGCATCGTGAGCACGGTCGGCCGCCGCATCGACGAATCGAGCCCGATGGTCGACGCGCGTCTGGAAGACGGCTCCCGTGTGAACGCGATCATCCCGCCACTCGCGCTGGACGGGCCCGTGCTGTCGATACGGCGCTTTCGCACCGATCGACTCGGCGCCGCCGATTTGGTGGAACGCGAGTCGATGACGCAGCCGATGATCGACTTGCTGGAGGCGGCAGTCGCCAGCCGATTGAATGTGGTCGTATCAGGCGGCACCGGCGCGGGCAAAACGACCCTCCTCAACGTCTTGTCCTCGTTCATCTAGCCGAACGAACGCGTCGTGACGATTGAAGACGCCGCGGAGCTCACATTGCGCCAGCGACACGTCGTGCGGTTGGAAACGCGGCCGCCCAACATCGAAGGCAAGGGGGCGTTGAGGCAGCGCGAGCTGGTGATCAACGCGCTCCGTATGCGGCCGGATCGCATCATCGTGGGCGAGGTCCGCGGCGACGAAGCGCTCGACATGCTCCAGGCCATGAACACCGGTCATGACGGCAGCTTGACGACGGTCCACGCCAACACCCCGCGCGATGCGCTCTACAGACTCGATACGATGGTGGCGATGGCCAATCTGAACCTGCCGGAGCGCGCCATTCGACAGCAGATCGCGTCCGCGATAAACTTCATCGTCCAGGTGTCGCGCATGTCGGACGGGACCCGCAAGGTGATCGCCATCTCCGAGATTACCGGCATGGAACAGGACGTCATCACCCTGCAGGAGATTTTCACGTTCGATAAGGCGGGCATTCGGCCCGACGGCAAAGTGGCGGGACGTTTCCGCGCCACTGGCATTCGCCCGCACTGCGGCCCGCACTTCGAAGCCGCGGGCATCAAGCTTCCGGCGAAGATGTTCGAGCACATACATCAGGTGGGTTGACATGGGCACGACCGAAATCATCATGCTGGCGGTTTTTGCGGGGACAGCGCTGCTCATCGCAGGGCCGTACTGGTTGTTCATCGCACGATCCGAGGCAGCCACGCAGGCGTCGCTGCGCAAGCGTGTCCGACCCACGGCACCTGTGGCGGTCACCACCGCGGGCGGCGGCGTGCTGCAGGAAGTCGAGCAGCTCAGTGGGATTGGTCCGCTCAACGCGCTGCTCGGTCGCAGCGAGCGACTCTCAGCGGGGCTGAGCCGGATGATTCACCAGGCCGGTCTCAATCTCAAAGTGGGACAGGTGCTGCTTGGGAGCGCCTGTCTGGCTCTGGCGGCTGATGTCATCGTGATTCGGTACACGTACATCTGGTGGACCGGGGCGATGGCGGGAGTGGCGTTCTTCGCGGTGCCGTTTGGCGTGATCAACTTCTTGCGCAACCGACGGATGAACAAGTTCGAGGAGCAGTTTCCCGAAGCCATCGATCTCATTGCGCGAACATTGCGCGCGGGTCATGCCTTCGCCACAGGTTTGAAGCTCGCTGCCGACGAGCTCCCGCAGCCTGTCGGCGACGAGTTCCAGTTGTTGCACGATCAAATCAACTACGGCATGCCGGTTCCCGAGGCGCTGAAGGGGTTCGCGAAGCGCGTGCCCATCATCGACGCGCGGTTTTTCGTGACGGCGGTTCTCACGCAACGTGAGGCAGGCGGCAACCTGGCAGAGGTGCTCGACAACCTGAGCTCCGTGATTCGCGAGCGCTTCAAAATCAAACGGCAGCTTCGCGTCATCAGCGCGCACGGCCGGCTCACTGGAGCCATGCTGACATGTCTGCCCATTGCGTTGGCGATCATGCTGGCGATTCAGGTGCCGGACCATTTCGGCGTGCTCTGGCGTGACGCGTTTGGCCGCAAACTGATTTACTACGCCATCTTTCTTCAAATTTCCGGCGCGTTGCTCATCCGGAAGATTACAACCGTGCAGTACTAAGGCGACATCATGAATCCCCAGGTTCTCGCCGCGCTCGGCGCTGTTTTCTTTGCGGTAGCCCTTTTGACTGGCTCGCTGATTTGGTACGTGGTCTCTCAGCAGTCGCGGCGCCGTATCGGTCAGGCTCTGCAGCCGTCACAACATACGACCGGTATTCTCTTCGAACGGCCGCAACTTTCCGGACAGGCTAATCCGTTCTGGGAGCGCATGGCGAATGCGCTGCCGAACGCCCATACGTACGTGCGGCGGCGGTTGGAGCTCGCCGGGTTTGCTGGAAATGGTCCCGTGGTAGCGTACTGCCTCGCCGAATTCCTCCTTCCAATCGCGCTCGGCGTGGCCCCGCTGCTCCTGTTCCTCGGACCCAAGAAGATCCTGGGCGCCATGGCAGGTGCCGCGTTGGGATACATGCTGCCGCAGTTGTTCGTCGGTTACCGCACCAGAGGCCGCCAACGGGAGATCCAAAACGGGCTTGCTGACGCGCTGGACCTGTTCGTGCTCTGTCTCGAGGCCGGCTCCAGTCTCGATCAAGCCATCGTCAAAGCGAGCGAAGAGCTCGAAGTTGCGTATCCCGCGCTCGCCGATCAACTCAGAACAGTCGTCACCGAATGCCGTGCCGGCAAGCCGCGCCTCGAGGCGTTCCGCGGTTTCGCGGACCGTACGAAGGTGGAAGACGTGCGCGCGCTGGTGGGAATGCTGGTCCAGACCGATCGTTTCGGCACAAGTATCGCGCAGGCGCTCAGGACGCATGCCAACGTGTGCCGCACCAAACGGAGACAGCGGGCAGAGGAGAAGGCGGCGAAGGTTGCAGTAAAGTTGGTGTTCCCGCTCGTTTTTTGTCTCTTTCCAGCCTTCTACGTTGTTATGCTTGGGCCGGCGTACATCAGGTTCCTGCAAGTATTCGGCGCCATGTAACCGTCGCCGGCATTGTGCCGGCCAAAAGGAGGCAACTGTCAATGAATAACACGTATATCCTCGCCGGGCTCGCGGTCGTGTTTCTGGTGCTGTATCTGTGGCGCCGGAGCACCCGTTTGAAGAAAGAACGGTAAGGGTCGTTCACGCACGCATCTAAGCGCTCTGCTGGAAAGCTGCTGCGGGGTATCGCTGCAGCTTTGCCGTTTTGGTGAGATTTGCAAGCTATGGAGTCAGGTCAGTCTCTCGCCGGGTATACGTTCCCGACCGAGACAAATGCCGCGCTCGTGCCGGCGCCGCCGCAAACGGTCGCCGAAAGTGGCCTCAGCATCGATTTGCTCGCGCAACTCGCGCTGAAGACGCTTTACTTCGCCAGTGAGCTCACCGGGACTGAATTGGCACGTCGGCTCGGTCTCCGTTTTTCGGTGATCGAGCCTGCCATTGATCTCCTGCGATCGCAGGCGCATTGCAGTATCGTCGCGGGCCTCATGGTCGGCGGCGGATCTTTCCTGTACCGGATCACCGGCGAAGGTCGATCCGTCGCGGCAATGTTCCTCCGGCAGAATCAGTACGTTGGACGGGCACCGGTTCCGATCGATCAGTATCGCGAATACATCGAGGCGCGCCGCCAGGCGTGGCGTCCGCAGGTCACGCGCGAGCAGGTGCGCTCCGCTTTTCCCGATCTCGTGCTCACGGACCTCGTGATCGACGAAGTGGGTCCCGCGGTCAATCGCGGGCACTCCGTGTTCATCTACGGTGCGCCCGGCAACGGCAAGACCGCCCTCGCGCGCGGCCTGCATGAGCTGCTCGAGGGGGATATTGCCGTTCCTCACGCGATCGAAGTCGAAGGAAACGTTGTTCGCGTTTACGATCCGCTCACGCATCACGCCCGCCCGCCAGCCAGCGCGAGCGACGAGCTGGCCCCTTCACTCTCGGATGCGATGGATCAGCGCTGGGTTCTGTGCAGACGTCCGATGGTTCAGGTGGGAGGCGAGCTGACGATCGACTCGCTCGATCTCACCTACGCGGCGGCGCTCGGGTTCTACCGTGCGCCGGTGCAGT
>WNGB01016734.1_pt1 | contig 15318 bp, 12 predicted proteins | sample 5400681 | NCBI WGS metagenome assembly WNGB01 (sample SAMN13153367, study PRJNA577476) | soil metagenome | isolation source: 115 cm soil or saprolite under grassland replicate 2 | place: USA:California | collected 2016-06-15
CTGCAGACCCTCAACGCCCAGATCCGGACGTTGGAAGGCCAGGTCGAGGCCCATTTTGGCCAGCACCCGGACGCTGAGATCTACCTCAGCCAACCCGGCATCGGCGCCGTCCTCGGCGCCCGGGTGCTCGCCGAGTTCGGCGACGCGAAGGGACGCTACGCCGACGCCAAATCCCGCAAGAACTACGCCGGCACCGCACCGATCACCCGCCAGTCCGGCAAGACCAAGACCGTCCACGCCCCGGTTCATCCACAACGACCGGCTCCTGGACGCCCTCCACATGCAGGCCGGCGCGGCGATCCTGCACGATGAGGGCGTCCGCGCCTACTACGACCAACTCCGCGCCCGCCACATCGGACACAACGCCGCCCTACGCCAGATCGGCAACCGCCTCGTCGGCATCCTCCACGGCTGCCTGAAGACCACCACCCTCTACAACCAGACCACAGCCTGGTCACACCGCACCCCACACACCGCAGCTTGACATCTCAGCTCCTGGGGTGTCTGACCCCCTGTCCGTGTCCGGCCAGCCCGCGATCTGCCAGCGCCCCCGGGTTGATCGGGTCGGCCGCCGCGGTGTTCCATCGAGGCGCAGGGTAGTTCGACGGCCGAAACAACGGGGCTACGGCGGGACCGGCGCCGCCCGGGCCACACCGTGGAACGCCGGGAAATGCCGGAGAATGGCGGGGAATTCCGGGGAATGCCGGCGGTGGTCGCGCCGGATGTGCAGCGTCGGATGTCTCGCGCCGACGGCTCGCCGCCGAAGCGCCGGCTCGGACGAATGGCGGACAGGGGTATGCCGCGGCTGCGCCGGGCCGCCGTGAGTGGTTGTCAGAATGAGGAGCTGTCATGCACATCGTCATGGTCGAATGCAACCCGATCGTCATGGTCGAATGCAACCCGAACGGTGTCGCCGGAATCGCCAACGCCCTGCAGTTGGGCCATCAGGTCACCCTCGTCTCGGCGGATCCCGACTTCTACCTCAACGCGTCCCCGCTGGCGGCGGACGCATTCGCCCACCCGCGCTGCCGCATCGTCAAGAGCACCGCATCCTTCTCCATCGACGTGCTCGAGAAGATCGTGCGGGACGTGCACGCGGAGAGCCCGGTGCACGGCGTCACCACCTACAGCGAGTACCACACCGTGCACGCGGCCACGGTGGCCGGCGCGCTCGGGCTGCCCGGAATGAGTGTGCAGGGGGCGCTCAACGCCCGGCACAAGCACCGGACCCGGCTCGCACTCGAGCACACCGACGTACCGCAGCCCCGGTTCGCGCACGTCCGTGACGCCACCCAGATCGAGGCGGCCATCCGCAAGATCGGTTTCCCGTGCGTGGTGAAGCCGTCGGACGGTTCGGCCAGCCTGCACGTACTCAGCCTCGCATGCGAGCAGGACCTGGAGAAGTACCTGGCCGAACTGGCCAAGGTCGCGGACTATGGGCGCGGCGTGGTCCGCATTCCGGACATCCTGATCGAGGAGTTCGTTCCCGGCCCCCTCGTCTCGGTCGAGTCCTGCGTCCTGGGCCCCGGCCAGATCGTGAACCTGGGCGTCACCGACCGCACCCTGTCCGGCTTCCCCTATTTCATCGAGATGGGCGCAACCTACTTCCGCGGGCACCCGTCGGAGGACGAACTGTTCGGGCTGACCCAGAAGGTACTGCGCCACCTCGGCATCGATTTCGGGTTCATCCACACCGAGTACCTGCTGGGCGAGGACGGCCCGGTGCTGTGCGAGGTGAACGGGCGCCTCATCGGCGGCGTGGCGCCCAACCTGATGAAGATCTCGAGCGGTGTCGACCCGTACCTGGAGGTGATCCGGCAGGCGCTCTGCGAGACGCCGGTGCTGCCGTTCCCGGGCGAGGTCACCGCCAGCGCCCGCTGGTTCGGCTCGCCGGCGGCGGGAACGCTGAAATCCCTCGACTTCGCCAAGGTCAGCACCCTGCCGGGATTCGTCGAGGCGCTGTGCTACAAGCGGCCCGGAAACGCCGTGGCCCGGCTGTCGAAGAGCAACTTCGACTGGCTCGGCCACGTCATCTTCACCGGCCAGGACCGGGACGAGGCGGCCAAGCGGTGCGAGGCGGCGCTGGACGACGTGGGTCTGGAGATCGCCGTCGAGGTCGCGCGATGAGTAGCCCACCCGCTACGGGGCGGCGGCGCCATCCGGCAATCGAGGAGACGGCGCTGCCCGGCACGCTGACCGTCCGCCGGGTCGCGGTGCCGACCGTCGCGCCTTGTGTGCTGTTCGATGTCGGCGTCGAGGACGGGTTCATCGCCCGGATCGACCCGGTGTCGGACGCCGACCCGCACCGGACCGACCCGCACCGGGCCGAGTTCCTGGCCGAGCCGCGGGACGAGCCGCGGGACGAGCCGCACCCGGCCGGGCTGCTGGACGAGCCGCGGGAGGAGCCGCTTGAGCTGTGGCCGGGCTATGTGGAGACGCACGGCCACCTCGCGCTGCCGGCCAGCTTCGACGGCTCGCTGGACGACCCGCGCCTGGTGGCGCTGCAGTACCTCTTCCACGGCGTCACGCACGTGGTGGACATGTTCGGGTTCCCGCTGGTGAAGCAGCGCTGGGAGTCGGGTCGGGCGCAGTCCCCGGTGCCCTACCCGGACCTGGTGCACTGCGGCTACGCCGCGACGTCCATGCTGGACAGCGCCGGACGCACCGGCCACGGTGTCGAGTTCCCGGCGCCGGTGTTCATGCTCGGCGTGCCGGGGGACGTGGACCTGATCCTGCACGCCAACCGGGCGCACGGGGCGAGGTTCCTGAAGGTCATGTTCACCGACGGCACCGAACTGCCGGACAGCACGCAACGGTTCTCCCGGCTGCCGTCCAGCGCCCTCGAGGACGTGGCGCGGGCGACGACGGAGCACGGAGTCCCGGCCGTCCTGGACTGCAACACCCGCGAGGAGGTGCTGCAGGCGTACGGCCACGGCTTCCGGCTGTTCGCGCATCCGGTCCGCGACGTCGAGCTCAGCGCGGACGACTGGCGTGTGCTGCGCGGCGCGCGGTTCGTGTCCACGTTGAGCGGCCTGCGACCCATGATCATGCAGAGCGCCGAGTTCCTGCGGGAGTACGCCCGGCCGGGGTTCGCGCAGACCCAGGACGTCGCGAACCTGGACTACGTGGCACAGGTCGAGGAGCCGTTCGGGATACGGCTCGGCTGGCAGGAGTGGCGAACCGAGGCGCTGGAGAACATGCGCACGAACAGCCTGGCCGCACTGGAGCGGGGTGCGCTGCTGGTGGGCACCGACTGCGGCAACACCGGGGCGTTCCACGGCTACAGCCTGCTCGGCGAACTGGACCTGCTCGCCGGTGCCGAACACCGCTTGGCCGACCGGCGGCGCGCGCTGCGGCGGGCGGTCACCGTGGACGGGCTGCGGTTCTTCGACGAGCTGTCCGGGCGGCCCCCCACCGACCAGCCCATCGCGGTCGGCGCCGCGGCGACGTTCAACCTGCTCGGCGCCACCGCGAGCGGCGCGGCTCTTTCGGCGCTCCCGCAAGCCACCGTCGTCAACGGCACGGTCGTCGACCGCCGGGCGATCGTGCGCGACATCAGAGCCCTTCGTTCCTCGGCGACCAGAGGCAAGGTCATCCTGTGATCGGCAACGCGAAACGCACGCTGTTCGGCATCAACGCCGGCATCGCACTGGCGCACGTCGGCAACTACATCTACTTCCCCATCCTGGTGGCGACGCTCGGCGTCCGGTACAGCGGGTTCTGGGCCGGCTTCGTGATGTTCCTGACCTATGTCGGCCGGCTCAGCTCGACGTTCTGCTACGCCGGGGTGTCCGCCCGCCTGGGCAACCGCAACGGGGTCGTCGCCGGTGTGGTCGTCGAGGCGGTCGCGCTCGGGCTGATGGGTTTCGCCACCGGCGTCGCGTTCTACAGCGTCCTGGCGTTCTTCGTGGGTTTCGGCTCGGGCATCTCGTTCCCGGGGCTGAAGAACATCCTCGGCACGTTCCCCGAGGCGGACCGCCCCAGGGCGTTCTCCTCGTTCCAGATGTCCTGCCAGGTGGGGGCGCTGGCCGGCGCACTGCTCGGCGGCCTGTTCCTGGGCGTCCCGATGCGGATCCTGTTCTCGGTGGTGTTCGCCCTGTTCATGGGCTACTGCCTCGCCGCCCTGTTCCTGCTGCCGGCCGGCACCGCGCCGCAGATCGCCCCCGCGCCGCCGCCCCGCGGCCGGACCCCGCTGTTCAGCGTCGCGGTACTGAAAGGACTGCAGGTGGGCGGCGGGAGCCGGTACTTCATCCTGTCCAGCGTGTTCTGGATGCTGTCGATCAGCTTCCTGGTCGGCATGCCGCTGCACATGGAGGCGTTCGTCAACGAATGGCCGACGTCGGTGCCGTTCTGGATCACCGGGATCAGCCTGTTGGCTCTGCAGTACCCGGCGTTCCGCTTCATGATCAGGCATTTCCAGCCCGGCCAGGTGATGGCGGTCGCGTTCGCCGCGATGGCGCTGGCGTACCTGCTGTTCGGTGCCGGCCGCACCGCCGCCTGGGTCGTGATCGGCTGCTTCGTCGTCGTCCTTGGGGACATCCTGTTCACGCCGTCCTTCGACCTGTGGGTGGCCGAGAAGATGCCGGGTGACCGGCTGGCCCGGGCGATGGGGGCGATGCACTTCTTCCGCAGCTTCGGCAACATGGTGGGAACGCTGACGGCCGGGCTACTGTACGACCTGTCCCGCGCCGTCTCCGTACCCGGCCTGAACTGGTACGCCGTGACCGCCGTCGCCGCGGCCTGCGCGGTGTTCAGCCTGGTCGGCACCGGGAGGGAGCCGGCGTCCGAGGAGCAGGCGCTGCGGCCGGCCGCGTAGCCCCGCTGCCGGCCGCGGGCGCGGGAATTGTGGGCCCCCGGCGGAAGGAGTCGCAGCGTCATGTCCACCGGTGAGAGTCGCCTGGAGTTCGCCGGCGACGACGAGTTGCGCAGGCACGTGGTCGGCGAGTTGGCGCCGACCGACGCACCGATCGAGCTGGTCGGGTACGACGCCGGATGGCCCGCCCTGTTCGCCCGGGAGGAGGAGCGTATCCGCGGCGCGCTCGGCCCGGCGGCGCTGCTGGTCGAGCACGCCGGCTCCACGTCGGTACCCGGGCTGGCCGCCAAGCCGTGCATCGACATCGTGCTGGCGGTGCCGGACTCCGCCGCCGAGCCGTCGTACCTGCCCGCGCTGGAGGCGGCCGGCTACGTGCTGCGGATCCGGGAGCCGGACTGGTTCGAGCACCGCGTTCTCAAGGGTCCGGACACCAACGTGAACCTGCACGTTTTCAGCGACGGCTGCGCCGAGGTGGACCGGATGCTGCTGTTCCGCGACTGGCTTCGCCGCAGCGACGCCGACCGGGACCGGTACGAGCGGGCCAAGCGGGAGCTGGCCCGGCGCACCTGGCGGCACGTGCAGCACTACGCCGACGCCAAGGGCCCGGTGGTGCAGGAGATCATGGCCAGGGCCACCGCCGCCCGCGACGCCGGCCGGTTCTGACCGGCTGTACGCCACGCCGGCCGGCTCCGACCGGCTGTACGCCACGCCCGCCGGCTCCGACCGGCTGTACGCCACGCCCGCCGGCTCCGACCGGCTGTACGCCACGCCCGCCGGCTCTGACCGGCTGTACGCCACGCCGAGCACCGCTGGCATCGACCGGGATGCCGCCGGCCGACCGGCCGCCAGCCCTCTCAGCGCCGCCCTATGCCGCTCACAGTGTCCTGACAGGCGGCGCGCAGAGCGTGGGGAGCGTCAGCAACAGAACCGAACACCCTAGGGGGTTCCATGAACAGGGCTCGAGCGTGGATCGTCACCGGAGCCGCGGCGGTCGGCGCCATGGTCGGCGCGGCCGGCATCTCGATGGCCGCCAGCAACAGCGGCTCCTCGACCCCGAGCGCGACCTCCGGCCGCGGGCAGCGCACCGCAGGACCCGGCCACCGCCGGGCACGGCCCCAACGAGACCCTGCTCACCGGCACCACGGCGGAGAAGGTCCGGTCGGCCGCGTTGGCCGCGGTGCCGGGCGCCACCGTGATCCGGGTGGAGACCGACTCGGCCGGCTCGCCGTACGAGGCGCACCTGAGGAAGTCCGACGGGACCGAGGTGACCGTCAAGGTCGACTCCAACTTCAAGGTCACCGCGACCGAGGACGGCTTCGGCAAGGGCCCGGCGGGGGGTGGCAACCGCTGACCGACGCCGCGTCACAGCGCCCGCCGGGCCGGCCACCCCCTCCGTCGCCGCCCGGCGGGCGCGCGAATCAGGCCGGCGCCGGAGTCAGGCGGGTGCCGGAGTCAGGTGCCCACGTCAGGCGGGTGCCCGAATCCGGCCGGCGCCCACGTCAGGCGGGTGCCCACGTCAGGCGGCCGCCCGGCGTTAGGCGGGTGCCCGGGTGAGGCGGCGGCCGCCGGCGGGCCGCCGCGGGCAGGAACTCCGCGTACCGCTCGGCCAGGAACGCCTCGACAGAGCGCGGCGGCCGGCCGGTGATCCGCTCGACGTCGCCGGTCACCAACTCGCCGCCGCCGGCCCGGTAGAACGCGAAGATCGCCGCCGCATGCGCGGTCTCCCAGCCCTGCCGCCCCTGCCGGGTCATCCACTCCTCGAACTCCGGGTCGGACAGGTAGTGGTAGCGCACGACCCGGCCGGTGTGCCGGGTCAGCAGGTCGGCGATCCGGGAGTACGTCGGCGCGCTCGGCCCGGACAGCGTGTACGTGGCGCCGGTGTGGCCGTCCTCGGTGAGGACCCTGGCGGCAACCTCGGCCACATCCCTTGTGTCCACCATGCTGATGCCGCGCCAGCCGGCCGGGCCGGGCAGGACCCGGCGCCGCCGCACCTCGCCGGCGTACCGGTTGACCAGCACGTCCATGAAGTAGTTCGGGCACAGGAACGTGGACGGCACGCCCCGCTCCAGCGCGTACTGCTGGGTCAGCCAGTGCCGCCGGGCGCCCGGCACCGGGCTGGTCTCGTACACCGACGGGCCCCAGGACGACAGCTTCACCAGTCGCGTCCCGGTCTCGGCTGCCGCGTCCACGGCCACGTTCTGCAGCTCAACCTGGTCCGGGGAGTGCGGGGTGAGCAGGAAGACCGACTCGGCGCCGGCCATGGCGCGGCGGATGCTGGCCGGCCGGGTCAGGTCGCCGATCACCCGGGTCACCCCCGGGGCGGCCAGCACGCTGCCCGGCGGCACGGTGCGCTCGGTGTCCCGGACCAGCGCGGTCACCTGGGCGCCGCGGTCCAGCACCGCCCGCACCACCAGCCGGCCGATGTTCCCGGCAGCGCCGATCACCAGTACTGACATGGCGTGCTCCTAGGCGGCTGCGGCGGTCTCGACGTCGACGGTGAGGATCTGGTGCTCGGGGGCGGTCAGTATCCGGGCCACCCGCTCGGCCTGCAGCGCGGCGAACCGGGCCGCCTGCCCGACGCCGGCGGTGCCGGCCCGGACCGCCCGGGCCAGCGCCGCCACCTCGGGGGTACGGAACGCGGCGCTGCCGGGGCGGCCGGCGATCCGCACCTCGGCGCCGTCCCCGCGGCGGAACGTGAACGCCTTGATGCCGGAGTCCTCGATCCGGAGGTTCCGGCGTCCGGTGGTGCAGCCGGTGACGACCTGGATCGCGTCGGCCGAGCAGTCGGCGACCGCGGCCACCGCGACCAGTTCGTTGCCCTCGGCGTGCCGGCCGAGCCGGGCCGCCGCCGCCTCGGCCACCCGGTACCCGAAGGCCGCGTCCGGGCAGGAGTGCCCGTGGAACGCCACCACGGCGGCGTACCCCTGTTCTCGGCTCATCGGCCTCTCTCCGTTACAGCCGGGCGCACGAGTCGCGGGACGGGTCGTCCGGCCACGCCACCCGTGAGTGCGGTAGTTCCCGGACAGCATCCAGCCCGGGTCGTCACAGCAGCGTTCCGCGGCCATCACCTCGCGCACGCAGCTTCCCGACCAGCGATTGACCGGAGCGGCGGATCTCGGCGCGCACCGCGTCCAGGTCGAGCAGCTCGATCCGGGCGGCGGCCGTGGGCCCGCCGCCCAGTCCGCCACCACCACTGCCCTTCCACCATTGCCCGGTCCGCCACCACCCGGTCCGCCACCGCCGCCGCCCGGGCCGGCCGCCACCCGGGCCGCCGCCACCCGGTCTGCCACCGCCAGTGCCCGGGCCGCCGCCACCCGGTCCGCTACCACCACTGCCCGGTCCGCCACCGCCCGGGCCGCCGCCACCCGGTCCGCCACCGCCACAGCCCGGTCCGCGGCATGGCGGCTCAGCGGCTCACCGGCTGACCCGGCCACCGCGCCACCGGCTAGGCAGCGGCCGGAAGCCGCCGCCTGGTCGGCCCGCCGGCGTTCAGGTACCGGCCGGCGCCGAACGGCCGGTCGTGCGGCGACACGCTGGCCGCCGCGGCGATGTCCAGCGCCACCTGCCGGGGGGAGAGCCTCCGGTCCCGGGCACCGGCAAGCACGTCGGCCACCAGTTCGCGCATGGTCGCCGCCACCAGGTCCAGCACCTGCGCCGGCGAGGGGGTGCGGGCCGGTCCGAACAGCGCGTCCATCGACGCCGGGCCGCCGGCACCGGCCACCAGGTCCGGAACCACCAGCACCCCGCGGTCGGTCAACCGCCGCTCGGACAGCCCGGACAGCCCGTGGTCGGCGCCCACCGCGACCACCGGGATCGGCAGCACGGCGGCCTGGTCCAGCGGCACCGCGTCCGACCCGTCCGCCAGCACCAGCACATCCGCGGGCAGGTCGAACAGCGCCTGCCGAGGCAGCGACGCCCGGCCCACGTGCATGGACCGGACCTCGCGGTGCGCCGGCAGGGCCAGCATGGCGGAGACGTCCAGGCCGGTCGGGTCGACCACGCAGCCGAACTCGTCGGACACTGCGGTGACGGTCGCGCCGGCCTCCACCAGCGACCCGGCGGCGGCCCGGCCCAGGTCGGCGAAGCCCTGCACCGCGCAGCGCAGCCCGGCCGGGCGCAACCCGAGGTGCGCGGCCGCGGCCAGCGCGGCGTGGCCGAGCGCGTGCCCCGTCCGGCACTGGCCAACGGTGAGCTGGCCGACCCGCTCGTCCAGCAGGTGTAGCCGGTCGAAGAACGCCGCCTCGGGCAGCTCCTGGGCGGCCCTGATCGCGTACTTCACCGACGGGATGCCCTGCGCGGCGGCCAGCATCTCCAGCTCGTGCCAGCCGGTGCCCATGTCGCAGCCCATCGACAGCCGGCTGCCCAGCTCCTGCCGCAGGAACGCCAGGAACCGGCCCAGCGCGGCGGCCTTGCCCGGCGAGCGCGGGTCGTAGTCGATTCCGCACCTGGCGCCGTCCACGGCCAGGCCGAGCAGCCGCTGCTTGTCCAGCATCCGGGCGGCCAGCGCGCGCAGTGTCTCCGGCGAGAGCCCCGGCTGGACCCGGCAGCCGCCGGCCGCTATCCGGCACCCGTCGCCGTGGTAGACCAGGTACCCGTGGAAGCCCTCCACCGGGTCCACGTACTCGATCGTGTGCTGCACGACGCACCCCTTCGTCCGGGTACGTAACAGGAGCGGCCCGCCGTGCCGTACAGGACAGGTCCGCGAAAAACTCCGCTCGCGGTCGGCCTCGCCGCGCAGCCTTCCCGATCCTCGGCGGACCGGGTAATCCTCGGCGGATCCGGTAATCAGCAGCGGACCGGGTGATCGTCACCGGACCGGGTGATCCTCAGCCGACCCGGAGAATCCTCGGACCGGGTGATCCTCAGCCGACCCGGAGAATCCTCGGACCGGGTGATCCTCAGCGGACCGAGTAGAAGATGACCCCGGGGTAGCCGTCCCGGCTGGACAGCGTGACGCTGCGGCCCAGGTGCGGGTCGCGCACCGTGACGGTGCCGATCGGCGGGCCCGGGTCGGCCAGCATCGCCTGGTCGAACAGCCCGCCGCGCAGCGCGGACAGGTGCCTGCCGACCTGCTGCCGGGCACGCTCCGCGGTGGTCGCGTCGGCGACCTGGTACACGTACAGGCGGTCGCCGAAGAACACAACCAGGTCTGGGTACCCGTCGCGGGGGTGCACCGTCGGTGGCGCCGCTCCGGCCAGCCGCAGGCCGCCCACCCCGCCGTACGGCACGCTCCGCGCGAAACGCTGCTTCAGCGCGCCGTACCCCACCCGGACCGCCGCGTCCCAGGCCTCGGCGCCACCCGGTGCCGCGGCCGGGCAGCGCGCCGGCCGGGTGGCGCCGGTGGCGCAGGTGGCCGCGGTGACGTCCGCGGCGAGCCGGGCCGCGTCGGGGGCCCGCGCCAGCGGCAGCACCGAGTACCGCGCCCCGTACGACAGCCCGCCCGGTGAACTGATCGCGCGCTGATAGAACGCCGTCCACCCGCCGGAGGAGATCGTGCAGGTCACTGTGCCGGTGCGGTGCGCGGCCACCGGCCCGCTGGTGCCGTCGCAGGTGCCGATCGGCTTGGCGTCGCCCTCCCAGTCGGCGTGCATGCCGACGCGGGTGGCGGTGGCGGCCTCGTTGGTGAAGTTGACGGTGATGGTGCAGCTGCCCGCGCCGCAGCCGACGAAGTCCTGCGCGCCGAGCTTGACTTTGCCGCCGCCGTCGATGGCGCCGGACAGCTGCCCGGCCCTGCTGGCCAGCTCGGCGTACACCCTGGCCAGGTCGGCGCTGGCGTCGGTGAGATCGACCCGCAGGTCCTTGGCGTCCGGGGCGGCCGGCACCGGGGTGCCCGGCTTCGGCGGCACCGCGGCCCGCGGTGCGGGGCCGAACGTCCCCCCTCTCTCGGCGATCGTCGAGCTACCGGTGGCGAACCGGCGCGGCGCGGTGAACTTCGGCACCGCGGGCGTCGACAGCCGCAGCAACCGGTACGGCTGGTCGGCGGACAGCTCGTACACGGTGCCCTGCGCCTCGACCTTGACCGACCTGACGCCGTTCACCGAGCTCGCGTCCAGGTCACCGACGTGCCCCTCGGGCACCCCCGCGATCACCGGGTGCTGTGACCGGGCCAGCGCGGCTGGCGCGAGCACCGCACCCACGTCGAGCCCGAAGACCTTGGGTGGTACGCGTACCCAGTTGCCGCCGTACCGCCTGGTGATCCCGTTCTTCGGGCTGTCCCCGGCCCAGAACGACTCGGGCGCCCGCAGATAGGTCGCACCCTGCAGCACCAGCATGCCCAACTGGACCCCATCCACGGTGAGCGTCCCGCTGGCCTCGCCGGCGCTGGTCACGGTGGCGTCCAGGCCGGTGGTGTCGCCGCCGTTGTCGAACGACCCGCGATACCGCACCGCCGACGCGGCAGCCAGGTTGAGCATCGCCAGGTACATCGCACCGCGCGCCGTGGTGGGCGGCGGCGGCCCGGCGGTAGCGTGGCCGGGCACCGCACTGGTGCAACCGGCGGCGAACGCGACCACCGACGCGACCAACGCGACCACGAGCGCGGCCGGCCGCCTGCCTGGGCGCACGGCCGGCCGCGTGCCTGGGCGCGCGGCGCCGCCGGCAGCCGGGCGGGCCGCACCGGCCGGGCGGCGTCGCCCGATCGACCTGCTCATCCGAACCCCTCCATGCGCAGTATCTCCCGAAAACGCGGAACTCGGGTGACCGGATCCGGCGCAGCCGCGACTCGGTAACACCGACGCTGGCGAAGACCCGAGTCGGGCCCGCGGGCCGGTGCGCGTGGTGTTCCAACGCGACTTCGGGGCAACCCGGTGATCATCGCCGCCTCTCCGCGGCCACCACCGGAGTTCCGCGGCGACGATCACCGCCGGACCGCCAGAACGGAACGCAACCACGAACAGCAGAACCGAACACCACGCCGGAACGGCCGAACGGACCAACACAGCAGACCAGCCCGCGACCCAACCCGTGATCATCGCCGCCGTGACACGGCTACCACCGGAGTTCCGCGGCGACGATCACATCTGTTGGCCGACGGGCTGCGGGGCGACCGGCCGGGTGGGCCGGCTTCGGCGACCGGCCGGGGGTCGACCGGCTGCGGGGCGCTCCGGACTGACTCCATCCGGGACGCCGGGTCATCGCGGAACAGGTCGACGTCAGAGATGCCATGTCAAGCGGGCGTCGGCAGCCAGGAGTCGTCGGAGCCGACGGCCACCAGCCGCTGGGTCGCGCGGGTGAGCGCGACGTACAGGGTGCGCACGCCGCGGGCCGACTCGGCGACCAGTTCGGCCGGCTCGACCAGCACCACCCCGTCGTACTCCAGACCCTTGACATCGACGTCGTCCACCACGGCAACCCGGGCCGCCGCGACCCGGCCTCCCGCGGCGGCGAGCCAACCGGCCACCTCGTCCCGGCGGCCCTGCGCGGTGACCACCCCGACCGCGCCCTCCACCTCGGCGAGCACCCCGGCGACCGCCTCGGCCACCGCGCCGGCCAGCCGGGCGGACGGCACCGGGACCAGCCGCGGCGGGTGGCCGGTGCTGCGGACCGCGCGCGGCAGGTCGGCGTCGGGTACGGCCGGACGCACCACCCGCGCGGCCAGGTCGAAGATCTCGGCCGGGTTGCGGTAGTTCGTGGTGAGCCGGAACGCGTACCGGGGCTTGCGGCCGAGCGCCGTGTCCCGGGCCTGCGCCGCCTCGGCGTCGTCCGGCCACAGGCTCTGCGCCGCGTCGCCGACGATGGTCCAGCTCGCGTGCCGGCCCCGCCGCCCGAGCATCCGCCACTGCATCGGCGCCAGGTCCTGCGCCTCGTCCACGATCAGGTGCGCGTACTCGTCGTAGTCGTCGGCCCGGGCCGCCCGCTCGGTCACCGCGAACTCCCGCTCGGCCGCGGTGGACAGCTCCGCCACCCCGGTCAGCTCGAACAGCGACGGCTCCGCGGGCGGTTTGGGCGGCCGACCCAGCAGCTCGCGAAGCTCGTCCAGCAGCGCCACGTCGAGCGTGGACAGCCCGGGGCGCCCCCATGACGCGGCCAGCCGGCCCACCTCCTCGCCGGACAGCACCCCGGACGCGCAGCCCGCCAGCCGGGCCGGGTCGGCGAGCGCCCGCAGCACCGCGAGCGGGGTCAGCGCCGGCCACCACGCGTCCATGAAGTCGGCGAACTCGTTCCGGTCCGCGACCTGCTCGGCGAACTCCGGATCCACCGGCAGGCCGTCCCTGGCGACCTGCCGCCACAGCGCCGCGAGCAGCGCGTCCCGCACCCTGCCCCGGGACCGGTGGTACACGGCGCCGCGGCTGAGCACCGCGCGTCGCACCGCCGCCAGGTCCCGCGCCGGCACCGTGAGCACGTCCCCGCGCCAGGTCAGCCGGAGCTGGTCCGGCGCGCCCGGCGGCGCCTCGCGGACCGCCCGGGACAGCACCCGGCGCATCCGCAGCGACCCCTTGACCGCCGTGTCGGCCGGGTCGTCGCGCCGGGTGGCGGCCACCCCGTCCACCACCTCGCCGATCGCCCGCAGGCTGGCGCTGGACTCCCCCAGCGACGGCAGCACCTGCTCGATGTAGCGCATGAACACCGCGGACGGCCCCACGATCAGCACCCCGCCCCCCTCGAACCGCCTGCGGTCGGAGTACAGCAGGTACGCGGCCCGGTGCAGCGCCACCACCGTCTTGCCGGTACCGGGGCCGCCGGTGATCAGCGTGACACCGCGGGCCGGCGCCCGGATCGCCTGGTCCTGCTCGTGCTGAATGGTCGCCACGATGTCGCTCATCAGGCCGGTACGGGTGCGGTTCACCGCGGCCATCAGCGCGCCGTCGCCGACCACCCGCATCCCTTCGGGCAGCGCGTCCGGGTCGAGCAGGTCGTCCTCCAGGCCCACCACCCGCTGCCCGACGCAGCGGATCACCCGGCGCCGGACCACCCCCATCGGCTGCTCGGCGGTGGCCCGGTAGAACGGCCCGGCGGCCGGCGCCCGCCAGTCCAGCACCAGCGGCTCGTACGCCTCGTCGCGCAGCCCCAGCCTGCCGACGTACCGCACCTGCCCGTCGGCCAGATCCAGCCGCCCGAACACCAGCCCTTCGTGCTCGCGTCCCAGCACCTGCATCCGGCGGGCGGCCTGGTGCACGATCGCGTCCCGCTCGACCAGCGCGCCGTAGTTGCCCACGGTGCCGCGCCGGTGCCCCTCGGCGAGCAGCAGCCGGGCCTGCTCCTCGGCCGCGGCCAGCCGCTCGTACACCCGGTCGATATGAATTTGCTCGGCCGCTATTTCCTCTTGTAGCGTCGAGTTGTTCCCCGCCACTCGCGTAATCGCTCCGATCTGGCCGGCACAATCGTCAAGCGGAGAATTCTACCTAATCGCAGCCGCCCCCGCGCGCAATTTGATCCCGGCCCCGGCGTCGATGGTACGGCCGCACGCGCGGCGGCGCTGCGCTCCGGGCTCGGGCCGCGGTACCCGGACCTCACCGCCGGCGTCGGTCGGCCCGAGCTGGCGGCCGCCGGCCGGCAGCCGCCCGCCGCAAAGGTCAGCGGCTGTACGACAGCACAAGCGACCGGCCGGCCGCCAACGCCCGCCACCGCTTGGCCAGGTCGCGCACCTCGGTGCGCAGCAGGCCGATCGCCTCCTCACTCAGCACGCCGGGCACCGGCACCCCGCGCAGTGCGCAGCACTGGCGGACCAGCTCCAGGCAGTCGGCGTCGGTGTCGCCGCCGAGCGCCTGCACCACGCACTCGACCTGCACCATCTCGACCAGGTCCACCTCCGGACCCGGGTCCGGCGCCACGCCGGCGTTGATCCGGTCGGCAGCCTCGGACAGGTACCCGAAGTTCACCCCGTCCGCGACCAGCCCCCAGAACCCGTGCCGCAGGCCCAGCCGGGTCTCCACGACGTAGTGCAGGAGGTCGCCCGGCAGTTCGGTGCCGTACGACGGCCACGGCCAGCGCAGCGGTCTGCCGTCGTCGCGCAGCACGTACACCCAGTCCTTGCCACCTCCGGTGTGTGTGAAGGTGATCTCCACCTCGACCCCCGATCAGTGACCCCACTGTCGGCTATGTACGAACGACACCATGCTTGTACGCCGCGCGCCGGTGCGCCAGGGGATGGCGGCAAATGGCAGGCGGGCCGCCCACCCCAGGGGTGAACGGCCCGTCTGGGGCGCGAACTGCTACCCGACCTTGCTGGCGGCTGCCGCGCGGCGCCTGCGACCGACCAGCACCGCGGCGGTACCGCCGAGCAGCAGGAAGGTCGCCAGCCCCAGCGGCAGGCCTACCGAGAACCCGGTGCCGGCCAGCGGCGGACCGAGCGACCCAGGCGGTGGGGTGAATCCGCCCGGCGGCGGGTTCACGCCACCCGGCGGGTTCACGCCACCCGGCGGGTCCACGCCACCCAGCGGGATCGCCGGCGGGGTGGTGGCCGGCGGGGTGGTGGCCGGCGGCTCCGTGGTGGCCGGCGGCTCCGTGGTGGCGGGCGGTTCCGTCGTGGCCCGCGGCTCCGTGGTGACCGGCGGAGTGGTGACCGG
>WNGB01007808.1_pt1 | contig 15317 bp, 13 predicted proteins | sample 5400681 | NCBI WGS metagenome assembly WNGB01 (sample SAMN13153367, study PRJNA577476) | soil metagenome | isolation source: 115 cm soil or saprolite under grassland replicate 2 | place: USA:California | collected 2016-06-15
GGCCGGTGTAGCGGGCCTCGCCGTACACGGACACCTGCTCGCCCTCGCGGGCCACGGTCACGGTGTACCGGCCGCCGATGGTGATGGCCGGCAGCTTCGCGTAGTACCGCTCGCGGCGGTGCGGATCCTGCCAGGCGTAGAACCTCTTGCCCTTGGACGCGTGCCGCCCGGCGTAGGTCCAGATTTCGTCGGTGCGTTCGTCGGTGGTCTGCTCGTCGCTCATGGCTGGGCTTCCGCACCGGCGCGGCGGTTCATCTCGTCGCGTGCGGCGTCCCAAGACACGCCGTAGCGGCCGTTCATGGCCTCCCACCGGGCCGTGCGCTCGTCCCAGAAGACGGTATGCACGTTGTACCGGCCATCCTCGGCCGTGATCGCGGTCCCGCGAGCCGGCGCCATTCCCTCGCCCTGGCCGTAGCGGACGAAGGCCACCACCGGGCACGCCCCGACGCGGTGCGGCGCGACCGCGCGCAGGCGGGTCAGCAGCCCGACGAGCGTGTCGATGGTGTCCGGCCCGCACTCGGCGGCCACCTCCGCGAACGCCCGCCTCGTCGCGTCGTCCATGTTGCCGCCGGACGCCTCGGCGAGCCTGCCGGTTTGCTTGTCCATCAGGTTGCGTCGCATCTGCGCGAACGCCTCGTGGGTCTCCATCTGTCTGCCCTTCTCGGTGCACCTGCGGTGCACGCGGTTGTCTGTTGTGGATGGTCGGCGAGGGCGTCTGCGCGCGGGCCGCGCCGGACGATGCCGGCGCGGCCCGAGGCGGGCGGTCACACCGACAGCAGCTCGAAGGCGCGGGTCTTCAACTCGGCGACCGGGCCGGAGACGGCGCGGGCGGCGCGCAGGGCGGCGTCCTTGGCGGGGGCGTAGTGGTCGATGTACTCGGTGATGGCCTGAAACCCGGCCCACCGGGTGCCCTTGATCGCGGCCTGGGTGTCGGCGTCGCGGATGAGGTAACGCAGGGTCGCGGCGCGCTTCTTGTGGTTGTTCTTCGTGGGCTCGGACGCGTCGTCGGCCAGGGGCCACAGGTCGGCGACGATCTTCTCGAACGTGCCCATCGTCAGCGTCTCGTTGAGCATCCGTTCGGCCTCGGCCCGGAACTCGTCCAGGTATTTCCACATCAGGCCCATCGCCTCGCGGGCCTGACTGATTTGGGAGTGCACGTTGGAGGTGTGCCGGAATACGTAGAAGCCCTTGGTCTGGGCGAAGGCGGCGCGTTGGGTGTTGGCGCACACGATCCGTACCGGGGTCGCGTCCACCCGCAACGCCGAGGTGCCATCGTGCGAGGTGGTTGCGGCGAGGTACAGCTCCAGATCGTCCACACCGGCCACCCGCATGGACTCGGGCAGCTTCATGGTCACGAACACCGACCGGCCACCGCGCAGGCTGCCGGCCGTCTCGAAGTGCGCGCCGGACTCGTCGACCAGCTTGTCGAGCATCTCGGCGACCTGCTCGTTCTGGACCACCTGGTAGTCCTCGCCCACCACCCCGAGGTACTCGGTCTCGTTGGTGACGATGTTGGTGCGGACGGTCATCCACTTGTCCGGGCAGGTGATGACCTTCACCCCGTCGTCGGTGACCTCGACGCCCTGAAGGTCGACCTTGCGGACCTTCCAGCCGCCGAGGAACGCCTTGGTCATGATCTCGTCGGCGGTCATGCAGTTCTCGGTGATGGTGCCGAGTTGGTGCCAGGCGGACAGTCGCGCCGAGGCGAAGGCGGTCTGGCCGTTGGCGACGGTTTCGAGTTCGTGTGCCATCGTCATTTCCCTTTCCCTGTCGGGGTTTGCGGTGTCGGTCGGTGGTCCCGGGGCCGTGCGGCCCCGTCACCGCTAATGCTGACGACTTTCGCGTGAAGGTCGAGTTTTTCGGGGCATTGCCTTTAAGGTTTTTGCCGCCAATCTGGCGGCCCCGATGCGCTACCCGCGTCGGGTGGTGGGCACCGGGTTGATCCGGCCGTCAGCGCCGTATGTGTAGGTGTGGATGGTGCGGAACGGGGCCGGTAGGTACGCCGTGAACGCCGAACCGGGCACCCGTGCGGTGCGGTACCGGCGGGTGATGCCGAGGATCCAGTACGGCGGTTTCTCGCCGTGTGAGCCCGGCGGTAGGCTTCCTGCGCCGGCAAGTTCGCCGTGCAGCCGCCGGTGCCGCTGCACCACGATGAACGGACAGAGAGTCACGGCCGAGGTCATACAATCCACGCAGCCGGGCGGATCCGTGTAGTGCATCAGCTCGGCCGCGCGTGGCCCGCCGAGAAAAGCAACCCAATACTCCATGGCGCCACCGCAGAGGCTGCATCGTCTTTCGGCTGCGAGGTCGGTCGAGACGGTGGTGTTGATGGTGGTGAAGTCCACCCTCGGCGTGCCGGTGGCCGGGTCAGGGTGCTCGTTGACCGGTGGGATCGGCAGCCCGCGCCGGTCCCGTGGACGCGTGGCGAGCCGGGGTGGGAGGTCCACCCGTGGCTCGACAGCCGGGGGCTGCCTGCGACGATCATCCATCACCGTCCCCCTCTCGGTACGGGGCCGGTGTTGGAAGCGCCGAGGCCAACTCGGCCACCACATGCGCGAGCAGGGCGGCGCGGTCGGCACGACCGGTCAGCCCTCGGGCGATAGCACGGACCGGCTCGACCGCCTCGTCCAACGCGACACGGCTGATCGGCGGTACCTTCAGCCCGGCGAGCGCCATCCGGACGTGCGCCGCGTAGTGTTCGGCGCGCAGCAACGCGGCGAGATCCGGGTCGACGTGGTGTTTCGCGTACTGCGGCTGGCCGTACATGACCACGCGCCCGTGAGCACGGGTGACGAGAACCTGATAGATCCAACCCACCCTGTATCTGCCGTTGATTGGCCGGCAGACCAGTGCCGCGCCGTTACCGCAGTCCGGTAGCCACACGAACCTCCGCTCGCCGTGCGACAGGCGAATCCCGCCGTAGGCCCACCACTCTTCCGTCGGCTCAATGTCGGTCATCGCCCGGCCTCCGACTGATCGGTAGGGACCGGCACCGCCCCAGACGGGTCGGTCAACTCGGTATCGCCGAGGTTGGCCCGTATCGGCGCGTACTCGGCGGGCAGGCCCTCGGTGTTGAGGTCCACCGCCGTGTGGTCGGCGCGACGCTGCACGTCCACCGTGACACCGTGCAGGTCGACCACGATGCGCGGCGACCGGTCACCATCCTCGGCGGCGGCCGGGTAGGTGCGCAGGTTCAGTGCCGCGCACACCGTTGCCTCGGCTGCGGTGTGTGGCATGAGGACCGCCTCGGGGTGGGCTTCCACGAGCGTGGTCAGCACGGCGCTCGCGGTGTCGATCAGGTTGCGGTAGCCGGCCTCGGTGGTCAACGGGTCGGTGGGGCCGGTGCCGGCGTAGTCGGCCCACGGCTGCACGCCGCGCCGCAGCAGCATGCGCAGGTGATCGAGCGCGTCGAGTAGGACGTTGGCGTGGTCGGCGGTCAGGGATGAAGGCGGGGGCGCCGGGCGGGGCGGGTGGTCGAGGGCGGCCATGGCTTGCGATACCTCCATGTCATTCGGCGGGCGCGCCCGGCGGTGCCGCGCGTGAACGGATCGCGGGCCGGTCCCCGGGGCCGCGATGCGACACCCCGAATCGTGACGACTTTGACCGAGAGGTCAAGATTTATCCCTGGGCGCCTTCAAGGTTTCTGGCGCCAATCTGGCGGTCCGGCCGCGCGTCGGTGGCGGGGGTTGCGCGGAGCGCCGTTGTCGTGTGTCGGGCCGCATGGGGCGGCGGGACGCCCGGTCCGGCCGACGGTTGCCCGGCACCCTGCCGCCCGCGCCCGCCACGTTGGGCGGCCTCGACGGTGCCTTCCGGCGAGATCCGCCGCGCTGCCACCGGTTTGACCATGGCGCCGGTTCCGCCAGCGCCCGGGGTGCGACGCGTCCGGCGCGACGGGCGCGGGATGCGGTCGGGTTGGTGGTGGCGGTGCGGGCGGGGTCGCCCCGGCCCCGCTGGTACCGGGGCGACCCGCGCACGGGCTCAGGTGGCGGGTTGCCACGGGCTCCACCCACCGGCGGGGGTGTAGGTACGAACCATCGGCGCACCGCAGCCTTCACACGGCCACGTCTGCCGGTCGGTGCGCCACATGCGTTGTGGCATGGCATTGAAATCGCGGCACACGAGATGCGGCCCGATGGGGCACATCCCCTCGTGCGCCGGGGTGTACGGGGCGGCGGGCGCGGTGCCCGGGGTCGGTGCGTCGGGGTGGTGGAACATGGCTACCTCCATCGGTTGCGGCGCAGTGCGGGTGTCGCGTGGCTCGGTGTGATCGGGGGTACGGGCCGGGCCGGGAACGGCGGTGCGTTCCCGGCCCGGTACGGTGCGGGTCACTTGCTGGCCGACGCCTCGGTGCCACCGGTGGCGGGGTCGGCCGGGGTGGTGGTTTCCGGCGCGCTGAACGTGGCGGGCGCCTCGTTGACCAGAAGCGCTTCGCCGGAGATGACCAGCTTGGCGAGGGCGTTGCCGACCGCGCCGGACGAGCGGCCCAGTTCCCGGCCGATGACGGTCGGGGTGAACTCGTGCCCGGGGTTGTCGCGCAGGAAGTCGCGGACCAGGTTGCGCAACTCGCCCTTGCCGAGGGCGCGCTGACCGTCGCCGTTGTGCCCCGGCCCGGCGGTGCCGGTACGGGCCACGCTGACCGTGTTGCGGCGAGGCATGGGCCGCTGGCAGGTCGGGCACACCACGCGCACGGCGGCGGCCGACAGGTCCACAGTGGTCAGGTCGGCGTCGCCACGTACCCACAACTCCACCCCGGACGGGTCGGACTCGTCGGTCGGCTCGGCGGGCGGCTTGCGCGCGGCGGCACCGGCGGTCTCCATCGCGGCGAGCACGCGCCCGACGATCGCCGCGCGTAGTCCGGACTCGTCCACGATCGCCGACGCGCTCACCCCGTCGGGGTGGTCACCGAGGATGCCCGCCACCATCACGATCTTCAGGTGGTCGCCGCTACCGACCGGCGCGCCGGACACCGGAGCGCCGGAGACGGGGGCGCCGGACACCGGCGCGTTTGTCGGGGTGTCACCGGTGGACCCGGTGGGGGCCGGGTCGGTCGCGGTCGGATCGGTCGCGGTCGGATCGGTCGCGGTCGGATCGGTCGCCTCGGTGGTCGAGATGTCGGTCGGGTCCGGCGCGGTGGTGGTGGTGGGCTCGGTGTCGGCCGGCTTCGCGGTGGTGGCCTTGCGGGTGCGGCGGGTGGTCGTGGCCATGGTGAATTACCTCCATCGGGAATGGTGCGGAATACGAATCCGGGAAACGCGCGGTGCGCTTTTGTTTCCGGTTCGCCGGGCCGGTTGTTTGCGGCCCCACGTCCATGGACGCTCTGCACCGCCCGTTTGTCAACGCCGGTTTTCAAGACTCTTTGTTCGGTGTTTTTCGCCGGTCACGATTGGCCTCCTTGCGGCGACCCGGCGACGGGTATTCGTGCCGCGTGGCCGTTGTGCCGGTCTCTGCCGGGCGTGCGGGCGGTGCGCCACGGTTGGGCCACAGGCACCGGGCGTGAGCCGCTACGGGGCCACCGGCGGCTCGATGACGGAATACGCGCCCGAACAATGCCGGACGCGTATTCGCTCGATTGTCGCCGAAAGTCAAGGGGCGGTTTGGTGGCTAGAATCACTTCACGATTCGGGCTCGATCGGATCGATCCGAATAGGCGCCAAATGAAAGCCGAATTGTGCCTCGGTTTACATGGGTACGCCGTGCGCGGCCATGAATGCGGCCGGGTCGGTCGCGTTGTCCCGGGTCGCCGGATAGCCGAGGTGGATCTCGAAATGGAGGTGTGGGCCGGACGAGTTGCCGGAGGTGCCCACGATCCCGATGGGCTGCCCGGCCGTGACGGTCTGGCCGACCCGCACGGCCGGCTGTCGCAGCATGTGACAGTAGCGGGACACGATGTCCCCGCCCGTGTTGTCGTGGTGGCGGATCTGCACGTACCAGCCGCACCCGCCGAGCCCGGGGTTGCCGTCGGTGTCGCACGGCAGGGGGCCGCCGGTCGGCGGGTAGCTGGTGCCGGCCACGTTGCACAGCACCGTCACGACCACCCCGGCCGACGCGGCGCGGATCACGGTGCCCCGGGGTGCGCCGATGTCGAGCCCGTCGTGTTCGGGCCGTTCGGGGGTGCGGAAGCCGGACACGATCGGGCCGGGGGCCGGGCGGGTCCACCCGAACGCGCTCACGGCTACCGGGTCACACGAGGGCAGGGTGCCGCCGGTGTACGCCTTGACGATCTCCGTTGCCCGTGCCTCGTGCTTTTGGTACGCGTCGGGGAACGCCGAACGTTGCACCGCCTGCGCCGCATCGGTCAGCGGCATCGTTTGCCACCCGGGCACGCGCAGGAGGTGCTCGTAGAACTTGCTGGCCGCGTAGTCCGGGTTCATGATCTGTTCCGGGGTGCCCCAGCCCTGGCTCGGCCGTTGCTGAAACAAGCCGAGGGAGTCGTGGTCGGTCGCCGCACCGGAGTTGATCAAATCGGATTCCTGCAACGCCGTGGCTACCGCGATCACCCACCCGCGCACCGGGACCTTCATCCGCTGTCCCACGGCCACGATCACCGCCGCATTGCGGGCCTGCTCCGGGGACAGTCCGGCGGGGGTGGCGCCGGGGTTGGTCACGGTGCCGAGGCAGACCTCGCCCGTTGCCGCGCCGTCCCCGCCGAAGATGGCCGCGACCACACCACCGGCCGCCGCAGCGATGAGCACCACCACGGCGAGCACCCCGCCGGCCGCGTAGGCGATCACCCGTCCCACGGGCCACCGTCCACACTGGACACCGGCAGGTCGGCCAGTGCCACCCGCCCGGGATGCCCGTGCACGCGCCACACCGGCCCGGCGGGGCCGCTGGTGCCGGCCGCGTGTTCGGCGGTGCCGGTCGCCACGGTGAGCCCGTCCGGCACCCCGGTTCGGGACAGCAGGTTGTGTAGGTTGTGCTCGCGCGCCGTGGTGGGCAGCCAGAACAGCACCGGGTAGCCCCGGCGGGTGCCGGCAAGTTGGGCGTAGCCGGTCAGCTTGCCCGTGACCCGCCGGAGCACCTCGGTGCCAAGATCCATCTCCAGCCAGAACGGCACCGCCCGGCCGCCCGCGTGCCATACCCCGTGACCGTCGGGGCGGACCAGGTTCCCGCACGCCTCACGGCACCGGGCCTCGTTCCACCACCGGGCCAGCCGCGCGCCGTCGCGGGTGCGGGCGTGCGCGGCGAGCGCGACGAAGAACCCATTCGTGGCCAGCAGGTGCGGCAGGGTCGGGGACGCGGCGAGCCGGGCGGTGCCGTCGCGCACGGCCGACGGGCGGGGCGATGGTTGGTCGCGTCCGGCCGCGACGATGGCCGCGCCGACCGGGCCGAGGGTCCACCGCCAGGACTGCGACCCGGGCCGCTGGTAGTGCCGGAACCGGTCGAGGATGCCTCGGTCGCGCAGCGTGCCGAGCCGGATGCGGGCACGACCGACCGAGCCGAAGGCGAGGGTGGCGACCTGCTCCGTGGTGAGGGTGCTGTGGTCGTGGAGGAGGTCGAGCAGGTAGCGGTCGCGGTCGGTGAGGCGGGCCAGTTCGTCGACGACGACCGCCGACAGGCGGACGGCGGCCACGACGCTGGCAGCGCCACGAGGAGTGATAGCCCCTATCAGTTGGTTCCGGTCCACGGGTCCTCCTCGTCGTCGTCCACGTGCGGGTATGGCGTGTTCAAGGGGGCGTGTTCACCCGAGCGTTCGGCGTCGATGGGGGATGCCGCTGAACGCTCGCGAGAACCCGCCCCCTGCCCGGCTGGGGTCGGGAAGGTGTTGAAACCGATCAGGTTGGTAGGAACCGGGTTGTCCGCGTCGGGCTCGGTCGAGTTGTCGGTCAGCGCGTCGGCGAGCAGCCGCCGGCGAGTGCGCTGCGACAGGCCCGTACGTTTGCGGGCGGCTCTGCGTAGCGCGTCGGCGCGTCCGGGCTGAGGTTCCGGGGGTCCGATGGTGTCGGCGGTGACCGGCCGCACCGCCCGTCCCCCGGATATGGGCCGCAGGACGACCTCGTAGCCGCCCAGGCGCATCAGATCGCCGTCATCCAGCCAGGGTTTGACGTGATGCGATTGGTCGACGGCGTCTTTCGGCGCGAGGGCGAAGTAGACCTTGTTGCGGGCGTTGGCGTCGATCGCCTCGTGCATCTCCCGGGTCAGTTGGCCGATGTACTGGTGCGCGACGACGAACGAGGTGTGCAGGCCGCGGGCCTCAGCCAATGCGTCATCGATACCGATCGGCAAATGGAGGAAATTGTGTGCCTCATCCAGCACAACCGTGGCGTCCAGACGCTGGTGTTCGGGAATGCGGGCGCGGGCGGCGGTTGCCTGCCACAGCCCGGCCACCAGCAGCGACCCGACCAGGCGGGTGCCGTCCTCACCCAGAATCCCTTTGGGTAGGCGGCACAGCAGCACGCCGCCGTCGAGGATGTCGGCGAAGCTGAACGTGGCCGCCGGCACCCCGAACAACCCGGCCGCCAAAGGATGCGCGAGGACGAGCCGCAGCCGGGACAGCAGCGGGGCGACCAGTCCCGCGCGTTGCCCGGCAGGCAGGGCGTTGAAGCCCTCCCAGAACTCGGCCAGGGTGCCCGCCTCCCACGCGCCAAGCTGGCCGAGGACCGCTTTGACCCGCCCGGCCCGCCACTTCGCATCGGACAGCAGCCGGGGCAGTTGCGCGAGGGTGGAGCCGGGCAGGTACGCGAGGGTGAGCAGCCCGTGGTAGGCGAACTCAGTCATCCGGTCGCCCCACCACCTCGACCACACCTTCGCCATCACGGAGGTGACGTGCGCGGCCACGTCGTGCGGGCTCCCGCCATATGTGGCGGGGTCGAGCAGGTTGATCGCCGGTGGCGCCTGGGTTTCGTCCGGGTCCACGATGACCAGGCGGTCGCCACAGTCTGCGGGCAGCACGTCGAGCAGATCGCGGATCAGATCGCCTTTGGCCGGGTCGAACGCGGCCACCCCACGCCCAGCCTCGACATCGTCGAGGATCACGTTCTCCAGCAGCACCGTCTTACCGGTACCGGTGGGGCCGCAGACGTAGATGTGATGCCGGCAGTCCGGCAGGGAGATCCCGACGCGCACGCGGGGGCCGGCGTTGGCGTAGCCGATGACTTTGCCGCCCAGGCCGTTCCGCTGATCGGCGGGCACCAGATTGAGGCCCTTGCGGCGCGGCTGCGGCGAGGCGCCGGATCTGTTGTTGGCTGGTTTGGCAGTCATGGCGCGCTCCATACGGTCGGCGGGTTGGCGTCGTCGCTGTTGCGCTTGTCGTCGGGATCGGGTGACACGCGCGGGCTGGCTGGAGTGCGTCGCGGCCGGCGCGAGCTGCCCACCGCCGGTGTGAAGATGTCGCGGCTGGCGGGTATGCGGCGAGACGCGGCGGCGGGGAGCCCGTAGGCGGACGGTTCGGCGGGCAGGCCGGCCAGGGCGGCGGTCTCGGCGGCGGTGGCCAGGTGCATGCGGTGCTCGGGCAGCCATCTCCAGTACGCCGCGGTGGCTGCCCGTCGCAGTCGTCGGGGCCGCCAGTGCGCGGACAGGAGGATAAAGCCGGAGGTGATGTCGGCCGCCGCCGCCCCCGCCGCCGCGATGGTGGGGCCGGTGGCGAAGGCGCGGACGGCGACGAGCAGGTGTGGTGCCTGGGCGTGTTTGGCGCGGGCCTGGCGGGCCTGCTCGGCGACGAGGGGATCCATCGGGTCCGGCTGGCGCCGGCTACCGGTCGACGTGTTGGGGGTGATGAAGTCCAGCACCCCGCTCAACACGACGCGCAGCCCTTCCAGGGCGAGGATCAGCAGCCGCAGGCCGCCACGTTGGCGGCGGACCCGGCGCGGGTCGACGGTGGCGCGGCGCAGCACCGTTACCCGGTGTCGGGGGGCGCGGGCCACGTGGACCTGGAGGAGCCCGCCGCCGGTGCGCCCGGCGGCGGCGAGGCCGTCGAACACCGCCCTGATGCGGTCGTCTTCGGGTGGGGCGTACTCCCACCGCCGGGATGTGGGCGGCGCCGCGTCATCCACGAGCGGCAGCCAGTCCGGCTGTACCGACCGCAGCGTCACACCACAGGCGGGGCGCTCGGGCGCGATGACCGGTGGGGTGGCCTGTTCGGCGCGGACTCCGGGCCAGGCCCGCTGTAGTGCTCGTAGCACAGCGGTCGGGTTGGTCCCGGGCGGTAGCCACAGTCCGGCGCGCATCCCGCTGGGGGTGGCGTGTACCTCCCACACCAGGCGACGCGGCTGCCGGGTCCAGCGGCGGGCCGCCGGCAGCAGGGTGGCCAGGAGCTGCCACAGCGCGAAGGTGGCGGCCGGGGTCGCGGTGACCGGCGGCACGACCTCCAACCACACCGCCTGCGCGGCGGCCTGTCGCCAGGCGTGCCGCCGCCACAATACCCACGCCAGCCGGGCGGCGAAGAACACGACGGCCAGGGCGAGCAGCAGCGGCCACTGCGCGCGGGTGAACTGCCACACCACGGCGGGAGCGTGGGCGAGGTAGTCCCCGCACATCAGGTGCCCGAGCGGCCCGGCGGGGATCCCGTCGCGGCCGGGCACGCACGCGCCCGGCACCGGGTTCGGCGCGGGTGCTCGCGACGGCACAGGTGTGGGCGGTGTGGGCGGTGTGAGCGGCGCGAAGCGGACAGCCGACGCGGCGAGGGATGTGGTTGCGGGCAGCACGAGGAAACCTCCAGAACTGGGGTGACAGCGGACCCGGTGACAGGGGCGGCTGGGTGTGCCCGACGGGTCGGGTCAGCGCGTCCGCGCGGCGACTGGACCGGTCTGCACGTGATCGGCTTCGATGGCCGAAGCGAGGCTGTGGAACGCGACCCTCGCGGTGCCGCACGCGAGGAGGGCATCTCCGCGTCCGGCCGACAGTAGGAACGCGCGTTCGCCGTCGGTGAGGTCGAACGCCTCGGCCACCGCGTCGATCGCCTGCGGTGCCTGGCGCAGCAGTACCTGGGTGGCGGAGTTGGACACCACGGCGCGGCCGGTGTCGGTGGACAGCACGTCGGCGGCGTCTTGGGTGACGACGGTCAGCCCGGCGCCGTACTTGCGGGCGCCTTTGGCGAGGTTGAGCAGGAACTTGGCGCCCAGCCCGGCGGTCAGCAGCCGCCACGCCTCATCGACCAGGACCAATTGCGGCAGGTCCGGTGAGGAGCTGGACACCTTGCGCCAGATCGCGTCCAACGCGAGCAGCGTGCCGACCGGCTTCAGCTCGTCGGCCAGCTCCTTGATCGCGTAGACCACGAGGTGGCCGTCGGGTGCGGTGGTGGTCGGCCCGTCGAACAGGGTCTTGAAGCTGCCCGCCACATAGGGCCGCAGCCGGGCCGCGACCGCACGCCCGGCGGCGCCGAAGTTGGACAGCTCGGTCACCACATCACCGAGGAGCGGCGCCGGGCGCCGCCAGGTACGCGGGTCGGTGGTGATGCCCTTGCCCCGGTAGGCGGCCAGAACGGCATCGTCCAACGCCGCCGCCTCATCGCCGTTCAACCCCGCCGCCGAGCCGGTGGCTCCCGCCCCGGAGTGGTCACCGGTGGTGGCGACCGCGACGAAGGTTTGCATGAACTGGGTGCGCCGGTACAGCGCGTCGTCGCCGTCGCCGGGGTTGAGGTCGAGGGGGTTGATCCGTACCCCTGGGGCGCCGGGGCGGATGATGGTGCCGCCGACCGCCTCGGCGAGGGCGAGGTACTCGCCTTCGGGGTCGATGGCGAACGCTTCGACACCGAGGTACAGGTTGTGCAGCAGATCCAGCTTCGCGAAGTAGCTCTTGCCGGCGCCGGAGCGGGCGAGGATGACCGCGTTGTAGTTGTCCTGCGCCCACCGGTCCCAGACCACCACCCCGGAGGAGGCGAGGTTGAGGCCGAACAGCACACCCATGCCGGCGTCGCCGGCACCGATGGGCAGATCGGGGCTGGTGAACGGGAAGCACGCGGCGAGGGCGTCGGTGTCGAAGACCCGCCGCATGTCCAGGGCGTCGAAGCCCAGCGGCAGGCAGGTGATCCAGCCCTGAAGCTGCCGCCACGTTGCCGACGCGGTGTCCAGCAGCAAGGATGCGGCAAGGTTGCGGACCTCCGTGACCCGCTCGGCGAGGTCTTCGGGACTGGCGCCATGGACGGTGAGGTAGAGGCCGAGGCGGAACAGGCGGGCCTCACCCCGGGCGAGGCGGGTCGCGAGTTCAGCGGCGTCGAACGCGGCGGCGTCCAACTCGGGGTCATCGAGGCGTCCCTTCGCCGCGTCCTGCCGCCGGCTCGACTCCAGTCGGCCGCGTTGCTTGCGTAGCCGCTGCGCGGCCACCTGCGGTGGTACCGGCTCGATGTGCAGCACGACGTCGACCCGGCCCGGGTAGGCCAGGATCGGCTCCAGCCAGCCGGCGCCGACCTCGGCCGGGTAGCCGGTCACCACCAAAGTCGCGGCGTACTCCTCACCGACCCGCACCGACCGACCGCCGACCTCGACCGCGTCCGGCCCACCGGGCAGCATGCCGCCGGCAGCCCCGATGTTGGTGTTCCTACAGCGCCGCAACCAGGAGAACAGCTTCACCACACCTCACCTCCCGTGTCGGAGATGCCATGGATGACCGCGCCGTCGAGCGCCACGCCCACCGGGGGCGGCGGGGCGGTGGGGTCGAGGCAACCGGCGAGGGTGGCGGCCGTGTCCGCCGCGTCGAGGACGGTCGCGGTGACCTCACACGCGGCGAGGGCACGTACGGCCTCGGCGGCGCGATGGGTGGTGTGCCCCGGCCCGCGCCGGTCCCGTACGGCGATGGTGACCTGCCGGTGCAGCAGCTCCCGCTGCGCGGCGAGGTCGTCGAGGAACGCCGCGTGCGACAGGGCGGCCTCCTCCAGGGCGGGGTGGGGCAGGTTCGGCGCGTGGTGGTGGATGCGGTCGGCGACGGTGGTCAGGTCGACCCGTTCGGCCCGGACCAGGATCTGCACCGGCGCGTCGAGGCTGTTGAGCCAGCGGCCGAACCCGGCCACGAGGCCGTTCTGCTCCCCGGGGGTGCGTAGCCCGAACGCGACCGTCGAGGCGGCGACGAGGGCGGTGGTGCCGTCCGGGCCGAGGTCCACCAGGCCGTCTGGCGTGATGCCCTTGGCGGGTAGGCGCAGCGGCGCGGGCAGCGGCAGCTTGTTCCCGCGCCCGGCGGTGGTCTGCACCCACGCCGGGGCCGCGCCGATGGCGTCGTCGGTCGCGACGAGTTGGTGCGGGGCGCGGCGGTGCCGGATCGCGTGCGCCAGCCAGGCGTCCAGGGGGATGCCGTCGCGGCGGCCGACGGCCAGGACGAACGCGAACCCGGCGAGGGGGATCGCACCGATCAGGAACGCCAGCGGATGCACCACCCTGGCGAGGGCCGTCCACGCGGCGTAGATGATCAGGCCGGCGACGGTGAGGATGACGACCTGCCGGAACGTGAAGCCGAACAAGATCGAATCCTGGCGTTCAACATTTGCGGGTACCCGGGCGCGCATCGGCGCCTCGGTGTCACGGCGGGCCATCGGCGATCACCCCTTTCGTTCGGGACGGGTACGGCGTGGTGGGGACGGCGGGACGGGCGGGGACGGCGCGGGACGAGGCGCCCGCGCGGGCGGGGACGGCGGGGACGGGGATGGGGACGGTGCCGGTGCGCGGCGGGCCGGTGCCGACCCGCGTGGGGACGGCGGGGACGGCGGGTCGACCCGGCGGGGACGGGCGGGGACGGCGGGAACGGGCCGGGCCGGCGGCGACCCGGCACGCGCCGGGCGCGTCCCGCCGCCCGGTGCCGGCCGCGCTGGTGTGGAGAACACCGGCGTGACAGGGGCGGGCGGCCGTTTCGGTGCGGTCTGCGGGCGGGTCGCCGCCGAGAAGCTGGCCGCCGGGACGCTGCCGGTGGGCGGGCGCCTCGGCACCGCCGGGGTTGGCCGGTGGCTGAACTGCGCCGGTGCTGGCCGCGCTGCCGGTGTCGGCGTGGGTTGAGCTGCCGGCTGGTGGGAGAACCGGGCCGGCGGTACCCCGCCCGCCTGGGACGGGCGGGGGGTGGCCGGCTGCGGCGCGCCGCTGAACGCCGGGGCGGTGGGCGTCCCCGCCGGTGTGGCGAGGGGCGTGTGGGTGCCTGGGGCGTTGCTGAAGCTCGCCGGGCCGGCGGGGGCCGGGACGGGCCGGGGACGACCGGGCCGGGGTGGGCGCGGCGGTCGGGACGGACGCGGGCCGCCCGTCCCCGGCCTCGGGCCGGACGGGGACGGGGACGGGCCGGTCGGGGACGGTCCCGTTCCCGGGCGTTGGCCGGAACGGGCGGGACGGCTCGTTCCCCGGCTGATCCCGGCGAGGGTGCCGAGGGTCTTGAGCATGATGACCGCGTGGATGATCTGTCCGACCAGGCCGCGTCCGTGTTGCCGGGCGAGGGGGCCGAGGATCAGGTGTTTCGTCCAGCCGGGCAGCTTGATCAGTAGCCACAGCATGGTCAGGCAGACCAGGATGGCGATGAGCCCGTCGTTGGTCAGTGGCACGCCGAGGGCCTCGGGTCCGGCGGGGGTGAGGAACACCCGGACGGTGGCGAGCACGATGACGGCCTGGCCGAGCTGGATCGCCAGGCAGGCGCCGAAGGCCCGCCACCAGGTGTAGGCCAGGCCCTCGGTCTGGGGGGTGGCGTGGCAGGTCAGCGCGAGGGGGGCGACGCCGATGAGCAGCACCAGCAGCGCGGTACGCAGGATGAACGTGATCAGCACGACGATCGCCATCACCAGTGCGGCGAGGATGAGCAGGGAGAACAGGATCGGTGGCATGTTCGGGCTGGGTGGCTGGTTGAGGATCTGGTTGAGCGCGGTCGCGGCGCCGTTGCCGTCCACGCCTTGGCCGGCGATGGCGGCAGTTAACGCGTTGGCGGCCTCGATCGCCTTGCCGCACACGAGCAGGCTCACGTTGGCCGCGACCCCGGCCACCACCACCCGGGGCGCGATCTGCTTCAGGCCGTAGTTGCTCTGCAGCGTTTCGCGGGAGGTGATGATGAAGCCGCCGGCGATGACGAACAGCACGAAGATGGCGTTGGCGGTGACCAGGCTCGTCGTCCAGATGGCCTTGACCTGCGGATTGGCCGTGAGGTTCGGGGTGGACAGGACGGTGTGGCCCAGCGCGTCGAGGACCGGTTTGAGGCCCGTCTTCGCGATCCAGGCGATGAAGTCGTTGATCGCCTTGCGGATCTGGCCGGGGATGTCGAATAGGCCCGGGTCGTTGTTGTTGTCCGGGGCCGGCGGGGTCCAGCCGGGCGGGGTCGGACCCGGGGCCGGGGACGGCGTGCCCGGCGGGGTCGGGGACGGCGTACCGGTCGGTGGGGCCGGGATCGGGGACGGGGTCGGCTTGGGTGGGGCCGGGGTCTTGTCG
>WNGB01007811.1_pt1 | contig 15316 bp, 12 predicted proteins | sample 5400681 | NCBI WGS metagenome assembly WNGB01 (sample SAMN13153367, study PRJNA577476) | soil metagenome | isolation source: 115 cm soil or saprolite under grassland replicate 2 | place: USA:California | collected 2016-06-15
GCAGGTTGCGCATCTTGGCCTGCACGAATCCTCGCAGGTTGCCGGGGGTCTTGTGGATGACGTCATGGACGCGGTGCAGCTCTCCGTTGTAGATGATGAGCGTGCCGCTGCGAAGCTGAGTCGCCGGGATCATCATGGGGCGTTGCGGTCCTCCAAAAAAGAGGGCGAAATCTAGCAGACCAGCCCGCAAAACAAAAGCCCCGGACGGCGGAGCGCCCGGGGCTTCGAAGTGTCCGAATCGAAGCTCAGTCGCGGGGGCTGCGCCACCCGGGGAGAAGCACCGGCGCCCTGCCGGGGGTCTCATCGGTCGGGGCCGGGAAGGCGAGCTTCATGGAGGCGTCCTGGAGCGGGAACTCGTCGAAGAGCGCCCGCCAGCTCTGATCGGTGAAGAAGAGCGAGGTATCGACCGAAGCCCCGATCCCCGTCGTCCCGGCCGCCGGAACATCGGGGGTCAAGAGCGCCGCGGACATGTCCGGCCGTTCGATCGAGACGCCGTAGGCGCTGTTGATGAACTGGATCAACTCGTCAGCCAGGATCGAATAGCCGATGTTGGACATGTGGACCGCATTTCCGTACGCGAACATGCCGCCGGTCACGAAGGCGTTGCTGATGTGAATTCCGCCGAACGTCCGGCCGTTCTGGATCAGATCCTGCGACAGCGCGTAGGCGTCCCAGTACTTGAAGCCATTCGCCTCGGCGGCCGCCTTGATGACAAGGTTGTAGTCCTGAACACGCTTGTCCAACTGCGCGACCACGTCGGGATAGACCACCACGCCGATGTTGACAGTCGCGGGAGGTGTGAAGCTTCCTACCGGAAGCGGCTTGTCGCACTGCGGCAGTGTCGGGGCAACAGCGCAGGGGATGCCAAATCCGAGCGCGAGGAGCGACTTACCGCCGAGGGCCGCCTGCGGAGCGTTCGCTCCGAGCGTTACGAGTGTGCCGGCGGGAAGAGGACAGGCCGTCTGCCCCGCGGGACACGGGTTCGCGGCATTACCCGGGCCGAGAACTGGGATCGTCAGGCCGCCGACGAGCACCGGGGTTCCGGTCGCGTCCGTCACGACGGGCTTGATCGTGGTGAGAAGCGGAAGCAGCCGAATGTCGGGCGTTCCAATGAAGACGCCGGTGCGCCCCGTGGCCTTCAGAGCCGCCGCAACGGCGTTGTACTTCGTCGTATAGGTCGCAAGCGGCGTCACCGTGACTCCGTCCAGGAAGAGGGCCGCCCCTGCGGCGGGAAGGATGTCGTTTCCGATGATCCCGAGCGTGATGAAGGTCGGGTTCAAGGAGAGCGCCTGGTTGAGCGCCGGCCCGAGGGTCCGAAGAACGACGGGCGCCAAGGTGCGGCCCGTGGTGTCGGTCGCTGTGTCCGAGACGTCGGCGATCTTGAAGCCGGGGACCGAGAGGTTGTCATAGGGGCGAGCCAGAGTCAGGTTGGTCGGCGTGCCGGTCTTGGTCGAGATCGGTCCGAAGGTGACCGAAGGCACCAGACTCTTCAACCCGTTGCAGGTCGGGATGCCCGGATCGGACACGGTCGGTTGCTGGAAGTCCGCGATCCCGATTTGCCGGGCGAGGATCGCCGGGTAGGAGAATTGCTGGTTGCGCTGCACGAGGCAGTCAGCGCTGTAGCCGGCACCGTAGCTGTCCCCGAGAGCGACGTACTTGGTGAAGGTCGGAGTCTGGGCGGCCGCCGGGCCGGAGAGGAGAAGCGCCAGACCGGCGCCGAGCGAAAGCGCGCGTAAAGTCGTTGTTCTCATCGTCATCTCCTCGGTTAGAACGAAATCCTGAGACTGAACGCGAAGACGTTGGCCGATTCTTTGTACTGGCCGAAGAAGTTGTCCTGCGACCGCCCCGCGGTGTCCAGTCTCTTGAACTTGATGTAAAGGTCGGAGACATCCAGCCCCCAGCGCTCGGTGTCGTAGCCGAAGCCGAGGGAATAGGCGTCGCGGTCGTTGTCGGCCAGGATAGGACCGGCATTTTCGACGGGCTGCGGGGTCTTGTCCCGGTAGTAGCCAGCCCGCACCGCGAAGTTCGAGAACTTCTTCTCGAGCCCCCCGCGATAGGCCCACGAGTTCTTCCAGGCGGTTCTGCGATGGAGGTCTCGTCCCGTCAGGTCCGGGAAGATGATATCCAGGCTCTGGAACTTCGTCCATTCTGTCCAGTCCGCCTCGCCGGACACCGTGAACTGTCCGGGAAGCGTGACGGCGGCCCCGAGGTTCAGGCTTCCGGGAAACTCGATGCTCGTCGTGACCGGATGGCTCCCCTGGGGCAGCTGCGAGGCCACGATCCCGTCGAACTGAGCGTTGCCCGTCGGCCGCTGCTCGAACTTGGCGGTGCCGTCGTAGTCCACCTTGATCTTGCTCCGGTAGGCCGCTCCGAAGGAGAGCTGGGGGATCGGGCGCACCAGGACGCCCGCGTTCCATCCCCAGCCGTGGTTGTCCGTCAACTCACTGTTCAGCTTGATGTGCGCGACGTCCACGACCGAGTTGGTGAACGGGTTGATCGCGGCCTGGTTTCTCTCGAGCTGGACCTTGGAGACACGGTAGTCCGCCCCGACGGCGATCGCGATCGCCGGAGTGGCTTGGAAGGAGAGAACCGGGTTCAAGTCCACCGACTGGATCACGGCGTTCTGGGCGATGAAGCGCCCGGAGAAGGTCTCCGCGTTGTCCCAGCGGAACCCGAGGCCGTACGGCGAGAAGATCCCCAGGCCCAGGTTGATCTCCGAGGTCAGTGGGGCGACGACATAGAGGGTCGGCAACACGAAGGTGGTCTTGTGCTCCTTCTCGGAGATGCCGAACCCCGGATACGGGTTCTCCCCCGTGAAGTCTCCCTGCGTCTTGGTGATGAACGAGCTGCCGACCTCGGCTTCGAAGTGCTTCTGCCAGCCGAGTCCCGCGGGGTTGAAGAAGATGGCCGACGGGTCGTTGGCCACCGCCGTGAAGGCGAGCCCCATGCCCATCGCCCGCGCCCCCTGCGTGTTCAGCTGAAAACCGGACGGAAACGCCGGAGCGGCTGTCAGGAAAAACAGGATCGCCAGTGGACCAGAGACGGGGCGGAATCGGACCCGAAGAGGTCTTGCCACGGCTTCTCTCCTCTTAAAAAACTTCGCTTTCGAGCTTTGGAAGGGCCAATCTATGCCCCCCCGGAGCCGAAGTCAAAGGCCGTACAATCCCGCCGTGTCCCGTGACAGCGAGTCTCCAACCCGCGAAGCCCTGGGGAAGAGGTCGCGACCATCGGCCGACCAGCCGCTCGAGTCCGGGACAGTGCTCGGCGAGCGCTACAAGATTGAGTCCGTCCTCGGTTACGGCGGCATGGGTGTCGTTTATCGCGCGCGGGACGTCAAGCTCGATTGCGACATCGCCCTGAAGCGCATCCGCCCAGACCGGATGTCGCAGGAACGGCAACAGACGCTCCGGCACGAGATCATCCTGTCCCGCCGGGTCACGCACGAGAACGTCTGCAGAGTCTACGACCTCGTGGAGTTGGACGGCGAGGAGTTCGTCTCCATGGAATTCGTCCCGGGAAAGACTTTGAAGGAGATGGAGACCGACGAGCGCGTCCTGGCTCTGGGTCGCGGGCTCGCGATCGCCAAGAAGATCTGCCGGGGACTCGCGGCGGCTCACCGCATCGGCGTGCTGCACCGGGACCTGAAGCCCGAGAACGTGATCGTGACGGGAGACGGAACACCCAAGCTGATGGACTTCGGGATCGCCGTCGAGACCGCGGTCTCTCATGGAGAAGAAGAGACCGTGCCGGGAACGCCCCAGTTCCTCGCGCCGGAGCTCCTCCGGGGGCAGGCGCCGAGCGTCTTGACCGACGTCTACGCGATGGGGGTCGTCCTCTTCGAGATGTTCACCGGAAGGGTCCCGTTCGACGATAACGACACGTCGCGCCTGGTTCGCCGCATCATCAAGGATGCGCCTCCCGCGGCGGCGACGCTCCGGCCGGACCTGCCTTCCGAGCTGCTCTCGATCCTCGACCGGGCGATCGCCAAGGACCCGCAGGCGCGCTTTTCCGACGCCGACGCGCTCGCTGACGCCATCTCCGCTTTCGAGGGGGAAGTCCTGGACCGGGTCCTGGCCGAGGTCTCGGTCACGCGGGCGAAGATGGTCAAACTCATGGTCATCCTCGAAGCGAACAAGTCGCTGGCGGCCACTTTCGATCCGACCGAAACCCTGAGGATCATCCTCAAGACCGCGACGTCGGAGACCGATGCCGAGCGCGGCACCATCTTCTTGCGAGAGCCCGGCTCCGACACGATCGTTAGCCAGATCCTGGAGGGAGGAGCGGTCTCTCCGATTCTCCTTCCGCTCGGACGCGGCATCGCGGGAACGGTGGCCAAGACCGGCGAGATCATCAACATCGCCGACGCCTACCAGGACCAGCGATTCGATTCCGACACGGACTCCTCTTCGGGTTTCCACACGCGCACGATCCTGGCCGCGCCTCTGAGAACGCCCGCGGGAGAGATCGTGGGGGTGGTCGAGCTGTTGAACAAGAGAAACCGGACCTTCACCAAGGAAGACGAAGAGTTCCTCGCGGAGGTGGGCACGCACTCGGCGCTCGCGGTCGAAGGCGTGCGGGAGCACGAGGCGGCGGTCGCCCGCGCGAGGCGAGAGGGAGCGTCCACGGCATTGCGGGGCGTTCGGGCGCTGCTGGAGCCGGCTGCCTGGCCGGCCGCATCGGGTTTCGAAGCGGCGCCTCTGCGCTGGGAGGCGGAGGAAGCGAACCTCGTGGCCTATGCCGCGGAGGCCGGCGCCGGATACCTGTCCCTTCTGCTAGTCGAAGCCGGGGAGGCCCCCGAGGATTCCATTGGCGCGCTCGCCGGCGCCCTGACCCGGGGGCGCGGGCTGCTCGCTTCGGCCGGCCCAGCCGAGATCGTCGAGAAGGTCTGGAAGGCCGCTCCCTCGTGCCGCGTGACGGCCGCGCGCTGGCAGAGCTCCCGCCTCTGGCTTTCCGCGTCTCGCGCGCCTCTCCCCTTTCTCCTGCGAGGCGGCAAGACCGTGCGCCTGGCCGCCTCGGGAGATGGCGGGCGCCTGACCGCCGAATGCGAGACTGCGTCCGGAGACCTCACCATCGTCGCGTCGAGCGGCTTCGAACGGATGCGATTCGAGACAGACCGGCGGCCGCCGGAACGGCTCCTCGAGGAGCTGGCAGGGGCCGCGGCGACCGAATCGCTCCACGACGCCCTCGCGCGAACGATGTCGGACTGGAGGGCCTCCGGCATCTCTCCCGGTCCGTCTGACGTCGTGCTCCTCGCCGCGCGGCGCCGAGAATGAGTCCAGGGTTTCAGGCTCTGTCATTCTGAGCGTGGCGAAGGATCGGTAGTGACTTAGTTTGAGACCGAAGGTAATACGCCGCCCCGGCGTCGGGCCGCCTCCGACATCGGCCGCGGCGGTCGCTTCGCGACCAGGCGGCCGAGAGAGTCCAAACCACGGGCTTGGACCGAGGCGATATTGATTTCGCGCGGATAAAGAGTTCCGGGCCGTCGCTGGTCGCTCAGTCGCAGGCAGAGCGAGGCGAAAGATTCTCTGTGGCGCGCTCCTTCGCTCATCGCCTCCTCCGGGAGGCGTCTCGCCCCGGGGGCTTGCAGTCCGGCTTAAGCCCGGGTCCCAGGGCCGACGGGTGGCGCCGGACGGAGACCTCGCGCGCGGGCGGCCGGACTCCAAGCCCCCGTTTGAACTCTCTCGACCGCCGTTCGCGCAGCGAACGCCGCGGTCGAAAGCCGACGGCGACAGGGCCCGTCGGCCCGACCTTTTCGCCATCAGGACTCTCGAAACTCAAACCAAGTCACTACTGAAGGACCTGCTCCCATTCGTCACGGCCGAGATTCTCCGCCGTCGTAGATCACACGCGTGCCCTCCAGTCGCGCGAACTCCGGAATCTTGCGAGGGCGCGACTCCTTCTCGGAGAGGATCTCGAAGACTTCCCATCCGCGCGCCAGAAGCGCATCGGCGATGAGCGAGCGATGGCAGCGCCAGGGCAGAGCCTCGGCGCACATCAGGGCCGACCGACGCTCCCTGGCCAGCTCCATAACGCGACCGAGCCCCGAGGCAAACTCCGGCGTGTCCATGAAGTCCGCATAGCCCCGGAAGGCCTCGACGCGCCATGCCGTGTGCGGGGAGTCCGCCTTCGCCTTTCGGCGGCCACCCAGCTCCGGCAGCCCGACATAGCCGGTCCCGGCCGCCGGGAGGCGCTCCGCGAGGCTCTTCGAGTCGAAGTGCGGCCACTTGCGCGAAGCCGGGAACCGGCGCACGTCGATCAGGCGTTCGATCCGGTGCGCCTCCACGATCTCGAGGAATTTCTCGAACGTGTGACTGGAGTGACCGACGGTCCAGATCTCTTGAGGTTTCAAGTTTCAGGTTTCAAGAACTCGCGAGCCCCGTCCTGAGACCTGAGACCTGAAACCTGAAACCCCTCTTAAGGTAGCACCGCGACAGCGACGGCGCCCGGCCCTCCGTGCGCTCCAAGCGCCGGGCCGCATTCGACGATCATGACGTCGGATTCGGGATAGCGTTGCCGGATCTCCCGGGCGATGGACTCCGCCAGCTCCGCGGCGTCGCAGTGGGCGACGCCGAAACGCCGGCCGTCGCCCGATCCTTCTTCTGCCGACTGGAAAAGGAGCGCCATCATCTTCCTGCGCGCGGTGGGAAACCCGCGGGCCTTCGCCGCCGGTTGTGCGGTCCCGTCTCTGGAGAGGGTCAAGACGGGCAGGAGGCCGAGGATCTTCGCGAGCAGTCCCTTCAAGGGCGAAACGCGCCCTCCGCGCACCAGGTGTTCCAGCGTTGGCACGGCAATGAAAAGCCGGGCCCGGGCTGCCGCGTCGCGGGCGATGTCCGCAACCTCGTCGGCGCTTCTGCCGGCGGCGGCCGCCTCGGCGGCGGCGCGCACGACGAGGCCCAGGCCGACCGAGACGTTTCGGCTGTCCACGTGCTCCAGGCGAGTCTTCTCGACCGGGCGGGAGCCGACGATGGCCGCCTGGTATGTCCCGGAAACGGCTGCGGACAGGTGGATCGAGACGATCGAGCCTGCGTGGGTCGCGAGGTTCTGGTACACCTGAGTGAAATCCGCGGGAGGAGGTTGCGACGTCCTCGGCACCTGGGTGGTCACCGCGAAGCGCGCGTAGAACTCCGAGGGCGTCAGAGTAACCTTGTCGAGATAGTTCTCCGATCCGAAGGTGACTCGGACCGGCACGACTCCGATGTTCAGCTCCTCGAAGAGCGACGGCGGCAGGTCGCAGGTCGAGTCGGTCACGACCGCGACGCGCGCCGCCCGGTTCTGATCGAAGCGGGTCTCGTGCTGGGCTCGCATGTCCTCGACCTTGGTCTGAGCCACTTCCGCCAGGCGCGCTGCCATTTCGAAGAGCTTCTCGGGCTCGTTGGTGTGGACGTGGAGGCGCACCTTCGAGGCGCTCCCGGCGATCACGATCGAGTCTCCGAGCAGGGCCGCGGATCGGCGCAGCTCGTGCCGGTCGATCGCCTCCCCTTCGAGCAGCACCTCGGTGCAGTAGCGGAAGAGGATGGACTCGAGCTGCTTCTCGAAGACCGCCGCCCTGACTTCTTCGGGCGGCGCTTCCGGCGGTCCGTGGCGGGAGGCCTCGCGCAGGTACCGGACGATCCCTTCGAGCATATAGACGAAGCCCTGCGCTCCCGCGTCCACGACGCCCGCTTTCTGCAAGATCTTCATCTGGTTCGGCGTGTTCTCGAGCGACCTCTTCGCCTCCCGGAGCGACTCGGGCAGAAGCCGCGCGAAATCGGCGTCTTCGCCAGCCCGGAGACGGACCGCGTCCGCCCAGTCGCGAATCACCGTCAGGATCGTGCCCTCGACGGGACGTGCGATCGCCGCGTAAGCGGACTCGGCCGCCCTGACGACGGCCGCGGCGAAGTCCCGGGTCGAGGCGCGGGGCGCGTCGGGCAGCGCCTCGGAAAACCCGCAGAAGAACTGGGCCATGATGGCCCCCGAGTTGCCGCGGGCCCCGGCCACGGCCTCTTCGGCCACGGCGCGCGACATCTCGCGGACGTGCCGCTGGCGCACCCGCGCGATGCCCGCGGAAACCTTCTGGAGCGTCGAGGCCAGATTCGTGCCGGTGTCGCCGTCGGGAACCGGGAAGACGTTGATCGAGTTTAACGGCTCGGCCCGCTCACCGACGAAGCGCGACCCCGCGATGACGGCCCGCGCGAGCCGCCGCCCATCGAGGTAGGCGACGGCGATCACGACTTGAAATGAGCCGGTTGTGCTTTCGGAGCGACGGCGGTGTCCCGCGCCGTCTTGTATTCCCCGGCCACAACGGGCAGACGGTCCAGATACAGGAGCACGACCCCGCACCCCATGCAGGCCCAGGGATAGACGCGCTCGCTTCCCCATTCGAAGAGCTTGCGCCCCCAGGGCTTTCTCCAGAACGAGAAGGTGGAGTGCGCCGAGCGGATCAAGTCTCCGCCGCAGAGCGGACATTTGCGCTGGAAAGCGGAGGACATAAGTGGTGGGCGGAGGATATCGCAGAGCCGGGAGGGAGTTCACTCTCAGCGCTGTGAGCCTCGCTTCAGTTCCCTTTTCCGCCCGCGCCCGGCGCGCGCTTGACCCATCGACGTGGTGCGGTCGAGCGGCTCAGGTGTCTTGTCTCACCCCTTGCGGGCGCCAGCGCAGGATGAGGTTTTTCGCGGCGGCAACTTCGTCCACGCGCTTGACGGGGGTGGTGTGCGGGGCCTTGAGGAGAATGTCGGGATTGTCCTCGGCTTCGCGGGCGATCTGGCGCATCGCGTCGATGAAAGCGTCCAGTCCCGGTTTCCCCTCCGTCTCCGTGGGCTCGATCATCAGGGCTCCGTGCACGATGAGCGGGAAGGAGATCGTGGGCGGATGGAAGCCGAAGTCCATCAGGCGCTTGCCAATGTCACCGGCGTGGACTCCGTGCTCGGCCTGCTTCTTGTCGGAGAAGACGATCTCGTGCATCGAAGGGGCGTCGTACTTCAGATGATAGATGCCGGTCAGGCCGGCGCGGATGTAGTTCGCGTTCAAGACCGCGCCGCGCGCGACCTCGCCGATCCTGTTCCCGTAGGCGGAAATGTACGCGAGCGCCCGCACGAACATGCCGTAGTTGCCCAGAAACGTGCGCAGCCGCCCGATGGAATCCGGCCGGTCATAGTCGAGCCGGAAAGTCCCGTCGGGCCGGCGCTCGACGGTCGGGCGCGGGAGATAGGGTATGAGTCTCTCCGCCACGGCCACAGGTCCGGACCCCGGGCCTCCCCCACCGTGAGGCGTCGAGAAGGTCTTGTGCAGGTTCATGTGAATGACGTCGATGCCCATGAGGCCGGGCTTGGCGACGCCCACGAAGGAATTGAAGTTGGCGCCGTCGCAGTAGAGGTAGCCTCCCTTGCCATGAACGACCCGCGCGATCTCGAGGATCTGGTTCTCGAAGATCCCGAGCGTGTTGGGGACGGTCAGCATGAGCGCCGCGACGTCCTCCGTCATGGCGTCTTCGAGGACGTGGAGGTCGAGCGTGCCGCGGGCGTTGGACTTGAGCTCCGAAACCTTGTAGCCGGCAAAGTGCGCCGAGGCCGGGTTGGTGCCGTGCGCCGAATCGGGGATGAGCACGACCTTACGGGGATTGCCGCTCTTCTCGAGCGCGGCCCGGATCATCAGGATCCCCGCGAGCTCTCCCTGGGCGCCGGCCGAGGGCTGCAGCGTGACGCGCGAGAGGCCCGTCAGCTCGATCAGGGCTCTTTCCAGGCGCCAGGCCAGCTCGAGCGTTCCCTGCGACACGGCTTCCGGCGCGAACGGATGCGAAGCCGCGAACCCGGGAAGACGCGCGACCTCTTCGTTGGTCCGCGGGTTGTGCTTCATCGTGCAGGAGCCCAGAGGGTACAGAGCCTGGTCGATCGAGAAATTGAGCCGCGAGAGGCGCGTAAAATGGCGCGCGACCTCGACTTCCGAAATCTCGGTCTCGCCCTCGATCTCGCTCCTCCGCAAAGACTCGGGGATCGCCATCACCGGCGGCACGTCGAGCGGCGGCAGCGAGTAGCCGACCTTCCCCTCGCCCGACCTCTCGAAGACGAGCAGCTCGTGTCGTCTCTCGGGGTGTGTCGCATCTCCGAGCCGCGGCGCCTTCTCTTCCAGTTCGACGCTCATCGTCCCGCTCCCAATGCCGCGATCAGGCGATCCATCTCCTCTTTCGTGTTCATTTCGGTGACCGCGGTCAGGAAGCGATTGTCTTCGCCCGGCCAGAACCGCGAGAGAGGCACGCCCGCGAGGATTCCGCGAGCCGCCAGGCGCGCGAGCAGCGGGGCCGCCGGCCCGGGCGCCTCGACGCAGAACTCATTGAAGGTCGGCCCCGCGTAGGGAACCCGGTAGCCCGGAAGCTTCGCGATCTCCTCCTTGAGATATTGCGCCTTGGCGTGAGACTGCTCCGCGACTTCCCGCAACCCCCGCTTTCCCAGGAGCGACATGTGAATATTCGATGCCAGGGCCATCAAGCCCTGGTTCGTGCAGATATTCGAAGTCGCCTTCTCGCGGCGGATGTGCTGCTCGCGCGTCGAAAGCGTGAGACAGAAGGCGCGGCGGCCCTCCGCGTCGTGGGTCTGCCCGACCAGGCGTCCCGGGATCTGCCGCTGATGCTCCCCGCGGCAAGCCATGAATCCCAGCAGCGGCCCGCCGTTGTGCATCGGAACGCCGAGCGATTGCGCTTCGCCGCAGGCGATGTCCGCTCCGCCGGAGGCGGGAGACGCCAGCAAAGCAAGAGAGATCGCCTCGGCGACAACCGCGACGGACATCGCACCCTTCGTTTTCGCCGCATCGGAAGAGGTGTTCCAGTCCTCGACGAGGCCCAGGAAATTGGGGGATTGCACGGCCACGGCGAACGTCGTCTCGTCCACGGCGCTATCCAGGAGGGCTCGATCGGTCACGCCCTCGTTTGAGAGGGGAACCTCCACGACGTCGAGGCCCAGGTTCGTGAAATACGTCCGGACCGTCTCGCGGTACTCGGGGTGAATGCCGAGCGACAGGACGGCCTTGTGCCTTCCCTTGACCAGGCGCTCGGCCATGAGCAGGGCCTCCACCAGCGCGGAGGCCCCTTCGTAGAGGGAGGCGTTGGCGACGTCGAGGCCCGTCAGCAGGCAGATGTGCGTCTGAAACTCGAAGACCGACTGCAGAGTTCCCTGCGACACCTCCGGCTGGTAGGGGGTATAGGAAGTCAGCCACTCGGCGCGGTAGAGCATCTGGTCGGAGATGGCCGAGACGTAGTGGTTGTAGAGACCCGCCCCGAGAAAGAACGCCGTCTCCCGCGCGCTCGCGTTGCGGGCCGAGAGTCCGCCCATCAGGCGTCGGATCTCGATCTCGGAAAGCGGGGGCGGCAGCTTCGGCTCCTCGCGAACTTCCTTCGGGATCACGTTGAAGAGCGCCTCGACCGAGGGCGCGCCGATCGCGCGGAGCATCTCCGCCCGGTCGGCCTCGGAGAGCGGCAGGAACTTCACTTCTCCTTCTCTTCCTCGCGCAGGTACTCGGCGTACCGATCGGCGGTCATGAGCTTGCCGGCCTCCTCATCGGTCGAGAGCTTGACCTTGATGAGCCAGCCGTCGCCGTATGGGTCGTCGTTGACGATCCCGGGCTCGGCGACCGCCGCCTTGTTGACCTCGACCACCTCCCCCGAGACCGGCGTGAAGAGCTCCGAGACCGCCTTGACCGACTCGACGGTGCCGAACTCATCCTCGGCATTGAAGACGTGGCCCACTTCCGGAAGCTCCAGATAAACGATCTCGCCCAGCTCTTTTTGAGCATGGTCCGTGATCCCGACCGTGCCGGTCTCGCCGTCGATCCGGACCCACTCGTGGCTCGCGGTATAGCGCCGATCTTCCGGATTCACGCCGGCACCTCCTTGGCCCTCTTGTAAAACGGGGTCGGAACGACGCGGGCCCGGGCCTCGCGGCCGCGGATGTCCACTGAGAATTCCTCGCCGATTTCGGAGGCTTCTGTCGGGAGAAGGGCGAGGCCGATCGGCTTGCCGAAGGTCGGCGAATGCGTGCCCGAGGTCACGACCCCGCGCCCCTCCGGTGTCTGGGCGGCATATCCATGGCGGGCAATCCCACGGTCAAGCATGTCGAAGCCCACGAGCCTGCGCGGCACGCCCTCCTCCTTCTGGCGGGCAAGAGCGTCCCGGCCGATGAAGTCCCCCTTCTTCATCTTCACGGTCCATCCAAGGTCCGCCTCCCACGGCGTGACCGTGTCGTTGATGTCGTTGCCGTACAGCGCCATTTTCGCCTCGAGCCGCAGCGTGTCGCGCGCCCCGAGGCCACAGGGGAGCACCGCGTCGCCGCGCCCTTCTTGGAGCAGTCTGCGAAAGATCCTCTCGGCGGCTTCCGAGGGCACGCAAAGCTCGAGGCCGTCCTCCCCCGTGTAACCCGTGCGCGACACGAGCGCCGGCGCGCCCAGCACCTTCATCTGGCGAAAACCGTAATAGGGAAGGTCGGACGGGTCGCTCGAGCACAGGCGGGCGCAGAGGGCCACGGCGCGCGGGCCCTGGACGGAGAGCAACGCGTAGGCGTCGGTCTTGTCCTCCACCCGGACGTCTCCGGTTGTGTGTGACCGCGCCCATTGGAAGTCCTTCGGGGTGTTGGAGGCATTCACGACGAGCATGTAGGAGTCGGCAGCGCGCCGGTAGACCAGAAGGTCGTCCACGTACGTCCCGCGCTCGGTCAAGAAGGCGGAGTAGTGACAGCGGCCGTCGGCGAGCTTGGACACATCGTTGGGGGTCAGCCTCTGGAGCTGCTCGAACGCGTCCGGACCTTCGAATTCGAGCTCGCCCATGTGCGAGACGTCGAAGATGCCGGCTCTCTCGCGCACGGCGCGGTGCTCTTCGAGAATCCCGCTGTACTGGACGGGCATTTCCCATCCGCCGAACTCGACGATCTTCGCGCCCAGCTCCCGGTGCAGCGAGTAGAGGGGCGTTCGCTTCAGGACCACGCCCTCGGTTGAGGCGGACATACTCAGGCGGAAACTAGCACAAAGGCCGGGGAGACGGTAGACGGAAGACACACCACTTTTGATTCGGTCCGCCGACCGCCGTCTCGTGCAAATGCATCACCTTCTCCGGAGGTTTTACTACCGATCGATTGAGCGCGGGCCCTCATCCTTCAATCTGCCAACCTTTCTCTCATTCTCTCTTCAGTTTCACCTTCACCTTTGCGACATCCCTTCCCGCATTGGAAGCGACGAGGATTCGGACGGTCCTGGGCTTGCGGCCGGGGGCCGAGAGCACGAGGTCATGGGCCATGGGTCCTGAAAGCCGCAGCGGCGAGCCAGGGCCGAAGGAGGAAGCGGAGCCCAGCGCCCGGCTTCCCTCCGAGATCTGAGCGTCGGGAGGATCCACAATCAGCTCGACGGGTCCGACGGTCCGGTCGTCCATCTTGGGGATCCTGGAAAAGGGGACCTTCGACTCTCCCTTCAATTCGTCGCCGATGTCCACCGTGTCGTCCTTCGCTGCCGGCGTCACGACGATCTCCAGATGCATCGTGCGATGGCCGGGCAGCTCGAACCTCAGACGGTGCGATCCCTCCCGGCCGATCTCCAGCGTCTTTCCTCCGCCATGATCGTCCCAGTCGTCGGCAATCCCGACGTATCGCCCGTCCAGGAAGATGCGCGCCTGGTCCGGACTCACACTCAACTTGGCGAACCGGCGGGTGCGGTACACGTTGTCCGCGGGTGGGCCTGTTGGAATGGACGCCTCGGGTGGTTCAGGCGGCGGCCCCGCCCGCGCGACCCGCGCGGAATCGGTGGGACGCCGCGGACCAGCGCCTTCGTTTGAACGCGGCGCTCCCACGCTGGCGCCGGCCGCTTCGCGGGGACCTCGCGTCGGCAGAGGCGCCACCGTCGCGAGAAAAGGAGGATCGGGTGGCCGAGCGACGGCGGCGGTCGCAGAAGCCGGGACCGCCGTGGGCCCGGCGAAGACGGGCGCAGACACCGCGCCGTTCTCCAGCTGCCGAGACGGCCGCCGCCAGATCGCAACGAGGATCGCCGCCAGGAGAAGGAGCGCCGCAGTGCCGAAGAGATACGTGGCGGCTGCGCGAAGGGTCATTCGCCTTCGACGTTCGAATCCGGCGCGCCGCGCTGGAAGTCACGCTCGTGCCGGTCGAGCAAGGCCCGCGCCTCGGCCGCGCGCTCCGGAGGGACCATGATCCGGGAGAGTCCGAAGGCGCCGATGTTCTCGGGCCACGGAGAGCCGCCGCTGGGGCCCTCCACCTCGCAGGGAATCTCCTCGGACTCGAGCAGTCCCGCGATCAGCGCTGCCTCTTCGTCCTGTCCGGTCGCGGCCACTTCGACCCAGTCAGGCTCATCGTTTTTTGCCATACGTCCCTCCTCGGGTAGTCCGTAGTCCTTAGTCCGTAGTCCTTAGTCGCTCCGACCAGGGACAAAGGACCAAGGACCAGGGACTCATCAGCCCTGTCTCGTCCTGATATTCACACCTGCCGTCCTTTTTGTATCCGCAGCAGTTTGCCTTCGCGTTCCGTAACCCGGCCGATGACCGCGGCAGCGGTTGCGCCGCGCTCACGGCAGCGGGCGACATAGGTTTCCGCCGCCTCTTCCGGAAGAGCGACGAGCAGACCGCCCGAGGTTTGCGCGTCGCAGAGCAATAGGAAGTCCTCCTCCGTGACACCGGGATCGATCCGGGATCGCGGCTTCAGGTTTCGCACGTTGACGCGCGAGCCGTCGGGAGCGATTCCCCGGGCCGCCAGACGCCGGGCGGGCGGCAGAAACGGGACTCTCTCCATCTCGATCTCCGCCGTCGTGCCCGAGGCCGACATCATTTCGTGGGCATGACCGAGGAGTCCGTAGCCCGTGACGTCGGTCGCCGCGTGGACGTCGGACCCCTCCATCGCCTCGGCCGCGGGGCGATTCAACGCCGACATGACCCGGACGGCCTCGTCGAGCTCCCCCTCGGAGAGTAGGCGCTTGCGGAAAAACCGCCCGGCGCCTTCCCGGGCGAGCGTGTCGGCGCGTCCCGCGCAGACCGTGACGCCGACTCCCAGAGGCTTCGTCAGCACGAGCGCGTCGCCCGGCCTCGCCCCGGCGTTGCGCGTGATCCTCGATTCCTCCGCCAGGCCCGTCACGGCGAGGCCGTAAACCGGGATGTCGAGGTCGATCGAATGACCTCCGCCCACGACCGCCCCCGCCTCGGCCACCTTCTCGACTCCTCCCCGCAGGATTTCCTCCAGGACTTCCGGCGGGAGAGCCGCCGTCGGAAACGCCGCGAGCGCGAGCGCCAGGACCGGACGCGCCCCCATCGCGTAGACGTCGGAGAGAGCGTTGGCGGCGGCGATCTGCCCGAAGAGAAACGGGT
>WNGB01008726.1_pt1 | contig 15316 bp, 17 predicted proteins | sample 5400681 | NCBI WGS metagenome assembly WNGB01 (sample SAMN13153367, study PRJNA577476) | soil metagenome | isolation source: 115 cm soil or saprolite under grassland replicate 2 | place: USA:California | collected 2016-06-15
ATCGACGCCGATGGTGTAGCTCGTCCCGCAGCTAAGGCTCCCGAACGCGTAGGTCGTCAGCGGCGTCGATCCGACCCTGCCGCCGTTCACGTAAACGTGATAACCAGCAACCCCGACGTTGTCGAACGACGGATTCCACTTGACACTGATCGACGTTTGGGTCGAGCCGGTTGACTGCAAGTTCGCAGGAGCCGACGGAGCCGTTGCATCGGCGCATACGGTCGTCGACTGACTGATCGTCGACAAGGCGCGGTTCGACACGTTGCCCGCGGCGTCGAAGGCCTCGACGGCGAGGGAGTATGTCGTGCCACACGTGAGCCCTGCGAACGTGAAGCTCAATGACGTGGTGGAGCCGATCTTCACCCCGCCTCGATAGAGGTTGTACCCAGCGACGCCAACGTCGTCTGACGCCGCCAGCCAGAAGACGGCAATCGTTGTCTGGTTGACGCTGGTGGCGCCGAACCCGTTCACCGGCGACGGCGAGATCGTGTCGGCGGAGCAGGGCTGGGTCGAGGCGCTCAGTGACGTTTTGGCGGAGCGGTTACCTGCGGAGTCGTAGGCATCGAACGCGAGCGTGTAAGTCGTATTGCAGGAAAGACCGGTGAATGTATAGCTGCGACTGTTGGCCGAATTCGAGGCGACGAGCGTCCCGGTTCGGTACACGCCGTATCCCGCGATGCCGACGTTGTCCGTCGAAGAATTCCAGGAGACGCTGATGCTGTTCGTGCTGGAGCCCGTTGCGGTGGCGCCGGTCGGCGCCGTGGGAGAAGACCTGTCCATGCTGGCAATGCTCGCCGGGGAGGCGGGGGTTGGGATGTCGCCTGCTGTTCCGAACATGAATGTTTGGCCGGTGGCCTGGATGTACCAGTTGCCGTTCGAGGGGCGGAAGACGGCGATGTCGGTGCGGCCGTCGCCGTTGTAGTCGCCGGGAACGGGAATGTCGCCCGCTGTTCCGAACACGAGTGTTTGGCCGGTGGCCTGGATGTACCAGTTGCCGTTCGAGGGGCGGAAGACGGCGATGTCGGTGCGGCCGTCGCCGCTGAAGTCCCCGAGGCGCCCCGCAGCGTTCGCCAGACCGGCGCAAACGAGGACCACTCCTGCGAGGAAACCCAGCAGAAGAAGAAGGCGCCTACTGCGGGGTGCGGCCCCCCACATGGCCACTTACTTCGGATGTGGGGACGCCGTGCGGGATCCCGTGAAGGAGTGAACTACCACAGCTACACCTCACAAAAGGACGATCGGGGGCGAAGCGCGCGACACTAGCGAACCGCGCGGACGTTTGTCGGACGTCATGACGCAGATTTCGCGTGGCTGCGCGAGGTACCTGCACGTTCCAAAACCACAAGAACGTGCGCAAAGAGCGAGAAAAGCGGGGTTACTTCGAGTTGATCACGTACGAATCAACGATCTGTCCCTGCGTGCAGCGGAACTGATCGTGCGATGTCGCCGGACCGCATATGGCACGCAACGTCATGCTTGTGCTCGTTACGTCCACGCGCACGTGGATCAAGTGCAACGCGCGGAACGTAGTTCGCTTGTCCGCGCTGGAGAGGGCCTCCAGATCTGCACCGCCGCCGGTCGCGGTGACGTGTACGACACTGTGAATCGGTTGGAAGCGCTCGTAGTTGTGTGAGTGGCCGTTGAGGTTGAGCACATACTTCGAATAGCGGTCGCCGAACCCGTCGAGAATGGACGCGAGCTGCGACTCGCCGTGGTGATAGCCGCTCGAGTACGCCGGACGATGGCCGAACGTGACGATGAAGCGGATGCGCGGATTGCTCTGTGCCGACGACATCAACGGGGTCGCGTCGTTCTTCCACTGAGCCCAGGTCGCGCTCGTGTACGGCTCCGGGTACGAGATGAACCGCACGGGGCCGGCGTCGAACCAGCTCCAATCCTCGCCGCAGCAACCTGCCGCCGGCGCGCCCGGCGACGCCTTCGGATGTGGAAGCGCGAATCTGCCTTTGTAGTTCCGCAAGTCGTCTGTCGACTTGTCCCATTCGTGATTGCCCCACGCAGGCATGTACGCAGCTCTTCGGCTCCAGGCCATCACGTCGTTGAAATGCCGGTCGACCGCGTCCTGTCCTTCGTCGTTGCCGTACGTCAGATCACCGACGACGAGCACGAAGGCCGGCTTGTCCGCGGCGATCTGCGCCTGAGTCGGAGTGACCGGCGGATCGCTCCCCGAGTCACCGACGTCCGCTTCGACATCGAACCGAAAGGAACCGGTGGGCGCCGTGCGGAACGTCGAGACCGGGCCTGAGCCGATCGCATAGCGATAGCTCTTGCCGCGTTTCAGACCGGCGATGCGTACCTCTTTGAACGGCCCGGGTGAGGAGAATGGCTGCGGCCGTGCTCTGTGCGCCGCAAAGGTCTTCCAGCGTTTTGCGCTCACCTTCACACGCATTCCGTTCGCACTGCCCCGCCAGTCGAAGGCGACCGACGTAGGTCCGGTGAATGTGTAGTGAACCTCTGTTGCCGTGCCCGGCAGCGCAGTCGAGTGTATGGCGAGCACGCGTTGACCTGGAGGCGTCGAGGCGGCACTCGGGGAGTACGGCCTAGCTCCGGCTCCGGCCGCCAGTGCAGCGAGCGGCAACAGCAAGATAGCCAGTCGTCCCTGGGCCCAGCGCACCTCCATGAGCCTATCTGTCGTAATGCGTACCGCCGGTAGCTTTCAGTAGCTCTTAGACGAAAGTACAGTTAAAACCTTCTTCTATTTGCGCCAGAGGGCTAGGTGCGATACAAAACAGGGAAAGGCAACACCCTCTCTAACTGACGAAAGGCGGCCCTTTCGATGAGGGAACTAGGGGAAAGAACGGCGGTCATCCTTGATCGCCAGCCACTGTGGATCGAAGCCCTTGCGCGGTTGTTGAGCGAAGTGGGCATCAGGGTAGTGGGGACAACTTCGTCCCCTATCGAGGCATTGGACATGATCGCTGCGCGAGAACCGGGGTTGTTCATCGCGGAGTACGACGCGATCGAGAGCTCGGACCAAGGCCTGGCGTTGCTCGGCGAAGCGGCCGCGAGCGATGCGGAGCTTCGCTCGGTCGTGTTGGCGACGGAGGACAATCCGGCGCAGATCGAAGGGGCTTTCGCCGCGGGCGCATCGATGTATTGCGTCAAGACGGCCGCGCCGCAGGATCTCGCGGCGGCGATTCGGCAGTCGTTCCAGACGTCGATTTATCACGCGGGCTCGCGCCCGCGCCAGCCGGCTCCGGTTGCGGTCGGGGGCGACACGACTACGGGCCTGACGAAGCGCGAGGTCGAGATCCTGCGACTTGTGGCTGAGGGCCATTCCAACTCACAGCTCGCCAAGATGCTCTGGGTCACGGAGCAGACGGTGAAGTTCCACCTGTCGAACATCTACCGCAAGCTCAACGTGGCGAATCGCACCGAGGCGAGTCGGTGGGCGCAGATCCACGGCCTCCTTCGGGAAGCTGCGGCCTAACGGTGGCCTAGGCGGCCAAGAGGAGAGACAGCGGCTGTCCGCCAATCGGAGGCGGCCGCTCTCTTTCCGTTCTCTTTGGGAATTCGCGGGCAGGACGGCCAGAGCGCGCCGCTGCCGGAACCGCCTGGCCTTTCGTTGGGGAGACCATCCGAAGGGGCGTCTCTCCGACAGCTCTTGACGGTCCAACCCTCCGGTGAGTGGCTGGCGGGGCTGGCTCGCATCACGATTCGAAGTGTGGAGTTGCGGGCAACGTCCACAAAGCGGAGCAAGGTCCTGCAGGGCCGGCTCTCGACGCTGGTGCTCGAGCGACAGCGCCTGCGGGAATCGAACGCATCCGCGTTCATGCTCGAGCAGAACCGGATCGACATCGTGCAGACACAGCTCGAGCGCTCAGAGGCGCTCCTGTCGGAGCACCTCGAGCCCTGCGTCGCCTAGCTAGGGCGAGCCGGCCGAGATCCTGGCCCTGTTCCGCCAGCTCCTCGAGGAACGTGAGCGCGCCCGCCGTGTCGCGATCGACGACGAGGTCGCAGAGCCTGAAGAGTGCTTCCTCCTCGACGGCGCCGAGCAGTTGCAGCTCCGCTTGCACGCTGACGTCGTTCTCCGTCGCGGACGCAAGCTGGTCGACCGTCGACACCGCGTCACGAACCGGGTGCGGTGCGCCCCGCACACGACCTGCGCGTCGTCGGGCTGCTGGATCCGGCCCCGCTAGGACCGTGCGCGCTAGGCGTGCGTGCGAACAGGCTCGTGGACGCAGCCGGCTCTGCAGTCATGGCACATCGGCGAGCCCACACGAGCAAGCCCGTCCTCGACGACTCCGCCGCAGAGGTAGCACCGGCCCGCACGCACGAGCTCCAGCCCCTGCAACGTCGACTTCTCGTCGCCGCCCTTGCGGCGCCAGGCCCTGGTCACGCGCCCGAAGAACTGCATGCAGTGACTCTGCACGTCGGGGTGGACGGAACTCAACCGGCCAGAGGGACAGACCGCAAACAGGGGCGAGCGGGCCCCCTGCTTGGCCTCCAGGGGTGCCCGCTCCACCTGGTTGCGCGGGCAAGCCGCGCAGCCGCCGGCGGTCGTCGCGGCCGACGACCGCGTCGGCGTCAGGACGATAAATCGTCCGCGGTCGGCGAACCACTGGCCTCACGGATAGACGGTGGGGGTCAGGCCTCGACGACCCTGGACGAGCCCCGTGGAGGTTTGAGTAGCTTTTAGCCTAAAGGATGGGAAAAAGCTGAACCTATTTACAAAGCTCCCCGAAAGGGATAGAACGTAACCCACAGGTAATTCGATCGAAAGGCGGCCCTTTCGATGAGGGAGTACGGGGAGCGAACTGCGGTCGTCCTCGACCCGCAGCCTCTATGGCTCGACGCCATGGAGCAACTGCTGAAGAGGGCGGGAGTGAACATCGTGGGGAAGACGACGGAGCCTGCAGAGGCTCTCGAGCTGGTCGAGGAAAATCGGCCGGACATCCTCCTCACGGACTACAGCGTCAGCGATGACGAGCTTGACGCGATCGAGTGTGTGCGGCGGGCCCGGGAAGTGCACCCGGACCTGAAGACCGTCGTCCTGTCGGCGACGGATCAGCCGCAGCAGATCCAGGCGGCCTTTGCGGCCGGCGCTTCGGTGTTCTGCGTGAAGACCGCTGATCAGGACGATCTGATGGCGGGGGTTCGCCAGGCCTTCGAGGCGTCGATCTACTTGGCCAATTCGGCGGCAGCGAGCTCACCCCGCGAGCCCAGGGTGGCGGCGGAGACGCCCGAGCTGACGCGGCGTGAGTTCGAGATCCTTCAGCTAGTCGCGGAAGGGCACTCCAACTCGCAACTGGCGAAGATGCTCTGGGTCACCGAGCAGACGGTGAAGTTCCACCTGTCGAACATCTACCGGAAGCTCGACGTGGCGAATCGCACCGAGGCGAGCCGCTGGGCGCAGATCCACGGTCTGCTCCCGGAGCCGTCCAGGACTGCGGCGTAGTTCACAAACCTCTCCGTGGCGGCCCACGGAGCGGACTTGGAAAGCGAGCGGCCGTCTCCCGACCAATCGGAGGCGGCCGCCGCTCTTTGATTTTTCACCTCGACCGTCGGCGGTTCACCACTCGAAAGGGTGACTCGCATTTTGGGCGTCTCGAGGGTCCGTCCCTCCGCCTAGTGGTGACGGCCGCCGGCAGAAGCCACACTGCGAAGTGTGGAGTTGCGGCCAACGTCCACAAGGCGAAGCAAGGTCCTGCAGGGACAGCTTGCTGCGCTCGTGCTCGAGCGGCAGCGTCTTCGCGAGCGGGAAGCGTCCGAGTTCGTGCTCGAGCAGAACAGACTCGAGATCGTGCAGACGCAGTTCGAGCTCTCCCAGGCATTGGTGTCCGAGCACATCGGTTCCCGGGTCGCCTAACTGACTAGCGCGCGAGCGCGAGGACGACCCGAAGGCCCGGCTCCGAGCCGGGCCAGAGCTCGCGCACGACGTCCCTGCCTGCGAGCCGGGTGACGTAGCCGAGCGCAGCCGCCACGAGGAGGGCATCGTCCAGTTGCCCGACGACCGGGATGAAGTCCGGGATCAGGTCGCACGGCATCAGCAGGTACGGGATCACGAGCGCGAGCGCCGTCTTGCCGCGCCGCGGCACCCTCGGGTCCTTCAGGAGCCGCCGGAAGAGAACGGCGCAGTCCGGGAGGAAGACCGCGAGCTCGCGTGCGCGCTGCCGGCGGGTCAGGCCGCGACCGGGCGCCGCTGGAGAACCAGCTCGGCGATCTGGATCGCGTTCAGCGCCGCGCCCTTCCGCAGGTTGTCGCAGACGACGAACAGGACCAGGCCGTTCGCGACCGTCTTGTCTTCGCGCACACGTCCGACGAGGACGTCGTCGATGCCAACCGCGTCCCGGGGCGACGGGACGTCCTCGAGGCGGATGCCGGGTGTCGCCCCGAGTAGCTCGCGCGCCTGTGCAGGGGTGAGCGGCTCCTCCGTCTCGACCCAGATCGCCTCGGCGTGTCCGACGAGCACGGGGACCCGCACGCACGTGACCGAGATCGGCAGTTCCGGCAGCTCGAGGATCTTCCGGGTCTCGGCGCGGAGCTTCGACTCCTCATCGAAGTCCTCGCCGTCGAAAGCCCAGTCCATGTCGAGATGAGCCTCTGCCGGCGGTGTGGCGCGCAGCTCCTCCATCCGGTGCGCCCCCGCGCCGGACATGGACTGATATGTACTCACGCGCGCGCGCGCGAGGCCCGCGGCCTCGTGGAGGGGCTTCAGCGCCATCGTAAGCGGGATCGTGCAGCAGTTCGGATTGGCGACGATGCCGTCGTGCTCGAGGGCCCGGGCGCCGTTCACCTCGGGCACGATGAGCGGCACCCCGTCCTGCAGGCGGTAGGCCGAGGACTTGTCGACCGCGACGGCTCCGCCGCGAACCGCATGCGGGACCAGCTCGCGGGATGCGGCCGCTCCGACCGAGAACAGGCAGACGTCGAGGTCGCCCGAGCCGAGCGCCTCCGGCGTCGCCTCCTCGACGAGCAGGTCACCGAGCGTCGTGCCGGCCGAGCGCGCCGACGCGAATGCCCGGACGTGCTCGTAGCCACGCTCGCGCAGCAGTCCGAGCGTGACGGTGCCCACTGCGCCTGTGGCGCCGACGACCCCGATTTGCGGCGAGTCAGCCAAGCTCGAATGCCTCGTGCAGCGCCTGAACGGCCTTCTCGACGTCGACGGTCGGGACGTGGCAGGCGATCTTGATCGGCGACGTGGAGACGACCGGTGCCTCGATGCCGGCGGCCTCGAGCGTCGCGAAGGTCTTCGCGGCGACGCCGGGATGGCTTTTCATCCCGGCGCCGATCAGCGAGACCTTGCCGAGATCGTCGCGGGCGGACCAGTTCACTCCGAGTGCGTCCAGCGCCTGCTCGGCGTCGGGCCTGTCCTCGACGGGGGCGGAGAAGACGATCTCGTTCCCGGTCTGCACGATCGTGTCGACGTTGATGCCGGCTTCGGCGAGCGCGCCGAACAGCCGCGCCGCGGTCGAGCCCTCGACGCGGTAGACCGTCTCTTCGCGCTGATGCACCACTCCTGAGATGAGTGCCTTCTCCAGCATCTTGCCGTCCTCCTCCCGGATCCACGTTCCTTCGGCGTCCGTGAACGTCGAACGGACGTGCAGCCGTACATTGTGGCTGCGCGCGACCTCGATCGAGCGCGTCGCCATCACCCCGGCGCCGGACGAGGCCATTTCGAGCATCTCCTCGTAGCTGAGCGCGTCGAGCTTGCGCGCGTCCGGCACGAGTCGTGGGTCGGCCGTGTAGACGCCGTCGACGTCGGTGTACACCTCGCACACGTGCGCGCCGAGCGCGGCGGCGAGCGCGACGGCGGTGGTGTCGGAGCCGCCGCGGCCCAGCGTCGTGATGTCGGACGAGTCGGCCGAGACGCCCTGGAAGCCGGCCACGAGCACGATCCGGTCCTGATCGAGTGCCTCGTGGATCCGGCGCGCCCGGACGTCGACGATCTTCGCCTTGCCGTGGACGGTGTCGGTGACGATGCCCGCCTGCGAGCCCGTGAGCGAGATCGCCTCGTGGCCGAGGTCGTGGATCGCCATCGCGGCCAACGCGCACGAGATGCGCTCACCGACGGAGATCAGCATGTCGAGCTCCCTCGGCTCGGGACGAGCAGAGACCCGGCGGGCCAGGTCGAGCAGCTCGTCGGTCGTGCTGCCCATGGCCGAGAGCACGGCGACGACGCGCGAGCCTGTCTCGCGCGCGGCGACGAGACGGCGCGCGACGCTCTTGAGCTTGTCGGGATCGGCGACCGACGTGCCGCCGAACTTCATGACGACGGTGCCGAGGTGGAGGGCGGCGTCGTCGCGCTCGACGGCGGGGACCGCCTCGTAGTCCGTCGTCGTCATTCCATTTCCCGCCTGCCGGCCAGGGCGCGCCCGAGCGTGACTTCGTCCGCGTACTCGAGGTCGCCGCCGACGGGCAGCCCGCTAGCGAGCCGGGTGACACGCACGCGCCCGCGCAGGCGGTCGGCAAGGTAGGCGGCCGTCGCTTCGCCGGTCATGTTCGGATTGGTTGCGAGCACGACCTCCTGCACACCGTTCTGCTCGACGCGGCCGATCAGCTCGTCGATCCGCAGGTGCTCGGGCTCGACGCCGTCGAGCGGCGACAGGGCGCCGCCGAGCACGTGGTAGAGGCCGCGGAACTCGCTCGTCCGCTCGACCGAGAGGAGATCGACGGGTTGCTCGACGACACAGATCAGCGTGTGGTCGCGGCGCGCGTCGCGACAGATCGCGCAGACCTCTTCCTCGGTGAGGTTCCCGCACTCCTTGCAGAAGCGCACGCGCTCCTTGACGTCCTCGATTGCGGTGGCGAGAGCGAGCGCTTCGTCCTTCGGTCGCTGTAGCAAGTGGAACGCGAGGCGATGTGCAGTGCGCGTTCCAACACCGGGCAGGCGCGAGAGCTGCGCGACGAGGTTTTCCACAGCCGGGCTGAGCACTGCCCTATTGTGCCGACATGCCCCGGATTGCCGAGGTCGCCCTCTTCACGGACGACGTCCCGGGTCTGGCGGCCTTCTACGCGCGGCTGCTGGGGCGGCCCCCCGACAGCAGCTCCGAGGGTCACGCAAGCTTCGACCTGGGCGGGACGACGCTCTTCATCCACGTAGCCGGCGTCGCCGGGCCGGAAGGCGCGCCGAACAGTGACCATCTGGCGTTCGCCCTCGACCAGGACGCGGCGGCAGAGCGCGCCCGGTCGGCGGGTGTCGAGGTCGTCGGACCGAAGGACTTCTACTGGGGCCGTTCGGCCTATTTGCGCGATCCCGACGGGCGGGCCGTCGAGCTGACACAGGATTCCTAGACTCCCGGGGGAGGATTAGAGGCGCGGATCGGAAAGACTCTCCGATGCCCGTGGCCGCGGGGAAGCCGCCACACAACCGACTGCGCATCGTGATCGCCGACGACGATCCGTTGTTCGCGGCTGTGCTGCGAGCACGTCTCGCGGGTCGGCCTGAGCTCGAAGTCGTCGGTCTCGCCAGCGACGGCGCGGAGGCTGTCGCGCTCGCCGAGCAGCTGCTACCCGACCTGCTTCTGATGGACGTGCACATGCCGGGCGTCGACGGCATCGAGGCGACCCGCATGGTGAGAGACCTACCCGATCCCCCGACGGTCGTGCTGATCACGGGGGACGACGAGGATGCCGACGCGAGGGCGTACGAGGCGGGAGCGGCCGCCTATCTCCAGAAGTCGGTCGACATCGTCTCGCTCATCGACGTGGTCGTCGCCGTTTCACGGGTCGCACGTACTGCCGTCTAGCGGTAGGACGGGCAGGCGCGGACACGCGGGGAGAACGTTTCCGCGCCGAGCTCCCGCCTCCAATTGGTACACCACCCGCAGAAGTGCGGCCACTTCGCGGAGGGGGGACCGTACGACTCGGTCTGGAGGAGTTCAACGTGCCCGGACGCAATTTGCGCGAACTCCATCGCGTATTCCACAGCCCCAGACCGGGACCCACAGCCGGTGTTGATGGATCTGTGGACGTGCGGCGGGGCTAACTGCTGAGCCGCTGAGCGACCTCGGGGCGCCGGCGCATCAGGTCCTCGATCGCATCGCGCGAGATCGCGAGGCAGCGGACGTTGGTGCTCGCGCGCACGCGCGCGGTCCTCTGCACGTCGTCACCGAGGAGCGCACGCTCTCCGAAAACGTCTCCGGGCCCGAGCTCACGCTGCCCTTCCGGAGCTTCGACCACCGCCTGTCCGGTTTCGAGGATGAACAGTCCCGATCCGGGCCTGCCTCGTTCGATCAGCATCTGCCCGGCCGGCGCTTCGAGCTCCGAGGTAGCTGCCGACAGTGCCTGCAGCTCGTCCTCGTCGAGATCCGCGAACAGCGGCAGCGCACGCAGCCGATCGTGCAAGCTACTGACCGAGCCCGGGCAGGCCGAGCCCACCGAGCGCGCCGCCGGCGAGGCCCCCGAGCTTCGTCTCCTGCAGGCTGCGTGCGGAACGGATCGCCTCGTTGACTGCGGCGAGCACCATGTCGGCGAGCATCTCCGGATCGTCAGGGTCGATTGCCTTCGGATCGATCTTGATCTCCTTCAGCTCACCTGAGCCCGTTGCGGTCACGGTCACCATCCCGCCGCCGGCGCTCGCCTCGACGGTCTCGTTCTCGAGCTCGCCCTGCGCCTTCTGCATCTGCTCCTGCATCTGCCCGACCTGCTCCAGCAGCTTGTTCATGTCCATGCTCATGCTCAGTCCTCTCGTTCGCGCGCGTCCAGGGTCTCCTTGACCAGCTCGAGAATCTTCTCCTCACCCGGCGGCTCGTCGTCTTCATCGGCGTCCTCGGCCCGCGCCTCGCCCTCCGCGAAGGACACCCCGAGATGGCGGCCGGTCACCTCGTACAGCGCTTCGGCCAGCAGCGTCGCGTTCTTGGGCTCCTCGGCGAGCTGGCGGTGGAACGACGCGCTGGCGGGGAACTCCACCGTGAGGGTGTCCTCGGCGAGCCCCGCAGGGTGCGCCTCGCGCAGCACGGAGGCGGCCGGAATCGAGCGCTCCTGCACGGCGGGAAGGATCGTGCGCTGCCACGCCTCCTGCAGCTGTTCGAGCTCTAGTGACGGGGGAGAGGGAGGCGGCTCGGTCGACGGCGGCTCCGGGATCTCCACCGCGTGGGTCGAGACGGCGGCGACATGGCGCTGCTGCTCCAGCTGCTCGAGCCGGAACGACAGCGACTCGCGCGAGAGGTCCGCACCAGGACGCGTGACCTTGACGAGTGCGAGCTCGAGCGGAAGGCGAGGATCGCCGCCCTGGCGCATGTCCTCGACCGCGACCGCAAGCAGGTCGACGAGGCGGATCACCGTTGCTTCTCCGAGCTGGTTCGCCTGGGCGCGCAGCCGCTCACGCGTCTCCTCCGTGACCGGCAGGGTCTCCGGCACCTCGCCTATGTGCTGGACGAGCATCAGGTGGCGCAGGTGCTCGAGCAGGTCGACCACCAGCCGTCCGAGATCCTGGCCCTGCTCCGCGAGCTCTTCGAGGGACGTGAGTGCGCCGGCGGTGTCGCGGTCGACGACGAGATCGCAGAGCCGGAAGAGCGCCTCTTCTTCGACAGCGCCGAGCAGTTGCAGCACGGCCTGGACGCTGATGTCGTTCTCCGTCGCGGACGCGAGCTGGTCGAGTGTCGACACGGCGTCGCGGAACGACCCGCGTGCTCCCCGCGCGACGAGCGCCAGCGCCTGGTCGGGCACCTGGATGCCTTCGCCGTCGGCGACGCGGCGCAGATAGCGCACGAGCTCCGGCAAGCGCGGCCGCGCGAACACGAACGTCTGGCAGCGCGAGCGGACAGTCGGTAGGACCTTCGAAAGGTCGGTGGTGCAGAAGACGAAGACGAGGTGCGGAGGCGGCTCTTCGATCAGCTTCAGCAGCGCGTTCCAGGCGGCGTCGGTGAGCTGGTGCGCCTCGTCGAGGATGTAGACCTTGTAGCGGCCCTCTGCCGGCTGTAGCACGACGCGTTCGCGAATCTCGCGGATGTCGTCGATCCCGCGTTGCGAGGCGGCGTCCATCTCGATCACGTCGAGCGAGGTGCCGTTGGCGATCGTGACGCAGGGGTTGCAGGTCTTGTCCGGCGTCGGCGTCGGGCCCTGGACGCAGTTCAGGCCCTTGGCGAGGATCCGCGCGAGCGACGTCTTGCCCGTTCCGCGAGGGCCGGCGAAGAGGTACGCCTGGCGGACCTGTCCGGAGGAGATGGCGTTCTTGAGCGTCCGGACGATCGCCTCCTGGCCGACGACCTCGTCGAAGTCCTGCGGACGGTACTTCCGGTAGAGCGCGGCCACTCCTGGCGAGTTTAGATGGAGCCGCTGAAGGTGTCGCAGGCGGCGGGCTTGCGGTTCTCGTAGCCGCGGGAGAACCAGCGGCGGCGCTGCTCGGAGGAGCCGTGCGTCCACGTCTCCGGGTTCACCTGGCCCTGGGTCTCCTGCTGAATCCGGTCGTCGCCGATCGCCGCCGCGGCGTCGAGCCCGTCGTTGATGTCGGCCTGTGTCAGCTGTTCGACGAGGCCGGTCTCGACGGCGTGGCTTGCCCAGACGCCGGAGTAGCAGTCGGCCTGGAGCTCCGAGCGGACGGCTTTGCTCTCCGGTCCCGGCGTGGCGCCGCGGATCTGCTCCAGCACACCCAGCAGGTCCTGCACGTGGTGTCCGTACTCATGCGCGATCACGTACGCCTGCACGAACGGCGACACGTTCACACCGAAGCGGGACTGGAGCTCGTCGAAGAAGCCGAGGTCGATGTAGACGAGCTTGTCCGCGGGGCAATAGAACGGGCCGACCTGCGCGTCGGCGAAACCGCAGCCTGTCTGCACCTGGGCGGTGAAGAAGACCGTATCGACGTACTGGTACTGCCGGTTGCTGCGCTGGAACACGCCGTCCCAGAACTTCTGCACGCTGTTGACGACCGCGACGATGCGGCAGTCGTCTCGCTCGTTGGCGTCCTGACCGGTGCGGCACTGCTGCGAGATGTCCGACGGAGTGTCGCCCTGCCCGACGGTCGCCTGGTCGAGCGGCGCGAGCTGTCCCAGTCCGCCGCCGCCGTTGGAGAGCACGGAGATGAGCAGCCAGATCACGAGGCCGACGAGGCCGAGGCCCCCGCCGCCGACGGCGAGACCGCCCGGTCCACCCATCCGCCGGCCGCGGAGGTCGGTGACCTGGCCGGTGTCGAGCGGGGCATTGCGCCGGAACCGCATCACTCGACTCTTGCCGACCGCGCTCGACGCAAAACCGTGGTTAGTGGGCGGTTAGCACCTGGTCCTACCTTTGCTCCAATACCTACAAGGAGGATCGCGATGAAAGGCCGCTTTGTCGGCAGCGCGGGCGTCCTTGCGCTCGCCTGCTGCGCGTTTGCCCTCTGGGCGGCACCCGCCCGCGCCACACCGCCGACGCGGCTCCTCGCCGCCTACCAACCTGTTACGCAGTTCCATCCCGCCGAGACCTTCCTGCCCACGAAGGTTCAGTCGTTCATCTCCGACGCCGATCTCGAGCAGCTGGTCGGCGGCACGTGGACGCTCGTCGCCACGGATCCCGAGCCCGGCGATTTGCCCGACAGCGGTGCGTGGCGGCTGAACCAGGACTCCTGTACCCCCGCGACCGCGCTCGGAGGTCTCGCCTGCTACGGCCCCGCGGCGAACGACGGAAGCGGTGGGCCCGCCGTCTACGGCCGCGTCGCGCACGACGGCGACCGGATCGTGTTGCAGTACTGGTACTTCTACTACGACGATGTCTACTCGTACCCGTTCGCCCCGGCCGGCGCGTTCTGGCAAGCGCATGAGGGTGACTGGGAGGTCGTCAACGTCGTCCTCTCGGAAGACGAAGAGCCGCTGTCGGTCGGCTACAGCCAGCACTGTCTGGGACAGCGCCGCGCTTGGTCGGACACGGCGCGCGTCGACGGAACGCATCCGATCGTGTACGTCGCGCTCGGGTCGCACGCGAACTACTTCACGCCGGGGCTGCACCAGTTCAACTCGCTGTGCGTGCCTCCGCAGGTGACGGGCATCCTGAACGCGTTCCACCTGCCGCCGCCGGCGGACGTCGTTTCCGGTGACGGCCCCGTCCCGGTGATGACGATTCATCAGGTCGAGGACGGCCAGCCGGGCTGGGTGAGCTTCCCGGGCTTCTGGGGCGAGCTCCAGTACTTCCATGCGCCGGCGCCGATCGGCACCGTACCCTTCGGAAATTCACCGCAGGGACCGGCGTTCCACGACGTCTGGATCCACCCGCTGGCGACGCTCGCGACCTGGCCGCAGGGGTGAGGCGAGCGCAGTAAGCCGGGAGAAAACCGCTGGTACCATCGACGGGCCGCGGCGGTGGAAGTGTGTGAACCGCGTCAGGGCCGGGAGGCAGCAGCGCTAAGCATTCCTTCCAGGCGCCGCGGTTTTCTCCCGGGCGCATAGCTCAGCGGGAGAGCGCCCGCTTCACACGCTTGCCGTAGCGGGGTCGTAGTCCGGCTCTTCCTCCTCGTAGTACTCACGCGGGAAGCGCGCCCAACCGCCGATGTTGAGGAGTCCGGCGTCCGCCACACGAGCTGCGAACTCCCCGAGCATCTCGCCCCTCTCGTCCGCATCCATCCGCTCGGCACGGAGGTCGGTGTAGTCCGCGGCGTCGGCGCGACCTGGTCCCAGCGCCTTTGCTGCGAGACGATAAGCGGATCGCCGCCGCCTTCCGGCTGCGAATAGAGCGTTTCGGTGAAGAACGATTCGAGTAGCGGAGCGGTTCGGGCTCCTCCCTCAGGAGAATCGCGTCGCGGAATCCAAAGGTCGTCTTGACTCGCTCGAACGTCTCTGGTTCGATCGTCGCAGCGCCCGCTTGCTGCCGGAACCATTGTCTGCGCGTGTCGAAGCCAATCGCGCCGGCGTCCTTGAACATTCTGAATGTCGTCGTGTGCGCGCGTCTTGCGACGAGGATGGGAAGGACGTCCGGAAACTCACCCATCTTCGCTAGCAAGTCCCACACCTCGTGGCTCCACGAGTAGAGCCAACCGCGCACGTTCTTGACTTCAACTCCGAATGCCGCTCCTCCACCGAAGGGGTCGGACGGGTTGTGCGGGACGAATCCGGCCGCGTCAAGTGGCCCGCCTGGAACGTCGCGGCCACGTAGACGCAGCACCTGTCCGCGCTGCATGTCGGGCGGAAAGGGCGGACTCCCCACTACGCGGGGAAGCCAGCCTAGGGATGCAGACGCTCTCTCGTGCGTGGCGCCTTACCGCATGGTTGAGCGATCCCAGCAGGCCGAAAGACCCGCTCTCTGTTCACGCTCGGGTGGCCGGCGCGCGGGAATGAAGCTCCTATGACCTGTCAAGTCATCAGCGGCTCCTGGTTTTGCAGTAGTCGGTAGAGGTGGCGGGCGAGGTAGCGCTTGAGCAGCCGGGTGGCGTCGCGTCGGCTCTTCC
>WNGB01007812.1_pt1 | contig 15315 bp, 13 predicted proteins | sample 5400681 | NCBI WGS metagenome assembly WNGB01 (sample SAMN13153367, study PRJNA577476) | soil metagenome | isolation source: 115 cm soil or saprolite under grassland replicate 2 | place: USA:California | collected 2016-06-15
TCACCTTGACGGTCTGCACGACGCCGTCGCGCCCGCTCGATTCGAAGCCGGGCGACACCGACGTGAGACGCACGAAGCTGTGAATCAGCAGGCCCGCGCCGATCAGGAGGACGAGCGTCATCGCGATCTGCGCGGCGACGAGCAGCGTCCGCAGCCGCTCGCCCTGACGGTCGCCCGTCGTGCGCGCATCGCCGGCGTGCAGCGCGAGGCCTTCGCCAAACGCGGCTCCGCCGACGCGCAGCGCCGGCACGAGGCCGATCAGCAGCGTCGAGAGGAGTGACAAGCCGAGGGAGAACGCCATCACGCGCGCGTCGATCACGATGCCGCCGAGGCGTGGCAGCGCGAATGGCGGCACGAGCGGCAGCGCGACGTCGATCGCGATGTACGCGAGCAGCACGCCGAGCGACGCGCCCAGCAGCGACAACACGACCGCTTCCGTCAGCAGCTGACCCACGATCCGCCGGCGTCCCGCACCAAGCGCCATGCGTACGGACAGTTCGCCGCGGCGCGCAGTGAGGCGCGCTATCTGCAGGTTCGCGACGTTGACGCAGGCGATCAGGAGCACGAACGACACCGCCGCGAGCAGGATCAGCAGCAGCGTGCGCACCGACTCCGTGCCGTACTTCTGCAAGCCGACGGTGCGCGCCAGCGTGCGGGCGTTCGGCGCGAATGCGCCGGCTTGCGCGAGTGCGCCCGCGGGCGCGATCGACGGATCGCTCACCAGCGCCGTCAATTCCGCTTCCGCGCGTGCCTGCGTCATGCCTGACTTGATGCGCCCGAGCAGAAAGAGAAACGCGCTCCTGCCGGTGTCGCCGGACCAGCGGTTGGGCAGAAAGATGTCCGCTTCCGGCAGCGCGCCGAGCCGGACCACCACTGGCCTGAAGCTGAAGTCCGGCGGCAGCACGCCGACGATGGTACGGGGGACGCCGTCGATGGTGATGGACTGTCCGACGATCGCCGGATCGGCCTCGAGCGACGTGCGCCACAGCCGATCGCTCACGATCGCGGTGCGATCGTCGCCCTGCGCCGCGGCGCCGGTCAGGAACGCGCGGCCGCGCGCGGGAGTGACGCCCAGCGTGGCGAAGAAATTCGGACTCACGTCGAGCGCGGGCAACCGCAGCGGCTCGCCGCGTCCGGTGAACTGCACGTCGATCGAGCTGTAGGCCGCGAGATGATCGAGCGTCGCGACGCGCGAGCGCAGCGCCTCGTAGGTCACGGGCGCCCAGGTCGAAAACGTCTTGACGCCCCGCTCGGTCTGCTGCGCTGACGAGACGATGACGAGGCGATCCGAATTGGGATACGGCAGCGGACGCCAGAGCACGCCGTAGGCGACGGAGAAAATCGCGGTGTTGAGGCCGATGCCGAGCGCGAGCGTGGCGAGGGCGGTAAAGGTGAACGCCGGATCGCGCCGCATCAATCGCAGCGCGTGACGCACGTCGTACCTGAACGTTTCGATCGTCGCGAAGAGCCACGGTTCGCGGGACTGCTCGCGCAGCCGCAGCGGATTGCCAATCCGCCGCCGCGCGGCCGCCCGCGCCTCGTCGCCGCTCAGGCCGTCCGCGTCGGCGAGGGCGTGCGCCTTCATCTCCTCGTGAAAGCGCAGCTCGTCTTCCAGATCCCGATCGAACTGATTCCGCTGGAAGAAGAACAGCAGACGTCGGACCACAGAACCCACGGCACCCTCCTGAGAGTCAGGACACTACCTTTATCCGAGGGGCTGCGCCCCTCGGACTCCCCGACACGCGCTCTCGCTCGCCCGCGGCTCGCTCCGATCGCGTGGCTCACTTCCGCCTCCGCTAGAGCTACGGCGAGACCTCGCCGAAGCGCCTACGGCGCGAAGGCGGGCGCTGCCGCTCGTTCGCCGACGAACGAGCGGCGCGGTTTGTGAGATACGCTTTACGTCGTCTTCATCACCCGCATGATCGCGCCGAACATCTGGGAGAATCGCGATTCCTCGACGCCGAGCTGCTGCTTCCCGGCAGTCGTGAGCGTGTAGAAGCGCGCTCGCCGGTTGTTCGCCGAAATCTTCCACTTGGCCAACACCCATCCCTTGACGCGCATCCGCTGCAGCGCCGGATACAGCGATCCCTCTTCGATCGTCAGCACGTCCGCCGACAGCATCTGGAGGTGCTGCGCGATGCCGTAGCCGTGCATCGACTCGATCGACAGCGTCTTCAGAATCAACATCTCGAGCGTGCCCGGAAGCAGCTCGTTCTTGCTCTTCGTCTTAGCTTCTTTCATCAGCGCCTCTTTGCATAGACGAACTATGGAAGTGGGAAGTTTCCTTCTTTTTGGGGAGAGGCTGTCAACTGTTGGCGTTTGGCGTTATGCGAACGAAACTGTCCGAGGACGAACTGCTCGAGTTGAATCGGCGCGTCGTCGAGCGGCCACCACGCGCTGCCGCAGTGAGCCGAGTTTCTGCGGAATGGGCCGCGATCCGGAAAGGGATTCGTCGAGCGGAGATCGTCGCCCTCAGCCTGTTCACCACACAAAGTTCGAGCTCCGCCGTCGAACAGATCCATCGGCAGATTGCCGCGTCGAGCGTCGCACCGGCAACGTTCAACATCGGACCGGAGGGGAGCCGGGCGTACTTCCCGATGAATAGCGTCCGCTCGCTGGCGTTCGATTCGCAACAGACAACGGACGCAGGGTGGGTGCGCATCCCCACGAACATGGCGCCCGACAGCGTTTCGGCGAGACATCTCGAAGCTCAGCTGCTGTGTCTAGCCTGAGATTTTGCGTGATTTCATCGCGACGCCGCCCGACTCACCTTCAGCACCGAATGCGTCGACTTTCCCATCCAGGTCATCTACCCGAGATTTTAGTCCTCGGCCAATCTGACCTTTGTCCGGAGAAGTTCGCGGTTGAAAGGATCAAGGGTTGGTGCTAAATAGAGCGGGTCTTCGGCGCTGGTGTCTCAATGATCGAGAGGAGGAACGTCATGCGAACTAAAGCAAGATGGATCCAACGAGTCGGCGCCATTTCGTTGGCGACAGTGTTAGCAATCACGGGCGGTCTTCGAGTGGTGCACGGTCAGGCGCAGCACGTTCGGTGGGACATCATCCATTTCAACCCCGCCACGACCCCACCCACGGTGAGCGCGGGCGGCATTGCATCCGCAAGGGCGAACGACGGTTCGCAGATCACGCTCACCGGTTCTGGAACCTTCGTTGCGCCGGGAGGGCCGGGGCGTGGCACGAGCGGTGCCGTAACCGGCGGAGGGACTTGGACGATATGTGGTCCGCCGGCGCCGGCAACCCCGGGGTGCGTCGTCGGCGTGAGCGGCACTTACGAGGTCACCGGCCTGGTGAGATGGGACCCCGCACCTTTCGCGCCCGGTGGTGGGCCAGTTACCGACTTGATTGACGAAGGTGTGCCGAGCACCGGGCTTGCCGTGCTGAGCATCGTCTACAACGACGGGGAGCGGGGAATCCTCGTCGTGAGTTGCACGGGCGTAACGGCGCCCGCGAGCATGTTCGAGGGCATTACGGCGTCGAAGGGTTACGTGGACTACTGGAACCGCGTGGCACCCGTCGCTGGTGTGGACGCGAACCGCACGTTGTTCCATATCGAATAGAGTCGAGTCATGCCGAGCAGTGCGGTGCCGTGCGACGATCCGACCCCGAGATTGAGATTGTCGGATCGATAAAGCGCGGCACCGCAAATGCGCGGCATTTGGTGCCGTTCCTAACGTTTGGCGTCATGAAGGGAGCGATGCGATGCGCAGGATCACATGCGTGGCTGCGGCGATTTTCCTCTGCGTCAGTCCCTCCAAGGCAGCACAGCCCACGATGGTGACAGGTGGAGGCACCGGGACGTTCTACGCGGACCTGGACGACGACGGAGAGATTGACGGCTCTCACTTCGGCTTCGGCGTCGTGAAAAATCCGGGCGGTTCAGTTGTCGGCCATTTCATGTGTCAGATGGCCGGTAACAAGGATTTTCTCGACCTAAAACTGATGCTGGTTGAAGGGCGTGTCTCCAGCGCGTTCTTTACACCAGCCAGCGTCACATTCAGCGGGAATGGAAGCGTCAATCTTGCTGACGGAACCGTGTCCAGGGGCGTCCCGTTCACGGTAACCGTGTCTGCGGGCGGACCTGGAGTGGGAACGATGCAGCTCACGGTCATCGGAGCGTTCGACGGAGTTCCGGGCGACACCATTCCTGATGACGGCAATTATTCGTTGCCCGTCGAAACAATGGCAACAGGCTTGATTTCCATAAATTGATTGTCGGTCGCCCTTATCGGCTTCTGATACGGGCTGCGCGCGCTGTCGCCGCACACGACGTGCTGGTAAGCCTGTTTCCAGCATACGCGCCAAACTTCGATGCACTCTACGCCGCAACCTTGGGGACCATCTCAAACAGTCGCCACAAAGCAGCGGAGTCGCATGTGCAGCTACTACGCGAACTCAAATCTCTGCGAATGCGGGATTTTGAAGCCCTTCGGAATGCGAAGACCCACGGGTTGCTCCGGAAGCCAATCCACAGTGATCCACTTGCCGACTGTTCGGGTTGCCAGGTTGCTCTCGTCCGGGAGATCGTAAAAGCCAAGCGAGCCACCACACGCCAGATTGAGATGGAGCATCTGGTCCACGTTCATCGTCCCCCACTGACGCGGAGACTGAACTGTCACACTCTCTATGCGCTGGCGATACTCTTGCCGCTTCTGCTCCGTGAAGAAGAAATCCCCGTCGACCTGTTTCAACTGCAGCGCCCGGGGAATGTCTCGGATCATTGCGACTCCTGACATCAGGACGTCGGGATCAAAGAGCGCGCGCAGCAGGTTCATGGCGACTACTTCTCTACGACCAAGGTTGGAGGCATCGACGCTGTCAGCGCGTCGAGCCGAAATTCTTTTCGAATCCCGGCGTCCATCACGCCAGCGGGCGCAAATCTGCGGAGCCATCGCAGACGGCTGGCACCTCTACCGGCCGTGTATCGAAGTTTCGGGCGAGCCGCAGCCGCGGCTTGCAACACGACACCCGCCACGATGCCCGGCTCGTCTGCAGCCGCCACCGCCTCCTGCAGCCTCTTGCCCACGGCGGCACGAGCCTCGCGGTACTCATCGAGCTTCGAGTCAGCTTCCAGCAAGTGCGCGTCGAACTGCGTCTTGGTGTACGCAGGTTCGATGACCGAAACGCGGATGCCCTTCGTGCGGAGCTCGTGGTCGAGCGATTCCGAATAGCCTTCGATCGCGTGCTTGGTTGCGGCATAGAGCGCCATGTACGGCGCCGGCAGGAAACCCAGCACGGAGCCGATGTTGATGATGCGACCACCGCCTTGATGTCGCATGTGGGGCACGACAGCGCGCGTCATCCGGACGATTCCGAAGAAGTTCGTATCGAAGATCGATCGCGCCTGTTCGATGGAGCTCTCTTCCGCTCCGGCGGGGGCGATACTGAACCCGGCGTTGTTCACGAGCACATCGATGCGGCCGTCCAACCGCATCACATCCCTCACGACGGCTTCGACTGATTCATCGCTGGTCACGTCGAGGGAGAGCATCTCGAATGAACGCTGCCCCGATGGAGCACCCCGTCTGCTGGTGCCGTAGACCGTGTAGCCAGCCGTCACGAGCCGCTGCGCCGTGGCTTCGCCGATCCCCGACGAGGCGCCCGTCACCAGTGCGATCTTTCCTGTGAGCTTTGGCATGTCATTCTCCTGCCGTATACATGATGACCGTCATCATTGCTGCTGATTATATGACGATCATCATGTATAATGTCAAGTGACGGAACACCATAGGAGATCAGGATGAAAGTGAGCAGAGAACAGGCCGCCCAGAACCGTGAACGGATCGTCGACACGGCAGCCCAGCTATTCCGTGAGCGGGGTTTCGAGGGGATCGGCGTCGCGGATCTAATGAAAGAGGCGGGCCTCACGCATGGGGGTTTCTACGGACACTTCTCCTCGAAGGAGGACTTGATCGCGGAGGCGTCTGCCCGCGCGCTGATGCGCTCGCTCGCGCTCTTCAGCAAGGTCGCGGAGCGGGGAGCAGCGGATCCGTTGTCCGCGATCGCCACCGCCTATTTGACCAGCAGGCATCGCGACAAACCAGGCGAGGGCTGTTTGCTGGCCGCGCTCGGGTCGGACGTGTCCCGGCAGGGTCCGACCGTGCGACGCGCTGTCACCGACCATCTGCGTTCCGCTGTCGATCTGCTGGCGACGCTGGTTCCGGGCAAATCGAAAGCCGCACGAAGACAGAAGGCCATCAGCACGTACGCAACATTGGTGGGCGCCATGGTCATGGCGCGCGCCGTCGATGATCGTGCGCTGTCGCAGGATATCCTGGATGCTGGCCTGGCGTCTGTCAAAGCCTGATAGCACGATGAAGGCGTTCATCCTCGATCGTTACGGAAGCGCCGATCGTGTGCGGGCTGGCGACATGCCAGACTCGGAGCTGCGGGAGGATGACTCCTCGTCGAGGTCCACGCCGCCGGGACGCCAGCGGTCGGCGTAGTGGGACGACAAGCGCTCGTCATGCCGACGAGGCTTGGCCGAGTTGCCAGATGCCTGGCCCCGCTGCACCGCCAAGCCGGCCAACGCGCACAGAACGACAACAACTGAAGGCAGTGTCATAACCCTCTCCCAAGCGCTCACAGCCCGTCGAGCGCAGATCGTCCGTCTAACGCAGGCGGCGCGATGAACACGTCGCGGCGATCGACGTGTCCCGTACGAAGCAACATCGCGACGATATGTCAGACCTCATAATCTGCTGCGATCACTTACCGCTTTGCGCGCAATGCACATTTCCTGCGATCCGCCGCACGACTTCGGATTCGGTAAAGCACTGTCGCATTACCGCGTCAGGGACCGCACCAACGATCCGGTCAGTGACGGCGCGCGCCTGATTCAGCAACTGATCCGTGCCGTCAAGGCCGATGAGTACATCCAGCGCGAGCAGCAGGAGTGCGGGGTCGCCGATCTTTTCAGCGATCGTCATGGCCGCCGTGGCGTCGGCGATGCCGTCTCGAGTCCGTCCACGTGCGTGCAGGGCGCGCGCTCTCGTGATCAGGCCCAGCACCTCGTATTTCGGCCGACCCTTCGCGCGACTCTGCTCGATCGCGGTGGATGCCTCGAGAATCGCCTCATCACAGGCGTGACGTGCATCTGCGAGCTCGGCTCGCGCCTGCGTCAGGCGCAACTGCCATAACCATCCGTGCCAGCCTGCGGTTGTTGCAGCTGCTGCCTCGGTCTCGCGCAACAGGCGCTCGGCTCGCCCGGGCTCGTGTCGCCTCGCGAACATCAGCAAGGAATCAATGCCCGCGCTGACGATCGACGGCGTGAACGCGACGCTTTTTCCCAGCTCCCGCGCTTCCGATTGCAGCGCCTCGGCGCTGTCGAAGTCGAACAGCGTCAGGTGCAATCCGGCCGCCATAGCGGTGGCGCGCGCGAGCATCGGCAGCGCTCCGTTTTGGCGTCCGAAGTTGCGGACCTCCTGAAACGCTTGCCATGCTTCAGCGTACCGGCCCGCCGCACACATGTTCAGACCCACATGCGTCAGCGCGTACATCGTGAACGTCGTATCGCCCGACGATCGCGCGGCCTCCGCCGCCTCAAGGGCGAGAGGGATCCCGTCCGTCGTTCGGCCCGCGAGATACAGTGTGAGTGGGCCAAGCATGTGGGCGGCTGTCGCGATGCCGGGCGCTCGCGCGAGCGCGATGCGGTCCATGTCGATCGCCGTCGCGAGATCGCCAGTTGCCTGTCTGCACCGCGCCAGCCACGCGATCGCGTTTGCCGCCAGGTCGGACCGCTGCAACCGTTCCGCGATCTGCAACGCCTCGGCCGCGTGCTGTTCGACGGGACGCGGATCGAGCAGAAGAAACCACGCGCGAGCGAGCGCCAGCAGGAGTTCGCATCGTCTTTCCATCTGCTGCGAATCCACGTGGCGAAGCGCGGCCTCGAGCGCGCGAACTTCCAGGCTCCACTGACCGAGGGCATCAAACGAACGGGCCCGCCGCGTGTGCAAGTCGACGCGCAGCCGTTCCGTGTCCGCTCCCACGAGCCTGAGCTCGAGCGACTGCAGTGCAATCTCGAACAGTCGTGAGGCCTCTTCGTGCGCAAGCGCGTCGGCGGCCCGATCGCCGGCGCGCATACCGTACTCGATCGCTTTGTCGAGGGCGCCAACGGTCGACAACGCTTGTGAGAAGTGGTGCGCGAGTTCGGCCAACGGAGGGTTGCGGGTGTTCTCGGAAAGACGCTCGATGGCGTCAGCTACACGACGATGGAGTTTCAGGCGCCGCGGAGAGCTCAATTGGCTGTACACGGTCTCTCGAATCAGCGCGTGCGTGAAGTGATAGCGGCCATTCACGTTCGAGGATTCGTTGATCAGCTGCGCACGCGTGGCGTCCTCGAGTGCGTCCAGCAGCTCGTTGTCCGACAGACCCGTGACGGCCTCGAGCACCGCAACATCGAATTCGCGGCCAATGACCGACGCGACCTTGAGCACTCGATTGCACGCGTCGCCGAGACGGGACAGGCGGCGGCCAATGACTTCTTTGATTCCCTCCGGCAATCCGAGGTTCGCGACGTCGACCGTTCCCGTCTCCTTGAGACTCTGGAGCATTTCCGTCGCCAAGAACGGATTGCCCTCTGTGCTCTCCAGAATGATCTGTGACAGCTGCGGCGGCGCCAGCGGCCCGACGACCGAGTGAACGAGCGCCTTCACGTGCGCGATGTCGAGCCCGCGGAGCCCGATGCGCGTGACCGCCTGTTCGCGGCGCAGCGTCACCAGGACCTCCGAAAGCGGGTGCGCGCGTTCGAGTTCGTTCTCGCGATATGTGGCGACGATGGCGAAGGCACCCGCTCGAGCAGACCGCATCACGTGCCGCAAAAGCAGCAGCGTTGGCTTGTCGGCCCAGTGAATATCGTCGAAGACGAGCAGCATTGGCCGCGTTCGCGACGCGACGGCAAACAGGGCAGCGATTGCTTCGAACAAGCGATACCGTTGCCCTTCGGCGTCCACCGCCTGTGGACTCGGAAGATCCGGAATCCGATTGCGCAGCTGCGGGATGAATGCTCCAAGTTCCGCACCGCCGCCGATCGCGGCGAGTTGTGTGCGCAGATCCATGTCGGAACAATGGCAGACGTACCAGGCGAGCGACTCGACGAACGGCTGGTACGGCACCAGAGTCTCCTCATCGCAGCATCCGATCAGAACCGTACTGCCGTCGGCGGCGCATGCGCGAGCGAACTCGAACGACAGCCGCGTCTTGCCGATTCCCGGCTCACCGGCGACCAGGAGTAGTTCGTGCCGGCCCTGTCTGGCGCGCTGCCAGGCATGCTGCATTTGTTCGAGTTCCGCTTCGCGGCCGATGAAATCAACCGGAGCGGGCGACGACAATTCGGACGGCAGGGGGATCGCCGCCGGCACGATGTCTTCGCGCTCGATCTGCCGGACCGGTGAGATGAATCGATAACCTTGCTTCGCGACCGTCTGGATGTAGTCCCCGCCGTCGGCGGTCGAGCCGAGCACCTGCCGCAGCGATGAGATGCCGCGAGTCAGGCTGCCTTCTTCAACCGCAGTCTCCGACCAAACGCTGTCCAGCAGATCTGGCTTGTGCAGCAGACGGCCCGCATTACGGATGAGCTCTAACAGGAGATCGAACAGCTTCGGCGGAAGCGGGACGGCTTCGGTCCCGCGGAGAAGCTGACGCTCCTGCTCGTCGAGCCGGTATTCACCAAACGAGAAGATTCGCCGGGGTGGCATCGGCACAGTTTCCGGAATTCATCCGAACGCGGTCAGGACTTCATTGCCGGCATCGGGCGATATTCAACTCGCGGATTCTAACCCTGGAGGACGTGTTATGAACAGAATGCTGGGCACACAGATCGGGCTGCTGGCCGCCATGGCCGTGATCTCCGCCACACCGGTACGCGCCGACGCCGTGCTGGACTGGAACGCTCATGCGGTCAATGCGATCGTGATCACGGCAGGACAGGTGCCACCACGCGCCTTAATCCGGCTCGCAATGGTGCACCTCGCCATGTACGACGCGGTGAACGCAATCGAGGGTGTACCATTCGAACCGTACCTCAATCTCCCGACGGTTCTTCAGCCCGCATCCGAAGACGCGGCCGCGGCCACTGCCGCACACGATGTCCTCGTCGCGTTGTTTCCCTCACAGGCGGCGAATCTCGACGCGAAGTACTCCGTTTCGCTCGCCGCGCTGCCCGACGATATCGCGCGGGCGAATGGTATCGCAGTCGGACGTGACGCTGCGGCCGCGCTGCTCAACGCGCGCGCTCACGACCGACGCGACAACACGGTCATCTACACGCCGGGATCCGGTCCGGGCGTATGGATTCCTACGCCGTCTGCGTTTCTGAGCGCGCAGGCGCCAGAGACGGCGTTTGTACAGCCGTTCGTCCTGAACTCCGGATCGCAGTTCCGGCCCGACCCGCCGTTCAGCCTTGGGAGCGAGGAGTGGGCGCGCGACTACAACGAAGTCAAGCAACTCGGGCGCGGGCCCGACGAATTCGATGGCACCCGAACGGCCGAACAGACGAACATCGCGCGGTTCTGGGCCGACAACCCACCGCTGCAGTGGAATCGTGCGTGGCGTGCCCTCTCGGCAGCCAACGGCCTCGCACTCGCAGACAACGCCAGGTACTTCGCGATGCTGACGAGCGCGTCGGCGGACGCGCTGATTGCGTGCTGGGATGCGAAGTACTTCTACAACTTCTGGCGTCCCGTCACGGCGATTCGTGCAGGGGATACAGACGGCAACGCCGCGACCGAGCAAGATGACTCGTGGATCAGCTTCATCGTCACCCCGCCGCATCCCGAGTACCCGGCGGCGCACGGCTGCTTCAGCGGCGCGTCCACCGAGACGCTGAAATATTTCTTCGGCACGGACGAGGTATTTTCAATCGACAGCAACTTCCCCCGCGTCGTCACGGCGGTGCGAACCTATATGCGGTTCTCCGACGCGCTCGAGGAGGTCCTGGACGCGCGCATCTACGGCGGGATGCACTACCGAAATTCCACAAGGATTGGCGCGAACATCGGAAAGCAGGTCTCGAGGTTCACGACGACACACTCCTTCCGACCGCGCTACCAAGATTAGACTCGTTCCGCTAGCCTTTGCGAGCTTACCGGCAGCTTGTGGCGCCGGCGGCGAGTCCGGCTCGTCTCCGTGAAGCGGGTCTGCTCGCATAATCGGAGTCGCCGCGGGCGTCCCGTGCGCGCTGCTGATCGGTCGCGGCATCCGCTCGCTCCTGTTCGGCGTCCAGCAAGGTGACTGGAGAAGCGTGACAGCCGCCGTCGCCATGCTGCTGACCGTCGCCACCGTCCGCGGCGTGGCTGCCCGCGCGACGTGCGGCTCGCGTCGATCCGCTCGTCGCTCTGGAGCGGAGTAGCAGCACCTCGCGCACATCCTCGATCTTTTTGAGGAGGATCGTTGGCGTCGTGTTTATGCGGGTGAGCTCGAAGTGCGCCCACCAGCTGCGCCCACCATGGGCCGCGTTTTGCCCTATTGACATTCGATAGGAGAGGCGGCACACTTCGCTCATATAGGATGTCGATAGCAGAGGGAATTCAATGTCAGCCCGCCGCGCCACGCTGCTTCAAGGAACGCTTGATCTCCTCATTCTGAAGGCGCTGTCTGCCCGCGCGCTACACGGGCTCGGCGTTTCGCGCCGCATCGAGCAGATCACCGGCGGTACTTTCGTGGTGCAACCAGGGTCACTATTCCCAGCGCTGCATCGCCTCGAGGAATCGGGCTGGCTGACTGCGACTTGGCAGCCCTCCGAGAACAACCGCCGCGCAAAGTACTACACGCTCACAAAAGCAGGACGCCGACAGCTCGGCGAAGAAGCCGCACAATGGAATCACATTGCGATAGCCATTGCGCGCGCCCTGGAAGCGTGAGGTGACCGTCGTGGGCCGCCTGGTCAATCTCTGGCGCAATCTTGTGCACAGTAACCGCGTCGATCGCGATCTCCACGACGAGTTGCAGGCTGTATTCGAGCTGTTGGTCGACGAAAAGGTTCGTTCAGGCATGTCATTCGACGATGCCCGTCGCGCATCTCGGCTCGAGTTGGGGAGCCAGGAATTTCTGAAGGACAAAGTCCGCGACGCACGTGCGGGTGCCGGCTTCGACACACTGCTCCAGGACATCCGCTACGCGCTACGCCAGTTCCGCCGAGCACCCGGCTTTACGGCCGTCGCGGTCGCCACGCTGGCCCTCGGCATCGGCGCAAACGCCGCGATCTTCGGCGTAGTGAAATCAGTGTTGCTCGACGCGCTCCCGTATGCTGACTCGGACCGCCTCGTGCGCGTATACGGTCGCTCCCCTGAAGGCGTGCTGTTCTCGATGCGCGCCGCGATCGTCCAAACGGTCGCGGCCAGACAACGCTCGTTCGAGAGCCTTGCCGCGTTCGACTCCGTCCGCGATGCTGTGTATGGAGGCGAGGACTTCGCGCGGGTCGTGAGAATCGCGTGGGTCGAGCCGCGGTTCTTCAAGACCCTCGGTGTCCCGGCTGCGCTCGGCCGGACCTTCGACGATGACGACCGCGCCAAAGGCCACGTGCCGGCCAGTGGCGCGGAGATCGGTCCCGACACGGCTCGCGTTGTCGTGCTGAGTCACAGCGCCTGGCAAGGGCTATTCGCAGGTGATCCGGCCGTCCTTGGCCGCGAGATTCGCATCAACGGACTCCCCCGTGCGGTGATCGGTGTGCTGCCGCCCGGTTTCGTGGGTCCCAACGGAAGGGCCGATTTCTACTTTGCATTCGATCTGGTCCCGGCCCTTGGCACCGGCGCGGGTTGGCTTGGCCTTGTCGGCCGTGTGAGGGCGGGCGCAACCCAGGAGGCCGCGCAGCGCGACATCGCCGCAATATCGGCCGATCTCGGGCGTGAGTCCGGGAACGTGCGCGCCGGCGTGTGGGCGACGCCGCTGCGCGACACGATGGTCGGCAGTGCCCGCACGCCGCTCCTCGTGCTGCTGGCCAGCACTGCCTTCGTGCTCCTGATCGCGTGCGCGAACCTTGCAGGTGGGTTGCTTTCCCGCAGTCTCTCACGGCGCAAGGAGTTCGCTGTTCGCGTGGCGCTGGGCGCTGGGCGCGGACGCCTCGTCCGACAGTTGCTTACCGAGAGCACGATGCTCGCTCTCGCCGGTGGCGCAGCCGGGTTGCTGCTTGCCCAATCAATGCTGTCGCTCCTGCGCACGGTCGCACGACCGGTGCTGCCGGCTTATGCCGAGTTGTCGCTCGATCCGGCCGCAGTGCTCGTGACTGCAGTGATTGCGATATGCACAGGTCTGGCCTTCGGTGTGGTGCCGGCGCTGTCCGTCGACCGTCTGGATGCTCAGGGCGCGCTGCGCGACGACGCACGCGGTGCGAGCGAGGCGCTACGGCCGCGTCAGTTACGCGGTGTACTGGTTGCGTGTCAGATGGCGCTCTGTGCAAGCCTGCTGGCCGGCGCTGGGCTACTGTCGCGGAGTTTGTGGGAGATGGCCGCCGCGCCGCTCGGCTTCGATCCGTCCGGTGTGCTGACCGCGCGCATTCGGCTTCCGACACGCGAATACCCGACGCTCGAGTTGCGCACCCGCTTCCACGAACAGCTCGCGGAGCGCCTGCGGCACATCCGCGGCGTGGAGGCGGTCGCCATCGCGAACAAAGCTCCTACCTTGGACCCGAGGCGCGATCCGTTCAGCATGGAGGGTGCAGCGAAGGACGCGGCGCCGGTCGTGTATGCGAGCGTGTCGGACGACTACTTCCGCACGCTTGGGATACCGATCCGCGAGGGACGCACGTTCGACGCGTCAGATCGGGCGGGCGCGCCGCCAACCGCCGTCATCAGCGAGAGCATGGCGCGCCGCTACTGGCCGGCTGGTCGGGCGCTCGGTTCCCGCATCAGGCTCGCCGGCGACTTGGTGACGATCGTCGGTATTGTCGGCGATGTGCGGAATGATCTCGCGCGGTCGGACGCCGAACCGATGGCGTACAGAACCCACCGTCAGGAATCGACGCAGCGCGTGGCGATTCTGCTTCGCACGCGAGGCGATCCGCTGGCGCTCGTGAAACCTCTTCAGAGGGAGCTCGCCGCGCTCGACCGCTCCCTACCGCTCCAAGAGGCCATGACACTCACCGCGGCGGTCGGCGAAGGGCTCGCCGCTCGGCGCCTGCCGGTGATGCTGATGACCGCGTTTGGAGTCCTGGCGCTCCTCCTCGCCTCGGTCGGCGTCTACGGCATGTTCGCCAGCATGGCGGCTGCGCGCGAGCGGGAGTTCGGCGTCCGCATGGCGCTCGGCTCGCCGCCGTTTGCGATTGCGGGACTCATGCTGCAACAGGGCGCCGGTTGGATGGCCGCCGGTCTGGCGGGCGGTGTGCTCTGTACCATGGTGATCGTGCGGCTTCTTCGCAACGTCCTTGACGGAGTGCCGCCATTCGACCCGATCGCGCTCGGGATGGCCGTTGCCATCATGCTCGGTTGCGCGACGGTCGCGCTGCTCATCCCGGTCCTCCGTGCAACAAGAGTTGATCCGATGGTCGCGCTCCGCGCCGAATGAGCTCTCCACGGTAATCAAACGAAGTGACACCGTTCAGCCGCAGATATGGGCAATCCAGACTAGGCTGGGACGCACGCGACGCGGCTCACGGAAATCCTCGACCTTCTTGCGGATGATAGTCGGCTCATCAATGTTTATGCCGGTAAACTCAGAGTGCACCCACCAGGTGCGCCCACCACCTCGCCGGATACAGGGAGCGCGGGTCGTTGGGTAAACCCCTTGGCGACTTTTGGGGAGTAATCGCGAAGGTGCGCGTTTCTATCGTTGATGGGCCGGGCTAGAATCGCCATCTAAGAGACCGGCAGAGAGTCGACGATGCGGATATCAGCGTTTTGCACGGCAGTCTTGGCGTACGTGGTGATAGGCCACGCGCCGCCTGCGGCCGCTCAGGTCGATCAACAACGCGCACAGGAGTACTTCAAGGAAGCCCAGGCGCTCTGCGAGCGCGACGGTGGGCGCCTCTGGGGCGTGTCGATCTGCGCGCCCATGGTGATCGGCGACGCGCGGACACAGACGTTCGCCACCAGCCAGCCGCCACCGGATGCGCCTCGCCCGAAGATCATCGGTCTGCTGAACGGGCCCATTCAGTGGGGCGACAGGAAGTGGGCGGCGGTCAGCTGGGACACGATTGCCAACTGGCCGGCTCGCACGCGCGGCGAGTTGTTGCTCCACGAATCGTTCCACATCGTCCAGCTGCAACTAATACCAAACGGACCGGCGGGAGCGAACGAACATCTGGATGCCGTCGATGGACGGTATTGGTTGCGCCTCGAATGGCGCGCGCTCGCACGGGCGCTACGGG
>WNGB01014251.1_pt1 | contig 15314 bp, 16 predicted proteins | sample 5400681 | NCBI WGS metagenome assembly WNGB01 (sample SAMN13153367, study PRJNA577476) | soil metagenome | isolation source: 115 cm soil or saprolite under grassland replicate 2 | place: USA:California | collected 2016-06-15
GGGCGCCACCGCAACGCACGCCGGGACACCCTCGTGACGAGCGCCTGGCCGTTCAAGGACCCGCCCGACCGACGCGTCTATACGACCCGGTTCGTCCTGGACAAGGACTATCCGATCCTGGTCGTCTCCCATGATCCCGACGGCGAGTGGGAGTTTCTCTGCGGGACGACCGACAAGCCGAAGGACGCGCGGGAGATTCTTCTCGGCGAAGTCCTCGATCTCGATGAGCGCGTCCGCGAGGTCGCCGATCTTCCCGTCGGCTGGCGCGCGTGGCGAAGCGAGCCCGACGGGCCCTGGATGCAGGGGCCCATCTCGGGACCGAGCTAGCGTCTCGTCCCGTCGAGCGACCGCCCGCGGCGGAGTTCGGCCCGGAGGAGCTGTCGCCACCCTCCGCCGCGAGCTCGCTTATGCCGAGTTGTTGCCAAGCCTGCTTTGGCTAGAAGACGTAGACCACAAGCAGGACGATCAGGATGATCAGCAGCACCGTTCCGAGCCCGATGTACATGTCCCACCTCCTTTCGCCCGAGCCTGGTTTCCGCTTGGGCGATCCCCAAACCTCAGCTGAGTTGGCGACGGCGAGGGCCTCATCGAACCCCGCGATCCCTTCGTCGAGCTCTCCTCGCGCGAATACCTCGGCATCTAACCGGTGTCGTGACCCGCTCGAGCGGGTACCCGAGAGTAGGTCGATGCCGACGCGAGCGGTCGTCCTCTGCCTGACGGTCTCCCTTGCCGCGGGCGTGGTGACGGCATGCGGTGGTCGCGAAGCGAGCGGCGAGCCAGATTTCAAACGTAGTGAGGTGCGCTCGCTCGTCCTCGCTCCGGCGGATCTCGGCCGCGGCTACACGTACGGCGACGACTCGTTCTGCGGCGGTTTCTCTCCGGAGTCGATGTCGAAGAAGTTCACTGACTTCGTGCGCGAAACAGACCGAGGGCTGCGGCATGGAGCTGTACCACGCCTGGCGCAACGCGAATCCGACGGGACCCGCGCGAGCTGTGAATAGCGGCGCCGTCGTTCTCGACACGGCTGGCGATGCCCGACGCGCCCTGAAGCTCCGCGAGGAGCTCGTCCAGTTCCTCACCGGCGAGTCTCCACGCGGCTTCACCGACGCCCGCGATTTCGGCCATGACGCGCTCACGTTCACGAACGGCGGATTCGACGTGCCGACCGGAGCAGGGGTCATTTGGCGAAACAAGAACATGGTGGCGGTCGTCTTCGCCGGTGGGATTGGCCTCGACGCCGAGAAGGCACCGGAGGCAGCGATGTCGCTCGCGCGCAAGCAACAGGCAAGAATCGACCAGCGCGCAGCTCCACCGCCGATGACGGACGACCGCGAGCTCGAGCTGGACAACCCGGCACTCGAGATCCCGGTCTACTGGCTTGGCAAGGAGTTCGACCCGCCCGGAAGCTTGCCGCGGCTGGAGCTGTACAAGGGGCGGTCGTACCCAGGCGGCGGGAGGTCGGAGATCGGGTTCAACGCGGATCTCGATTATCGAGGCGGAGTGATGCTCAACCTCTGGAAACCGGAGGCGTGGGAGAGAGCCAAGCGTGGATTGCCGGGTCGGCTGGTGTGGAGCGACGGCTGCACCCGCGCGACGGAGATCAAACTACCCCGCGGGCGCGCGGTTCTCTACGCCGGCTACGCCAAGCCGTCGAACCCGCCGTGCCCGACGGCGAAGCCCGACATCTTCCTCGCGCACGTGTTCTTGCCGGGCGTGGTCGTGAGGGTGAATCCGGTTCTGTGCCTGTATCCGTGCTCCGAACGACCGTCGGGCCCACGGGACCCCTACACCTCACGAGCCGCTATCGAGGCGGTGGTCCGTGGTCTGCGACTCCGTCGCCAGCAGGATGGCTAGCCGGCCGCTGAACGGGCGGCACGGCCAAGTCTCTCAATCATGCATGTGGCAACGCAAGACCTGATCCACGGTTCCTTCGTCAAGCTGCGCCGCGAGCTCGCGCCGCGGCCACAATTGCAGGATGAGCGACGACATCTTCCGGCGCGCTACGAACGAGGACGGCCGTCTGCGCGTAGCCTGCTGGTATTGCGGGAAGGAGATCGAGTACTCAGGGTTCGACCCCTGCGCCGTCATCCTCGTGACGAATTGGGCTGACGAGGAACAGCAAGGTGAGCAGCAGTTCTTCGCCCATTCCGAGTGCTTCCGGAAGAGCGGCTCGGGTACTGATCTGTACGTCCTGGACAAGGACTTCGATCCGGGATAGGCCCTATTCGGCGACGGAGAACGCTTCGTCAAGCGCGCTCAGGCCCTCGTCGAGCTCTTCGCGCGTAATCGTCAACGGCGGACAGAGCATGACGACGTTCCAGTGCGTCATCAGGTAGAGCCCGCGCTCGAGGGCGGCTGTTGTCACCTTCGCCATTGGGGCAAATGCCTCGCCTGACGCGTTGAAGGGGACGAGCGGCTCGCGTGTCTCCCGGTCCTTGACCAGCTCGAGGGCCCAGAAGAGGCCGAGGCCCCGCACATCGCCGATCGAGGAATGCTTGTCGGCCAGCCTTGGCAGCGCTTCCCCAAGCACCTCGCCCAGCGCGGCCGAGTTCTCGACAATCCCCTCCTCGCGGAAGGCTTCGATCGACGCGACGCCCGCGGCACACGCAAGTGGATGGCCCGAATACGTGAGCCCGCCGGCGAAGTACTTGTCGCGCACCCAGTCCGCGATCCGCTCCGAGATCACCATCGCGCCGAGCGGCACGTAGCCGGAGTTGATCCCCTTGGCGACCGTGAGGATATCCGGCACGACGTCCCAGTTCTCGCACGCGAACCACTTGCCGGTGCGTCCGAAGCCGGCCATGATCTCGTCGAGGATCAGCAGGATCCCGTGCCGGTCGCAGACCTCGCGCACCGACTGCAGATAGCCTGGCGGCGGCGGGATGACGCCGTTCGTTCCGGTCACGGTCTCCAGGATCACCGCGGCGACGTTCTGGGGCCCCTCGTACTGGAGAATCTCCTCCAGGTGCGGCGCGCCGGAGCAGACGGGACACGGATCCGGATGGCCCGCGGGGCAGCGGTAGGTGTAGGGGTCGAGGATGCGCACGATCCCCGGGACGCCGGGCTCGGCCGGCCAGCGCCGCGGGTCCCCGGTCGCCGAGATCGCGCCTGCGGTCGCACCGTGGTACGAGCGGTAGCGCGCGACGATCTTCTGCCGGCCCGTGTACCACCGCGCGAGCTTGATCGCGTTCTCGTTCGCCTCGGCGCCGCCGTTCGTGAAGAACGACATCATGAGGTCGCCCGGGGTGACCTCGGCCAGGAGCCGAGCCAGCTCCGAGCGCTTCTCGTTCGCCATCATCGGCCCGATCGTGCAGAGGCGATCCGCCTGCTCCTTGATCGCGGCCACGACCTTCGGGTGCTGGTGCCCGATCGAGACGTTGACGAGCTGCGAGGCGAAGTCGAGGTAGCGCTTGCCGTCGAAGTCCCAGAAGTAGCGGCCTTCGGCGCCCGCGACGGGGATCGGGTCGATCGCCGAGCGCACCGACCACGAGTGGAGGACGTACCGAGCGTCGTCGGTCTTGACCCGATTGGTGTCGGCGACGGCCATTACTGGGGGAACTCTGACGGAATCGAGTCCGGCGGTGTGCCGATCACGATCGCGATCTCCTTTCCGTCGCTGAGCTCGATGTCGCGCGGATCGCCGTCGTAGGCCTGCCCGTCGACGTAGATCGCGATCGGCGCCTTCGGTTTGCAGTAGCCGCCGACGCACTCAGGAGTCAGCCGGACAGCCCATTCGGTGAAGAACTGGCCGAGCCGGTTCGGCTGCACCGTCTTGGTCTCCGTGTGCAGGACCCCTGTGTCATCGTGCGTGTGCAGGGGCGAGATACAGACGCGGCGGCAGAGCTCGATCCCGCCGTACGATGTCGTTCCGTCGGCGAGCTTCTCACTCGTGACGCCGGGGTCCTTGATGTCGATCCCGATTCCGGCGGGCACGCGGATCGGCTTGCCGTTGACGAACACGTCCAGATGCGCGTGGACGTGGTACTGGAGGAACTCCGCGCGTTCCGGAAAGAGACCGGCTTTCCGGGTGAGCTTCATCGGGTTCGGCGGCGCGGGCCACGGCGGTGCTCCGGTCGCCGGGCGCGGGGCGGGCGATGACTGTTTCGAGCCGCTCTTGTCGCCGCAGCCTGCGAGCGCCAGGACCAGGAACAAGAAGAGGGCCGCAAGACGAGGACCCATCCGGCAACTCTAGCTCCGCCGCGCTAGGCTGAGCGGGCATCATGACCGAGGTCGTACAGGCTCCGGAGCGTCCAGACGAACGGAAGTTCAGGCGAATCAGCCACTGGATCGACGGCAAACTCGTTCCCGGCGAATCGGGGCGGAGCGGCCCGGTCTACAACCCGGCACTGGGAGTGCAGTCCGCCGAGGTCGATTTCGCCTCGGTCGAGGAGATAGCCCGGGCAGTCGCTGCCGCGAAGGACGCGTTCTCGAGCTGGCGGTCGGTGTCGTTATCGCAGCGACAGGAGCTCATGTTCCGGATCAGGCAGCTCGTTCGCGACCGCCGGGAGGAGATGGCAAAGATTCTCACCGATGAGCACGGCAAGGTCTTCTCGGATGCGCTCGGAGAAGTGCAGCGCGGGCTCGAGGTGGTCGAGTTCGCATGCGGGATCCCGACACTGCTCAAGGGAGATTTCTCCGAGCAGGCCTCGACGGGAATCGACGTCTACTCGATCCGGCAGCCGCTCGGCGTCGTCGCCGGAATCACGCCGTTCAACTTCCCCGCGATGGTGCCCATGTGGATGTGGGCGCCGGCGATTGCTTGCGGGAACACGTTCGTCCTGAAGCCGTCCGAGAAGGACCCCTCCGAGTCGCTCTTCGTGGGTGAGCTGCTCAAGGAGGCCGGAGTGCCTGACGGCGTGTTCAACGTCGTCCAGGGCGACAAGGTCGCCGTCGACGCGATCCTCGCGCATGCCGACATCGCTGCGGTCAGCTTCGTCGGCTCGACGCCGATCGCGCGCTACATCTACGAGCAGGGGACGGCGGCCGGCAAGCGGGTGCAGGCCCTCGGCGGCGCGAAGAACCACATGGTCGTCCTGCCCGACGCGGACATCGAGATGGCAGCCGACGCCGCAGTCAGCGCGGCTTACGGTTCGGCGGGCGAGCGCTGCATGGCGATCTCGGCCGTGGTCGCGGTCGGCGACTCGGCGGACCCGCTGATCGACGCGATCAAGGAGCGGCTGCCCAAGGTGAAGGTCGGGCCGGGGAACGAACCCGAGTCGGAGATGGGGCCTCTCATCACCCGCGAGCATCGCGACAAGGTCGCCTCGTACATCGACCACGGACGCGAGCAGGGCGCGACGGTCGTCGCCGACGGGCGCGAGGCGACACCCGAGGGTGACGGCTTCTTCCTCGGCGTCTCATTGCTCGACAAGGTCACGCCCGAAATGGACGCGTACAAGGACGAGATCTTCGGGCCGGTGCTCGTCGTCACGCGTGCCGACACCTACGACGAGGCCGTCCGGCTCGTGAACGAGAACCCCTACGGGAACGGTGTCGCGCTCTTCACGCGGGACGGGGGCGTCGCCCGGCAGTTCCAGTTTGACGTCCAGGTCGGCATGGTTGGGATCAACGTCCCCATTCCGGTGCCCGTGGCCTACTACTCGTTCGGCGGCTGGAAGTCGTCCCTCTTCGGCGACTCGCACATCTACGGCCCCGAAGGGATCAACTTCTACACGCGCGGCAAGGTCGTCACCTCGCGCTGGCCCGATCCCGCGACTAGCAACGTCGACCTCGGTTTTCCGCAAACGCGCTGAGCCCAGGGGCTACGCGTGCTTGGCCGCCATTGCGTCGGCCTTCGTGCGGTGCACGGTGTTCGGCGGATGCTCGGGCGGCGAGTAGAGGGAGTACACCTTTAGATCTCGGTCGCCGGTGTTGACGACGTTGTGCCAGACACCTGCCGGGATGATGATCGCCCAGTCGTCCTCAACGTCGTGCGTCTCCTCGACCTGGTCCTCGGTCGGGCTGAGTTCGACACGGGCCTGGCCCTGCTCGATCCGGATGAATTGGTCGTTGTCCGGATGTGCCTCGAGGCCGATGTCTTCGCCGACCCCGATCTGCATCACGGTCAGCTGCGTGTGCTCGCCGGTCCACAACGCCGTTCGGAAGTTCGTGTTGTCGAGTGTCGCCTGTTCGATATCTGCAATCCAGGCGTTCATTTCGGTCCTCCGTTCTCGTAGATTCCGTGCCCGGTTTCGGGGTCGAAGAAGTGGAGCCGATCCGTATCGACGGCGAACTCGATGGGCTCGCCCTCACGTGCGCGCGTGTGCCTCTCCACCCGGGCGACGAAGAGGCTCCCCTTCTCCTTCGCCTGCTCTTGCGTAGCCTCGATCGCTTCCGCACCGACGGCAGCGGCAACGTCCTCGCCGCGCACCGGCCGTCCACCCGAGCCAAAATGGACGAAGACCTCGGAGCCCATGTCTTCCCGGATGTCGATGACCGCCGAGATGCGGCGCTCGGGCGGAGTGTCGCCCGCGAGTGCGGCATCCTCCAGGTCCTCGGGCCGAATGCCGAGGATCAGTGGCTTGTCCTCGAAGTGTTTCAGCGCGGGCCTGGTCGCGAGAAACTCGTCGTCGAGGCGCAGACGATGCTCTCCGAAATGCGCGTAGAGGCTGCCGTCGTCTCGCTCGAGGTCGGCGCCGACGAGGTTCATCGCCGGCGAGCCGATGAACTCGGCGACGAAGAGATTGACCGGGCGGTCGTAGAGCGTCTGCGGGATGTCGAACTGCTGGAGCACCCCGCCGCGCATGACGGCGACCTTGTCGCCGAGGGTCATCGCCTCGACCTGGTCGTGAGTGACGTAGATCGTCGTGACCTCAAGGTCGCGCTGGATGCGCGCGATCTCGGCTCGCATCTCGACCCGCAGCTTCGCGTCGAGGTTCGAGAGCGGCTCGTCCATCAGGAAGGCCTGCGGCTCACGGACGATCGCGCGGCCCATCGCGACGCGCTGTCGCTGACCTCCCGAGAGCGTTCGGGGCCGCTTGCGGAGGACGTCCTCGAGGCCGAGCACACGCGCCGCCTCACGGACGCGGCGGTCGATCTCGTTGCGCTCGAGCTTCCGCAGCTTGAGGCCGAAGGCCATGTTCTTGTAGGCCGTCATGTGCGGGTAGAGCGCGTAGTTCTGGAAGACCATGGCGATGTCTCGGTTCTTCGGCGGCAGCCGGTTCACGACCTGCCCGCCGATGCGGACGATGCCCTCGGTAATCGGCTCGAGACCCGCGACCATGCGCAACGCCGTCGTCTTGCCGCAGCCCGAGGGGCCTACTAGCACCACAAACTGGCCGTCACCGATCTCGAGATCCAGCTCGCGGACGGCCTGCGTCCCGTCTGGATACACCTTCGTCAGCTTCTCGAGCGTGATTTCCGCCAAGTCATGGCCTCCGCGTCGGCCAGTTTCCCATAGGATCCTCGCGCCGTGGAGGCGGTTGCGGACGCCAGGAGGCCCAGGGGGCGATGGCGTGACGCTCTCGAGGAGCGCCGCTTCCTCGCGCCGCTCCTGATCAGCCCCGCCGTCCTCTACATCGTCCTGCTCGTCGGAGCGCCCCTTGGTCTCGCGGTCTACCTCAGCCTGACTGACGCGACCGCGGGCTCGCTCTCGGGGAACTTCGTCGGCCTCCACAACTACACCGACGTCTGGCACAGCGAGAACTTCCGCCGCGCGCTCCGGAACACGATCTTCTTCACCCTCGTCTCGCAGGCGGTCGTGCTCGTCGGCGCGGCGATCCTCGCCCACCGGCTCGTCCGGCCTTTCCGGGGCCGGTGGTTCCTTCGCTTGCTCGTCGTCCTGCCGTGGGCGGCGCCGGTCTCGCTCGGGACGATCGGCTGGCTCTGGATCTTCGAATCGACCCTCTCGGTGGTCAATTGGACGGCCGTCCACCTGCAGACGGGCGTCCTCGGCCACCTCGGGTTGCACCTGGTCGACCCGCTCGACCCGCCGCAATGGCTCGGCCGGCCGAACCTGGCCATGGCCGCGATCATCACCGTCCACGCCTGGCGGATCCTCCCCTTCGCGACCGTGATCTTCATCGCCGGGCTCGCCTCGATCCCGGCCGAGGTCGACGACGCGGCCAAGGTCGACGGAGCAACCGGGCTCAAGAAGCTCTGGTACGTGACGTTGCCGCTGCAATTGCCGATCGCACTCGTGGCGCTGCTGTTCGGAATCGTCTTCACCGCGACCGACATCACAGTCGTCTACATCCTCACGAACGGGGGGCCGTTCAACCAGACGCAAATGCTGACGATGTGGGCCTTCCAGACCGGCATCCGCAGTAGCTCGCTCGGTGACGGCGCGGCGATCTCCCTCTATCTGCTGCCGATTCTGGTCATCGTCTCGGTCGGGATGCTCTATTTCGCGAAGCGGGCGGAGGTGACGTAATGGCCGGCCGCGGATGGAACAGCCTCGTCTCCTGGCTCGTCGTCGGTCCGTTTGCGATCGTCCTCGCATTCCCCTTCTACTGGATGCTGATGACCTCGCTGAAGACGAACGGGGACCTCTACAACGTCGAGCACGACCCGTTCGTGTTCAACGCCGCGCAGGCCGCTGCGAACGAGCACCAGCCGCTCAAGGGGCACGACTGGTTGCCACTCGGGATCGAGAACGTGACGACCCAGAATTACAACTTCATCTTCCACGAGCCTGGCATCCACTACGTCCGCTGGCTCGAGAACACCGCGCTTGTCGGCGGGATTGTCGTCTTGATCACGCTCGCGCTCGCGCTGCCGGCGGGGTACGCGCTCGCGCGGCTCTCCGGCGGTTGGGGCCAGAGCGCGGGCGTGGGGATCTTCCTCACCTACCTCGTGCCGCCGACGCTGCTCTTCCTGCCCCTCTCCCGCGTCGTTGCCGAGCTCGGCCTGCAGGACCGGCTCGTCTCTCTGATTCTCGTCTACCCGTCCTTCACGGTGCCGTTCTCGACCTGGCTGCTGATGGGCTTCTTCAAGACGATCCCGCCCGAGCTCGAGGACGCGGCCCTCGTCGACGGCGCATCGCGCTTGAAGGCGCTCGTGCGCGTCGTCTTCCCGATCTCGCTGCCCGGGATCCTGACCGTCGTCATCTTCTCGTTCTCGCTCTGCGTGAACGAGTTCATCTACGCGGTCACGTTCATCTCGACATCCGATGCGCGAACGGTCTCGACCGGAGTGCCGCTCGAGCTGATCCGCGGCGACGTCTATTTCTGGCAATCGCTGATGGCGGCGACGCTGATCCCGAGCATCCCGCTCGCGCTCCTCTACAACACGTTCCTCGACCGCTTCATCGCAGGGTTCACCGGAGGCGCATTCAGGTAATAGGAGAACTAGGCTCGAACTCCGAGCCGCAACGAGAAAGGAGTCTCCATGGCGGAGGACGACCGGGAACGCAAGGAGTGGTTGTCACGGCGGGAGCTCTTACGTCGAGCGGGCCTGGGGACGGCGATCGTCCTCTACAGCGGTGCGGCGCCGAAGACCTCGGTCGCGGCCACGCCGAGGTTCCGCCACCGGGAGCTCAAGAAGACACTCAAGATCATCCAATGGCGCCACTTCGTGCCCGCCTACGACACCTGGTTCGACAACACCTACATCAAGGTCTGGGGCCAGAGGAACGACACCGAAGTCCTCGTCGACCACATCAACCTCACGGACCTCCCGGCGCGCGCGGCCTCGGAAGTCGCCGCCCAGAGCGGACATGACCTCTTCCAGCACCTCTCGCCACCGGCGGCATACGAGGACCAGGTGCTCAACCTCAAGGACATCGTCACGGAGGTGACGAAGAAGCTCGGCCCGATGAAGGGCGTCTCGCGCCGGTCGAGCTACAACCCGAAGACGAAGAAATGGTTCGGCTGGCCGGACAACTACGTGCCGGATCCGGTCCACTACCGCAGGGACTGGTGGGGTGAGGCCGGAGTCAAGCCGACCACGTGGGACAACGTTCTCAAGGGGGCGACGAAGCTCAAGGCCGACGGCCATCCGATCGGGATTGGGATGTCGAACGAGCTCGACTCGAACATGGCCTTGATCTCTCTTCTGCAGTGCTTCGGCGCCTACATCCAGAACGAGCACGCGCAGGTAACGCTGAATTCCAAGGCGACCCGCAATGCCGTCAACTACATGGCGAATCTGTATAAGCGCGGGATGACCTCGGACGTCTTTGCGTGGGTGCCCGCCTCGAACAACAACGCGATGCTGGCCGGCCGGATCTCGCTCGCCTTCAACGCGATCTCGATCCTGCGCACTGCCGAGGGGCAGGACCCCGCTCTCGCCAAGAAGTTGGCGATCCTGCCCGTGCCCAAGGGCCCGAAGCAGCGGCTCGGGCTCGAGCACGTGATGGGCGTGTACGTGATCTGGAAGTTCGCCCAGAACAAGCCGGGGGCGAAGAAGTTCCTCCGGGACCAGCAGCTCCAGTACACCGGGCACTTCCTGAACTCGAAGTTCTACAACTTCCCCGGCTGGCCCGGCGCGGTCAAGAACGTCAAGAAGCGGCTCGCCAAGGATCCGAGCGGGAAGTACGTCGTCCTCGACTCGATCGCGAGGAAGGCAACGGCCAACGTCGGCTTTCCGGGCTTCTCCAACGCGGCGATCGATGAGGTGTTCAACACCTGGCTCATCCCACAGATGTTCGCCGAGGTCGCACAGGGGAAGAAGTCGACAGCGGACTCGGTCAGAGACACGACAGAAGTGGAGGAGCAGGGGGAAGATCTGATCCCCTCTCCATGCCGTCTCTGCGGGCCCCGGCTTCGGGGCCCGCAGTCGTTTAGCGGAGCAGCAGCGTCTTCAAGGCCGTGTACGCGGGCCGGGGGCTGAGGTCGGCTTTCAGTAGCCCGTAGCCGGCGTAGACCTCGTCCTCGCCGGCTCGGGCCGCGTCCTTGTACCAGAAGGCTCGCTCGACGTAGGGGTAGCGAAGCTGAACGAGCGCGACCGCGCGGGTCAGGTACGCGGCCTGCTCCTCAGGAGTCACGCCACGTTGCCAGGGCTCCAGACCCGGCCGGTTCGGGTGGGCTGACCAGCCGAACTCCGTGAACCAGATGGGCTTGCCTCCGTCCCCGTGGCGGGCCATCAGCTCGTGGACCGCGGGGACATGCGTAAGCAGCCACCAGTCGTTACCGCTGTCGGCCGTTTCGGGTGCCGCATCGCCGACGCCTTGGTACGGGTGCGTGGCCATGACGTCGAACGCGCCGCGGGCGCCGGCGGCATAGGCCCGGGCCAGGAAGCGGTTGTCGTTGTGCACGAGACCGCCGAAGACGACCCTCGCATTCGAGTCGCCCGCCTTGATCGCCGGGTAAGCCGCGCGAAGCAGTCGTGCGTACCGCCGTGCCGAGCCGCGCCAGAAGTGCTGGTCGTTGGGCTCGTTCCAGATCTCCCACGCCAGGACTCGTCCTCGAAAATGGCGCGCCATTCGGCGTGCAATCCATCTGAAGTCAGCAGCGCGGCTCGGCGGTGTCGCTTCGCCGCCTCCCCGGTTGGCCCAGTCTGGAGTCCAGAGGAGCGTGGCCAGCACGTCCATGCCTTTCGAGCGGACGAGATTGACGCAGCGGTCGGCGAGGCTCATGTACCACGCATCCAGTCGATGACGCCTGGGCTCGAGCGACCGCCAGCCGACGTCGATGCGCACGGAGCGGACCCCGGCGGCGGCGAGCTTCGTCGCGATCGCGCTGCGCGCGGCGTCGCTCTGGCGCCATGTGCAGTGGAACTGCACGCCGACGGCAGGGCGGAGCCCGGAGTGGATGGATCCCGGGACGGCGCGGGCAGAGCCCGCGGCGCCCACCAGGAGGGCGACGATGAGGGCGATGCGACAGGGGATCGCGCGGGAGACTACGCGTTCGCAGGTCGAACCCCTCCTTCAAACGGGCTCCTCGACACCTCCAGGCCGCCGCTAGACTGGAATCCCCGCCGACGTAGCTCAGCTGGTAGAGCACTTCACTCGTAATGAAGGGGTCCCCAGTTCGAATCTGGGCGTCGGCTTTCTCGATTTGCGGGGATTTCTTGCGCGAAGGTGCGGCAGAAGTCGCCGCCTCGGCGGCGGAGGGGTCTACCAGGGGTCTACGGGAAGCAGCCGCGCGCCCGGTTCGGATTGCTTCATTGATCGTGACGCGCCGTCGTCGGGAGGCGTCGCGCATGACGTGTGCGTAGGTGCGGGCGGTGAAGCCGGGATCGGCGTGGCCGAGGTGCTCGGCGACCTCGTTGAGCGTGCGGCCTTCGTAGAGGAGCAGCGTGGCGCAGGTGTGGCGCAGGTCGTAGCTGCGGAAGTACGGCACGCCTGCGCGCTCGAGCGCGGGGATCCAGACGCGGCGCCGCCAGTTCTGCCGGCGCAGGTGGCCGCCTTCGCTGTCGGGAAAGACGAGCGTGCTGGGATGGGGTCGCCCACGGGCGAGGTAGAGCTCGACCAGCTCGCGCGCGACGGGCCTGAAGAGCTCCGGCTCGCGGCCGCGCTGCGACTTCGTGGTCGACACTTCCTCGCCGGAGATGGCGCGCTGGACGCGAAGGTGCTTACGTGGCCGGCCGCGGTCGTCGATCACGTCGTCCCACACGAGCGCGTACGCCTCCGCCGGCCGGAGGCCCTGGTAGGCGAGGACGCTGACGAGCGCGGCGTTCTGCGGATCGAGCCGAGCGCGGATCGCCTCGACCGTTTCCGGCGTGCGGGCGTCGATCGTCTCGGCACGACTGTGGGCGACACGGCGCACGCCGACGACCGGGTTCCACGCGAGCCGTCGCCACTCGACCGCGCGGTGGAAGACGCCCTGCAGCACCCCCAGCGCTCGGTTGATCGTTGGAGCGCCGGCTCCGTCGATGCGGAGTCGAGCGGAGTAGTTGTCGATCGTCTCGCGGGTGATCTCGCGGAGGCGCTTGCGGCCGAGGTAGGGAACGATCCACTTGTCGAGCAGAGTCGTGTACGTCGCGAGCGTGTTCGGGCGCAGGTGAGTGGCAGCGTACGTGTCCCACCATTCGACGAGGAACTCCTCGAGCGTGGCGTTCGAGCCGATCACCTCGGAAGCGAGCTGTCCGAGCTGGCGCGCCCGCCGGATCGAGGCTTCGAAGAGTTCGGCGTCGCGCCGGCGGTCGAAGGTGCGCTTGCGTTTGGTGCTGCCGCGCCCGCTCTCGTACCAGCGGACGACGTAAACCGCACGGCCGTCGCTACGCCTACGCCGCTCGATGCTCATCCTGCTGCGACCGTAGCCGGTCGGCGAACGAGACGAGGATGGCGCGGCTCGGCCGGACGACGTCGGCGGCCGAGGGCGTCAGTCCTGATGCTCGGCGCTTGAGCCGGTCGGTGAGATCGGCGATGTCGGCTGGATCGAAGCGAACGGCGGTGCCGAGGTGGACGGCGCTCAGCTGGCCGCGTTCGACCAGGCGCTGGACGGTGCGCGGGTGGACGCGAAGCGCGTCGGCCGCCTCCTGCGTCGTCAGCAGAGCGGGTGCCGTCGACGCCGCAGGCGGCTCGTCGTTCGCGCTCACCTCGACCAGCTGCGTCTCGGAGCGACTGGAGACGACACGGCGGCGTGGCCGGCCGTCCTCGGGGCGAGGCGTCGACGGCCGAACTTCGTCAGGTTCGGAATCGAACAGCGGGAGCGAGAGCTGCTCAGGCGAACCCTCCATGGGTGCGTAACCTATCAATCACGCGCGTCGCTGTCAACACGCAGGTAGACTCTGCAGGCCGATGACCGGAGCACAGATCATCCGCGAGGCGCGTCTGAAGGCGGGCCTGACGCAAACGGAGTTGGCCGTGCGGCTGGGTCGCGACCGGGCGCAGGTCGCACGCTGGGAGACGGGAGGGCAGGAGCCAAGCTTCGAGAATCTGCACGCGGTGGTTGAGGCGTGCGGCTTTTCGCTCCGGGTCGAGATCGCCGAGCGGGAGGAGACGCCCGCTCTCGACGCGGAGCTGGATGCGAGCCTGCTCGAGGCGCCGCAGCAGCGGGTGCAGGCGCTGCTCGACAAGCTCGGCGCGGACGTGTGACCAAGCGGCCTTTCGACCCCTACGCCATGTTCGAGTCGCTCGGCCGCCAGCGAGTGAGCTATGTCGTGGTCGGCGGCTTCGCTCGGGTCGTGCACGGCAGCGCCGAGACCACGCGCGGCCTCGACATCGTCCCCTCGCTGCGAGAGGAGAACCTGCGCCGCCTCGGACGGGCCCTCCACGAGCTCGACGCGAAAGGGCCGGATCGGCGGCCGGTCGACGTCGCGAGCCTTGCCTCCTCGGAGCCGATCGACGCGCGGACGCGCGCCGGCCAGCTGAGGATCGTCCCGACGCCATGGGGCACGCGCGGCTACGACGACCTCCGCATTCGATCCTTTCGCGAGAACCTCGGCCGCGGCGCCCGCCCCGCCATCGCCTCGGTCGTCGACTGCGTCCGCATGCTCGAAGCCAGCGATCGCAACCGCGACAGCGAACGCCTCGAACGTCTCCGCCGCCTGATGGAGCTCGAACGCCAACGGGCCCAGCAGCGCCGGCTCACCATCGAGCGCTGAGAAGCCCGGCCGTCCGCCTCGAGACCTGTCGCCGGAACGGCAACTACTCACCGGGATAGCGGGCGAGACACAGATGCATCATCGATGCAGACCAGCATCAACCCTGGCGAGTCGCCGGCGACTCGTCACGATCGCCGAGGGCGCGTTCGACTCCGCTGGGATCAGCTCATCAGCAGCCAGTCAGGTCGAAGCGAGAGCGCTGACCGACCCTGGACCCCGGGGATTCAGTGTGATCACTCCTCGCTTCAGAGTTGAAGCGCCGAGGTGACCGGTTCACCATTCGGCTGATGCCGCCCGTATCGCCAGGCACGGTCTCCGTTAGCTCGAGCGACCTGCTCGAGCGTTCCGACGAGCTCTCGGCGCTCGGCAATTGCTTGGAGGACGTGGAACGCAGCTCGCGCGGGCGGGTCGTGCTGCTCGGCGGCGAGGCTGGCGTGGGGAAGACTGCGCTTCTGCGGCAGTTCTGCGACGAGCGAGGCCAATCGGCACGGATTCTCTGGGGCGGCTGCGATCCGCTCTTCACTCCGGTTCCGCTGGGGCCGTTCCTTGACATTGCCCACGTCACCGGTGGAGATCTCGAGAAGCTCGTCGTTGGCGGCGCGCGGCCATACGAGGTCATTCGGGCGCTGAGCGCCGAGCTGCGGATGCGGACGCCGACGGTCCTCGTTCTCGAGGATCTGCACTGGGCAGATGAGGCGACGCTCGACGTGCTCCGGTTGCTCGCCCGTAGGGTGGAGATGGTTCCGGCCCTCGTCGTCGCGAGCTACCGCGACGACCAGCTCGACCGCACCCACCCGCTGCGGATCGTGCTCGGAGAGCTTATGCCCGACGGCTCGACGAACCGTCTTGGACTCACGCCGCTCTCGCCGGCCGCGGTGGCCAAGCTT
>WNGB01013820.1_pt1 | contig 15309 bp, 8 predicted proteins | sample 5400681 | NCBI WGS metagenome assembly WNGB01 (sample SAMN13153367, study PRJNA577476) | soil metagenome | isolation source: 115 cm soil or saprolite under grassland replicate 2 | place: USA:California | collected 2016-06-15
CGGCTTGTCCTTCGTGAAGAGGCTATCGAAGTCCTGGTCGCTCAGCCCGTGCGGGTGCTCGCTCGCCGGCTGGAGCTTCATCAGGTCCACCACGTTGATGACGCGCACTTTCAGCTCGGGGAGGTGCTTGCGCAGCAATTCCACGGCGGCGAGCGTTTCCAGGGTGGGCACGTCGCCACAGCAAGCCATCACCACGTCCGGCTCGCCGCCCGCGTCATTGCTGGCAAACTCCCAGATGCCGAGGCCGGCGGTGCAGTGCTTGACCGCCTGGTCCATCGTCAGCCACTGCGGCGCCGGCTGCTTGCCTGCCACCACCAGGTTGACGTAGTTGCGGCTGCGCAAGCAGTGGTCGGTCACGCTCAACAGGGTGTTGGCGTCCGGCGGCAGATAGACCCGGATGACCTCCGCCTTCTTGTTGACGATGTGGTCGATGAAGCCGGGATCCTGGTGGCTGAAACCGTTGTGGTCCTGGCGCCAGACCAGCGAGGACAATAGGTAGTTCAGCGAGGCGATCGGCCGCCGCCACGGGATTTCACGCGTCACCTTCAGCCACTTGGCGTGCTGGTTGAACATCGAATCGATAATGTGGATGAACGCCTCGTAGCAGCTGAAGAACCCGTGCCGCCCAGTCAGCAGATACCCTTCGAGCCAGCCCTGGCACTGGTGCTCGCTGAGCATCTCCATCACTCGACCCTCGGGATTCAGGTGGTCGTCGTATGACAACGTCTCGGCGACCCAGGCGCGGTTGGTGACCTCGAGCACGTCCTGCCAGCGGTTGGAGTTCGACTCGTCCGGGCTGACCAGGCGGAAGTTCTTGCTCTCCAGGTTCGCCTTCATGACGTCGCGGAGGAACTTGCCCATGATCCGCGTGGATTCCGCGTCCGTTGCGCCGGGGGTGGGCACGTCCACGCCGTAGTCGCGGAAGTCGGGCAGCTTGAGATCCTTCAGCAGCAGGCCGCCGTTGGTGTGTGGGTTCGCGCTCATGCGTTTCTCCCCCTTCGGCGGCAACTCGGCCAGTTCGGGGATGAGCCGGCCCGTCTTGTCGAACAACTCTTCCGGCTTGTAACTCTTCATCCAGGTTTCCAGAACCTGCACGTGGCCGGGCTTTTCCATGTCGGACAGCGGCACCTGGTGCGAGCGCCAGTAACTCTCGCACTTCAGTCCATCGACTTCCTTCGGGCCGGTCCAACCCTTGGGACTGCGGAAGACGATCATGGGCCATCGGGGGCGGCTGGTGAAGCCGTTCGTGCGGGCGTCCGCCTGAATGGCCTTGATCTCGCCGATGACGAGGTCGAGGGTGCGCGCCAGGAGTTGGTGCATCTTGGCCGGGTCGTCACCCTCGACGAAGTGGGGGGTGTAGCCGTAGCCGCGCATCAAAGCCTCCAACTCTTCGTGGCTGATGCGGGCGAGCACCGTGGGATTGGCGATCTTGTAGCCGTTGAGGTGCAGGATGGGCAGCACACAGCCGTCACGCACCGGGTTGAGGAACTTGTTGCCGTGCCAGCCGGTGGCGAGCGGCCCCGTCTCGGCCTCGCCATCGCCGACGACGCAGGCGACGATCAGGTCGGGGTTGTCGAAGGCGGCGCCATAGGCGTGCGACAGGGCGTAGCCCAGCTCACCGCCCTCGTGCATCGACCCGGGCGTCTCCGGAGCGACGTGGCTAGGGATGCCGCCGGGGAACGAGAACTGGGTGAAGAGCCGCTTGAGGCCGGCCTCATCCTGGCCGATGTTGGGGTAGACCTCGCTGTACGTCCCCTCCAGGTAGGCGTTGGCCACCAGCGCCGGCCCCCCATGCCCGGGGCCGGAGATATAGAGCATGTTCAGGTCGTACTCCTTGATGACCCGATTCAGGTGCAGGTAGAGGAAGTTCTGGCCCGACGTGGTTCCCCAGTGCCCGAGCAGGCGCGGCTTGACGTGCTTGAGCGCGAGCGGCTCTTTGAGGAGCGGGTTGTCCATCAGGTAGATCTGGCCGACGGCCAGGTAGTTCGCGGCCCGCCAGTAGGCGTGCATCTTGCGCAACTCCTCCGCCGAGAGCGGACCTGCCGCTCCGGGTTTGCTGGCATCGACGGTCTTTTGTTTCACCGCGGTGCTTGTGGTTGCCATGGATTAGTCCTTGTGTGTTAGGTGGAGCGGCACCTTTGCAACTTGCCGTTGTTGAGCCGGCAAGTTGCAAACGTGCCGCCACGGGAATCGGTATCGTTTCAACTGGCCATCTTCTGAGCCACCCGTGCCCGGGCGTACTGCTCCAGTTTGCGGGCGTCGGCGTAGAACTTGCGGATGCCCTCGGCCAGCTTCTCGGTGGCCATGGCGTCCTCGTTGTGCATCCAGCGGAACGTCTTCTCGTCGAGGTGAATCTGCTTCGCGTCGGACGCCCGGGCGGCCTCCATGCTCAGCTGGCGCTTGACGTCGCCCTCGGTCTTCTCCATCTGGGCCAGCAGGTCGGGGCTGATGGTCAGCAGGTCGCAGCCGGCGAGGCGAACGATCTGGTCCACCTTGCGGAAGCTGGCGCCCATGACCTGCGTCTTGTAGCCGAATTTCTTGAAGTACTCGTAGATGCGCGTGACGGACTCGACTCCAGGATCCTCGTCGGCGGGAATGTCCTTGACGCCGTGCTCCTTCCGGTACCAGTCGTAGATGCGGCCGACGAACGGCGAGATCAGTGTCACACCGGCCTCGGCGCAGGCGACGGCCTGGGCGAAGCTGAACAGCAGCGTCAGGTTGCAGTGCGTCCCTTCGCGCTCCAGCTGCTCGGCCGCCCGAATGCCTTCCCAGGTGCTGGCGATCTTGATGAGGATCCGCTCCCGAGGGATGCCCGCCTTCTCGTACATGTCGATCAGTTTGCGGGCCTTGGCCAGGGTGCCCTCGGTGTCGAAGCTGAGGCCGGCATCGACCTCGGTGGAGACCCGGCCGGGGACGATCCTGAGGATCTCGCAGCCGAAGGTGATGAACAACTTGTCCATGAACGCGGTCGAGCGCGCCGCGGCGTCGCCGGGGGAACGGAGGGCGAAGTCGAGCGCCTCGTCCACGAGGTGCCGGTAGTGCGGCTTCTGGGCCGCCTGGTAGATGAGGGACGGGTTGGTGGTCGCGTCCTGCGGCCGGTATTCGGCGATGGCCTCGAAATCGCCCGTGTCGGCAACGACCGTCGTGGAGCGTTTCAGGGAGTCGAGAAGATTCATGGTGTCACCTCTTGTGGAGTCAAGGTTTGCGGAACGTCATCTGACCAGGGGCGCCGGTCCCGCTGGAGCGCGCCCGGCCGTCAGCCGTCAGGTGCTCCAGGAGGAAGTAGACCACCTCGGCGGCGTCGGGGATGCCGACCGTGGTGGCGATCTGTTCGGCGGTCTGCGGCGCTGCGGAAAGGGCTGCGAGCACCTTCCCTTGTACGGCCAGGATCGCTGCGGCCGCCTTTTTGCCGGCCTCGACGCCGGGCTGGTGGTAAGCGTTGATGCCGATCAGGCTGCCGTACAAACCCACGGCGCGCTCGAAGAGGGCGATCAGCCCGCCCACCGTCCGGGCATCGACGCGCGGGATCGTGAGGGTCAAGGACTCGCGGTCGTTCTCAAACAGGGCCGCGCGCGTGCCGAGCAGGAAGCCGTGCAGGTAGTCGCCGGCCGTGACGCCCGGCGCGACCTCGTGCGCGGAGCCGCCCGACTCCAGTACGCGGATGAAGGTGACGAAGAAGTTGTTCACGCCGTCGCGTAATTGCTGCACGTAGGCGTGCTGGTCGGTGGAACCTTTGTTGCCGTAAACCGCGATGCCTTGATCGACGCGCTCGCCTTTCAGGTTCAGGCGCTTGCCGAGCGACTCCATGACGAGTTGCTGCAAGTAGCGGCTAAAGAGCAGCAAGCGATCCTTGTAGGGGAGGACGACCATGTCCTTCTTGCCCTTGCCGCCGGTGGCGTGGTACCACATCAGGGCCATCAGGGCCGCGGGGTTGCTCCGCAGGTCGTGCCGGCGGGTGGCCTCATCGCAGGCGGCGGCGCCGGCCAGCAGGCCGTCGATGTCCAGACCCTGGAGGGCCGCGGGCACAAGGCCGACTGCGGACAGCACGCTGGTGCGGCCGCCGACCCAGTCGAACATGGGGAAGCGGGCCAGCCAGCCTTGTGCCGCGGCGGTGCGATCCAGCTGCGAGCCGGGCATGGTGACGGCCACGGCACGCTTGGCGAAGTCCAGCTCCTCCCGGCGAAACGCCTCGTCCAGCAGCAGCATGCCGTTATGCGGCTCCGGCGTGCTGCCGCTCTTGGAGGTAACGATGCAGAGCGTTTCGTGAAGCCGGCTGGCCGGTTTTGCAAGCGTGCGGGCAATGCCGTCGGGATCCGTGTTATCGATAAAATCGATCGTTAACTTATCGCCCCGGGGATTGCCGAGGGCGTCGGCCACGAACAGCGGGCCGAGGGCCGAACCGCCGATGCCAACGGACAGCACGTGCCGAAACTGGCCGCCCTCTGACGTCCGGATGGTGCCGTCATGCACGGCGCCGGCGAAGCGTTTAATCTCGGCAATGGTGTTACGGATCTCGGCGGCGATGGCCGGCGTCGGGGCCAGGTCCGGCTTACGGAGCCAGTAGTGCCCCACCATGCGCTTCTCGTCCGGATTGGCGATGGCCCCGCGCTCCAGTGCGTCCATGGCCTCGAACGCCCGCTGCATGGGCGCGGCCATCCGGTCGAGAAAACCATCCTCGAACCGCATCCGGCTGACGTCAAGTGTCAGCCCGAGCGACGGGACCCGGCACTGGTATTCCTGAAATCGGTTCCACAGATTCAATATGCTCATCGCAACTCCTACCGCAGGTTTGAACCTTGTTGCATCCCAGGTGCTACGGGTTCCGGTGGTTGGTGATGGTTCCCGCGCCGCCTCTCCTCGATCATCCGAAAATCGTTCCGGTCTCCAATCAGGACAGTGTTCGCCATTCCCAGGAACAACCCGGTGCCCACCACGCCCGGAATCGCGCGGATGTCGTTTTCCAACCGAGTTGGATCCGAAATCGGGCCGATCTGGCAATCGAGAATGTGATTGCCGTTGTCCGTCACAAACAGGCGATCCCCCTGAACGTAGGGGACCGGACGGCAGCCGAGTTCGCGCAGCCGTCGCTCGCACAGGGGCAGGGCAAACGGCACTACCTCGACCGGCAATTTGCCGCGCGTTCCCAGCCGCGGGACGAGCTTCTCGTCGCCCACCAGGATGATCAGTCGCCGGGAAGAGGCGGCGACAATCTTCTCGCGGACCAGGGCCCGGCCGTAGCCCTTGATCAGATCCAGGTGAGGGTCCACCTCGTCCGCCCCATCGACAGTCAGGTCCAGGATTCCGGCCTGCGCCAGAGTCAAGAGCGGAATGTCCTCCTGCATGGCCAGGCGATCGGTTTCCTCCGACGTTGGCACTCCGTAGACGTGAAGGCGCCCGTTGCGGACACGCTCGCCGAGGGCCTTGACGAAGGCCCGGGCGGCGCGGCCGGAACCAAGACCGATCCGTGAACCGTTCGTCACCATATCCAGGGCGCGTTCGACGATCGTCATCGCTGACCTCCCTGGCCCCTGCCCAGCTGTTCCCTGGCCGCGGTCACGACATACTCCGTCGTGAAGCCGAACTTCTTCACGAGTTCCTTCAGGGGGGCCGACGCACCGAAGGACTGCATCCCGAGGCTGTGTCCCGTGGAGCCGGCGTATCTGGCCCAGCCGAACGTCGAGGCCTGCTCCACCGAGACGCGCGCTGTCACCTCCGGGGGGAGCACGCGATCGCGGTACTCCTGGGACTGGTCGTCGAACAATTCCCACGACGGCATGCTCACCACCCGGGTTTTGATCCCCTCCACCTTGAGCCGCTCGTGTGCCTCCAGGCACAGCGCCACTTCGCTGCCACTTGCCAGTAGCAAGACGTCCGGCTTGCCGTCGGGCGCGTCGGCCAGGATGTAGGCCCCCTGGGCCAGCCCGGAAGCGGGAGCGTACTTGCTGCGGTCGAGGATCGGCACCGCCTGGCGGGTGAGAACGAGAACGGCCGGCTCGTGGTGCAACTTCATGATGACCTTCCAGGCTTCCGCCGTTTCGTTGGCGTCCGCGGGGCGCAGGACGATCAGCCCCGGGACGGCGCGTAGCGTCGCCAGTTGCTCGACCGGTTGGTGCGTGGGGCCGTCCTCGCCGACGCCGATGGAGTCGTGCGTGAAGACGTAAACGACCGGCAGCTCCATCAGGGCGCTGAGGCGCATCGCCCCGCGGGCGTAATCGCTGAAGATGAAGAAGGTGGAACCATAGGCCCGCACCTTGACCAGGGCCATGCCGTTCATCACGGCGGCCATGGCGTGCTCACGAATGCCGAAATGCAGGTTGCGCCCACCGGGACTGTCCGCGGAGAAGTCGCCGGCCCCGTCGAACGTCAGCCGGGTCTTGCAGGAAGGTGCCAGGTCGGCCGAGCCGCCCATCAGCCACGGGACCTTCCTGGCCACGGCGTTGAGCACCTTCCCGGAGGCGTCCCGCGTTGCCATTCCCTTGACATCTGCCGCGAAGGCCGGGACCTCCTTTTCCCAGCCTTCCGGCAGTTGACGGTGCTGCATGCGATACAGCCGCTCTGCCAACTCGGGATACCTGGCCTTGTACTCGCGCACCCGAGCGAACCAGGCGTCCCGCAGTTCCTGGCCGCGCTTGCCGATGCCGTTGCGAAAGTGATCGTAGACTCCGTCCGGGACATAGAATTTCGCGTCCTCCGGCCAGCCGTAATTGCGCTTGGCCAAGCGGATCTCTTCCTCGCCGAGCGGCTCGCCGTGGGCGGCGCTGCTGTCCTGCTTGTGCGGCGCGCCGTAGCCGATGTGGCTGTCCACAATGATCAGCGTCGGGCGGTCGCGGGTACTCTGGAAGACGCGGAAGGCCCTTGCCAGCATCTCCTGGTCGTTGGCGTCGCCGACGCGGGTGACGTTCCAGCCGTGGCCGATGAAGCGGGTGGCCACGTCATCGCTGAAGGCCAGGGCGGTGTTGCCCTCGATGGTGATGTGGTTGTTGTCGTAGATCCAGCACAGGTTAGAGAGTTTCAGGTGGCCGGCGAGCGAAGCGGCCTCGGCCGAGATGCCCTCCATCATGCAGCCGTCGCCACAGAGGGCGTAGACCTTGAAGTCGATCAGGTCCTCGAACCCGGGCTGGTTGAAGTGAGCCGCCATCCATCGGCCTGCGATGGCCATGCCGACGCTGGTGGCCAGGCCGTTGCCGAGCGGCCCGGTGGTCGTCTCGACGCCGCTGGTCCAGCGGTACTCCGGGTGGCCGGGGCAGCGGCTGTCCAGCTGCCGGAAGCGCTTGATCGCCTCCAGCGGCACCGACGGCTCGCCCAGGGCCTCGTAGTCCTTGCTGACCGCCTTCACCCCGGTGAGGTGCAGCAGCGAGTACAGCAACATGGAGGCGTGGCCCGCCGAGAGAATGAAGCGGTCCCGGTTGGGCCAGACCGGGTCCTGCGGGTCGAAGCGCAGGAACTGCTGCCACAGGCAGTAGGCCACCGGCGCCAGGGCCATCGGCGTTCCCGGATGGCCGGAGTTGGCTGCCTGCACGGCGTCCATCGACAGCGTGCGGATCGTGTTGATACACGTTGCGTCCAGACTGTTCCTATCCTGTATGACCACCCGGAACGCCTCGGCGGCGTGCGCGGGAAAATCGGTTGGAACGAGGATCTGGTGAATCGTATCCAAGGATGTCTACCTCCTGATTACTGCGCAGCGTGCCGCTGCCCGATCTCCCGACGGGTGTTCTCTGCCAATCTTCACAGGCTTCCGTGCATCGCGGGATGCCAACGACGTGAGGGGTAAAGCAACCACTGTGCCGAGAGGGAGAAGCCTGGCCGAGATGGGAAGCGTCAGAGGATTTTCGCTGGATTCTGGGCGCAAGACGGCGGAAAAGGTGTGCCTGAGCCGTCAAAGAGAACCGGACGGTCGTTGGTGTGGTAGGAAATTTACCTGGCTGAGTGGAATCTCTGCCACCGCGGTGGTCCGGCCACGAGGCGTGCATAGCGGTCCGCGCGGCAGCCGGGCGGTCCCGGACCGAGATCGTGCGGCCTGTTGCCGACAGCGAAAGCGGGATGCACCGGACCGTAGCGACAAGCGGCTCGCTTGTCGTTGCTGCTCAGCGACAAGCGAGCCGCTTGTCGCTACGACCTGTCCTCGGCGCCCCGTTCCCCTGTGCTCTCACCTCGGTGCGGACGTGGACAGGGGTGTCGGCATCGCGGCCGCCTTCTGCAGCGCGGCGGCGGGCAAACCGGTGCCAGTGTCCTCGACGACCTTGAGGGTTACCTGCAGGCCGAAGTCCTTCTTGCTGGCCCCGGAAAACGGGTCATGGGAGCTGATCCAGAGCTTGTCCAGCCCCGAGTCCGAGCCGAACTCGGCCACCGCCTTGCCGGGGCACCAGGTCCGGGGGTAGGTCGCGCTCACGGTGAAGGTCTGGTGCAGCACGTATTTGCCTGGACCGATCGGCACCTCGTACGGCCCGTCGTGATCGTTGATCGACAGTTTCTCGCCGCGGGCGACGGCGTGCTCCGGCGCGCACACCCTGACCAGCGGCACGCCGCCGGCGGTCACCGTGGCGCACCCCGGGCCCTCCTGGGCCGTGGCGCCACCCTTGCAGGCGCTGCGCAGCAGGCCGATGACTCGCGCCTCGACGACCAGTTTCGCCCTGGTCAGTTTGGGGCTGTCGAAGCGGACTTCAAAGTCCTGGCACAGGTCGAAACTCACGGTGGCCACCGAGTCCTTGCACGGGTTCGCGCCGGCCGCGGCCACGCCCGTCATGGTGACGGTCACGGTGTCCGGGGACGACTGGGCGATGTCGATATTACCGGCGCCGGTGTGGCTGTGGCCACACCGGGACGGGACCGCGTGGCCGTGCCGCAGCCCCAGGTTGATGCTGGCCGGCGGGGGTGGTCCGGGGGCGGGGGCGGCCGGGATTGGTTCCTGCGGGCACGGTGCCACCACTTCCTGGGCGGCCAGGCCCGCCAGGGGCAGCAGCACGCCCACCAATCCTGTGAGATACCTTGACATGGCTCTTGAACTCCTTTTCGTGGCCAGGTCGGGCCGCCGGCTCAGAAGTTGACGCCGATCTGAGCGCCGACCACGAGGGCGTTGGGGATGTTCCCGGTGCCGCCGGGCCGGATGATGTACTGGATATCGGGCTCGATGAAGTACGCCCCGTTGCGGAAACGGAAGGTGTAGTTCCACTCCAGGACCGTCTCCTCCTGCTGCACCCCGACGCTCGAGTCCAGCCGCTGGGCCAGGCGCTGGGCGCTACGCAGATCACTGCTGAAATGCCCGTAAATGATACCAAAGCCGGCCACGTCGATGGGCCGCTGCGGGAAGATGCCGCGGACGAGGATGCCGGCCTCACAGAAGAAGGGCATCGTGCTGCGTTCCTGCTCGGGCGCGGCCTGCACGCAGGCCGTCACGCCGATGCCGCGCAGGGTTTTTTCCTCGGGGGAGCCGAAGCGGATCAGAACCTGATCGAACAGACCATAGAAACCGTAATTGCCATGCCTGACGGTGGACGCGATCCCGAGGCCGGGGGCCGCTGCTCCGAGCACCTTGGTGCCGAAATCCTGGTAGGAGTGGCCGTCGAACCAGAAGCCGAGCTTGTAATTGCCGACCAGGCCCTTGTCGTCCTTGAGCTGATTCCTCTGATAGACGGCCTCGCCGATGAGGAACACCGGCCCCCGCATCGACCAGTCCAGGCCGTGATGGTGGATTTCGTGGGTGTGCGCGAGGTCGCCGTTGTACACGCCGCCTCTGAGGTAGGTCCGCTCGGTCGTCTGGACCTTGAGTTCGGCCCCCCAGGTCGCATTCGGGTAGGCGCTCATCCCCGGAGCGTTGAAGAAAATCCCCACCGGGTTGCCGTCGATGGCGTTTTGCATGAAGAGGTAATCGTAGGGGGAGACAACAAAAACATCGCCGGCGGCAATCCGGCCGATGCGCAACTCGACCCGGTTGGCCAGGAACTTTTGCAGGTACTCGACGTTGATGACCTGCCACGTTTCCCTGCCGTAAACCTGCTGGGTGGTGAAGGTGTTCCCAACGTCGATCGCCGACAGATTGGCGCCGGAGCGCTGCGATGTCGAAAAGTGGAAGGCGCCGCCCTGGAGGCCATAGAGCTTATCCAGGTCAGCGTTCACGTTGAGGCCGAGGTTGTCGGCCTCGGTAAAGCCGCGCCGCTTGCCGCCAACGGGATTGCCGGCGAGGTTGGACTGGAACGTCAGGCTCGGGATAATCCCCTGATCCTCCAGCCGTGTGCGCAAACCGTACCAATCGCCAAACAGGTGATCGGGCGGCAGAACGATGAGGTCCATCCCAAAAGGGCGCCCGCTCACCGGCACCTGGGTAATAGGAGTCCCACTGGGTTGCTGGGCCGTGGCGGCCGGCGCGGCGGCTGGCGTCGGAGGCGGGGCCGGGGTGGTGGTCGGCGGCGGCGCTGGGACGCCCCCGCGCGGCTGTTGGGTGCCTTGAACAGGTGTTACTGCCGTGGCGTCCCCGGGCGGGAGATCCTCGAGTGCCACGGCCGGACCCAGTCGCGCGAGCGGGACCGGATCGGCCTTGGCGGGCGCCGGGTTCTGGGCCCAGCCAGGCAGAGGTGCCGCTGCCAGGGGAACAAGAAATGCCAGCAGCCAGGGCAGTATCTCTAGCTGGGATCGCATGGGATGGCCATCCGTGCCAGGTCGGTTGCAAGCCGGGAACAACGCGCGGAACGTGAGCCGTGCTTGCATCTTGGGTGGTGGGTCGGCAATGTTGCCACGAACGTAAAGCCTTCTGCCGCAAGGATCGCCGAAGAGCGCCGAAATGTCGGCGCTGAGCGGCAAGTCCGATTGCCCGTTGAGGTTGCGGCGTTGTCGGCAACATTGCCGACCGATTGCCCGTTGAGGTTGCGGCGTTGTCGGCAACATTGCCGACCCACCACCGCATCTTGGGTATCGGCGTAGAAGGTGCAATCTCTTGAGAACGGCAAACTTAGCGGAAGTGCGCGTTCTCCTGCGGGCCTGGGGCCTACCCCGTTTCTCCAACTTGACACGAGGCGGCCCCCAATCCTCGCCCTCTCTATCCGGATTGCCGGTGGAGTGGCCCTTCATTCCAGGCACCTACCCGGTCGCATTACATCGGATGTACGATATGAGCGGCAGGTCGCCATGACCTGTGCGCCGCGATCGCCACTTCGAGGGAGGGCCGATGAGTGCCGTCACAGAACTGCTGCGGGGCCATCCGGAGGTCGCCCTGTTCGCCGCGCTGTCCCTGGGCTTCTTCCTGGGCACGCGGAAGATCGGCACCTTCTCGCTGGGCACGGCCGCGGGCGTGCTCCTGGCCGGCGTCGTGATCGGCCAGCTCCGCATCCCCATCCCCGCGGCACTCAAGGCCGTCTCCTTCGCCCTGTTCATCTTCGTGGTCGGCTACCGGGTCGGCCCGCAGTTCTTCCGCGGGTTGAAGGGAGAGGGCCTGCGTCTGGCCGCCCTGGCCCTGATCCTGGCCGTCACCGGGTTGCTGACCGCCTACGCGGTCGCCGTGCTGCTCGGCTACGACAAGGGGACGGCTGCAGGGCTGCTCGGCGGCTCGCTGACCCAGTCAGCGATACTCGGCAGCGCCAGCGACGCCATCGCCCGGCTTGATCGCGACCCCGAGGCGAAGCTGCTGCTGAGCAACAACATGTCGGTCGCCTTCGCCGTCAGCTACCTGTTCGGGACCGCTGGCGTCGCCTGGTTCCTCTCCCGGGTCGGCCCGCGTTTGCTGGGCATCGACCTGGCCGCTGCCTGTGCCGCGCTGGGGCGGGACGGCGGCGAGAGCGACGAGGGGAAACTGAATGAAACCCCGGCGAGCGGCCCGTTCCTCATTCGGGTGTTTCGGGTCCAGGGCCCGCCCTGGGTCTGGGCCACGGTCGGCGAGGTCGAGACCGCCCACTCCGGGCGTCTGCTGATCGAGCGCGTCCGACACCAGGGGGAACTGCACGAAGCTGAACTGGACACGGTCATTCACCCTGGCGACACGCTGGCCGTAGCCGGCTATCACGACGAACTGTTCCCGCTGCTCAATGCCATCGGGGAGGAGGTGGACGACCCCGAACTACTCGCCTTCCCGCTGGAAACCCTGCCCGTGGTCGTCACCAGCAAGGCGGCGGACGGCAGGACGCTGGAAGAGCTGCTGCGGGCCCACGGCCGCGGGGTGAGCATCACGCGGCTGACGCGCTCGGGCCGGGAAATGCCGCTCGTCCCGGGCCGGCACGCGCATCGCGGCGACACGCTGCACCTGGTGGGCCCGAGGCGGCACGTGGAGCAGGCGGCGCTGGCCCTGGGTTACGCGGACCGGCCGGCGGTGAACGTGGACGTGGTGTACGTCGCCTTGGGCATCGCGCTGGGCGCTCTGGTCGGTATCCCGACCCTGACGGTGGGTGGGGTGTCGGTCGGGCTGGGGGCCGCGGGCGGAATCCTCCTGGCGGGGCTGGCCTTTGGCTGGTTGCGCGCGCGCTCCCCAACGTTCGGGCGTTTCCCCGTGCCGGCGATGTGGGTGTTTGAGGTGCTGGGACTGCACCTGTTCCTGGCAGCTGTGGGCATCAGCTCCGGGCCGGCATTTGTCACCGGGCTGGCCGAGCGCGGCCTCGGATTATTGCTGGCGGGCGTGGTCGTGGCCCTGGTGCCGCACGCGGTGACGTTGCTGGCCGGCCGACGCCTGTTCCCGTCCCTGCACCCCGGCGTGCTGCTCGGGGCCTGCGCTGGGGCCGGCGTGTCCTCGGCGGCCCTCACGGCGCTGGAGGAAGCGGCCGGGAGCAAGGTCCCGGCCCTGGGCTACAACGTGCCCTACGCGGTCGGCAATACCCTGCTAACCCTGGCCGGGCCGCTCCTGGTCGCGCTGGTCCAGTGACACCAGGCGCCAAATCGAGGGCTTCCTCAGGTGGGCAACCTGGTCTCTCCTGTCGCTGGGGCCTTGAAGATCACGATCCCAAGGGGAGGAAGCGTCACGCTCAGCAGGTGCGAGCGGCCGTGCCAGGCGACGGGCTCGGCCAGGACTCCTCCCAGGTTGCCCTGGCTGCTGCCGCCGTAAAGGGGTGCGTCGGAATTGAGAATCTCGGTCCAGCGGCCGCCGCGCGGGACGCCGATGCGGTAGTTGTGCCGCGGCACCGGGGTAAAATTGCAGGCCACCAGCAAGAGGTCGTCCGCCGTCGTCCCCTTGCGCAAGAACCCGATCGCGCTTTCCTCCGCGTTGTTGCAATCGACCCATTCAAAGCCCGCCGGGTCGCAGTCGAGCCGATGCAGGGCTGGCTCGCCGCGATAGAGTAGGTTCAGATCGCGCACCCAGCGCTGGAGCCCGCGGTGTCGCGGATGCTCCAGGAGCTGCCAATCCAAACTCGCATCGTGGTTCCATTCGCGCCACTGGCCGAAGTCGCCGCCCATGAAGAGCAGCTTCTTGCCGGGCTGGGCGAACATGATACCCAGCAGCAAGCGCAAGTTGGCGAATTTCTGCCAGTCGTCACCGGGCATCTTCGCCAGGAGCGAGCGCTTGCCGTAGACCACCTCGTCGTGCGACAGCGGCAGCACAAAGTTCTCGGAGAAGGCATAGAGCATTCGGAAGGTCAGCTGGGTGTGGTGGTACTTGCGGTAGATGGGATCAAGCCCAAAGTAGTCGAGCGTGTCGTGCATCCAGCCCATGTCCCATTTGAAACCGAAGCCCAGCCCGCCCAGGTAGGTCGGCCGCGAGACCATCGGCCAGGACGTCGATTCCTCGGCCAGGGTGAGGACGTCCGGAAACTCCGCATAGACGCGCTCGTTCAAACGCCGCAAGAAGGCAACGGCATCCAGGTTCTCCCTGCCGCCGTGCTCGTTGGGGACCCATTCCCCTGGTTTCCGCGCGTAATCGAGGTAGAGCATGGACGCGACGGCATCGACCCGCAAGCCGTCGATGTGATACTTGTCGAGCCAGAAGAGGGCGCTCGCGATCAGGAAATTGCTCACCTCGCGGCGACCGTAATTGAAGACGAACGTCCCCCAGTCGGGTTGCTCGCCCTTGCGGGGGTCGCTGTCCTCGTAGAGGTGTGTGCCGTCGAAGTAAGCCAAACCGTGTTCGTCGCGGGGGAAATGAGCGGGCACCCAATCGAGAATGACGCCGATGCCGTGCTGATGGAGGGTGTCAACCAGGTACATGAAGTCTGCCGGCGTCCCAAAGCGGCTGGTCGGGGCAAAGTAACCCACCGTCTCATAACCCCAGGAGCCATCAAACGGGTGCTCCATCACGGGGAGAAACTCGACGTGGGTATATCCCATCTGCCGGACGTATTCCGCCAGTTGTGGCGCCAGCTCCCGGTAGCTCAACCAGCGATCGCCCTCTTCCGGAACGCGCTTCCAGGAGCCCAGGTGTACTTCGTAAATGGAAATCGGGGCGCCGAGTGCATGACTGCGTTTCCGTTCCGACAGCCAGTTGCCGTCGCCCCAGGTATAGTTGGAAAGGTCCCACACCCTGGAAGCGGTGTGCGGACGGATCTCGGCGGCGAAGCCGCACGGGTCGGCCTTGTCCACACGGTAGTTGCCGTAGCGGGAGACAATGGCGTACTTGTACAGGGCCCCGGCCCCGACGTCCGGAATTAAGCCCTCCCAGATCCCGGAGGATCCCCGGGATTGGAGAGGATGCTGGTTCCGCCGCCACCCGTTGAAATCGCCAATCACCGAAACCTGCCTGGCGTTGGGGGCCCAGACGGCGAAGTGCGTTCCGGCCGTGCCGTTGCGCTCGGTGACATGGGCCCCAAGCTTTTCATAGACGCGGTAGTGCTTCCCCTCCCCAAGGAGATAGAGGTCGTAGTCGGTCAGGAAGGAAGCTGTCGTCGTTATCATGGCTACATCTGTTCCAGTGTTTTGCCCTTCGTCTCGCGCACGGAGGTCCACACAAAGAGCAGGGAAATCGCCGCGGCCGCCGCGTACAGCCCGTAAGCGCCGGCGAGACCGGCCCCCTTCAGCAGCGGCAGGAAGGTGAGCGTGACGGCGAAGTTGGCCACCCAGTTGGTGGCTCCGGAGACGGCCAGGGCAGCGCCCCGCAGCCGGTTGGGGAACATCTCGCCCAGCAGCACCCACATCACCGGCCCCCACGACACGCCGAACGCCACGATGTACAGGTTGGCCGCGACCAGGCCCGTCACCGCTTCCGCGTGGGTCAGTACCGGCTTGCCGTCTGCGCCCACCTGGGCCAGGGCGAAGACCACCGCCAGGGCGCCCAGCGTCAGAGCCATGCCGATCGAGCCGCCCACGAGCAACGGCTTGCGGCCCAGCCTGTCGATGAGCATGATGGCGGGAATGGTGGCCAGGATGTTGACGAAGCCGGTCAGCAGGTTGATCTGCAGGGCG
>WNGB01008844.1_pt1 | contig 15305 bp, 14 predicted proteins | sample 5400681 | NCBI WGS metagenome assembly WNGB01 (sample SAMN13153367, study PRJNA577476) | soil metagenome | isolation source: 115 cm soil or saprolite under grassland replicate 2 | place: USA:California | collected 2016-06-15
GTCCTGCGCTGAGCCTGTGCTCTTCATTCGTGGCCTCGTTCGCAGTTCGGATAGTTGTTGCGACGCCCCAAAAACTCTCCGTTGAGTCAGTTATGAAGATCGCCAGGGCTCATAGCCTGAACGTCGTCCGGTCGGAGGGTAAATGGAGTTCGCCTGGGCCTTTCAGGGCGGTGGACTCGTTTAGAGTGAGAGTTGGCCGGGTCAGCCGTGACGGGTTGAGGTCCGCGAGAGAGGCTTGCGGCGCCCGTCGCGGAGATCCGCGATGTCACGTTCAATTGCTCGCGCTCGCGCCGGTCGAGATCGCACGAGCCTGTATCAGGAAATCACCGACGAGATCATCGCTGAACTGGAGGCTGGTCGCGTGCCGTGGGTCCAGCCGTGGGGGACCGCGGCGGCCAAAGCGTCGCTCACGATGCCAAAGCATGCGGCAACCCATCGCCACTATTCGGGAATCAATGTGCTCATCCTGTGGGGCGCAGTCATCGAGCGCAGGTTCAGCACCCAGAATTGGCTCACTTTCCGGCAGGCCTTAGGCCTTGGGGGCAATGTTCGCAAGGGTGAGTATGGCACGACAGTTGTCTGTGCTGACCACTTTGTGCCCGATGAGGAACGTAAGCGAGCCGAGCGCGATGGAGACGAACCCAGCGGGATCCGGTTCCTCAAACGATTTACGGTGTTCAACACTGATCAATGCGAAGGCCTACCTCCGGAGGTGGTGAGCGCTCCATCGCCGGTTCCTGAACGGCTCATGGTGCCGCAAGCAGAGGCACTGATCGCCGCGACCGGCGCGGACTTCCGTATCGGCGGCGATCGCGCCTTCTATAGCCCGAACTATGATTTCATACAGGTGCCGCGGCCCGAAGCTTATTTCGAGCCCATCAACTGGCACCGGACGGCCCTGCATGAGCTCGGTCATTGGACGGGCGCGGCGCAAAGACTCGATTGTGATCTCTCCGGCAGCTTCGGATCGAAGAAGTATGCCCAGGAGGAGTTGGTCGCCGAGATCACCAGCGCCTTCGTGTGTGCTTCACTCGGCATCGTGCCAACGGTGCGCCACTCCGACTATATTGGCTCCTGGCTCGAGGTCCTGCGCGAGGATGATCGGTCTATCGTTCGCGCCGCCAGCGCTGCGTCAAAGGCGGCAGACTACCTACTCGCGTTCTGCCCCGAGTCCAACGAATGCGTTCAAGGTGTCGAATCATCCAACCATCTTCTCGTCAACGTGCGCTTGGCGAGGCTCCGAGATGCCAGCTGCAAGCGCGGCCGTCCTCGGTTCGAGGGCGGCCGTTGTCGCCGTGACGGGTCACCAGGCACGGAATCGGTCCGTCGCAACCCGTCGCGGAGACACGACGATGCGCAGGTCCTCATTGGTTGGCCTCTATCGACGGAGCAATCATATTTGACGAGGGCGATGCCGTGCAGCACGCCGCTGGCGAGGAGTCTGAATGTCGCGCCCACGACAATCTGAAGGCCGTTCCCCAAACAGCTGGTGTCGGCGACAAGGCGGTCGCGTGAGAGCGACATGTCTTCGCAAGCCGCCGATCTGGCACGCTGTCTCGCGCGTGATGCCGAAGCGGTGTGCCGCCACTACCTCCCCAACGGCCGTCGCCGCGGTCGCTACTGGGTCGTCGGCGATGTCGCGAACACAGCGGGCCGCAGCTTGTTCGTTCGACTCACCGGACCGGACAGCGGCAAGGGCGCCGCCGGCAAATGGACCGACGCCGCCACGGGACAACACGGCGATCTCCTCGACCTCATCGCCCTGAACCGGAGGTTGGAGCGCTTGCGCGACGTGCTCGATGAGGCGCGATCCTTCCTCAGCCTGCCGCGGCTGGAACCGCCGCCTGATTGCCATAGGCGACAGCCACCGGCTCCGATGGGATCGCCTGAATCCGCGCGACGGCTGTTCGCGATGGCACAGCCGATTTCCGGCACGATCGCGGAAGCGTACTTGCGCAATCGCGGCATCACGGCTTTGCACGACGCTCCAGCGCTGCGCTTCCACCCCCGCTGCTATTACCGGCCCGACGCCGACGCGCCGACTGAGATCTGGCCGGCACTGATTGCTGCTGTCACCGACCTCAGCGGCGACATCACCGGCGCACACCGCACCTGGCTAGACCCGACGGGCGAGGACAAGGCCCCGGTCGACACGCCGAGGCGGGCAATGGGCCATCTGCTGGGGCACGGCGTCCGGTTCGGTGTCGTGACCGACGTCATGGTGGCTGGCGAAGGCATCGAGACCGTGCTCTCCGTCCGAAGCGTTCTGCCGAACCTGCCCATGGTTGCTGCGCTCTCCGCCAATCACCTCGCCGCCCTTCTCCTCCCGGCAATGCTTCGCCGTCTCTATGTCGTGCGCGACAACGATCCGGCCGGTGGCTTCGCCGGCGCGACATTGACCGAACGGGCGCAGGCGGCAGGGATCGAGGCGCTCACGTTGTCGCCGATGCTGGGGGATTTCAACGAAGACCTCCGCCGCCTTGGCGTCCATCATCTTCGCACGGCCTTGCGCTTCCAGCTTGCCCCGGAAGATGTGCCCCGCTTTCTGAGCTTGACGGACCGGCCGCCCGGGTCGGGACGATGACTGCGAGGCTCGCTCTCGGACCCGCGTGGGGACTTTGGTCTCCCAGCTTTGCATCGCGAAGCAAAATAGCCGCCGACCGCCGTTGCAGGCCCGGTCCGCTCGCCGTCGGGTGATCGCCGCGAAGGCCGCGGTGGGCGCGGCCGACCGACAAGAGGACCATCACAATGGCAACCGATCGCGACGACACGGATTTCGATCCGCCGCACTCGTCATCTGCCACCGATCACGTCCTCACCGAGCTCCAGCTCTATGGCCATCGTCCGTTCCAGGACGAACCCGACGCTGGTCGCGACCCTCCGTGACACCCGCCTCGAACCCGACCTCGAGGACCTGCTTTGGTCTGCCGTCAATCTCTTCCACCGCGCCGCTGACCGCGTGCAACGCGAGCTCGACGACAATGAAGACGCGCAGAAGCGCAGCCAGAAGGAGCAGGACGGCTCGGAGATCCGCTCGGTCGAATTGGAACGTCTCGTGGCCGAAGGCCTCACGCTCATCGAACGCCGCAACAGCATGGAGCTCTTCCGCGACCTCGACCGGTTCGAACGTCACACCGGCTCATCCTGGCGGCCGCGCTCGGGCTCGATGGTCAATCATCGCACGCTGACCGCGGCGATGATCGACAGCCGCGACTTTCTCGCTGCCAAACGCCGCGCCGAAACCGACGTGCTGCTTCCCGCCGGACCCAGGGTCGCCTTCACCGGCGGCCTTGACTTCAACGATCATGCCGCGATCTGGTACGTGCTCGACAAAGTCCACGCCAACCATCCCGACATGGTGCTGCTGCATGGCGGCAGTCCGAAGGGCGCAGAGCGCATCGCTGGCTGCTGGGCCGACAACCGCAAGGTCCCGCAGGTCGTCTTCAAGCCGGACTGGAACCGGCACGCCAGGGCCGCACCGTTCAAGCGCAACGACCGGATCCTCGACGTCCTCCCGATCGGCGTTATCGTCTTTCCGGGCTCGGGCATCTCGGCGAACCTCGCCGATAAGGCGAAGAAGCTTGGCATCCCTGTCTGGAAGTACGGCGGCGCGTGAGCGCCGCCACACTCCCGTAATGCCCGCTGATACGCAGCTCGCAGAGCCGCGCAAACGACTTGCCGCTTCTACGACAGCCGACTCTTCACGACCTCGTTCGCCATCGCTCGGCGGCGAGAACCATCCGACACGCGTACCGCTCCAACGTGGTGTGAGCTCGAGCATCACGCGGGCGTCCATGTCAGCCGTATCCAAGTAGTGGATTCCAAGGACGACTCGGATCGCCTATTCTAAGCGTCGCGCCGTGGTGGTGGTGGGAGGCGCGACCGTCGACTTTGTACGAAGACCCACCACCATGATCATCATCGGCATCATTCTAGCTTTTATCGGCCTCGCATATCTGTGCTGGCTGGTGTTCTCTCTGGCGATCTATGCGCTTCCATTCTTCGCTTTATGTGGCCAGCCACATAAAGCGAATTATGTGGCGTCCTGCGATATGTGGCGCACGAGCAGATCGGTGCTGATCCTTCGCCGAACTACCGACTCGCACGCCACATATTACCGAGGCTACAACGCGCGCAGGAAAGTCATGACATCGGGCTGGCGGGACCATCCGCCAGTCGCCCGCCGAGTCTTCCCTCCCGCCAACATCGCCAGCGCTCGTTTTTTCGTGGCGAGGTCGGTCTCGGCGTAGATGTTGGTGGTATCGAGCGACACGTGTCCGAGCCAAGCCCGGATCGTGTTGATGTCGACGCCCGCCTGCAGGAGATGACTGGCGGTGGTATGGCGAATGACGTGGGGACTGATCCGTTTTCCCTGCAGCGACGGCACCGAGGCATGCAACTTTGTGACGTAGCGTTCAACGAGCGTGTGAATGCCATAACGTGTCAGGGGCTCTCCGCGACGGTTCACGAACAGGTTCGCCTCCGCAGGACGCTGCCCTGCAAGGTGGCGAAGGTGCCCGAGGGTTGCGGACCAGAGCGGGCAGCGCCGCTGCTTCTTCCCTTTGCCCGTGATCCGAACGGACTTGGAGTGCCAGTCGATGTCACCGATCCGGAGGGAAGCCGCTTCGCTGACGCGAGCACCGGAGTTGTAAAGGAACAGCAGCAACGCATGGTCGCGCCTTCCCTGGCTTGAAGATTGGTCAGGAGCAGCGAGCAAAGCATCCACTTCCGACTTCTCGAGGTAAGTCAGGCTGGTGGCAATACCCTTCTTCATCGGCACCATTCGAATCTGGGCACACCACTCAACATGTTGGGGGCTGTGCTCGCCGATGAACCGTGCCAATGCATGGATCGACGCGAGTCGTTGGTTCCGTGTGGCCGTACAGCATCGCCGCTCCTGCTCCAGGTAAACGAGAAAGCTGCGCACCAGCTCGACCGATAGATCGGTCACCGACAGCGCGTCGGCGGTTACGCCCTTGCGCTTTGCCACGAAAGGGAGGAGCAGGACGAGCATGTCGCGGTAGCTTGCGCACGTGTTGGCAGACAAGTTCCGCTCCGACGCGACATATTCCAAGAGGAACCGACGAATCCAATGCCCCAGCGAGGTGCGGTCAGTCATGACGGCTCCCCCCTGCGAACGCTTCAAAGCGACGGCTGGCTTCAGCAAGCAGCTCCTGAGTCATTGTCAGGTAGCGCTGTGTGCCCGAAAGGTCCGCATGGCCGAGATAAGTCGCTAACTTGGGCAGAAGATCGTTCAGATCAGCGTCGCAGCGATACCACGCGATGACGCGGTGAACAGCTGCCGAATGCCTGAGGTCGTGCATCCGAGGTTGGTTGCGAGGGCCCCCATCTCTCCGGACGCCTGCAATCGCGCACAGGCGACGGAATGTGTGGCCGATTGTTGAATCGTTTAGAGGTGTCGCATCGCGCTTCGACAAGAGCGTGCTCGTGCCGCCTTCGGAATGGCGGCTTACACGCCTCACAACGAACTCTCGCATCACGGCATTCAGACTGGCGCCCAAGGGGACGATACGTGTTTTGAAGAACTTCGTACCTCGAATGTGTATGAGCGATTGCGCCACGTCCACGTCCTCGAGCTTGAGACGCAATGCTTCGCCACGGCGCAATGCGGCGCCGTACAAGAGCAGCAACAACGTGCGCAGCGTATCCGCATCGATAACACAGCGCGGGCTTTCCGTAGCGGTCGGAACCGCTACGAGAAGCCTCTTGAGCTCGGCTTTGGAATAGATGTAAGGCGTGTAGGATGAACAACAGCGCATCCGTGGAGGTTGCGGCAATGGAGACGCTTTCAAGAGATCGCGCGTGAGGGCGAAGCGAAACAGACCCAACACCACGCGGTACTTCTTGTGCTTTGTCTCATCGCTCGTCCCGCCTTGATCGACAAAGCGGGAGATCATGTCAGGGCGAATGTCGCGAAGCGGCACATCGCTGACCGTGCTTTTGAAGGCAGCCAGGAGTGTCGCCTCCGCCGAAAAGCGCTTACCGAGGCAGCGCTGCTGTGCGATGTACTTGGCAATGATCTCGTCCAAGCTCATAGCAGCGCTCCCAGGTCGATCTCGGCCACCTGGCGCAATCCATGCAAATCGATCTTCGTATAGATCCGCGTCGTCTCCATGCTTCGATGGCCGAGATGGTCAGCGATCTGCTTCAAAGTAAAGCCAGCGTCCAGAAGTTGGCTCGCACACGCGTGACGCAGGCAATGTGCGCCGCGCCAGTTCAATTGCACCCCCTGCTTGGTCAACCGCTTCCTCACCATGAAGGTGATGCTGGGACCCGACAGTGGGCGGAAAGGCGCCTGGATGGTCAGAAACAAGGCACGGTGCGAACAGCGAGGACGCGCCAGACGAAGATAGCGCAGGATGGCCTCGCCAACCGGCACTGACATTGGATAGCATTGTGCCCTGCGCTGCTTCGGCCTGGTGACGTGAATCGTCTCGGCCACCCAATCCAAATCGTCCAGGGTCAGCCTTTCGACTTCGCCGCGCCGCAGACCATAGTAGATCAACAGCGACAGAATTGCGTGATCACGGATATTGACAGGGTCATCGCTGGAGGCGGTGTCTTTAAGAAGCCGACCAACCTCCTCCACACTCGGCGCCCGAGGAACATGCTCAAGCGCGTAGAGACGCGGCAGTTCAATACCCGACGCGAGATCGGATCGGCACCATCGCTGAGATGCGGCGTAACGAAAGAAGCTGCGCAGACTACCGCCGAGCGTGTGCAAGGACCTGCGGCTCCATCCACGCTGAGCCTGAGCCCTCAGAAATGCGTCGACGTGGGCAAGGGTCACCGCATCAAGCGATCGCACTTGAGACGGCAATGACGCACAAAACCAACTTATCTGCTCGTCGCGACCTGCGATCGTCGTCGGAGAGAGACCCTGCTCGACCCGCATGTACTCGGTGAAGGCGCGCAGCTCCCCTGCAAACTTCAGCGGCCGTTGAGCTTCCGGGGTCAATGCACCTATGCTGCGGAGCCATGCTTTCGCGCAGCGAAGAAAGAGCTTGGCCGTGTTTGCGGACGGCGGACGGGCCGTCGATTTGAGCCGTACGCGCCGGAGAAGTGTACTCCTGAGCCGCTCGTAAGATACGCCTCCGTCGTCGTGAATTGCCTCCGCTACAACAAGCAATGCCCAGGCCATACTTTCCAGCGTTGCCGGCGAGTAGCCGACCGCGCGCGCCTGCTGCAGGAATCGCTCGCGGGACTCCGCGTAGGGCCCGGCGCGATAACGAGCCACAACGGCCGGCTGTTCGAAAAGTTCGTCGTGCATGATCGGTCCTCCATCCGTGATGGTGGACAGCGATCATCCACGCCAAAATATGTGGCGTAAGAAGCTCGCTTCCGTACTCCACAGAAACGCTTGTTGCCCGTGCGCCACATATCTCAGGACGCCACATAATTCGCTGGCGCCAGCGCAGGCCTTGCCACCTATCACAACGGTTCGGGACTTCACCGAGCCGGAAATCGGGTTTTTCTTGAACGTCGATTTCGTGGATCACGTAGCGTTGGTCGCAGTCGTTGACGAACGCGGCCGGCGCGTGATCGCGGGCGGCGCACGTTACGTCGTCGTGGAGCCCGGAAAGGCCGAGGTCGCTTTCACTGTGGTCGACCAATACCAGGGGCAACGTCTCGGCGCAGCACTCATGCATCATCTCGCCGCGATTGCCCAGGCCGCCGGGCTCAAGGAACTAATCGCTGAGGTCCTGCCGGATAATGTCCCGATGCTGAAAGTATTCGAGAAAAGTGGATTCCCTGTTGACATGAAGCGCGAGCCCCAAGTCGTGCACGTGACTCTTCGCCTGTGCTAAGCGGCACATGAAATAAGACGTGTCCAGCCTGATTTTCGGGCGTCGTGATCAACGGTCCGCCGGCGGCTCGAGCTTGGCGGCAACCCACTTGCCGCGCGCGTCGGGGCCGGCGAGAAACCGGATGAAAGCGCGCGCCGCCTCCGGCACCGATCCGTCCGACATCAGGGCGCCCTCGTAGTTCGTCACGATTTGCAGCAGCTTCGGCACGGGACCCGCGTATGCCAGACCTTTGCCCTCCGGAATTTCGCTGATGTTGTACAATCCCATTTGCACTTCGCCCTTGGCGATCAGCTCCTGGCTCGTCGCTTGCCCGGGAACGATCCTGAGCCGCGGTTTGAGCGCATCGAGAAGCCCGGCTTGAACGAGGATCCGTTCCGCCTTTTCGCCGCTTTGATTGGGCAGCGTCGGATCGCCGTAGACCACCGACTTCGCGCCGAGCAGCGCCTGCTTGAACGCCTCCGGCGTCGATAGGTCCGGGAGCGGCGTGCCCGCGCGCACCGCCACTCCCATGCCCGTCTTGCCAAGCGGCACGCGGCTCTCCGGATTAACGATGCCCTCCTTGTCCAGCCGATCCATGGCCGGTTCGGAGACGATGACCGCATCGTAGACCTCACCGTCCTTGATCTTCTGCGTGACGACGGCGGGCGAAGCTATGGTGAGGACCACGCGGTGGCCGGTTTCATGATCGAACTCGGCGGCGAGCTCTTTGACCGCATTCTGCACCGCGCCGACGCTGAGCACGCGGATATCGGCTGCGGCAGCTATGCCGGCGAGCGACACCAGCATTACCGCAATGGACGCGATTCGGCCGAAACTCCGCATTGTGTCTTCTCCTCGGAAGTGCCAGATGTCCGCGATCATCCAAGTGTCCCGATTCCGAAGTTCGCACACCCTCGTGGCACCCTCAAATGCGAACTTCGGAATCCCAGGGACACTAGCAAGCCTATGATTCTAATGCGGACTTTGGATTTGATGTTCCTAAGCGAGCTTGCCGCGACATGATAGGAACTTCAAATCCACCGCATTAGCTGGTCGTCTCGATCCTCCACCATGTCTCCCGACGCATCGCACGAGCGCGTTTCGCGCCTCACCGGGATCGCGCTGATGTGCGGCGCGGTGGCGTGCTTTGCCCTGCTCGACACGACAGCGAAATATCTCAACCTCTACATGAGCACGCTGCAAGTGGTGTGGGCGCGCTATACCGGCGCGTTCTTGTTCCCCTTCATCGTGTCCAATCCATGGACACGCCCCGGCTTGACCCGCACCACTCGGCCTCTGCTCCAGCTCGTTCGCTCGGTGCTGCTATTGGCCTCCACGCTCTGCAATTTCGCCGCGCTCAGATACCTTCAGCTGGACGAGGCGATCGCGCTCATATTCTCGACGCCCTTCTTCGTGGCAGCGCTGTCGGGACCGATGCTGGGAGAGTGGGTGCGCTGGCGACGCTGGACCGCGATCGCGGTCGGCTTCGTTGGCGTGCTGGTGGTGACGCGCCCCGGCGCCGCGGGCTTCCATCCGGCGGCGCTGCTGTCGCTCTCCGCCGCACTCTGCTACGCGCTCTATTCCATCTCCACCCGCATCCTCGCTCGCACCGATTCCAACGAGACTACGCTGTTCTACTCCAACATCGTGGGCGCCTTGGCCTTGCTGCCGGTCGTGCCCTTCGTCTGGACGACGCCTAGCGATCCGCTCGTTATCGCGCTCATGGTGGCGACCGGCGCGATCGGCAGCTTTGGGCATTATCTTCTGATTGCAGCCCATCGCTTGGCGCCGGCCGCCGTGTTATCGCCGTTCATCTACACCGAAATCGTGCTGGTGACTGCGTTGGGCTTCCTCGTGTTCGGCGACGTGCCCAACCGCTTCACGCTCGCCGGCGCGGCCATCGTTGTCGGCTCCGGCCTCTACCTCCTCCATCGCGAGCGCAAGGTGAGGGGAACCACCGAATCAGGCATCGAAAATCAGTAATCAGTAACTTCTGAGCACCGTCCCCCTGAAACGCGTTGCCTAAGCTTGGGCGGGAAGGCTAGTTTCCGATGCGCGGCTGCCCACTGACCGAACCCTTGTCGAGGTAGCGTTCATGTTGAAAAACCCGGCCCACGCGTCCGACGGCTCCCGCGCGGGGATCAACGACGACATCGGCGAGGAGAAGCGGCTGACCATGTACCGCCTGCAGGTCGAGATCCGCGAAAGCGAGCAGCGCGCGTTCGATCTCTTTCTGCAGAACCTGGTCAAAGGCACGAGCCACCTCTCGCTCGGCCAGGAGGCGGTGGCGGCGGGTTTTGCTGCCGCCATGACGCCGGGGGATCTTTCATTTTGCACGTATCGGGGTCACGCCCACACGCTCGCGCGCGGCGTGCCGATCGAGAAGGTGCTGGGCGAGCTGATGCAGCGCGACAATGGCCTGATGCGCGGCAAGGGCGGCTCCATGCATCTCACCTCCATCGAGCACGGCGTGCTCGGCTCCTACGCCATCGTCGGCGCGCATCTGCCGATCGCCTGCGGCGCGGCGTTACGCGCGCAGTACAAGGGCGACGGCGACGTGACGGTGTGCTTCTTCGGCGACGGCACGACCAATATCGGCGCCTTCCATGAGGCGCTGAATTTCGCGGCGGTGTGGAAGCTGCCGGTGATCTTCGTCTGCGAGAACAATCTGTATATGGAATATACGCCGATCGGAGAAGTGACGGCGGTCGAGCATCCCGCCGCCGATCGCGCCGCCGCCTACGGGCTCGAGCGCATCGTCATCGACGGCAACGACGCCGACGAGGTCTACCGCGCCGCCGCCGCCGCCTATGCCAGGGCGCGCGCGGGCGGCGGCCCCTCGCTTATCGAGTGCATGACATATCGCCACAGCGGCCACTCGCGCGCCGATCCGGCGAAATACCGTCCCGAGGGCGAACTCGACAAATGGAAGGAGCGCGATCCGATCAAGCTCTATCGCGAGCGGCTGAGGCAGTTCGGCATCGCCGAGGAGGCGATCGCGGCCATCGAAAACGACGTCAGGCGCCGCGTCGACGAGGCGACCGAGAAATGCAAGGCAGCGCCGCCGCCGCCGCTCGAGCTCCTGACCACCGACGTCTATGCCGACGGAGGCTTTGCATGGCGGAACTGACCTATCGCGATGCGGTCGCGCGCGGCATCGCCCAGGAAATGACCCGCGATCCGGACGTCATCTTCTTCGGCGAGGACGTGGCCAAGGCCGGCGGCGTGTTCAAGACCACGGTGGGACTTTACGAGCAGTTCGGCCCCAAGCGCGTGCGCGACTGTCCGATTTCCGAGCAGGCGATCTTGGGCGCGGCCATGGGCGCGGCCATGACCGGCTTGAAGCCGATTGCCGAGATCATGTTCTCCGATTTTTTCGCCGTGTGCTTCGACTATATCGCCAACGAGTTCTCCAAGAGCCGGTACATGTCGAACGGCCAGCTCAAATGCCCCCTGGTGGTGCGTACCGCTAATGGCGCGGGCTCGCGCTTCGGCGCCCAGCACAGCCAAAGCGTCGAGAACTGGGCGATGATGATTCCTGGCCTCAAGGTGGTGGCGCCCTCGAGCCCGCGTGACGTGATCGGGCTCCTTGCCGCGGCGGTGCGCGATCCCGATCCCGTCATCTTTTTCGAGCACAAATCACTTTACCCGACCAAGGGAGATGTCCCCGAGGGCGAGATCGTCGATCGGCTCGGCAGCGCCAGCATCGTGCGTGCCGCCAAGGACGCCACCATCTTGGCGCTTGCGCTGATGGTGCCGCGCGCGCTCGAGGCGGCCGAGAAGCTCAAGGCGGAACACGGGATCGACTGCGAAGTTGTCGACGTGAGGTCGCTGGTGCCGCTCGACACGCAGACCATCCTCGGCTCGGTTGCCCGCACGCATCGCCTGTTCACGGTCGAGGAGAACCCGCGGCTGTGCGGTTGGGGTGCCGAGATCGTCTCGATCGTGGCGGATGAGGCGTTCTACGATCTCGATGGCCCGCCGGTGCGGATCACGACGCCGCACATTCCGCTGCCGGCCGCCGACATCTTGGAAGACATCGCGCTGCCCACGGTCGATCGCATCGTCGACCGCGTGCGCCGCTCGATGAATTCGTAGCCCGCATGAGCGTCAGCGATATGCGGGGCGGCTGGTACCGCGCGATAAGAGCCTGGATATCGCTTCGCTCATCCGGGCTACGAAACTCGATATCGTAGGAAGCGTCCCATGTATGAGAATCTCCTCGCCAATGTTCCGACCGATCTGTGGATCGGCGGCAAATGGCGCAAATCCTCCGACGGCGGCCGTTTCGACGTTCTCGACCCCGCGACCGAGAACAAGATCGCATCGGTGGCGAGCGCGACCGTCGACGATGCCAAGGCGGCGGTCGATGCCGCGAGCGATGCGTTCGAGGGCTGGGCCGGCAGAAAGCCGCGCGAGCGCGCAGAAGTACTGCGCAAGTCCTTCGAGCTGATCATGCGGGACGCGGAGCGGCTCGCCAAGCTGATCACCATCGAGAACGGCAAGGCGCTCTCGGATTCGCGCGGCGAGGTCGCCTATGCCGCCGAGTTCTTTCGCTGGTACGCGGAGGAGGCGGTGCGTGCGATCGGTGGGCTCTCGCGTGCGCCCGCGTCCGGTGCCCGTATCGTGGTCCAGCACAAGCCGGCGGGGGTCGCGGTTCTGGTGACGCCCTGGAATTTCCCCGCCGCCATGGCCACGCGCAAGATCGGGCCCGCCCTCGCCGCCGGCTGCCCGGTCGTGCTCAAGCCCGCGTCCGACACGCCGCTCACCATGCTGGCGCTGATGCCGATCCTCGAGGAGGCCGGCGTGCCGGCGGGCGTGGTCAACGTCATTCCCTCGCGCTCGTCGGGCAAGGTGGTGAGCGCCATGCTGCACGATCCACGCGTGCGCGTCGTCTCCTTTACTGGGTCGACCGAAGTCGGCCGCAAGCTTCTGCACGAAGCGGCCGACAACGTCGTCAAGCCGGCGATGGAGCTCGGCGGCAACGCACCTTTCATCGTCTTCGAGGACGCCGACATCGACGCGGCGATCGACGGCGCCATGATCGCCAAGATGCGCAACATGGGCGAGGCCTGCACCTCGGCCAACCGTTTCTACGTGCACGAGAAGGTGCACGACGAGTTCGCCAAGAAGCTGACCGCGAAGATGGCCGGACTCAAGGTGGGCAACGGGCTCGACGATGGCGTGGCGGTCGGCCCGCTGGTCAATGCCGATGCCAAGAAGAAGGTGATCGAGCTCGTCGACGACGCCGTCGGCAAGGGCGCGAAAATCTTAACCGGCGGCAAACCGCCGAGCGGACCCGGGCACTTCTATCCACCGACCGTTCTCGACACCGTGCCCGACGGCGCCGCGATGCTGCGCGAAGAGATCTTTGGCCCGGTTGCGGCGATCCAGACGTTCAAGTCCGACGGCGAGGTGATCAAGCGCGCGAACGACACCGAATATGGCCTCGTCGCCTACCTCTACACCAAGGATATGAGTCGCGGCATGCGTGTCTCCGAACAGCTCGACTTCGGCATGATCGGGCTTAACCGCGGGCTTGTCTCCGATCCGGCCGCCCCCTTCGGCGGCATGAAACAGTCGGGCATCGGCCGCGAAGGCGCGCATGAAGGGCTCATGGAGTTCTTGGAGACGCAGTACATTTCGGTGACGTGGTGACCACGGGCGAGATTGTGGGATGGGTTTCGCTGCGCTCACGTCTGAGAGAAGAAGTCGCAACGGGGAAGCCCGCAATGGACGTGCTGATGCCGCAGCTCGGCGAGACCGTTGCGGAAGGCAAGATCACGCAGTGGTTCAAGGCGGCCGGCGACGCCATCAAGCCCGGCGACAATCTGTTCGAGATCGAGACCGACAAGGCATCGATGGAGGTGCCCTCGACCACCGCGGGCGTGCTTGCTGAAATCCGGGTGCCGGCGGGCGAGGTGGCTCCGGTCGGTGCCGTCGTTGCTGTCATCACCGGCGGCGCCGGCGCGACCGAGCCCGCGAAGGCTGCTGCCGCTTCCGTGTCCTCCAGTTCTCCGCCGCCCCGCGCGATTCCCGCCGCAGCGCGAGGCGCTGCGGCGCCGGCGGCGCCGGTCAAGCTCGATCCGTTCTTCGAGGTGCGCACGCCCGAGCGCAATTACGGCCCTGCGCGGCTGCCTGGCGGCAGCAGCATCACGCCGCTGGCGCGGCGGCTCGCGGCGGAAGGCGGCATCGACCTCACCAAGATTTCGCCGTCCGGGCCGCACGGCCGCATCGTCGCGCGCGATGTCGAAGCGGCCGCACGCGCGGCGGCGACGCTGCGCCCCGCCATTGCCGCTGCGCCGGCCGAGGGCCCAAGCGCCGACGCGATCAAGGCGATCTATCGCGACGTGCCATTCCAAGAAGTGCCGCTCGACGGCATGCGCAGGACCATCGCCACCCGCTTGGTGCAGGCCAAGCAGACCATCCCGCATTTCTATCTGACCGCGGACGTCGGCATCAGCCGGCTGATCACGCTGCGCGAAGAGGCGAACGCGGCCGCGCCCAAGGACACGGATGGCAAGCCTGCATTCAAGCTCTCGCTCAACGATCTCATTATCAAAGCCTGGGCGGCGGCGCTGCAGCGCGTGCCAGCGGCCAATGCGGTGTGGGCGCAGGATCGAATCCTGCGCCTGCAACATTCCGATATCGCGGTCGCGGTCGCGCTCGAGGGTGGCCTGATTGCGCCGATCATCCGCCGGGCGGAGTTGAAAAGCCTGTCGGCGATCTCGAACGAGATGAAGGAGGTGGCGGCGCGCGCGCGGGCGAAAAAGCTCAAGCCGAGCGAATACGAGGGCGGATCGTCCACCATCTCCAATCTCGGCATGTACGGCGTGCGAGAATTTGCCGCCATCATCAATCCGCCGCAGGCGACAATCCTCGCGGTCGGCGCGGCGCGGCGGCAGGCGGTCGAGCAGGAAGACGGCGGCGTCGCCTTTGCAAGCATGCTATCGGTGACGCTCTCGTGCGATCATCGCGTGGTCGACGGCGCCCTTGGCGCCGAGCTCATCGCGGCGTTCCAGAGATTTGTCGCCCAACCCGTTTCAATGTTGGTGTGAATCTGTGTCCCGGGCGCAGCGCAGCGTGGAGCCAGAAGCGCGTTTTACGCGCGTCTCCAACGCGCTATGGCGTAGCGGTGCGCTGCAGACCCGGGATCGCCACAAACTAGGAACCCGAACGGTCCCGGACCAGCGGTGCAACGTGCCGCGCTAAAGCGCTCCACGCTGCACCGCATCCGGGATGCAAGAGGAGTGAATATGGCTGCCGAAAAACCTGATGCTTTATTGATCGGGCCTCCCAAGCCGGTCATCGTCAACGGGCTCTCCGGCGCCTTCAACCTCATCAGACTTCCCGACGCTAAGGATCGGGACAAATTCTTCACCGAGAGCGCGCCGCGCGTGCGCGCCATGGCGGTCGCCGCCACGGAGGAGCGAGTCGATGGTCCGTTCATGACGCGATTTCCCCGGCTCGAAATCATCTCCTCCTTCGGCGTCGGCT
>WNGB01010377.1_pt1 | contig 15305 bp, 8 predicted proteins | sample 5400681 | NCBI WGS metagenome assembly WNGB01 (sample SAMN13153367, study PRJNA577476) | soil metagenome | isolation source: 115 cm soil or saprolite under grassland replicate 2 | place: USA:California | collected 2016-06-15
GCGCTTGCCTGGCTGCCGAAACTGCCGTCAACCTCGATCTCCGTCCTGCCCACCCGGATGCGGTTAAAGTTCGCCGCCGTGACGCCAGGCGGCCAGAACAGTCCCTTTGCCCCCCCAATCCGAACACCACCACGCACAGTGCTACCCCGACCCAGGCCAGCCGCCGTATCGTTCGCTGCGTCATGGACCAAGCCCTCCCCGCTGACCGCGCACCAGAGGTACGAACCACACCGCCTGCACTTTGTGCTCGCCATCGAAGTCTACCGCGCTGGTTCCTTCCCCACTGTACCAGAGGGAGCGCCAGCCGCCCTCGACCCGTTCCCCGGAGATGGGCCGATCCTCCGCCTCCTTGACGGGCAGTCCATGACTGCCCTTGACCAGCGACGGGTCGAGCGGGACCACGTCTTCGACGGTGCCAACATTCACGTCGATCTCGGACCCCTCAAGATCGACCTGGATGGCCTCCCCAGGATGGTCAAGACCTGCTCGTCCGTCATGCCCTAGAGGACAGGGTTGGCCTTGGCCTTCAGCCCCGACGGCCAAGGCCAGGGGATCCAGTTCGCCTCAAAGGCGACCAGCAGGGCAGATCCAGCGAGGAGGACGGCGACGGCGGGGCAGAGCAGCCGGCGGCGCATCATCGGTTGTTCCTCTGCCGCCGGTCGCAGGTGCCGGGAATGCCCAGCAGGCTGCGCTTGACGCGGACGGCGTTCGTGGTGCGGCCGGTCTGCGCCGCGACCTCCGCATCGGGTAGTTTGCCCAGCAGGACGAGCCCTATCAAACTGCCGCCGGTGCCCTGTTGGGCGCTCAAACGGAGGGATGAGCCTCTCCGAAGAGGCAAGTAGCGCAGTAGCGCCGGCAGGGATTGCGCTTGACAGAGCGGCAAGCTGGGGTTGAACTGACTTCAAGTGCGGGCACAGCAGTTCCCCAACGAGGCTGACTGGGGCCGAAGCAGGCTGACTGGCGCTTGCTTCGGCTGACCGGGCCGATTTCGGCTGCCTGGCCGGTCAGCTCCATCGCCAGTGCGACGGCAAGAAAGTCCACTGGAACGTGCACCGCTTCAACGAGTGGACTTTTCTCGGACAACCCGGAGAGATTCCCATGCGCGGAACGATTCTGTGGATCGTCGCCATCGCCTCGCTCGCGGCAGGCGGACCTTCGCCTGCCGGCGGAGGCAAGGAGACAGGCGAAGACGTGCTCAAGAAGATTCAGGGGACGTGGCGGTTCGTCGCCAAAGAGGTGGACGGCAAGCCAAGGCCAGCGGAGCAAGTGGCGAAACTCACCATCACCTTCACCGGCGACAAATGGTCCGTGCGCGAGGACGGCAAGGTGGTCCAGGCAGGGACACACAAATTTGATCCCAGCAAAAAGCCGGCGCAGGTCGATGCGGCCGTCACGGCAGGGGAGGGCAAAGGCTCCACCATGCTCGGCATCTACGAGTTGCAAGGGGACATGATGAAAGTCTGCTTCGACCCTCAAGGCAAGGAGCGGCCCACGAGCCTCACCGCGAAGACCGGCCAGTTTGCGGCCGTCGTCCGCCGGGAGAAGCCGAAGCCATGAGGAGCCGCCCCTGCGCCGCCAGGACGGTTGCTGTCAGCTACCGCCCAAGGAACCTTGTCCGATGCTCTACGATTCCGCGTTTCCGTTCCCACGCCCGCTCGCCCGCGCGGCCGCCTGGATGTCCTCACTCGCCTCGACGACTTCGGCGCCACGGGTGGCAACTTTCTGTCGTTCGTAATGATCCCGCTGGAGGAGCGGATCGGCGAGTGGCGGTTCGCCGGAAGCGGCGGGTCGCTCGCCGCCGCCTTCCGGCGAATTGGGGAGTTTGGCGATGCGCTGAGGTTCCCAAATCCCGCCGGCACGGGGTTCCTACCCGAGGTGTTGGCATCGACTGCGGTTGAAGTGTGGGCCTCTCCGCGAGAGGCCCCGATCGCGGGGGTTGGGTCGCACCGGGTGGTCGTGTGCGCTACGGACCGAACGATGGGACGACTCGGCCCACCGCGTGCTGGCGTCAATCAAGCCGTGCGGCCACGAATGCCGGCTCGCCGGCAAGGAACCTCTCGACCACCCCGGGCACTTCCAGGACCAGCCGGAGCGCCGCAGTCAACTCCAGCCGGTCCCCTTTCAGCCCAGACTCCGCAAGTCTGGCCCGCATCCCATCCAGCACCAGGGCGGTGATCCGAAGTTGCGGCGCGTAGAGCGGCAGGGTCGTCTGGCCGGGGGATGTGACGAAGCGCTCACACTGGGACGAGTCGCTGGAGTTGAAACCGCGGCACGTCAAAGGCCGCACGGGATAGGCGGCGCAGCGGTGGTTGACCAGCAGGGCGCACGGCAGCCGCGCCTCGCCACCCTGGCTGGCCTTCCCCTCGCGCCGCTGCTGGTCCAGCCGCGAGACATTCTCCCGGAAGGTAGCGAACTCTTCCGGAAGTAGCGAAGTCTTCCGGGGAAAGCCGCTGCCGCAGGTACTCGACAATGCGGACCACCTCGGGAACGCTCGTCCCGACCGTCAGATGGCAGCACCAGTCACACCCCTCCCGGCACGCCGAGGGTGGTGGCGCCTCGGCCCGCACCGCCTGGCCGATGGCCTCCTCCGCCACCCGGGCCCCCTGGTCGGCAATCGCGATGAGCGTCAAGGGAGTCCGGCCTTGGCGGAGGGCCTCGTTGGTCCGCATACGCTCGGCGCGCCGGGCGTCCAACTCAAGCCCACCGAGTGTCGCTGGCAGACCGCCAGAGGGAGTTCCCCGACTCGGGGCGGAGCGCCTATTTGCTCTCTTCTTCATCCCATATATCTCGGAGTGGCCAAATCAACCTACCCCCGTGTGCTGCGTGGCGCATGGGAGCATGCACCACGCAGCACCCTCGGCATTCTTGCAGTGTCGCTTGCCGCCTTCACACCTGGATCTCCCCCAGGTCGCCCCCCAGCAGGTCGAGGAACACTTCCTGGTCCCCGAGTTGGAGGAAGAGGGCATCGCGAACGTCCTTCGCGTGGTCGTCCCTGGTGAAGACCGCTGCCACTGCGCAGAACCACTCCCTGGCCAGGGGCAATGGGCTTGGCAGAAGCGCCCCGGCGGACGAACCCGTTCCCCCAAGGCCCGCGGGCAGCGTAACTACGAGAGCCCAGGCCACAGGCAGCGACTTCGCGAGATCCGGCAGCAGTGACCCGTCCACGGCCTCCTGCCCCACAGACACAGGAACTGCCGCCGCCACCACCGCTGTGCTGGCTGGCGCCTTGGGGACCGTGAGGATGATGACCAGTAGGTTGGGTGGGGTCTCGACAGGGCCCACAGGGGCGATGATCAGCGGAGGGGTTGGCTCCTGGGGGGTGAATAGAGTCAGTAGTACGTTGGGCGTTTCAGCAGCCAGTGGGGCCGCCAACGGTGCGACCACCGGCGGCTCGGTAGTAACCGCCGCCAGGGGGACATCCTGGGGAGTGGTCGGCTCCTGGGGGACAGACGGGAGGGCAATTGTGATGGATTCCACACCGCTGCCACTGCTATCTCCCTTGCCACTCAGCAGGAGAGTGACCTGCGGTGGAGCCTCAGGGGTTTCCACCGGCAAAGCCGTCGGCGTGGGCAACCGGCGGACGCCGGTTGCGAGCGTGGTGGTCATCAGATCGTGGGGCACCGCTTGCGGATCGAGGTCCTCCAGGCCGAGTACGTGCCCCAGCTCATGCTCCACCACCGTCAGCAAATCCATCCGGGCGAACGCCGGGCTGTCCGGACCTGCCTGCAGTTCCTGGGGGGCCACCACGGTCCCGAACGCGGTGGCGCCCACCAGCGACGCATCCACGTACCAGCCGTAGCCGGCGGCCGTCGCGTCCAGCGTCACCACCGACGAGCCCAGGACCGTCAGCCCCAGCACCCCGTCAGGCAACGTGCTGATCACGTACTGCACCGTCTGCAGCTGTGCCACCTGCGCCGCGCTCAGCCCCGACGACGCCCAGAGGGCGACCGCCTCCTGCGCCACCGGCGCCAGTTCGTCCGCCGTCAACACCGGCGCATCACCGCCGATGGCCGGTCCGCCGGCGGCCAGCTGCGGTTGCGGCACCCGGTTCGGGATGGTGGTCTGGAACGTCCAGGAGAGGAGATCCTGGACGGCGGTCAGCCCGCCCGTCCCCCCGGTGAAGCCCACGTAGCCAACATCGCTCCCGACCAACGCGGCGATGTTGACCACATAGGTCGCGGTGAATGTCGCGTTGGTGACGGTGTCCCGGATGGTTTCGGTCAGGGTAGTCCCGTCGTAGGTCAGCGTCACCGCGAATGGGTGGCCACTGTGCAGATCGATGCCGGTCCCGGTCAGGTCGATGGACGTGTCCGGGAAACCCGCACCGAGCCCGGGCTGGCGGATCGTCGGCGACCGGCCGCCGGTAAAGATGCCGGTCGAGTTGATGCCCTCGCCCGAGTTGTTGTAAATGTCGAACTTCAGGGCGAGGCTTCGGGGCAACCCCCCGCCGAGGCCAACAGTGTCGGCGCCGTAGCCCAGCCCGCCGCCCGGTGGTCCGAGCGCCGCTGGGCCGTCCCCCTGGATGACGAACGCCATCCCGTCCGCCATGGGACTGGTGCCCGGCGTAATCTGGAAGGTGAACGTGCTGGTGAAGTTCTGGATCCCCACCCGGTTCTTCAAGAACGCGCCGCCCGCCTCGCCGAACCCGCCGTCCGTCAGCTCCAGGACCGAAGGTGGCAGAGGCGTCGTGGTCCCCGTGATGCTCACGTGGTCGAAGGTCGAGATGTTCTGATTCCCGCCCTGACCGGTTAGCGCCAGGCCCACGTAGACATTGGTCGCCATGTTAATCGTGACCGTGGGGCCCAGTTGGATCCAGGCACCGTGGCTCTGGCCATTGTTGACGTCCACGGCATAGTAGCCGGTGAAGTGATTGCCGCTGCGCACCAGTTTGAGCCAGACCGGGGCCCGCTGGGTGACGAAAATGTGGTTCCCGGAGTCAGCAGAGAAACCGCCCGGGTCCGTCCGCCACTGGAAGACGGGTTCATCATGCCCGGAGGGAGTCTCCAGCATAAAGGCGTTCCTCGAGTCGGACCTCAAGGTCTCGCGGATCATCACCCCGCCCTTCGCCCAGAAGTCCGTGTTCTGTTCGCTCACGATCCGGGCCTCGATCGTGCCGTCCCCATTGAGGGGCTTGTAGACGTACTGGAGCGAATCGTTGGTGTTCCAGATGTCGAAGCTGTCCGCTTGAAGCGTGTAGGTGCCGTTCGCGAAGGTGGCGGTGCCTGGGGCGGCCACACCGCCGATGTCCTGGTGGCCGAGGAACGTGCCCACGGGGGCCGGGACCGGGAAGATGGTGGTGCTGCCGGTGGTGGTCAGGTCGCCGGCGCTGCCGAATCCGCCGGAGTGATCGATCGTCAGGGACGTCCCCGGCAGGGCATACCGGACGCTGTCCACGTTGGAGTAGGCCGAGTCGGTCAGTCCCGTGGCAAAGGCCTTCACACGGTAGTAGTACGTGCCGGGCACCACCCCCTGGAAGTTGGGGCCGGTCGTGTCCGTGAAGGTCGTGGCCCCGGCGGAGGCCGTCCCGACCGCGCTGTAGTTGATCCCATCGGTGGACCGTTCGATCGTGAACCCTGTTTCGTTGTCCGAGCCGGGGCGCCAGGAGAGCGTGACGGCGGACTGGGATCTGTAGGGGGCTACGTGCGCAACGGTGAGGGTGGTCGGGGCGCCCAGGGCCGTCGGGTTGAACTGGGTGACCGTCACGTGGTCGAACACGGCGTTGGCCATGGCCCCGTTATTGTGAGCCGTCAGGGCCAGACCGACGAGCGCGTTCGTGCCCATGTGGACCGTCTGCGGCCCACCCAGGTTCTGCCAGGCGCCGTGGCTTTGGCCGTTGTCGACGTCCAGCGCCCAGTAGCCGTAGAAGGTGTTGCCGACGCGATCCAGCCGCAGCCAGATCGGCGCCGGCGGCTCGCTCATGACGTGGTTGTCGGAGTCGGAGGTGCCGGCTCCCGGGTCCGTCCGCCACTGGAAGACCGGCTCGTTGTGGCCGAAGTTGGGCCCCGTTTCCAGCATGAAGGCATTCGGCGCGCCGGCGGTCGTGTCCGCACGGATCATGACCCCGGCCTTCGTCCAGAAATCGGGGTTGTTGATGCTGACCACCCGGGCGACGATCTCGCCGTCGCCCGAGAGGGGCTTGTAGACGAACTGGAACGAGTCGGCCACGTCCCAGATGTCGCTCCCGGAGCCGTTCACCGAGTATGTCCCGATGCCGTCGAAGGTGGCGTTGCCAGGGAGGCCGACGGCGCCGACATCCTGGCCCACGAACTGGCCGACGTAATTGACCTTGAGAACGTTCGAGGGCAGTCCAGCCGCGCCGGACTCATTGAGGGCCTCCACGCGGTAGTACACGGGCGCCGTGAAGCGCACGTCGGTGTAACTGGTGGTGTAGGCATCGACCGTGGCGATCGGCGTGAAGTGGACGCCGTCGCTGGAGCGCTCGACCTGGAAGCCGCTCTGGTCGGAAGAGTTGGGGTCCCAACCGATCTGGGTGTGCTGGGTGAAGAGGTTCAGGATCTGCAAGTTGATCGGCGCCGCGGGCACGTTGATCTCGACAGTGGCCACGTTGGAGGGGCGCGAAAGGCCCTGGGCGTTGAAACTCCGCACCCGATAGTAGAACACCCCTGGGCCCACCGCTGGGTCCGTGAAGCTGGTGACCGTCGGGGCGACCGAGGCGATCTGGGTGAAGTTCACCCCATCCGTGGACCGCTCGACCTTGAAACCCTGGGCGGTGTAGGCGTTGTTGCACTGCCAGGCCAGCGTGACGTCGTCGCGGTTGACGTCGTGGCGGACGACGGACGTCACCTGGAGGGTGCCCGGCGCCCGCGGCGGCAGGTTCCCCTCCTGCTCGCTGTACTGCCAGTTCAGGATATCCTGGAGGGAGAATAGCCCACCCGTGCCGCCGGTGAAGCCCACGAAGGCGGTATCGGCGCCCAGCATCCCGGCGATGTCCACGGCGTAGGTGATGGTGAAGTTGCCGTTGTTGGTCTTCCCGGGATCGGGGTCATGAATCGTCTCGGTCAGCGTTGTGCCGTTATACGTCAGGGTGATCGTCTTGGTGCTCTGGCTGCGAAGATTGACGTTGTTCGGGTCCAGGGCGATGCTGACCTCGCCCGGGTTGTGCGGCAGGCCGGGGAAGCCGCCGCCGAAGAAAATGCCGGTCGAGTTGTCGCTCTCGCCCTCGTTGTTGAAGACGTCGAACTTGATGGCCACGCTGTTGGGGATCCCCTGGTAGCCGAGCGAGCCGCCGCCGCCGCCCAGGGCCGTCGGTCCGTTCGTCTGGATGAGGAAGGTGAAGCCGTCGGCGGGGTTGGGCTGCGTGCCCTCGTGGAGGCGAACCTCGAACGAGGTCGTAAAGCCCCGGATGCCGACCCGCTGCACCTCGGCAGCGCTGCCCGCCTGGCCGAAATTGTTGTTGAGCCGCAGCAGGTTCTCGGTGGTGAACTGCGCGCTCCCACTGGCCAGCATGTCGCTGTGATCGGTAAACCCGGGATTGCCCGGGGAGATGAAGTGGGTGATGGTGATGGGCCCGATGGTGGCCTTGGCGACGTTGGAGTCCCCCGTATCGGTCCCCTCGGGGAAGATGCTGACGGCAGTGACCTGGTAGAAGTAAGTGCCGTTGGCCAGCCCGGTGTCCATGAACGTCGTCTGGCTCGCCGGAACCGTGGCAATCAGGGTGAAATGGGTTCCGTCGGTAGAGCGCTTCAGATCGTAGTGGTTGTTGGCCGTCCCCGTCCAACTCAGGTCGATCGAGCCGACACAGACATCTCCCACTGTCAGGACCGGGGCGGCCATGCGGGTGCGGACGGTGGCCGTGTTGGAAGGCGCCGAGTCCCCGGCCTGGTTCGTGGCCACGACCCGGTAGTAGAAGAGTGTCCCCGGGGTCAGGCCGCTATCGGTGAAGGTGGTCACGTTGCGGCCGACCGTGGCGATCTCCTCGAACATGACGCCGTCGGGCGAGCGATAGATCTTGTTGCCGGTGGCGGGACTGGTCGAGGTGAAGTTGTTGGTCCAGGACAGTTGAATCTGTGTGCCGCCTGCCAGGGGCGTGCCCGTCAGGTTCGACGGCGCCGCCGGAGCGGCGGCCGGCGTCGGGAACATGCCGAACACGGACAGAAAGCCGTTCGAGCCGGCATAGACGTGGCCATTGGCCACGATGGGGAAAATGAACTTGACGGAACTGCCGAACTGGTCGCGCTGGTCTGTCGCCTTGCTACTGTAGATCTCCTGAGACAGATCCTCAGCCTTGAAGGCCATCAGTTCTGCCGGGCCGCTCTGCCCAAAGTTGTCCACACGGAGGGCCCACAGGATGGCACTGTTGGGGTCTGCGCCGTTGGACGAGATACTCGGCTGGGCGCCCGGGAAGCCGATGGCGAAATTCGTCTGGGTGATCGGGGTCGGGTTCACCACGCCGTTGGTGACCCGGAAAGCCACCGCCGGGGCGCTCGTGCCCCAGTAGTAGATGATACCGCTGCCGCTGCCTGGTTGGCCGTCGCCCGGCTGGTCCAGGAAGAAGGCCGGGTTGCCCCACACGCCTGGACCGCCGAGGGTGACCGTCTGCAGGTTCAGGTCCGGTCCGGGGGTGTTATTCTTCCCCATGTTGTCGCGGTCGATGAGGTACATCCTGCCCGTCTTGCCCGTCTCGACGATCAAATGGGGGTGACTGGCGCTGCCCACCGCGTCGGGCAGCAGCATCGTTCCGCCCGAGCCGAGGTCGGCGTCGTTGTTGTCGAGGAGTTGCCAGTCCGTGGGGGTGAAGTAGTCGGCCACGGTGAGTTGGCCGCTCGTGGACAGCTTGAGGACCGATTCGCTGAAACTGCCGGTGTTCCGCTGAACGGTGAAGGTCATGCCGTCGGCGATGGGGTTCGTGCCGGCGCTCAGTTGGAAGGTGAACGTGGTGCTGAAGCTGGTGATGTCCACCAGGCTCTTCGAGAAGACGCTGCCCGCCTGGCCGTTCTGCGCTGGCGTGAGCCGGGCCACCCCGCTGGGGAAGCTCGCGCTGCCGTTGGCCTGGAGGTCGCCGTTGCTGGCAAAGCCGGCCGAGTGGTCGATGACTGGCCCCGAGCCTGGCGTGTAGGTCCACGTCTGCACGTCCTGCTGGACGTTCAGGCCGCCGGTGCCGCCCGTGAAGCCCACCCAGGCCGTGCTGTCGCCGACGATTTGAGCGATATTGATGGTCTGTGAAGGGGCAGTAAACGTTACGTTCGTGGTCAGGTCGGTGATGGTCGCGCCCAGGGTGGTGCCGTTATACGTCACGGTGGCCTGGAACGTGTGCCGCGGGGTCGCCTGAGCGGCGGCGTTGAAATCGATCCCGGTGGTGGGAACCTGTCCCTGGAAGGATCCGTTCACCCCGAGACCGATCTGACTGCTGGTGTACGCGCGGAGCGTCACCGCCACACTCTGGCCGATGCCCTCGTAGCCAAGCCCGCCGCCGCCGTTCCCCAGAGACGCCGCCCCGCCGGGGTTGAAGCCGACGCCGAAGCCATTGCCCGTGGCCAGGTACAGGTTCCCCTGAGCGTCCACCCCGAGCCCGCCGCCGCTCTCCCAGATACCGGACGCATTCCCGTTCGGGGAGGTGTTGAAGACCTTTTGCAGGGACAGGTCGCTCGCCCGGTAGCCGACGACCCACCCGTGGTAGGGACCATTGTCTCCATGGGACGCCCAGGCGATGTAGACGATGCCATTGGCCAGGGTCAGGGCGGGGCGCTGGCTCTCACGCAGGGCGTTGAAGCGCACGGTCGTCCCGTCACTGCCGACCCCTGTGCCGGGCACCGCGATGTTGGTCGTGTCGGTGTAGCCGCCGTCCGGGCCGCCGAGGGTGGTGTCGCCGAGGGTCAGCACCCCGTTCGCGGCCCGGTCCTGGCCAGTGGTGATGTCGAGGGCGTGGAGGCGCTGCACGTAGTGGGCGGTGCCGCCGACGACTTCCTTGGTCTTGACCACGACGAACATCGTGTTGGCGCCGCCGTCGATGACGGGCGTCCCGGTGATGCCGATCTCGGGCACGATGTCCCCCGAGATGACGTCGGGCTGAGGGACCGTGGTGATCCCGTTGGCCGGGTCGATGAAGGAGCGCCTCCACAGTTGGCCGCCGCCGTCGCCGTCGAAGGCGTAGACGCTGTCGTGTTCCGTAGCCGCAAAGACGACGTTATGCGGGCCGCCGTTGACGGTCAGGTTCGGCACGTACAGTGGCTGCGCGTAGGTGTAGCCATCGACCGCGTAGTTGAACAGGTTGCCGAAGTTGGTCGGGTTGACAGTGGCGGGGGTGAGGACCGTCTCCTCCTTATTGCCCCCGGAGAGGAAGGCATCATAGTGTGCGCTCAACACTGCGACGTTGGCGGGCGCGAGGCGCGATTCGAGGTGTTCCAGGGTGGGGCGAGCCGGCCGGCGGAAGGGTCGACGGGAAGCATGCTGGAGACGCCGAAACGGGGAGAGGTTCCAACTCATCGTGTGATCACTCCTTCAAATGCGCAGACACGAGAAGGACATGGCCTGCCCTGGGAACCCTGCTCCGACCGCGAGGGCGCAGGCGCACCACGAACGGGGCTGCCCGGGAGCCTGGCAGCCGAAGGCGAAACCGACCCTCTCCGCTGACGGTCCGGGCGAGAGCAGAAGGAGTTCCATCCCCTGAGGGGCGGTGAGCCGTGCGGTACCCCGCTGGGCGAGCCGCCCCGATACGGCACAAGAAAATGCACTCCTCCGGGAGTGCTGGGATGGGCCGATCGCTCGACCCCTCTCGCGAACCGATCTTCAATGTGGAGACGGCGCTGTCACCGTGGCGAAGCGGAAAGGCTTTGAAGAGGCGAAGGCGATGGCGATGGGACAGGAATTATCGGTACACTCAGCGAGTCATTCCCGGATGCCGGAATCGGCACCAGCGATCAACCGACCCCATTCTCTTGCTGACAAGTACGATCTCAACAAGAGGCCAGCTTTTGGCCACTTGTCGTCACGAGTTGTCTGAATGGTAGAAATGCAGCGTGGAAGCAGTATAAGTGCCTTGTTCAGCATGTCAAGCATTTCTTGCACAAATGTTAAAAAATCTCTGCGGGTTCGCCTGCGACCGTGGGGCAACTTGCCACTTGTGGGGAAACCCTCACAGGGTGGTCTCTGTGGTCCCTTCCCCGAGACTGGGAATCAGAAGGAGAGTTCAAACAACTTGTCGGAATAGAGGGTCGGCGGCCAGTGGAAATCCGGGGAGCGGACCACCGTCAAGGCCTCCTTGACGCCGACGCCAGTTTGCGCCTTGGCTTTGAAAGCCTGCTGGATCTGCCGCCAGATCTCGCGTTCCTGCGGACTGGGGACATAGGGGCGCCGGCATGGGACTTTCTGGCCGATGAGCAGTGCCCAGTACCCTTCCAGGCCGAACTGGCTGAGCCGGTTCAGGAGGGTCTGGTGGTGGTACGTGCCGGGGCCGTTCTCCTGAAAGTAGGCGACTACCTCGGCGGCCCCGGCAATGTCGCACGTGGCTCGACATGCGCGCCAGAAGGGCGTGTCGAGTCCGGTATTGAACTTGTAGTGAATGCCCAGGAAGTCGCGGATGTTGTCCCACTTCAGGGCGAAGCGCTTGTTGTACTGCCGGACGACGGTGGGCGTGGGCTGGCGGTCGCACTCGATCAGGCTGTTTACCAGACTGTCGGATTCGTCGCAGATCACGCCCAGCGACGTGGATTCGAGGGGCTCGACAAAACCGGAGGAGTTGCCAATGCCGACCACGTTCTTCACCCACGAGCGCTCGGAACGGCCCGTGGCGAACTTCACCGGGCGCGTCGTCTCGGCCTTCGGGTTCTTGCTGCGGAACTCCCGCTCCGCCTCGTCGTCGGAGACAAAGGCGCTGCAGTAGACGTAGCCACGGTTGATCAGGTACTCGTGATCGATCCGCCAGCACCAACCGGCGTCCATGGCTTCGGCGGTCGTGTAGGGCCGGATCGGCTCGTCGGTCCGCTCCCACCCGCCCCACACGGCCCGGTCGCAAAAGAGTGTCGGCTTGAAACTGATGTAAGGCTCCTGCAATGTCCTGGACAGCAACAAGGAAGCGAAGCCGGAACAATCGATGTAGAGGTCGGCGGTTTCGGTTCTGCCGGATCGTAGCACCAGGCCGGTCACCCCGGTGTCGTCCTGCGTGACCTCAGCAACGAGGTCGTCGTGGATGGCAATGCCGAGGCGGGCGGCGTAGGACTCGAGGTAGGCGACGAAGGTCCGGTTCTCGATGTGGTAGGCGACGTCGGTGCCGATGTGTGGCCCGCCGTATTGGTTGCGGAGGAAGGCCTTGTCGTGGGACATCAGGGCCGGGAAGACGTCGGCGTACTCGAAGTCCTCGTCACAATAGTAGCCGTTCGGCCTGGGCAGGTTTTCCCAGCGTGAGGTGACCTGGGCGCGGAAGGTGTAGTCGAAGTGGCGGCGTGGCCCCCAGTTGAGGAAACGGATGCCGAGCTTCCAGGTCGGCTGAGCTTGACGATGGAACTCCCCTGGATCGATCCGGAGCCGGCCGTGGAGGTAGTTGGGGAAAGCGAAGGTGGTAGCTTCGCCGACGCCGATGACGCCCATCGCCGTGGAGCGGACGACGCTGACCTGGAGGTCGGGGAGCTTGATCTTGAGCGAGAGGGCAGCGAGGAAGCCGGCGCTGCCGCCGCCAAGGACGAGGATGCGCTGGATCATGGAGTGTCCGCCTGAGAGAAGAGGTTTGGCTGAGACCGCGCTCTCGCCTCGCGGGCAGCAGCACGGACGCTATGACAGGTGAAGTCCTCTTCCTATCTATGCTCCCCTCAAGGCATTGTCCATCGGGCTTCCCTTTTCCCGTGCCGGGTAGCGATTGCGGGGCCGGAGTGGCCTCAGACGGTTGCCTCCGGCGATACCACGGCGACGGGGACAATGCTCTGGACGCACAGCACTGCCGGGGCCGAGCAATACCTCGCGGCCAATCCCCAGCTGCAGGCGGCCATCCGTCGCCGCAGCGGTGCCCGCTATGTCGAGGAATTGCTCCAGGCGCTCGGGAAAAACCAGGAGTTGCGGGCGAAGTATGTCAAGCTCGACAACGAGGAGTATGCGAAGGTATTACCGACATTCCCCGTCGGTCAGCCGATGCTCGACGTTGCGTTGACGACGCTCGACGGCAAGAGGTTCAAGTTGAGCGAGCTGCGCGGCAAGGTGGTGTATCTGAACATCTTCGCCGCAGAGGATCACAGGCCGATGTTCGACCGCCAGCGGGAGTTCGCCGACACGATGAAGGGCAAGCCGTTTGTGATTGTCAATGTCAGCGTCGATGAGCGCAAAGAGACGTTCGAGCATTGGCTGCAGCGCGATCCGACCCCGTGGGTCAATGTCTGGTGTGGCCGCAGAAGCGAGGTGTACGCGGACTGGCTGCAACAGGGCTATCACACCAGTTACTTGATCGACGCCAAGGGCATTTTGCGTGAGCGGGGGGTCTTTTGGGGCGACCTGCCAGACCGGGCCGAAGAGTTGCTCGCGGAGATCAGGCCGAGGGCGAAAGGCACCGCGGATTGAGTGCGCAACCTGTTTCGCACGGTCGGGGTGCGAGCGATGCTGTCGCTCGCACCCCGACTGCCTTTCCGCTCGATCATTGGATCAAGGTGTTGTCGCCGGGGCCGCCGTCGAGGATGTCCACGCCCCCGCCCCCGCTCAGCACGTCGTCGCCGGCCCCCCCGAGGAGGGTGTCGTTGCCAGGCGAGCCTTTTAGGACGTCGTCGCCCTTACCACCATCCACGGTCAACTGGACTGTTCCGGCGGCCAGCCCGGAAGCGTCCACCATGTCGTCGCCGGCCAGGGCGTTGACCGTGAGCCGGTCGTTAGCCGCCGCGGGGCCGATGATGTTCACCTGGGCGGCCAGCCCGAGCACCGTGGCGCCGCTCGCGTCGCTGGCGACCGTGATCAGGTCGTCGCCGGCGGTGCCGTTGACGATGACCGTGTCCGCCTCGCCGCCGCCCAGCAGGTTGAGGTTGACCTGGGCCACGTCCGTGCCGGAGAGATCATTGACGGTGAGGGTGTCGGCGCCGCCCCGCGACGTGACGTCGACCTGCTCGAGGCCGTTGACGTCCATGGTGACCGTGCCGATGTCGCGGAACAGTCGCAGGCGGCTGCCGGTGGCCGACAGGTCGATGGTCTCCCTGCCCACGTGGGAGTCATTGAAGAGCATCTTGTCGTGGCCGGCCTGGCCCTCCACGGTGTCGCTGCCGTCGCCGGGGTTCCAGATGAACGTGTCGTCGCCCGCCCCCAGCAGCGCCACGTCGTTGCCGGGGCCGCCCACGATCAGGTCGGTGCCGGAGCCCCCGATCAGGGTGTCGTTGCCCTGGGCGCCGGCCATCACGGCCCGCGGCAGGGCGCCGTTGGCCTCGTCCAACTCGAGGCGGTCGTTGCCACCCAGGCCTAACACGGTGATCTGGGCGGTGTTGGCGACGGTCGGGGTGCCTCCATCGATCGGCACCTGGCCGTTGTTGACGAGGATCGTGCCGGCGGCGTCGCGGCTGATGGTGATGGTGTTGTCGAACTCGTCGCCCTGGACGAGCAGCAGACCGGGCGCCGGGACGATGGCGGTGACGGCCGGCAGGATGCGGTCCCCGAGCGATTCAAGGGCCGGCACGAACCGGCGATGCTTGGGCTGTTTGCGGCCTGACCGAGCAACCGGCCGTGACTTGTTCGTCAACATTCGACGGATCCAGGACAGTAGCATGAAAACCTCCAGAAAGAAAATCGGGGCACAGTGGCCCCACCAGCGGACTTGGATCATCCGGCCAGTTGCGGTGGCCGGAGCGCGCACAGCGGACGCCCCCTGTCCACGGAGAAAAGATCTTGCTGGGCACTCGCAGGCACAACGCGGGGAAATGGGCGAAGACGCGGGCGATTTCGAGCCGACCAGTCGTCGCCCCGCCGGGTCGAACCCGGCGGATGGGTGCCAGGACACAGTCGCCCGAGCCGGGCCGCGTCCTGTTCCACGCCGATCAGCAGTTGGGGGGATTCAGCTCAGGAGAACGGTACGCCAACATGGCCTGGTAGAATCCCAAGGTGCTTGGTCCTCGAACCACGTCTACGAGTTACTACGGGTGTTGTTTGCCCAATCTAGCGCCGGGCTGCGGAGATTTTTTGCCGCACCTGGGGGGTCGTGCAGATTAACTCTGGTAGAGACCTGGCGGGCCGGTCGAGGTAGGGCGACACGCAGGGCAAACGCACCATGAAGTCCTTGAAAATCAAGGACTTATGGAAAACGCCTAACAAACACTCGTCACGGCTGAGCTTGTTCTCGGAGTGACATGCCGTTGTCACTGATTGACATACCTATGTCAGTGCCGTGTTTT
>WNGB01008615.1_pt1 | contig 15304 bp, 11 predicted proteins | sample 5400681 | NCBI WGS metagenome assembly WNGB01 (sample SAMN13153367, study PRJNA577476) | soil metagenome | isolation source: 115 cm soil or saprolite under grassland replicate 2 | place: USA:California | collected 2016-06-15
CCCTTGTCCTGTGCCATTCGTGCTCTCCGTTTCCGTCCTGGTGGCGGAAGCGTGTGGGAGTCGAACCCACCTCCGACTTGTCTAGAGCCGGACGCCGGATTTGAAGTCCGGGGCGTGCACCGGCGCCGCAAACGCTTCCCCTTGCCTAACTACCTGCCAGATCAGCGTTCTGAGTGTACCATTCTTGCTCGCAACGTCGAGGACTGTAACTTACCTGGGCCAAAATCAAAATGTAACTTATCTGAGTGACACCCTCGGACGCCGCGCACAGCTGGACGCGGCGTCGCTCCGCGCTCGCCTGAGGGCGCAGTTGTCCGCCCGCTTGACGACCCTGCCTCGCTCACTGCATCAGGGTGGGGCGCGCCAGCCTAGCAACAGGATGAAGCTGACGGCCGGCGAAAGAGGGCCCGAAGGCAGGGGCGCGCGTTCGCGCGCCCCTGCGCGCGGCGTCTTAAGAACCAGCGTTTCCCGGGCACATTCGAAGTTCCCTAGAGGCCGCGGGCCGCGCGCAGGATCTCCTCGTCGCTCGGGAACTTGCCGAGGTCGTCGATCCGCTCGGCGGCCTCGATCTGCCGCCACCGGATGATCCCCTCCCGGTCCATGAGGAAGTGCCCGGCCAGCTGGGTGCCGTGCGCCGCCTCGATCTGCTGGTCGATCTCCGTCGGCTGAAATCCCTCCCTTCGATTCAGCTCAGCCGCGGCCTCCGGCTCCGGCAGCGCCTCCGGCAGCTCTCCGGTGGGATTGACCTTAGCCGCCAGGAACTGGCCCATCGTGGCGCTCTGCGGCCACGAGGTCGCCGACTCGTCCTCGACGATCACGCCGGCGGGCACCCCAAACGCCCGGTGCGTCTCCGCCTCTGGGTCCGCGGCGAGCAGTACGCGCGCTGGGCGGTACTTGAAGTAGAGTCGCGCGCGCTCCAGCGGGGTATTGACCACCGCCACCGTCTCCACGCCCACCGCCTTGAGCTTGTCCTGCGTGGTGCCCAGCTGCACGAGCTGGCGCCGGCAGAAGGGTCAGTGCAGGCCGCGGAACAGGCCCACCAGGACCGGGCTGCGCCCGCGATAGTCGTCGAGCGAGACCTGGCCCTCTCGATTGACCGCGGGCAACGCGAAGTCGGGGGCGGAATCACCAGGACCCAGGGGAGCAGATGTCATGATGAGAGTCTCCTCATTCTCGAGTCAATCGAGGAACGGCAGCACCACCAGCGCGTCGGGCTCGAGCCCGACCCGCTCGCACACCGCCTGGGCCTTTTGCATGAACTCCTCCGCCCGGCCCTCGTCGCCCAGATCCAGATGGGCGGTGGCGAGGCCATCATAGCAGGGGAACAGCAGCTGCGGCTCGTCGGCCGCCTCGGCGAGCGCGAGTGCCTCCCGGTAGTGCGCGATCGCGCGGGTCGGATCGCCGTGACACTGGTAGATCTGGCCGAGCACGATCAGCGGCACCGCGAGGTGATCGAGCTGCCCGAGGCGCCGATCGAGTTCGATGGCGGCGTGCGCGGCGCCGATGCCCTGCTAGTCGCAGCGGTTGGTGAGCGCGCAGTAGGCCACCGCGAGATTCGCGTAGAGGCGCGACTGGAACCCGAGGTCACCGATCTTCTTGGCTTAGGTCGCCGCTCGAAGCTTATCCTGGTGTTCGACTACTTCGGACTCAGGGCGCTCGCTGCCGAGCGGGAGGACCCACGCAGCGGAGAGAGCAGGAAGGATGTGGGGCCGGTCATCACGTATCGCGCCGCAATCCGGGAGGGAGGCCCGCGGATAGCAATAGCAGAAGCGACGCAGGAGGCGGACTACCGATTTACAAGTGAGCTATCGCCGGCCGACATCCGAGACGCTCCGCAGCGCAGCCAGCTTCGCTCCCGCCTCCCGCAGATCGCTCTCGCTCACGATCGCGTAACGCCGGTACACGGACTCGGTCTTGTGTCCGGTCATCTTCATCGCGACGGAGCGCGAGACGTTCGCCCGCTCCAGGTTCCGGACCGCGGTGCGCCGAAGATCATGAAGGACACGGCCAGGCACGCCGGCGTTTGTGCAGGCCGTGCGCCACGACCTCTTCATGCTCCTGATCGGTTCGCCTTCCCGGTGGAACACCCATGGAATGATTCGCGCCTGGGTGCGCTCGCAGCGCCGCGTGTACTCCTGGCGCCGCTCCAGGAGCGCGCGCGACTCCGGCGTGATCGGAAACGCGCGCCCCTCGCGGTTCTTCGTGGTCCCCGGCTCGAGCCGCACGAAGCCACCGGTCCAGTCCACCTGGGCCCACGTGAGGGGGAAGACCTCGGACTTGCTGCGCCAGCCCGTCTGATAGCAGAAGCGCACCAGGTCCGCCTCGACTTCCTTGAGACGCCGGCATACGGCCTCGAACTGCCCGGGCTGGAAGAACCCGGTCCGGACATTGTCCTCGCGTAGTCCCGTGATCGGCGGCGCCATCAGAAGCAGCCCCTGGCGGACGGCGAGGCGGAATGCGCGGCGCAGAGCGGCGAGCTCCCGATTGACCGTTGCGGGCGAGGCCTTCTCCTGCAACCGGAGATCCGCGTACCGAAGGATGTCGGCACCCGTGACGCTTGCTGCGGAGCGCCCACTGAAGTAGCGGGCGAGATGCCGGCACGAGAGGTCGGCACGATCAACGCTTCGCCGGCCGTTCGCGCGATACTCCGCGAGGAGGCTGTCGAGGAGCGTCTGCACCAGCACACGGCGCGGATCCGGCAGCACCGGCACTCCTCGGTCGCGCTGGACAAGCAAATCGCGCAGCATCGCAGAGGCGACGTTGTAGTCCTCGGACTTGGAGGACCGGAACCACGACTTGCCGGCCGAGTCGGTCCATTTCATCCACCAGACACGGCCGCGCCGGTACAGATGCCCCGATCCTTTTCTCGCTCTCCTTCTCGACCTACGCGCCATCCACCGCGCCTCCCGGAGAAGTTCTGCGAGGCCTGTCTACCACTCCCTCCGGAGCGTGTAAACGGAAATCGAAACACGGGGGCGCACCGGATTGAAAGTCCGGGGCGTGCACCGGCGCCGCAAACGCTTCCATTCCGCTAACCCTGCGTCAGATCAGCAGAAGGAGTGTACCACCGGGAGGCCAATTCCGGGCCGGTGTCACCAAAAGTGTAACTGATCGATGCGGCCGCGGCCTGCTTGTTGTGGTTGTCGACCTGTCCGTGGGCCGGCCGCAGAAAAAATCCGGCGCCCTCTCAAAGGACGCACGAAGTCAAAGACGATGCATCGCTGCTCCCGCCCGCCTCTGAGATCTCGGCCCCGAGCGCCTCCAGATTCTTCCCCTTGCGGCGCATTCGAGCGACACAGCGGCCGCGATCGGCCATCGTCTCCGACGGCCACCGGAGAAGGCGCGCGACGTTCGGCCGGGCGGCGCAGCCACGCCCGAGGCCTCACCGCTCCCGGTCGGTCACCCGCTGACGCGATCCGGATGGACCGGGACCGCGTCCGAGACAGTCCTGTCTCTACTGCGCGAGCCACACCTTCATGAAGGTGTTGTTGTCGTAGGTGGTCAGCCCGGGCTTGTAGTTGCGCAGCCGCTTGTCCGTGAAGAACCAGCCTTCCACCCAGCCCACCGCCACCGAGGCATGATCGCCCCGAGTCAGGAGATAGCGCTGCAGCTCCCAGTAGAGCTGCTTGCGCTTGTCATGGTTGGCTTCCTTGAGTGCCCGTTCGGCGAGGTCGTCCACCCTGGAGTCCGAAGCCCGGCCGTAGTTGCTGCCGGCCTGCGTGGTGTAGGCGATGTGAAAGACGCCGGAGGGGTCGTTGACGTCCATGCTGCGGTCCTGGGTGGCGATGATGGTGAAGTCTCCCTTGCCCCAGGCCGCGAAGCCCGCGGCACTCTCGTGAGTCTTGAGCGTCCCGCGGATGCCGACCTTGCGGAGCTGGGCCAGGACCAGCTGGGCCCGGTCGACGTAGTTACCCACGGAGCGCACGGCGACCTCGATGTCGAGGCCGCTCGGGTAGTGCTTCTCGACCAGCTTCTTGGCCTCGGCGATGTCCTGGTCCTTGGGGTGACGGCAGCCGGGCGTCCTGTTGACCTCTTCCGGCGGCAGGGCGAAGTCGCCGACCAGCTTCGGATCCAGGATCGCGCAGGGCACGCCTGCGCCCTCCAGCGCCTTGGCGACCAGCTCCTGGCGGTCGATCGCAAGGTTCACGGCCCGCCGGAGGTCGGGGTTGTTAAAGGGCGGCTTCTGCGCGTTCAGGTAGATCAGAAAGATCGTGTTGATGGGGGCCTGGTAGATCTCCACGTCCTCTCGCGCCCGCCTGAGCTCGTCGGCCTGGGTCTTGCGCATGGGCGGCCAGGCATCCCAGAGCATGATCTTGCTCGCCTTGGCGGCGGCCAGCTGGGTGGGTCCACCAACCAGGATGAACTGCTTGACGCCGTCGAGATAGGGGACACCGGGGATGAAGTAGCTCGGGTTCCGCTCCCACTCGATCACGCTGCTGCGCTCGTATTTCTTGAACTTGAACGGCCCGGTGCCGATCTGGGCCTCGGGAGCGTTGAGGTCGCCGTACTTGGCCAGGATGTGCTTGGCCGCCACGCGGCACCAGGCGGAGGCGATGGACGGCAGGAATGGCGCGGCCGCGAACTTCAGCCGGAACTCTACCGTGTTGGGGTCTGGGACCTCGACGCTCGCCACCATGGGCTTGAGGGAAGCTCCGCACTTCGGGCTCTTGAAGTCGGGGTTGAGGACCCGGTCGAAGCTGGCCTTGACGTCGGCCGCACTGAAGGGCTGTCCGTCGTGCCACGTGACGCCTTTCCGGAGATGGAAGGTATGCGTCTTCCCGTCGGGCGAGACCGTCCAGCGCTCGGCCAGGTCGCTGGTGATCTTGCTCGGGTCCTCGGGATCATATTGCAGGAGCCCGCTGTAAACGCCGGCCGTGGCCTGCTGAACGACCAGCGGCGACTCGGCATGGACGTCGAGCCGGCCGGGATCGCCGTAATCGAACCAGGTGAGGACACCGCCGTGGCGCGGCTTGTCCTGCGCGTCGACGGGGCGCGCGGTCGTGGCGCCGATCAAGGCCCACACGGCCACTAGGATCGCGATGGTACGTGCGATGTTGGCCATGGTCTTGGCTCTCCTCTTTGTTGTGCGGCTTCGCGTTCTGTTCCCCCGTGGAGCTACCCCAGGCCGCCGCGCAGACGGGGGTCGGTGACGTCGCGGATCGAATCGCCGAGGAGGTTCAGGCCGAACACCGTCAGGCTGATCGCCACCCCCGGAAAGAATACCATCCAGGGCGCCGTCTCGAGCGCCTGGATTCCGGCCGTCAGCATCCCGCCCCAGGATGGCTCGTCGGGCGGGGCGCCCGCGCCGATGAAGCTCAGGGAGGCCTCGACGACGATGGCGTAGGAGACATTGGCCGTGAGGAGGACGATGTAGGCGGCCAGGCAGTTGGGAATCAGATGGCGAGCGATGATCCGCCACTGCGGGGTGCCCATGGCCCGCGCCGCCTCGATGTACGGCATGACGGCGACGCCGAGCGCCACGGCGCGCAGGGTCCGTGCCGCGGTGGGGGTGAGCAGGATGGTAAGCGCCAGGATCACGTTGTTCACGGACTGGCCGAGGGCGGCCATCAACGAGAGGGCGAGGATGATCGGCGGCAGCGCCATGAGGCTGTCCACCACACGCTGGCTTCCCGCGTCGGCCAGCCCGCCGACGTAGGCCGTGGCCACGCCCCAGAGCGAGCCGAGAGTGACGCCGAGGACCACCGAGGCGAGCCCGATGTAGAGCGACAGTCGCGCGCCCCAGATCACCCGGCTCAGCACGTCGCGGCCCACCTGGTCGGTGCCCATGGGGAACTCGGCGCTCGGCGGCAGATAGGGGGCGAAGGTGGCCTCCTTGGGCCCGTGCGGCGACAGCAGGGGGGCCCCGACGGCCACGACGACGAGGGCCAGGACGACCAGAGCGCCGGCGGCGCCGAGCGGCTGGTGGACGATGAAGCGCCCGAGAAGGGCGAGCATTCAGGCGTACCGGATGCGCGGGTCGAGCCAGGCGTAGAGCAGGTCCACGACCAGGTTCACGGAGAGGAACACCAGCGCCATCACCATGATCAGCGCCTGGACGGTCGGGTAGTCACGCTGGCTCACGGCCTGGATCAGCGCCGTGCCCATCCCCGGAACCACGAAGATGATCTCCATGATCACGAGCCCGCCGAGGAGCCGACCCCCCCACCATCCGATGAACGTGATCACGGGCAGGAGCGAGTTCTTGAGGGCGTGATGGTAGATCACGGTGCGCTCCCCAAGCCCCTTGGCCCGCGCCGTGCGGACGTAGTCTTGGCGGATCACCTCCAGCATCTGGGAGCGGGTGAGCCGGGTGATCGGCGCGCTGATGTAATAGGCCTGGGCCAGGGCCGGCCAGATGAGCTGCTTCAGGTTCTCGAGCGGATTCTCGATGAACGACACGAATTCGAGGGGCGGGAGCCAGCGGAAGAGCCGGACCAGGCCCCAGAGGATCAGGGCGCCGGTGAAGAAGATGGGCAGGCTGAGCCCGCTCAGGCTCACGATGCGCGCGAGGTAGTCCAGCACGCCGTTCTGGCGCGCCGCCGACACCACGCCCAGGGGAATCGCCCAGACCATGGCGATGGCCAGGGTGAGGATCGCCAGCTCCATGGAGCGTGGGATGCGCTCGCGCAGGATGTCGCGCACGGGCCGGTGCTGGGAGTAGGAGTATCCGAAGTCGCCGCGCACGGCGCCGGTCACCCAGTTGGCGTACTGGGCCAGCACCGGGCGGTCGAGTCCCAGCTCCTGCCGGATCTTCTCGATCTGCTTCTGCTGCACGGCGCTGGACTCGGAGCCGGTCTGGTAGACCAGGATCTCGGCGATGTCCCCGGGGACGAGGCGCATGAGGACGAAGATGAGGATCGAGGCCCCGAGCAGCGTGGGGACGAAGAGAAGGAGCCGGCGGATTACGTAGATCTGCATCGCGGGCGCGACTATGCTAATGGCGCCGAGCGAGGGGCGTCAAGTAGAGTGAGGTTGGACGGTCTAAGAGCGAGACGGATGGACACCGCGAAGGTCGAGGCGCTCAAGCAAGAGATCCTGGCCCTGCCCGACCACGAGCGCCAGCAGCTTGCTCAGGAGTTGCTGCCGGTCCTCCTGATGACACGTGCGGGCCTCGCGGAAATCCACCAGGCGCTCGACGCCCTCTCGGATGATGAGCTGAACGCCCTGGTCGAGCGCGCGTGGCGAGGGGCTGCGGATCTTCCCGGCGAGACCTCACGGACCCGCAGCACCGCACGACGCGAGGGCGGCATCCTCACCTGCTTTCCCGCGACAGGAGGAACTGCGCCTCGTCGAGCGACTCGGCGGCGAGCTGCGGCAGGCCCGCCTTGAGGTAGAGGTTGCCCAGCAGTATGTGCAGCGTGGGCTCGTCGGGGTCGCGGGCCAGCGCCGCCAGCGCGACGAGCCGCGCATCGTGGACCAGTCCCTGCGCAGCCAGCGCGCCCACTCGCACCGCGGCGAGCGAGCTCGGCGAGACCCCGGGCCCGAGCGCGGCCTCGAGCTGCTTGAGGTCCTCCTGCACTGCCGCCGCCCGCCCCGGCTCCACTACCTCGAACCATGCGTCGTAGGGCGGGTGGCCGAGCGCCTCCACCTGGAAGCGGTAACGGACGCCGGGCCTGAGCGGCCGCGCGTCGGCCGGGTGGGCAAAGCGCGCGCCGACCACACCCTTGCGCTCGAGCACAACGCCCGAGGGATCGAGGATCCGGACCGTGTAGCGGGAGAACTGGCTGCCCAGCCACTCGAACACGAGGGAGTCAGGGAGGACCGGGCCGTTGCGGGGCGTGAGGATCTCCGGCCGGCGCGTGGCCGAGCGGGTGGAGAGCACCGCCTTCGGCGGCTCCTTGGTGCCGGCCGAGAGGAAGCCGAGGCTCGCGGAGAGGAGCGTCCGGGCCTTCTGCATCTTCCCAGCGTCGGCCGGGGCGGCGGCGACCGTGTAGGGCGAGTTCGTCGCCTCCACCCGGACCGTACCCCGGCCACCCGCGAGTAGCACCACCGTCGTGGCATCCCCGACGGCCCGGACCTGGTCGCCGGCGCGGAGCGCATTGAGCGGCGAGGCCGCGCGCCAGTCGGCGCCGGCCGTCTTCACCTCGATCTTGCCCCCGCCGACCTTGATCTCCGTGATCATGCCCGCGGTCTCGCCGCCCTGGCCCGCAGCCGGCCCAGCTCCCGTCACGGCGCCGAAAGCGAGTGAGACGACCGCCACCAGAGCGTGCCACCGGCTTCTTGCCATTCCCGTCCCCTCCGCGTTCACGCGGCCGTGTTGTTCGTGCGTCCCACCCTACGCCAGCCCCTCCAGCTCGAAGAGCGCCACCGCTTGGGCCTTGCCCTTCACCTTGACCTCGGCGCGATCGCAGACGCGGACGCGGTGCTTGACGATGGCCAGCGTCCCCGCGCTGATCAGGATCTCGGTGCCGAGGTCGCGGTTGAGACCCTCCATGCGCGCCACGGCATTCACGGTGTCGCCCAGGACCGAGTACTTCTTCTTGCGCGGCGAGCCCATGTTACCAGCGAACACCTCGCCGGTGTTGACGGCCACGCCCATGGCCAGCGACGGCCGGCCCTCGGCCGCCCACTTGTCGTTTAGCCGCCGGAGCGCCGCCTGCATGCCGAGCGCGGTCTCCACCGCGTGCCAGGCGTGGTCGGAGTCCTCGAGCGGGGCGCCGAAGACGGCGAATATGCCGTCACCGATGAAGTCGTTCACCATGCCGCGGTGGCCCATGATGACGTCGACCATGGCGGTGAAGTACTCGTTCATGATCTCCGATACCCTCGCCGGCGGCAGCCGCTCCGAGAGCGTGGTGAAGCCGCGCACGTCGGACATCAGCACCGACACCGTCCGGACCTCGCCGCCGAGGTCGCTGCCCTCACGCACCACCCGGTCGAGCACCTCCACGCTCACGTACTGGCCGAAGGCGGAGCGGACCCGCCGCCTGGCCAGGAGCCTCGATGCCTGGATGTAGGCGACCATTGCCACCAGCGGGCCCACGAAGTCGAGCCAGTAGCCGCCCCGCATGTAGGCCTCGTAGCTCGCCGCGGCGAACACGGCGACGAGCGCCAGCCCCGCCAGCGTGAGCCATAGCGGACGAAGCCACAGCGACAGCACCGAGACTGCCAGGCACGCGCCCACCAGCAGCGCGAGGTTGGAGGCCCAGTGGGGCGGCCGGAGCAGGCGCCGGGCCAGTAGGGTGTGAATCATGTGGGCCTGGATCTCGACGCCCGCCATGAGGCCCACCGGAGTCGGGTGGAACTCGCGGCTTTCCGCGAACGTGGCCCCGACTAGCACGAGCTTGTCCCTGAAGGGGTTGTCGGTGCCCGGCTCGACCCCGCTCTTGGCCATCTGGACCAGCGGGCCGCTCGGAAAGGCGGTGAAGGTGCCGGGAGGCCCGGCGAAGTCCACGCGCCACGCAGTCTCGCCGAGCGCGGCCAGCGAGATCGGCTCGCGTCCCGCGATGCGGCCGTCGGCGCCGCGGGCGGGGAGCATGAGCGCGGCGCCGCCCCCACCGCGAAGGGCCGCGTCGAGCGAGGCGGCCGGCGCGTCATCCCAGCCCGCCACCGCCGCCAGCGCGAAGGAGGGCAGGAAACCACCGCCCATCGCGGGCAGCGCGGGTGCCATCCGGCGGATGACGCCGTCGCGCCCGACCGGCGCGTTCGAGAAGCCGAGCCGCGCCCGCAGCGCAGGCGAGAAGGCACCGCGCATTTCGTAGCGTTCGCCGTCGGGCCCCGGCCGCGGTCGGGCCAGCGCGGCGAAGACGAGGCGCCCCTTGCCCTCGGCCGCCGCGCGCTGCGAGACCTCGACCAGCGCGGCATCGGCGACGGCATCGGTGGCCGTCTTCACGATGAGGTCGAAGGCCACCACTCGCGCGCCGCTCCTGAGAAGGAAGTCGGCCAGATCGGCGAGGTAGCGGCGCGGCAGCGGCTGCCGCTCGCCCAGGCTCTCGAACGCCTCCTCGTCGATCGTGACCAGGGCGATTTCCGGTTCCGGCCGGCGCTCGCGGAGGAAGAGGAAGGTGTCCACCGCTCGTGTCTCCCAGCCGGCGAACACGCCGATCCGCGAGAGGAGCGTGACCGCGACGCTCAGGGCCACGCCCAGGGCGAGCGCCCGCCGGACCCGGCGGGGCGCGGAAGCGAGGCGGAGCCGCAAGCTCAGCGCGGGACGCCGGTGAGGCCGAAGGCGGCCCAGGCGAAGGGGTGGGGGAACGTGCGCATGGTCTCCAGTTGGGCCTGGCGGAGCGCCTGCACCGGGCCTGCGCGGTCCAGACGGTCGTAGAGCGCGCGGACCAGGTCATAGCTCGCCCGGTCGTCGACCTTCCACAGGGTGGTGACGACGGCCGGCGTCCCCGCGTACAGGAATGCCCGCTGGAGCCCCACGAGCTCGTCGCCGCGCGAGAGCTTGCCGAGGCCGGTCTCGCAGGCCGAGAGGACCACGAGGCGGGCGTGCAGGTCGAGGCCGAACAGTTCGCGGACCTCGAGCCGGCCGTCCTGACCCTCGCCGGGCGCCAGGAGGAGCGCCGACGAGAGCGGGTCCGACTCGCTGAGCTCGCCGTGGGTGGCGAAGTGGGCGAGCCCGGTGGTCTCCAGGAGCTTCTTGACCTGGGCCTCGGTGGCGTCGCCCCGGACCAGCACCGTCGCCCCGCGCTCCTGCTGGCCGACCATCCGCGCCTCTCGCTCGGCCCATCGGAGGGCGAGGCCGGAGCCGACGTCGGGGTTGCCGACGACGAGCGCGCGGTCGCCGGCGGCGGCGCCCTTGTCGGCGAGGTAGCGGAGCACGCTCGCGCTCGGTAGCGTGCCGAGCGCGAAGTCTTCCACCAGCCACCGCCCCGCCGGCGAGCGAAGGGCCGCGAACGGCAAGTAGTGGAGCACGCCGTGGGGCACTATCAGGAGCCGGTCGCCCCGGATCTCGCTTCGAGCCGGGCCGAGCAGCCGGCGGTACAGCGCCTGAGCCTGCGCCTCGATGTCGGGGAGCGGCGCCTGGTCGGCGATGGCGGCCCGGAACCGGCGGACCTGGTCAACGAGCGCTTGGCGGTCGCCGGCAATCCGCACCACCCTCGCGTGCTCACGGTCCACCACCCACAGGATCACGTCGCCTTCGCCGACGAGGTACTCCAGCAGCGTCGTGCCCTCGGGCAGCAGGCCCTGGATCTCGGGCAGCGTCACCGGCTCCACCGCCATGAGCGAGGCCTGCTCGAGGCTCTCCTTGCGCACGCGGTCGAGGAAGGCGCGGTAGTCGCGCTCGGCGGCGTCGACCGCCGCGCGCGCGGCTTCGGGCTCCTCGGCCGCGCCCGTATCCTGGGCCCGCGCCTGCGACTCCGCGAGCCGGGCCCGGAGCCGCACCTCCTCGTCGACCAGCGCCCGGGTGCGGCCCTTGGAGAGCGTCGTCTGGCTGCCCAGGAGGTCGAGGAAGGCGCGGGCCCGGCTCCGCTCGGCGAGGTCGAAGGCCTCGTCGGGGCGCCGGGCCCGGAGCGCGAGCCGCACCGCCTGCTGGTAGATGCCCTGCTTGTCTTCGAGGAACCCGCTCCGGAGCCCGGACTCGCCGAGCTCTCCGCGGAGCTCCTCGGCGTGGCGCACCGCCTCCCGCCCCGCGGCGAGCGCCTCGTCGACGCGGCCGAGCCCGCCCAGCGCGCGGCCCAGACCGTAGTCGAGCCACATGAGAGCGCCGGGCTTATTGATCTGGTTCGCGAGCGTCACGCCCTGCTGGTAGAGGTCCAGCGCCTTGGCCCAGTCCTGTCGCGAGAGCGCGAGGTTGGCCTGGTTCTGCACGACCTCGAGCTCCACCTCACGGAGCCCGACCAGCCGCGCATACTTGAGGGCCCGGTCGAACGTCGCGTCCGCCTCCTCGCGATGACCGAGGGCGAGATGGGCGCGCCCGACCATGACGAGCGACTGGGCGGCGTGCCGGCGCATGTTCAGCTTGCGCCGCTCCGGCGCTCGCGCCGGGAGGCGCGCGACCACGTCCTCGAAGAACCGGGCGGCCTGGCTCGCGCGGGCCAGCGCCGTCTGGTAGTCCTGCTCGGCGTAGGCGACATGGGCCAGCGCGTTCGACAGGAAGCCCACCGCCAAGCTCTCGCGGCGCCCCTTCAGCCGGCCCTCGGAGAACGCGAGCCCTTCCTCGAGGACCTTGCGGGCCTGTGCGAGGTCACCTGCCACCCGGTAGGCCGCGCCGACCTGGACGTACACGGAGGCCGCGCGCCCCGCGTCCTCGGGCGCCAGCTCGGCCATCTTGAACAGCTCGATCGAGCGCGTGCCGGCCTGGATCGCCTTCTGGAAGAGGCCGAGACGGAGCGCGACGGTGGCGGCGGCACCCGAAGCCCGCGCGGCGAGCGCCCGGTTGGCGTGCTGCTCGGCCTCGGCAGCCACGCGCTCATAGTAGGCGAGCGCCTGGTGGCCCTCGCCACGGTCGATCGCCTCCAGGACCTGGTCGAAGTCGAACGAATACTCGCCCGGCGCCGGCTTTCGCTTGGGCGCGGGCTCGGCCGGACCCGCCGACTCGCTCGGCGGCCCCGCCGGCCGGCCCCCGCCGCGACCGGTCCCCGGGCGCCTCCCGCCGAAGCCGCCCTGCGCCCCGGCCATCGGGGCCAGCGCGGCCAGCAGCGCCGCGCCGGCCAGCACGGCGAGGAGGCGAACGCCAACCTGCATCACGCCTCGATCATTGCCGATCCCGGACCGAACCGCAACCAGGGCCGGGGTCACGAGACGACGTTCAAGCAGACCCTTCACGAACGGCTCGGCCTCGACCCCGCCGACATCGGTATATCGGGGTGATGCTTGTCGGAGGGCCTCAACATCAGATGATGTCGATTGCAGGTGGGGACCGTTTGTAGGTAGGATGCGTGCGGATGATGGAATCCCGATCGTGGCCGTGACCCAGCCTCCGGCCAGAGCTACCTCAAGATCCGGATGCCCCCACCGGAGGTCATGGATCGGGTCGTCGGGGCGTTGCAGGCGCTCCTGGAAGGCCTCAGGGCCTGAGCGGAGGAGAAGATGCGTTCAGATCGGACATCGCCATCACATCGTCACACCGTCTTGCTGTTGACGGTGGCCGCGCTGACGCTGGGAGTGACCCAGGGGGTTGCCGGCCAGTCGGCACCGGCGGGAGAAGCGGTAATGGCCTGGCATGTCACCATCGCCCCCACCTGGTTCGATCCGGCCACAGCCCCGCCACAGATCACCCCCTTTGGGATACTGTATGCGCTCCACGATGCGCTGGTCCGCCCGCTGCCGGGGCAAAAGATGGGCAACAGCTTGGCGGAGTCGTGGACGGGGAGCCCGGATGGGCTGGTGTACGAGTTCAGGCTTCGCCGCGGGCTCAAGTTTCACAACGGCGACCCCGTCACCGCCGAGGATGTGAAGTTCAGCTTCGAGCGGTACAAAGGGGCGGGGGCCAAGGAATTGCGTGCGCGTGTTCAGCGGGTGGAGATCCTCGATCCCTTGACGGCGCGCTTCACTCTGAAAGAACCGTGGCCGGACTTCATGACCTTCTACGGGACCACTGCCACGGCGGCCGGGATCGTCCTCCCGAAGAAATATCTCGAGCAGGTCGGGGACGACGGCTTCAGAAAGCATCCTATCGGCGCCGGCCCCTATAAGTTCGTGAGCCATAAGCCCGGTGTGGAGGTGGTGCTGGAGGCCTACACGGGGTACTGGCGGCACGTGCCCCATGTCAAGCGGCTGATCATGAAGAGCGTCCCCGAAGGAACCACGCGCCTGGCCATGCTGAAGAAAGGAGAGACGGACATCGCCTTTGTCCTGGACGGTCCCGAGGCGGAGGACGTGAAGCGCGACCCGCGCCTCACGCTGGTGGCCACGCGGCATGCGTCCATCTTCTGGATCGAGTTCGCCGACCAGTGGGACCCGAAATCCCCGTGGCAGGACAAGCGCCTACGGCTGGCCGTCAACTATGCGCTGGATCGCAAGGCGATCAGCGAGGCCGCCTGTTTGGGCTATTGCCCGCCGGCCGGAGTCGTCGTGCCCCGCGTCATGGACTATGCCCTGCAGGTCGAGCCTCCGCCCTACGACCCTCAGAGAGCCAAGCAGTTGCTCGCCGAGGCCGGCTATCCCAAGGGCTTCGATGCGGGGGAGCTGGTGCCGATTCCGGCGTTCTCGACGGTGGCGGAGGCCGCGGTGAACTATCTGAACGCAGTCGGCATCCGGGTGAAGATGCGGCCGATGGAGCGCGCGACCTTCTACGCCGCTTGGCAGGAGAAGAAGCTGCGCGGGCTGTTCCTCACCGCTGCGGGGAACTCGGGCAACGCGGCCAGCCGCGTGGAGGCGTTCATTTACTCCAAGGGGAGCTATGCCTATGGCGGTTATCCCGACATCGACGAATTGTTCCAGCAGCAGGCCCGCGAGCGAGACCCCGCCAGGCGCGAAGCCTTGCTCCATCGCATCCAGCAACTCACAATCGACCGGGCGATGTTCGCGCCGATCATGGACCTGCGCGCCCTGATGGGGGTAGGGCCGCGAGTGGCAGAGCCAATAGGAGGGTGGACGACCTTCACCATCTGGTTTCCCCTGCCTGAGCAACTCGGGCCAGGCCGTCGCAGGCTGCCACATTCGCTGCGGCAAAGACAAGATCTGTACGGGCCGCTCCAGGAGACATACGGGCGGACCAGCAGTGAAAAACTCCGCAAGAATTGTGAAAAAGATTGTGATAGTCTTCCCCCGAGGTTTCCAATCGACCCCAGACGAGGACCCACGGGCGCGCAGGGTCTCCGACTTGCCCCGTGGCACCCATGTTGAGTCGGCCGTCCAGCTAGCGATAGCGACCGGCCTCTTGGCCGAGACCGATAACCCTCGCATGATTGGTAAGTTCTACCTCGCCCTAGGGGGATCCGGGTAAATAATTACCCGGGCGCGGGCGGCGATGGATCGTCATTCGTGCTTCATGACCAATGCTTTCGCAGCGTTTGGCATAGCGCCCCCCGGCGGAGTCGCCTGGCACGCAGGTTGCTTAACGGGAGCAGTGGAATTTGCTCGCGCCCTCGGGCGGCTCTGCCTCTGGGCATGACCACCAGGAAGGAATCGTCTTGGCCCGGAGAGAACAGGGAAGGATGAAGCCGCGGGCGGTAGGGCTCGAGCGCCCCTCGGAGCCGACGCTTGCCACCTTCATCCGACGCGTGTTCTCCTCCGGCGCGCATAGATTGTCGCCCCTTACTCCCCAGATCTCATTGCTCACAAAGGAGCGAGTACGTCCATGCCATCGACGCAAACAAGCCAGGCCCCCTCTGCGGGGAGTTACGGCGTCCCCTCGGTCGGCATCGCGCCCGCCCGGGGGGGCTCCCATTCTCACCGGCCGCGCGTGTGCGGGAAG
>WNGB01010514.1_pt1 | contig 15304 bp, 10 predicted proteins | sample 5400681 | NCBI WGS metagenome assembly WNGB01 (sample SAMN13153367, study PRJNA577476) | soil metagenome | isolation source: 115 cm soil or saprolite under grassland replicate 2 | place: USA:California | collected 2016-06-15
AGCTCCGACCTCGGAACGCCCGCGAGCTGCTCCAAGGACGTGTAGCCGGCGCCGGCCAGGGCCCGGGTCGCCGGTGCGCTGATCTTCGGAAAATCAGGCTCAGCAGTCATGCCCTCGACCGTACGACGTGCCACCGACAGGCGGCTGTCACGGCGTCGGCGCCGGCTGCTCGGCGGCTTCCGGCGCGGGTGGCGCCACGCTCGTCGCCGGTTCGAGCAGTGCGCCGGGAACCAGCCGGAGCACCGGGCGCGGGCTCGGCGACCCGTGCCGGAACGCGTCGTCAGGCTTCTCGCGCCAGCTGGCGGCCAGCTTTCGCAGTGCCTCCGTCCGGAGGTTGACCGCACCACGTCGTCCGCCCTCGACCTTGTACGACGGAAGCTCGGCGGCTGCGTCCGGCCCGGCCAGTTCGCGGTACGGCGTGGCCCCGGGCGACGCCGACTCGTAGCCGTGCTGGAACCCGGCCAGCCAGCCGTCGAGTCCGGCCGTGGCGGTGCGGAACCGGATCCAGCGGTGGTTGTCCCACCCGTCACCGTCCACGAACCGCTCGACCAGCTTCGCCGCCCCGGCCTCGCCGCGTTCGACGAGCTCACCGACCACCGTGGGGTCCATCTCGAGGTTCATCCCGCCCTCGCGGTCGTCGTGGTAGATCGTGACGATCCGGTCGCGGTACCCGGGCATCACCAGTTGGGCCTCGTCGACCCAGCCGCGCGCGGTGTCCAGGATCGACCGGCCGAACGACCCGACGGCGCCGAGGCCGGTGCCGTTCCAGCGGGTCCAGCGCCGGCTCCAACCGCCGACGTTCACGATCGGCAGGTAGGTGTTGTCCGCCTGCTTGCTGCTCTTCGGCTGGTCCGGCGGGAACACGGCCAGGTCGATCGCGAACGTCGGCCGGGTCGGCAGTGAGCTGTCGAAGAAGTGCACCGGCAGGTTGCTGGAGATGCCGCCGTCGGAGAACCAGTTCACCTCGAACATCGCCGGCTGCACGTGTTCGGCCGCCTCCTGGGCGGGCATGTCCGGGTGCTCCCGCCGCCAGGCGGTCGCGGCCGTGTTCGCGGCCATGTTGGCCGTCCGGGTGTAGTCGACGGCATGGAGCGGCACCGCCGAGATCAGCATCGGGAAGCTCAGGCTCATCCGGGTCGCGACGATCACCGGCACGTCCTCCTCCGGCGGGAACGGCACCAGTGGCAGGGCCTGCGCCCGCCGCAGCTCGCGCTTCCACCGCTCCGCGGGCGCCGTCGGCAGTGGCGGCGGGTGCTCGCACATCCACGTCACGACCTCGTCCGGGAACAGCGTCCGGAACTGGTCGGGGTGGAAGTAGTACTCGTGCTCGGGCCACGGCATCCGCATCGGCTGGTGCCGGTTCAGGTTCGTGGTCATCATCCGCAGCTGCACGTGCGCGCCATCGAGATCGCCGAACGTCAGCACACCCGGCCGGCCGGACAGCTCCTGCAGCTTGTGGTCCAGCCACGGCGTCAGCGCGTCCGCCCCGCCGGACGACACCCCGGGCATCCCGCTGCACAATCCGAACCCGTTCGCGGGCACGTTGTGCGCCAGGCTGCGCAGCAGGCCGGCCGCCACCGCCGCCACCACTCCGACGACGAGCACCAGCAGGCCGCCGACCCCTGCGGCCCACGCCGCCGCCCCGTCGCCGGTGGCCGCGAGGACCAGCAGTACGACGCCCGGCACCGCACCCGCCAGCGCCCACCCGGCGAACCCCGACAGTGCCGCGCGGATCGTCACCAGCCAGCGCTTCATGCCGGACCTGCCGAGCCCGGCGGTGAACACGCCGTACACGGCAGACGTCGCCTTCTGCGGCTGGAACAGCCGGAACAGCACCGAGGTGCCGTCGGATCGCGATTCGGTCAGGTCGCTCGGCAGCTTCTCCAGCTTGCCGAAGCCGTCGTCCGCCCGGCCCAGCTCGGCCGCTGCCGCGGCAGCCGCGGCGATCGCACCGGCCGAGGAGCCGCCGACCGAGGCCAGCTTGTAGCTGCGGGCCAGCCTGCACACGGCGTGCGGGTAGATCACCCCACTGGTGATGCCGCCCTTCATCAGCACGTCACAGCTGAGCGGCGGATTGAGCGGGTAGGTCGTCATCGCGGTCCTCCGAAGATGCGTTCGTGGTAGGCCTTGATCACCTGGTCAGTCATCGCGGTGTACTCCGGGTCGTCGTCGACGAACAACTGCCGCACATCGGCGACCGCGTCCTCGAACCGCTTCCGCGCGTCGGGGTCGCCCGGCGCCTGGTCCGCCTCGGCCTTGCGCTGGACGACGACCTCCAGGAACGCGACCAGCGTGCGAAGGTGCCGCCGGCGTGCCGTGACCAGCCCGAGCCGCTGGAGCGCGCACACCTCGATCGTCGTACGGCCGCGAGCACTCTCCCGGGCGCCGTCGCGCCGCGGTCGGATCTGGCCGTCGTCGATCGTGTCCGTGCCCCAGACGAACTCGAGGTGCTGCTCGGGGTGGTCGAAGTACGGGTGGAGCAGCAGCGGGCGCTCGCGCTTCTCGTCGCCCTGCCGGCGGGCGCGGCGCTTCTCGGTCGGCAGCGGGAACGCGTTCGCCTTTCCGGCCGTGGCGGGCAGACCGGCGGGGAAGTCCTGTCTTCGCGGGCTGGGGCTGTTGCAGTCGGTGCAGGACGGCAGCAGGTTCTCCCAGATGCTGGCCAGCCACCAGTAGCCCGGCGGGACGCGCTTGCCGCCGATCGTCACCTCGCCCTTGGGGCGGAAGTGCTCGACCGCGGTCGGCTGGTTGGAGTCGTAGAAGGTCTCGCAGTAGGCACACTTGCCGCCGAACGCGTTCTTCAGCGCGGTCCGCACCTGCGCGTGCCGGTAGGCGCTGAAGTTGCCGGGGTACCGGGCCGACTCGTTCGCCGGGTCGGCGTAGTAGGCGGCCAGCTTGGCGCGTTCCTTCTGCGCCGCGGCACTCGACAGGCTGGCTGGGGCGGGCGGGATCGGTACGTGCCGCACGACCTCACCCCCTCGCGTCCGGCGTCGGAAGGTGCGAGGCCCACAGCGCGGCCAGGTCCTCATCCAGCGCGGCGGTCCGCTGGTCGCGCTCCTCCTGCCGGGCCGGGTCGCCCTCGGCGCGGCGGCGGGCGATGTACTTGTCGGCCGAGTCCAGCAGCAGCCGCTCGCGCTCGGTGCGGCCCAGCTCGTCGAGCTCGCCGAGCCTTCGGCGTACGACGTCGAGGCGGGCCTGGTCGGCACGGCTCGGCTTCCGCAGGCCGGTCAGCCGGTAGTAGTCGGCCCACAGGTCGGTGATCTCCGGGTCGTCGGTGCTGCCGAGGCCGAAGTGCTCCGAGGTGAGCAGCTGGTCGACCCGCATGCCCTGCACGGGTGGCAGGTCGGTGATCGCGACGACGTGGTTCTCGGGGTTGCGCCGGATCACCGTGACCTCGCCGTCGAGCACGCCACGCAGGCACAGCGGGTCGTGCGTCGTGACGACGAATTGGACCCGGGGGAGCAGCTCGCGCAGCCGGCCGACGACTCGCATCCGCCACCGCGGGTGCAGGTGCGCGCCGAGCTCGTCGATCAGCACGATGCCCTCGGCCAGCGAGACGCGCTCCCACAGGCTCAGCACCGTGCTCATCACGTCACAGGCGAGCACCAGCATCGACTGGTAGCCGTCGCTGAGCTCCTCGAGCGAGCTGCGCTGCCGGCCTTCCCGGACCTGGACGACGCGCTGGTCGCGGTCCGCGACCAGGCGGGCCTGAGACGGCAGGTCGAGCAGCCGGGCCAGTCCGGCGGTCACGTCGGTGTACGTCGGTTCGCGCAGCGTGAGCAGCCAGCCGGTCGGGTCGGTCATGGAGGCGGGTATCGCGGACGCGGTTGGTCGTTCGAGCTTGATCACAGCACATCACCCCCCGGGCCACAGCCCGTTCCCCACAGTCATCATGCACCTCCGCTCGGCAGTCGTGCCATGGAACTGTGCAATCGAATTGGCATCGCATGTCGAGAACACGCGCACGGCTCCGTCCTGGGAGTGAGAACGGCACGATGGGTGCCAACGGACGACGAGGAGCCGAAGATGAACAAGCAGGATGTCGCAGAGGTGCTGGCCAAGCCGTACTCGCAGCAGCTGCTCGGAGCGTCGTTGCCGGCGCGGCTTGCGTACACCGGTCTCGACGGCGGCCCGCGTGTGATCCCGATCCCCTTCCACTGGGACGGGTCCCGGCTGGTCATGGCGACCGTGCCCGCGTCGGCGAAGGTGCGGGCGCTCCGGGAGAACCCGCGGGTCGCGATCACCGTCGACACGAACGACTACCCGCCGAAGGCGCTGCTGATCCGCGGCACGGCCACGATCGAGATCGTCGACGGCTTACCGGACGCGTACCTGGCAGCGTCCCGCAAGATGGTTCCGCCCAGCGAGTTCCCCAGCTGGGAGGCCGGCGTCCGCGCTCTCTACAGCCAGATGGCGGTCATCACGATCGAGCCGGACTGGGCCAAGCTGCTCGACTTCGAGACCACCATCCCGAAGGCCGTCGAGGACCTGGTCAAGGCCCTCGGCGACCCCCGGGGATGACGACGGTCAGGCGGCGGCCCGCTCGGCGACGGCCGCGGGCTCGAGGGCGAGCTCGAGGACCTCGCGTACGTCGCTGACCGGGTGCACGGTGAGCTGCTCCAGGACGTCGCCGGGCACGTCGTCCAGGTCCGGCTCGTTGCGGGCCGGGATCAGCACCGTGGTGATGCCGGCCCGGTGCGCGGCGAGCAGCTTCTGCTTGACGCCACCGATCGGCAGCACCCGGCCGGTCAGCGACACCTCACCGGTCATCGCCACGTCGGACCGGGTGGCCCGGCCGGAGAGCAGCGAGGCCAGCGCGGTGGTCATGGTGACACCGGCGCTCGGCCCGTCCTTCGGGATCGCGCCCGCGGGGACGTGCACGTGGATGCCGCGCTCCTTCAGGTCGCCGACCGGCAGTTCCAGCTCGGCGCCGTGCGAACGTAGGTAGGACAGCGCGATCTGCGCCGACTCCTTCATCACGTCGCCCAGCTGCCCGGTCAGGGTGAGCCCGGCGGCGCCGGACTCCGGATCGGCCAGCGACGCCTCGACGAACAGCACGTCGCCACCGGCGCCGGTCACGGCCAGCCCGGTCGCCACGCCCGGCACGGCCGTACGGGCGGCGGTCTCCGGGGTGTGCCGCGGCCGCCCGAGGTAGTCGACCAGCGAGTCCGAGTCGATTGCCACCGGCAACGACGTGTCGCCGAGCGCCACCCGCGCGGTCACCTTGCGAAGCGCCCGCGCGATGGACCGCTCGAGACCGCGGACACCGGCCTCGCGGGTGTACTCACCCGCCAGCCGTCGCAGCGCGTCCTCGGCGAAGCTGACGTCGTCGGCCGCCAGGCCGGCCCGGTCCAGCTGCCGGGGGAGCAGGTGGTCGCGGGCGATGACGACCTTCTCGTCCTCGGTGTACCCGTCCAGCGTGACGAGCTCCATCCGGTCCAGCAGCGGCGCCGGGACCAGCTCCGCGGAGTTCGCGGTGGCCAGGAACAGCACGTCGGACAGGTCCAGCTCGACCTCCAGGTAGTGGTCCCGGAAGGTGTGGTTCTGGGCCGGGTCCAGCACCTCGAGCAGCGCCGCGGTCGGGTCGCCCCGGTAGTCCGCGCCGACCTTGTCGACCTCGTCCAGCAGCACCACCGGGTTCATCGAACCCGCCTCGCGGATGGCCCGCACGATCCGGCCGGGCAGCGCGCCGACATAGGTACGACGGTGGCCGCGGATCTCCGCCTCGTCGCGGATACCGCCGAGCGCGACCCGGACGAACTTGCGGCCCATCGCGCGCGCCACGGACTCGCCGAGCGAGGTCTTGCCGACCCCGGGCGGACCGGCCAGTGCCAGCACCGCGCCGGAGCGGCGGCCCTCGACGATCCCGAGGCCGCGGTCCGACCGGCGCTTGCGGACCGCCAGGTACTCGATGATCCGGTCCTTCACGTCGGAAAGCCCCGCGTGGTCGGCGTCGAGGATGGCCCGCGCGCCCGCGATGTCGTACGCGTCCTCGGTGCGGGTGTTCCACGGCAGTTCCAGCACGGTGTCCAGCCAGGTCCGGATCCAGCCGCCCTCGGGGGACTGGTCGGAGGAGCGCTCCAGCTTGTCCACCTCGCGCAGCGCCGCCTCGCGGACCTTGTCCGGCAGGTCGGCCGCCTCCACCCGCGCCCGGTAGTCCTCCTCCTCCGACGCGGTGTCGCCGTTCAGCTCGGCGAGCTCCTTGCGGACCGCGTCGAGCTGGCGGCGCAGCAGGAACTCGCGCTGCTGCTTGTCGACGCCGTCCTGGACCTCCTTGCGGATGGTCTCGGCGACGTCGGTCTCGGCGATGTGCTCCTTCACCCAGGCCAGCACCAGCGTCAGCCGCTCGGTGATGTCCAGCGTCTCCAGCAGCTGCTGCTTCTGCGACCGGGACAGGTACGACGCGTAGCCGACCTGGTCCGCGACCCGGCCGGGCGCGTCGATGCCCTCGACGACCTCGGCGATCTGCCACATGCCGCGCTCGTGCAGGGTGCCGACCAGCAGGTGCTTCAGCTCGGTCGCCAGCTCGCGGGACTGCGCGGTCACGCTCAGGTCGTCGGCGACCGGTGTCGCCTCGACCCAGAGCGCCGCGCCCGGGCCCGTCGTACCCGTGCCGATGGTCATCCGGCCGGTGGCGCGCACGACCGCGCCACGGGCGCCGTTGGGCAGCCGGCCGAGCTGCTCGATGGTGGCGCGGGTGCCGATCCCGCCGTAGTGGCCGTCGGTGCGCGGAACCAGCAGCAGCTCGGCGGTGCCGGAGGTGGAACGAATACCGGGCCCGGCGCTGCGGGCGTCGGCGGCGGACCGGGCCGCGTCGACCGCGGCACGGGTCTCGGAGTCGGTCAGATCAAGGGGTACGACCATCCCTGGCAGGACGATGTCGTCGTCGAGCGGCAGGACTGGCAACCGTACGGGTTCGCTCATGTCTGCATCCTCAGAATCGGGTCACTCAAAGTTGAGTCACTCCCACTCAATGCCTGAGCGGCCGGGATCATTCCCGTTCGGTTGCCTGATCGCTCTGGGCGAACGGACGGCACGCTAACGTCGATTCCGGAGGGCTCTGCTCGCGGGAGTGCGGACCACCGATGAGTTTCGTGTGGCGGTCCAGTCAGAACGCTGGAGACGACCGAAGGAGAGGAACACCATGTTCGGCAACACCAAGGCGTTCAGCGGATACTCGACCAACGACCTGGAGGCGACGAAGCGGTTCTACTCCGACGTGCTGGGGATCGAGGTGGAGGAGGAGAACGGGCTGCTCACGCTGCAGCTCGACGGTGGCGCCCGGCCGACGCTGATCTACCCGAAGGACGACCACGTGCCGGCGACGTACACCGTCTTGAACTTCCCCGTCGACGACGTCGAGGCGACGGTCGACGCGCTGGTCGCGAAGGGCGTCACGTTCGAGCGGTACGAGGGCTCACCGCAGGACGAGAAGGGCATCATGCCCGGCAAGAAGCTCGGCATGGGCCCGGACATCGCCTGGTTCACCGACCCCGGCGGCAACGTGCTGTCGGTGCTGTCGGCCGAGTAGCCGGCGTACCCGCGGTCGCTACGCTGACGCGGGTGACCGAGACCTCTGCCTGGCCGGTGCCGGACTCGCTGTCCGACCTGGCGTCCGACGTACGACGAAGGCTCGGCGACCACCCGGCCGCGCCACTGTTCGAGCAGTGCTTCACGAACACCTGGACGACCACGATGTCGTGGTCCGAGTACGGCGATCGCGAGGTGTTCGTCGCCACCGGGGACATCCCGGCGATGTGGTTGCGCGACAGTACGGCGCAGGTGCGGCCCTACCTCGCGGTGGCGGCCGAGGACCAGGTGGTGGCGGACGCGATCGCCGGGACGTCGCGCCGGCAGATCCGCTGCGTGCTCGTCGACCCGTACGCTAACGCCTTCAACGACGGGCCGGCAGGCAAGGGCCACACCGGCGACAAGCCGGCGCCGGGACCGTGGGTGTGGGAGCGCAAGTACGAGATCGACTCGCTGGCGGCGGCGATCCAGCTGGCGTACGGGTTGTGGCGCGCGACCGGGCGGACGGACCACCTCGGCGAGGATTTCGCGAAGGCCGCTCGCGTGATCGTCGACCTCTGGCGGCTCGAACAACAGCACGCCGACTCGTCGTACACCTTCGTCCGGGACGAGCGGGACACGCTGCCGGACGGCGGCAAGGGTGCGCCGGTCGGGTTCACCGGGATGACCTGGTCGGCGTTCCGGCCGAGCGACGACCGCTGCGAGCACCACTACCTGGTGCCGTCGAACGCGCTCGCCTCGGTGAGCCTGCGCGGCCTGGCGGAGATCGCCCGGACGGTTCTGGACGACGGGATGCTGGCCGCGGACGCCGAGGCGCTGGCGGAGGAGATCGACGAAGGGATCGTTGCCCGAGGCATCGATGGCGAGGTGCTCGCCTACGAGGTGGACGGTCTGGGCCACAGGCTGGTCGCGGACGACGCGAACCTGCCGAGCCTGTTGTCGCTGCCGTTCGTCGGCTGGTGCGCTCCCGACGACCCGCTGTACCTGGCCACCCGCGCGGCGGTGCTGTCCGAGCGGAACCCCTGGTACTACTCCGGCCGGCACGCGCGTGGGATCGGCAGCCCGCACACGCCGCCCGGCTACATCTGGCCGCTGGCCATCGCCTGCTCCGGCCTGACCGCCGTGGACGACGGCGAGAAGGCCGACGCCGTCGAACTGCTGGCGACCACGACCGGCGGCACCGGGCTGATGCACGAGAGCTTCCACGTCGACGACCCGCGGAGGTTCACCCGCGCCTGGTTCGGCTGGGCCAACGCGATGTTCGCCGAGCTCGCCCTCGACGTCACCGGCACCCGGCTGAGCGACTATTTCCCGCGGCGTCTGGGCTGACCTCAGGACCGATACCGGGGTCGCACCGGGGAAAACCCGCTGTCGGGTGGCCCGCAACAGGTGCAGACTCGGGCCTGACGGCCGTCCCGGTCCCGGGCCCGGCCGCGCACCGGCCGGGAGGGCCCGCGATGGAAGCCGTGTATGACCGCGAAGGTGTCGAGGACGCGCAGTCGGTGGTGGAAGCCACCGATCTGGTCCGGGTGTTCGGGGAGGGGGACACCGCGGTCCGCGCGTTGCGCGGCGCGAACGTGCACATCCCGCCCGGCCGGCTGACCGCCGTGATGGGCCCGTCGGGCTCCGGCAAGTCCACCCTGATGCACATCCTGGCCGGACTCGACAAGCCGACGTCGGGCTCGGTCCGGATCGCCGGCATCGAGATCACCACGCTCGGCGACACCGACCTGACCAAGCTGCGCCGCCAGCACATCGGGTTCATCTTCCAGTTCTTCAACCTGCTGCCGATGCTGACGGCGCGGGAGAACATCGTACTGCCGCTGACGATCGCCGGGGAGAAGCCGGACGAGGAGTTCGTCGGCGAGCTGATCAAGCGGGTCGGCCTCGCGGACCGGGTGACGCACCGGCCGGCCGAGCTGTCCGGCGGGCAGCAGCAGCGGGTCGCGATCGCGCGGGCGCTGGTGTCCAGGCCGACCGTGGTGTTCGCGGACGAGCCGACCGGCAACCTCGACTCGAAGACCAGTGGCGAGATCCTCGAGCTGATGCGGCGGTCGGTCGACGAGTACGGCCAGACCACCGTGATGGTCACGCATGACGCGAAGGCCGCGGCGATGGCGGACCAGGTGCTGTTCCTCGCCGACGGGGAGATCGTGAAGGAGTCCGGGCGGCTCAGCCAGCACGAGATCCTCCAGATCATCGACACCCTGGACCTGCAGTGATCAGGTTCGCGCTGCGCGGCATCCTGGGCCGGAAGCTGCGGACGGCGCTGACCGCGATCGGAGTGGTCCTCGGGGTGTCTCTGGTGTCCGGCACCTACGTGCTCACCGACTCGATCACCAGCGCCTTCGACTCGATCTTCGAACAGGGCTACAAGAACACCGACGCGGCGATCACCGGCAAGCCCGCGTTCGAGATGGCCGAGGAGGGCGGTCCGCAGGCGCCGCCGTCGTTCGGCCAGTCGCTGCTGGACGCCGTCTCCGCGCTGCCGGAGGTCCGGTCCGCCGGCGGGAACGTCAACGGCGAGGCGCACCTGATCGGCCGGGACGGCAAGGCGATCGCGTTCGGCGGTGCGCCCAACCTCGGCTTCAGCATCACCCCCGACAAGCCGGAGTTCAACTCGCTGACCCTCGTCGAGGGCACGTGGCCGAAGCCGGGCGAGGTGGTGATCGACCGCCAGACGGCGCAGAAGAAGAGCTACCACGCCGGCGACATGATCGCGATCCAGGCCCGCGGGCCGATCCAGCAGATGCGGATCTCCGGGCTGGTCGGCTTCGGCGCCGTGTCGTCGATCGGAGGCGCGACCCTGGCCGGGTTCGACCTGTCGACGGCGCAGGGCCTGTTCGACAAGCAGGGCAAGCTCGACCAGATCCAGGTCGTCGCCAAGGACGGTGTGTCCGACCAGCAATTGCTCGACGCCATCCGCAAGGTGCTGCCCGAGGGCACCCAGGTCCGCACCGCCGAGGACCAGGCGACCGAGGACGCCGCCGGCACGACGGGCTTCCTGGACTTCCTCCGTACCTTCCTGCTCGTCTTCGGTGGCGTGGCGCTGTTCGTCGGCTCGTTCGTGATCGCGAACTCGCTGTCGATCACGATCGCGCAGCGCACCCGTGAGTTCGCCACCCTGCGCACCCTCGGCGCGACCCGCCGGCAGGTGCTCGGCTCGGTCGTGCTGGAGGCGCTCGTGACCGGTGCCGTGGCTTCGGCCGCCGGGCTGTTCCTCGGGCTCGGCATCGCGACCGCGCTGTTCCAGCTGTTCGACGCGGTCGGTCTGACGCTGCCGAACAACGGACTGGTGTTCCAGGGCCGGACCGTCGTGGTGGCGCTGGTGGTCGGTGTCGTGGTGACGCTGCTCGCCAGCCTGCGCCCGGCGCTGCGTGCGACCCGGGTGCCGCCGATCGCCGCCGTCCGCGAGGGTTCGGTACTGCCGCCGGGACGGTTCCACCGGTTCCGTTCCGCGGGTGCCGCGCTGGTCGCGGTCGTGGGCGTCGCGCTGTGCGTGCTCGGCCTGTTCCTGGACGGGCTCAGCACCACCGCGGTGCTGCTCCTGCTGCTGGCCGGCGTACTGCTCATCTTCATCGGGATCGCGCTGTTCTCGGACCGGCTGGTCCGCCCGCTGGCGGCCGCCGCCGACCCGGTCGCGCGCTGGGCCGTGGTGGCCTTCGGCGCCCTGGCCTGGCCGCTGTTCGTGCTGCCGTACTGGCTGATGCGCCGCGGTGTGTGGGGTCCGGGCTCGGGTCTGTCCCGCGCCGCCGGTTTCGTGCTCGGCGCGGTGCTGAACCCTGTTGTGCTGCTGATCGTCCTGCTGATGGCGCTACGACGGCGGATCGGACACTGGCGGCCGGAGTGGCCGGGGGAGTTCCCCGGAATCGTGCCGGACCGTCCCGCGACCGGGATCGGCGCCGCGAACAGCCGGCGGAACCCGCAGCGCACGGCGTCCACCGCGGCGGCGCTGATGATCGGCCTCGCCCTGGTCACGCTGGTCGCGACGCTGGGCGCCGGGATAATCAAGCCGTTCGAGGACGCGGTGGACCGGATCTTCAGCTCGGACTACGCGATCACCGCCCAGAGCAACTTCAACCCGCTGCCGCCGAGTGTCGCGGCCGCGGCGGCGAACGTGCCGGGCGTCGAGGCGTTGTCCAGCGTGCGCGGCGGTCAGGGACGCGCGTTCGGCAAGACCATCCAGCTCACCGCGGTGGACCCGCAGGCGCCGGAGGTCCTGACGTTCGACTGGCAGGGCGGCTCCCAGGAGGTGCTCGGCCAGCTCGGCGCCGACGGCGCCGTCCTCGACGACGACTACGCCTCGAGCAACAACCTGCAGCTCGGCTCGCGGTTCAGCCTGCAGACCGTCAGCGGGAAGACGATCGACCTCGTGGTCCGCGGGATCTTCAAGCCACCGGCGGGTGGCTCGCCGTTCGGGCGGGTCACGATGTCGACGGCAACGTTCGACTCGACCAACCCGCAACCGCAGAACGTGCTGACCTTCCTGTCCATGTCCGGCGGCGTCACCGACGCGAACACCAAGGCACTCGACGACGCGCTCAAGGAGTTCCCGAACGCCAAGGCGATGACGCGCGAGCAGCTGAAGAAGACCCAGACCGACGGCCTGAAGCAGATCCTGAACGTCCTCTACGTGCTGCTCGCGTTGTCGGTCGTGGTCAGCCTGTTCGGCATCGTCAACACCCTCGTGCTGACCGTCTTCGAACGCACCCGGGAGCTCGGCATGCTCCGCGCGATCGGGCTCACCCGCCGCCAGACCCGGCGGATGATCCGGCACGAGAGCGTGGTGACCGCGCTGATCGGGGCGGTGATCGGGATCGTGCTCGGCCTGGGGCTGGCGGTGCTGCTGGCCGCCCGGCTGGAGTGGATCGCCTTCACGGTGCCCGGCGGCCAGCTCGTGATCTTCGCGCTGGTGTCCGTGCTGGTCGGCATCTTCGCCGCGATCTGGCCCGCGCGCCGGGCCGCCCGGCTGAACCCGCTCGAGGCCCTGCAGTACGAGTGAGGGGTGTGCGCGAATCGCCGAAGGATCGTTTGATTTTCCGGCGATTCGCGCACACACATTGCGTGTGCCGATAGCTGCGCAGTAACGGTTTCAAGGTTGGCCGCGATGGGGTTTGATGGGGGCACATCTGGTTTGCCCTGCCAGTTTCCGGTTCGTGTGAGGAATCCTCGAGGAGGAACCGTGAGAAGAATGCTTCCGTTGGCGCTCGGCGGTCTGCTGCTGGCGATCCCGGCCCTGGTGGCCGCCGGTCCCGCGACCGCGTCCGTGAGCACCGACAACGCCCGCCCCGCCGCCGCGTCCAAGGTCCCGACCTTGCTGCGCGACCGGGCCGCCAAGGTCGCCGCCGCCCTGTCGGGTACGACGTCCCTGGCGCCGGCACGCGCCGCCGCCCTGTCGGCCGGTGTGATGCGGATCGACTCCCGCGGCGGGATCGACGTACAGATTCATGCCGCGGCGCCCGTGACCGCGCAGCAGGCTCGACAGCTGCGTGCGCTCGGGGTCCGGGTGGAGTCCAGCTCCGCCGACTTCAAGGCCGTGCCCGGTGTCGAGCTGCCGTCGACCGGCCTGGTCCGCGCCGTGGTGCCGTACGACAAGCTCGACGCGGTCGCGGGGCTCGGCTGGGTCACCGCACTCCGGCCTTCGTTGCGTCCGGCAACGGATGTCGGCCCGGTGACGTCCGAGGGCGTCGCGCTGCACAAGGCCGACCTGGCCCAGGCCGCCGGTATCACCGGTCTCGGCCAGAAGGTCGGCGCCATCTCCGACGACGTGGACAGCCTCGCCGACTCGATCGCCCAGGGCGAGCTGCCGGCGGACGTCCAGGTCGTCAAGCAGGCGTCGTACGACGGTGACGAGGGCACCGCGATGCTGGAGATCGTCCACGACCTGGCGCCGGACGCGAAGCTCGCGTTCGCGTCCACGGGCGAGACGCTCTCCGACTACGTCGCGGCGTTCCACGACCTCGCCGCCGCGGGCGCCACGCTGATCACCGAGGACATCGCCCTCGACGACGAGCCCGCCTTCCAGCAGGGCATCGGCGCCGCCACCGCCGAGTCGCTCGCGCAGCACGGCATCTGGGTCAGCTCCTCGGCCGGCAACCTCGGCGCCCGGCACGCCCCGCGCGTCGCGGCGGTCGGCACCGGCGCCGGTCCCGACGGCAAGGTCGGACCGTTCACCGGCTGCCCGAACGCGCCCGACAACGTGGTGAAGCTGCGCGGCACGGACGCGGACAACACCTACAACCTGAACCTGCTGCCCGGCGCGGCGTTCCTCGGCACGTTGCAGTGGAGCGAGCCGCGGGCGATCTACCCGACCGCGGGCCAGGGCGGTTTCACCGACCTGAACCTGTACCTGATGGACGCCACCGGCACCCACTGCCTGGCGTACTCGAACGCCGTCCAGGCCAACGGGGTCGGCGACACCATCGAGCAGTTCATCTACGAGAACACCACCCGCGCCGCGCAGCCCGTCAAGCTGGTGGTCGACGTCCAGGGCACCTCGTCCGCCCGGCAGGCCCCGCTGCTGGACCTGCGCTGGCGGGCACTCTCGGCCGGCGTCCAGACCCTCAACCCGGGTGACCGGGCCGGTTCGCTGAACCCGGACTCGAACTACCTGGGCTTCGCGACCAGCGCCGGCGCCGTCAACGCGAGTACGTCGGTCGACCCGGCCACGATCGCGCTGGAGTCCTTCAGCGCCGCAGGCCCGGTACAGATCGTCACCACGACCCGCTGCGTCGGTGGCGCACCCGGGCCGTGCCGCGGAATCCCCGGCTCCGGTATGCGCAGCTTCGGCGCACCGAACTGGACCGCGTCCGACGGCGTCTCGGTCAGCGGCGCCGGCGGCTTCGGCTCCGGCACCTGCCCGACGACGGTGACGGGCCAGTGCCGCTTCTTCGGGACGTCCGCAGCCGCACCCAGCGCCGCAGGCGTCGCAGCCCTCACCCGCCAGGAGTTCGGCGGCAGGGTCAGCCCGTCGGAGCTGAACGACATCCTGACCGCCCGGGCCGTACCCCGCTCCGGTTTCGGCTTCGGCGCAGGAGTGCTCTCGGCGCGCTAGCCCCCGAAGTCGGGGTGAGCGTTAGCCATAACTGAACACCGAGGACCTCCGAGCAGAACCGCACCGTGGTCTCAGCTCGGAGGTTCTCGCACGTCCAGGCGCTGGTCGATCGGGGGCGGCAGGCAGCGTGGGCAGACCGACCCTTCGGAGTCGGCGTCCGAGATCTGTCGCTGATGAATCCCTGTCGCCGTCGGGCGGTGAACGGGACCCGCTTGCGGATGCATCGCCGGACCGTCGCCTGGAGCAGCGAGATCAACCTGTATGGGTCGACGTCCGCGGCAAGGCCGCGATCGGCCTCGCCGGCGCATTCGCGATCCGCTGGGATCCGCTCCGTCCCATAGGCATGGCTCAACCCCGTCGCACCGCACAGCCATTCACCGGACGATGCCGGGCCCGAGTCATCCATTCGCTCCGGTAGCCGCGCTCCGGACGGCAAACCGCACGCTGCGCGAAGCAGTCAGGCGGAAGCCAGCGGTCAGTGTCAGTTCCGCCGCGGTGGGTCGATTGGTCGCAGCGGCAGCGCCGTCAGCACCCTGATCGGTCTGAGGCGTTCGAGGAGTTCGCGTCGTCGCCGCTCTGTGCGTTGGTCGAGTTGGCGGTGGTTGCCGCCGTGTCCGAGTGCGGGTGGTGGGACGCTGGTGTAGGTGTGGCCGGTGGGGGTGCGGATCTGGATCCGCTGGGTCTGGCCGGGTGGGCTGGTCACGGTGTGGGTCCAGCCGGGCA
>WNGB01009814.1_pt1 | contig 15297 bp, 16 predicted proteins | sample 5400681 | NCBI WGS metagenome assembly WNGB01 (sample SAMN13153367, study PRJNA577476) | soil metagenome | isolation source: 115 cm soil or saprolite under grassland replicate 2 | place: USA:California | collected 2016-06-15
CGTCAGATGATCCGGCCGATCAGGAAGCCGCTGATCGTGATGACGCCGAAGAGCCTGTTGCGCCACAAGGAGGCCGTGTCGACGATGAAGGATCTCGCCGACGGCCATTTCCACTGCGTGATCGGCGAGGCCGAGAAGATCGTCGCGAAGAACGTGCGCCGCGTCGTCATCTGCAGCGGAAAGGTCTACTACGAGCTTCTTGCGTATCGCCGCGAGCACAAGGTCAACGACGTCGCGATCCTGCGCCTCGAGCAGCAGTACCCGTTCCCGCACGAGGAGTTCAAAGTTCAGGTGATGAAGTTCGCGAACGCGAAAGAGATCATCTGGTGCCAGGAAGAGCCGCAGAATCAGGGAGCGTGGTATCGGCTGCGCGCGTACATGCGCGCCGACATGCAGCCCAAGGCGGTGCTCGCGTACGCCGGACGCTGGCGGGCGGCTACATGGCGAAGCACGCGCAGCAGCAGCGGCAGCTGATCGAAGAGGCATTCGCTCCCGAATTGAGGTCGGGCGAGATGCTGGTCGGAACGTGATGCACTTGACGAACATGCGCAACGGCAGTTTGTCGTCCCCGCGAAAGCGGGGACCCAGTGACTTTCGACGCAACGACGCTGGATTCCCGCTTTCGCGGGAATGACTGCGCAATAGGCCGGTTTGGCGCCCCGTCACACAATTCGAAAAACGGACATCCATGCGCGTCGAAGTCAAAGTTCCGCAGCTTCCCGAATCCGTCGCCGAGGCGACGCTCGTCAGCTGGCACAAGAAAGCCGGCGAGCCGGTCAAGCGCGACGAAAACCTGATCGACGTCGAGACCGACAAGGTGGTGCTCGAGCTGCCCGCGCCTGAATCGGGCGTGCTCGTCGAAGTGAAGAAGCCCGACGGCGCGAGCGTGAACAGCCAGGAAGTGATCGCGGTGATCGACACCGCGGCGAAAGCGAGCGCGGCTGCCGCGCCTGCGCAATCAGCGGCGGTGAAAGCCGCCGCGGCGCAGCCCGCACCGGCGCCTGCGTCATCGCCGACCACGATGCCTGCCGCTCGCAAGATGATGGCCGATCAAGGTATCGCGCCGACCGCCGTCGAAGGCACCGGCCGCGGCGGACGCATCACCAAGGGCGACGTGCTGGCGGCAACCGAAGCGAAGGCGCCTCCGGCGCCGTCGCCTGCAGCGCCACCCGCACGCGAAGCGCCGCCGCGCGCGCCGGCTCCCGCGGTGTCGCTGCCGCCTGCGTTCGGTGCACGGCCGGAGCAACGCGTTCCGATGTCGCGGCTGCGCCAACGCGTAGCCGAGCGTCTCGTTCAATCGCAATCGACCGCTGCCATTTTGACCACGTTCAACGAGGTCAACATGCAGCCGGTGATCGATCTTCGCAACAAGTACAAGGACCGCTTCGAGAAGGAGCACGGCGTGAAGCTCGGCTTCATGGGCTTTTTCGTGAAAGCCGCCGTGCACGCGCTCAAGAAGTTCCCGGCGGTCAACGCATCGATCGACGGCACGGACATCGTCTATCACGGCTACTTCGACATCGGCATCGCCGTGGGCAGTCCGCGCGGGCTCGTCGTGCCGATCCTGCGCGACGCCGATCAGATGACCATCGCCGAGATCGAAGAACGCATCGGCGACTTCGGCAAGCGCGCGCAGGAAGGCAAGCTCACCGTCGAGGAGCTGACCGGCGGCACGTACACGATTTCGAACGGCGGCGTGTTCGGCTCGATGCTGTCGACGCCGATCATCAATCCACCGCAATCGGCGATTCTCGGCGTGCACGCGACACGCGAGCGCCCGGTCGTCGAAAACGGGCAGATCGTCATTCGCCCGATCAACTATCTCGCCCAGTCGTACGACCACCGGATCATCGACGGGCGCGAGGCGGTGCTCTCGCTCGTCGCGATCAAGGAAGCGTTGGAGGATCCGGCGCGGCTGCTGCTGGATCTGTGACGCGCACGGGTCATTCCGAGCGCCTTCGATGTGTCATTCCGAGCGCAGCGAGGAATCTGCTGTTGCGCGCTGACACGAAAAGCAGATTCCTCGTCGCTGTGCTCCTCGGAATGACACCGCGGCGCGGAAACGAACAACAAGGCGACTCGTACCATGGCTGATTCCTTCGATGTCGTCGTCATCGGCGGCGGCCCCGGCGGCTACACCGCCGCGATCCGCGCCGCGCAGCTCGGCTTCAAGACCGCGTGCATCGACGACTGGACGCGCGCCGGGGGCAAGCCGGCCCCGGGCGGCACGTGCACGAATGTCGGCTGCATCCCGTCGAAGGCGCTGCTGCAATCGTCCGAGCATTATGAGCACGCAGGCCATTCGTTCGCCGACCACGGCATCGACGTCAAGGGGCTCGCGATCGACGTCAAGCGGATGCTCGCGCGCAAGGAGAAGGTGGTCGCGCAGAACAACGACGGCATCCTCTATCTGTTCAAGAAGAACAAGATCGCGTTCTTCCACGGGCTGGGATCGTTCGCCGGCGGCAGCGCAGAGTCCGGCTGGCAGATCAACGTCGAAGGCCCGGGCGCCGCGCAATTCGTCGCGCGTCACGTAATCGTCGCGACCGGCTCGAAGCCGCGGCCGCTGCCCGGCGTCGCGTTCGACAACGTGCGCGTCCTCGACAACGAAGGCGCGCTCGCGATTGCGAACGTGCCGAAGCGCCTCGGCGTCGTCGGCGCGGGCGTGATCGGGCTCGAAATGGGCAGCGTGTGGCGGCGGCTCGGTGCGGACGTCACCGTGCTCGAAGCGCTGCCGACGTTCCTCGGCCTTGCCGATGAGGCGGTCGCGAAGGAAGCCGCGAAGGCGTTCGCCAAGCAGAAGCTTGCGATCCAGACGGGCGTCAACATCACCGGCGTCGATGCCGGCGACAAGGGCGTCGCGGTCGCGTACACCAATGCGAAGGGCGAGCAGCAGAACGCGACGTTCGATCAGTTGATCGTGTCGATCGGGCGCGTTCCGCACACCGCAGGACTCAACGCCGGCGCGGTCGGTCTCGCACTCGACGAGCGCGGCTTCGTCGCCGTCGACGACGAGTGCCGGACCAACGTCGCGAACGTGTGGGCAATCGGCGACGTGGTGCGCGGACCCATGCTCGCGCACAAGGCGGAAGAGGAGGCCGTGGCGGTCGCCGAGCGCATCGCGGGTCAGCATGGCCACGTCGACTTCAACACGATTCCGTGGGTGATCTATACATCGCCCGAGATCGCATGGGTCGGACGCAACGAGCAGCAGCTCAAAGCCGACGGCGTCGACTATCGCGCCGGATCGTTCCCGTTCATGGCGAATGGCCGCGCGCGTGCGCTCGGCGACACGACCGGCTTCGTCAAGATTCTCGCCGACCGAGCGAGCGATCGCATTCTCGGCGTGCACGTCATCGGCCCGTTCGCCTCCGAGCTGATCTCCGAAGGCGTTGTCGCGATGGAGTTCGGCGCGGCGAGCGAAGACCTCGCGCGAATCTGTCATGCACATCCGTCGCTATCCGAGGCGACGAAGGAGGCGGCGCTCGCGGTGGACGGGCGGACGCTCAACCTGTGATTAGACGCGGCTAGCCACGGCGTCTACAATTCGCCAATGCGGTTTGAATGGGATCGCGAGAAGGCGGAGGCGAATCTCAAGAAGCACCGTCTCTCGTTCGACGAGGCGGTCACCGTGTTTCTCGATCCGCTTGCTGCGACGTTCGACGATCCGGATCACTCGGTAGGAGAGCGTCGGTTCATTACGATCGGTTATTCGTCGAAAGGCCGATTGGTCGTTGTCGCCCCACGCAGAACGTGGTGCGACCATTCGTCTAATCAGTGCCAGAGCAGCCAGTTCCAATGAGCGTAAAAGACATGAAACGTGATGCAACCGCCGCAGACGAAATGCGACGGGAATACGACCTCGACTATTCGAAGGCGGTCCGCGGCAAGTACTACAAGCGCCTCTTTAAGGAGGGCTCGAATGTGATCGTTCTCGAGCCGGACGTCGCGAAGGCCTTTCCCACCTCTGCTGCTGTCAACGACGCCCTTCGCGTCATGATCAAAGCGGCGAATGCCGCGCGACCGCGCATTGCGCGAACCGGCGGACGTTCAACCAAGCGTCGCGTAGCGTAGCGGCAGCTTCGGAGGTATCGCGCTTGAAGTTGACCGCCATCTTTCAGAAGGTGACGGACGGCTATATCGGCTTCGTCTCGGAGCTGCCCGGCGCGAACGCGCAGGGCCCCACGCTTGATGAAGCGAGGGCGAATCTGCACGAAGCAGTTGCATTGGTCCTGGAGGCGCATCGCGCTTTGACAGAGGATTCAATAGGGCGACAACAGGTCATTCGGGAATTCCTGGTCTTTTCGGATGAGTGAAGCGTCTCGGTCTGTCGCGCCATATCGCGGAATGCTCGTGGATTGTTGCGATAACGACCCGCGGGCACCGTGTGCCGAAGCCTCGCCAGGCAACCGCTCATGAACGACGCGCCCGTCGAAGGCCAGATCGCCGCCCGCGAAGGCGGGCTCGCCGAGTACCTCGAACCGATCCTCGCCGAGCGCGGCACGACGCTCGATCACGCGCAGGCCGCTGCGCTCGACCGGCTGCAGCAGCTCTCGGACGAGCTCGCGGCATTCCGTGCGGCGCGACAGTCGCGGTTGAAGCGGCTGTTCGCGGCGCCCGACGTTCCGCGCGGCGTTTACCTGTGGGGCGGCGTCGGCCGCGGCAAGAGCTTCCTGATGGACGCGTTCTTCGTGGCCGTGCCGATCCGGCGCAAGACGCGCGTGCACTTCCACGCATTCATGCGCGACGTGCACAACGAGCTCGCGACGCTGAAGCGCGAAACGGATCCGCTTGCGACGGTGGCTGCGCGCATCGCACGCAAATGGCGGCTCGTCTGCTTCGACGAGTTCCACGTGGCGGACATCGCCGACGCAATGATCCTCGGGCGCCTGCTGAGCGCGCTGTTCTCGGCCGGTGTCGTGTTCGTGATGACGTCGAACTATCCGCCCGACGAGCTGTACCCGAACGGGCTGCAGCGGCAAAATTTCCTGCCGACGATCGCGCTGCTGAAGCAATGGCTCGATGTGACCGAGGTCGACGCCGGCGTGGACTACCGGCTGCGCGCGCTGGAGCATGTGCGCGCGTATCACGCGCCCGCCGGCCCCAGCGCCGATGCCGCACTGGCCGAAACGTTCGAGCGGATGCGCGCGGGGCCCGACGAGGACCCGCGGCTCCCGATCGAGGCGCGCACGGTCGTCGCCCGCAAGCGCGCCGGCAGCGCGGTCTGGTTCGACTTCGCCGCGCTGTGCGACGGACCCCGGTCGCAGCGCGACTACCTCGAGCTCGCGCAGCGCTTCGCCGTGCTGCTGCTTTCGAACGTGCCCCGGATGACGCCGGTCACGAGCGACCAGGCGCGCCGCTTCACCTGGCTCATCGACATCCTGTACGATCATCGCGTGAAGCTGATCGTGTCCGCGGCGGTGCCGCCGGCCGAGCTCTACGTCGAAGGGGCCGGCAGCCGCGAGTTCGCACGCACGGTGAGCCGCCTCGCCGAGATGCAGACCCACGATTACATGGGCGAGCCGCACGTTCCGGGCGCGGGTCCGCCGCTGCCCGCCTGATCATGACTGCTGTATCGTTTCTGACGTCATTCCCGCGAAGGCGGGAATCCAGTGTCTTTCAAGGAAAAGTCGCTGGGTCCCCGCTTTCGCGGGGAGGACATTCGGCTTGCAAGTAGCCCCACCGGAGGAGAATCCCGTGCAGAAATTCAAGGCCTACCGGACGTTCCAGGAAGACAGCGTTGTCAGGAGCCGCTTCGTTCAGATGACGCTCGACGAGCTCGACCCGGGTGAGGTCGTCGTGCGCACCAAGTATTCGACGATCAACTACAAGGACGCGCTCTCGTACAACGGTGCCGGCAAGATCATGCGCAAGTACCCGACCAATGCCGGCATCGACATGTCCGGCACGGTCGAGCAGTCGTCGGACCCGCGATGGAAGCGCGGCGACAAGGTGATCGTGCACGCGTACGACATGGGTGTCGCGCACGACGGCGGCTACAGCGAGTACGTGCGCGTTCCCGGCGACTGGATCGTGCGGCGGCCCGAAAGCATGACGGCGTTCGACGCGATGACGCTCGGCACGGCGGGGTTTACCGCGGCGCAGGCGATCGACGCGATGCAGCACAACGGCTTGACGCCGGAAAACGGCCCGGTCGCGGTGACGGGCGCGACCGGCGGCGTCGGCTCGGTCGCGGTCGAGATCCTGGCCAAGATCGGCTACGAGGTCGTCGCGATCACCGGCAAGAAGGAGGGCTCGAACTACCTGCGCGAGCTCGGCGCGAAGGATGTGCTGATCCGGCAGACGGTCGATTTGAGCAAGATCCGCCCGCTCGAAAAGGCGACGTGGGCCGGCGCGATCGACAATCTCGGCGGCGATCTGCTTGCATGGCTGCTCGCGTCGAGCAAGCAGAGCGGTACCGTCGCGGCGATCGGCCTCGCCGCCGATGTGAAGCTGCACACGACGGTACTGCCGTTCATCCTGCGCGGCGTGAGCCTGCTCGGCATCAACAGCTCCGAGTGCCCGATGACGACCCGGCAGCGGCTGTGGAACAAGCTCGCCGTCGAATGGCGGCCCGACAAGGTGCACGATCAGGTGACGACGATCGACTTCGAGGAGCTGCCGCTGCACTTCGATGCGTACCTCAAGGGCATGGTGCGCGGGCGTACCGTCGTGCGGATCGCGGCGGATACGCATCCCTGACGAAGCTGCGGCGGCCGAGCGGCGTCCCGCGCTCGCATCGATAACTGCGACCGCCCGGTGAAAACATCGCAGCCGCCTGCGGCGACGAGTGCATCGGTCGGCCGCACCGTCCTTGCGCTGCCGGCGCGTTGGTCGACGGTTCTCAATGCGGCGCTCTGGGCAGCTCCGCTCGCCGTGTTCTGGGCGTGCTATCACGAAGCGATCAATGCGTGGTGGATGGCCGACGACAGCGCGATCCTGCTATCCGTCATTCGTTTCGGCGCGCTCGCGCACTGGATTCGTCCGAACGTCGACATCGAAATCGCCGCGTCGAACCTGACGCCGTGGCTGTACACGAGCTACGCGATCGACTTCGCGATCGCCGGCCTCGAGCCGCGAGCGGCCTACATCCACCATCTGCTCGTGTGGCTCGCCACACTCGTCGTGCTGACGCTGCTGTTGCGGCCTTGGTTGGGTGCGTCCATCACCGCCGTCGTGATCGTATGGTTCATCCTCGCGGTTCCGACGGGATCGATCGTGCAGCTTCTGTGCACGCGCCATTATCTCGAGGGCCTGCTGCTCGCGCTGCTGAGCATCCTCGCCTACTCGGCGTACCGGCTTGGCGGCCGCGCGCGATACCTGTGGATATCGGCCGCGCTTTACGCATGGGCGATGACGGCCAAGGAGATCTACGTTCCGCTTGGACCGATGCTGGTGCTGCACCATGCGCTCTACGACCCATCATCCGATGCACCCTTGGGTACGTGGTCGGCAGCGCTGCGTGCCTTCGGACGTCGGCTGGTCGGAAGCTGCGTCGTGTTGTGGCCCTTTTTCGCACTGATCGCCGCGTACGTCGTATGGCGAGGCTACATGCTGGGCTTCGATCGGCTTTTAGCCGGCTACGATGATCCGGCGTCGCGCGCCACGCCGGCGCTTGCGCTCACGTTGCCGACGCTCTGGAAGGAGTCTTTCCGCTGGGCGCGCTGGCAAACGGGTCTGTGGATGCTCGTCTTCGTCTCGGCCCTCATCGGGTGGGTCGTGTTCCGCGCGCCATTGCCACGCTCGCGAGCTGTCCTTTTCGGTTCGGCGGTTGCCGCCGCGACGTTGCTTCCGGTCTATCCCGTGCTGGGATTCGTCCGGGTGAACATTCATTACCTTTTCCTGCCCGGCCTTGCGTTCTTCGTGTTGGCGGGATGGACGATCCGCCAGATCGACCAAGGATCGGGCGAGACCGTGCGCGCGGGACGCAGCCCGGTCGCAAGCGCTTTGATGAAATACGGGCGATTCGCCGTCGTCATGATCGTGGTCTTTCTCGTGTTCGCACAGTATCGAACCGAACAGCGCGGATCGTGGTTGTGGAGCGAGCGCGAGTACGTCGAGCAGTACCGCGTCGAAGGACAATACGAGCTGTATTCGAACGACCGGTCGCTGGTGCTCGATGCGGTAGGGCCTCCCTGGCATCATCGCGCGTTGCAATGGATTCGGCGCATCTGGCTGCATTCGCAGGAGGGACCTCTCGCTTGCGCCGGGGAGCAATGCAAAGCGATGGTGGCGCAGATTGATGGGCAGGCGGGCGTTTGCAAACGCTATGCTTCCGTATCTCGGCAACTCGAAACGGTCTCGTGCACGAGCCAAAGTCGAACCGCGGGCAAATGATTTCCGATTGCACGCCGAGCGCGAGGCGCGTCGCATGACGCGCGCCGTCGACCGAGCGCCGAGTCCCGAGCTTGCGCCGCTGCTGAAAAGCTACCCGCGACGCAGGCCGCCGCTTTCGCCTGCACACCAGAAGGTCTACGCCGAGCAATACCGGTTGAATCGCGAAGGCGCGGGCGCAATCGAAAATGTGGCGCAGCGACTCGAACGGTGGATGCATCGGCGCGTGGCTTCGATGCAGGGCGGCCCTGTGCTCGAACTGGGCGCCGGCACGCTCAATCACCGTCGATACGAGGATCCATCGATCGCTTACGACGTTGTCGAACCGTTTCGCGAGCTCTACGCTGGCAAGCCCGAAGCGCAGTCTGTGCGAGCGTTCTACGATTCGGTCGCCGACATTCCGGCGGATCGGCGTTATGCGCGTGTCATCTCGATCGCGGTGCTCGAGCACATGGAAAACCTGCCGGCAGACATCGGGAATGCCGCGTTGCTGCTCGACGAGCGCGGTGTCTTCCAGGCGGGCATCCCGAGCGAAGGCGGTTTCCTGTGGGGCGCCGCGTGGCGCCTGTCAACGGGCATCAGCTACTACCTGCGCACCGGCCTCGATTACGCGACGCTGATGCGACACGAACACCTGAATTCCGCACCGGAGATCGTTACGATCCTTCGGCATTTGTTCGCCGACGTGCGGCTGCGCCGCTTTCCGCTGCCGTGGCATCACGCGAGCTTTTACACCTACATCGACGCGCGCGGTCCCAATCGCGTGCGCTGCCGATCCCTTCTCGGCGCGAGCGAACGCGCGCAGTGAGGTGCAAATGAGGCTCGCCGATTTCGCGCTGCTGCTCGTCTATGCATTGGGCATGTCGATCGGACAGGTGCTGTTCAAGCTCGCCGCCGAGCATGCGAAGCTCGACGAGGCCGCAGGATTCTGGGCGGGACTCTTCGGCAGCTGGCATTTCTACGTTTCGGTCGCGATCTACGGGCTTCTCACTGTCGTGTGGATCTGGGTGCTGACGCGGATTCCGCTCAGCCGGGCGTATCCGTTCGTCGTACTCGCGTTCGTGTTCACGCCGATTCTCGCCGCCGTGTTCTTCGGCGAGACGCTCGATGCGCGCTACTACGCAAGCCTCGCACTGATCGTCGGAGGACTCGGACTGCTCGCTTCCGGGAACGCGCAATGACGGATGCCGACGCGGTGTGCGTTGTCATTCCCGCATTCAACGAAGCGCCGGTGATCGCAGCGGTGGTCGCCGACGTGCGCGCTCGTTATCCGAACGTCGTCGTCGTCGACGACTGCTCGAGCGACGACACCGGAGCGCTCGCCCTCTCGGTGGGCGCGACCGTGCTGCGCCATGCGATCAATCTCGGTCAGGGCGCGGCGCTACAGACCGGCATCCGTTATGCGATCGAGCGGCGTGCGCCGTTCATCGTCACGTTCGACGGCGACGGCCAGCACCGGGTCGATGATATCGCCGCGCTGTGCGAGCGGCAGCGGGAGACGGGCGCGGACGTCGTCATCGGAAGCCGGTTCCTCGGCGCGCCGCAGCAGATTCCGCGGCTGCGCCGGCTGCTGCTTCGTGCCGCCGTTGTCGCCACCCGGCTCAACACGGGCATGCGCCTTTCCGACACGCACAACGGACTTCGTCTGTTCACGCGGCACGCCGCAAAGGCGATCGGTATCCGGCAAAACGGAATGGCGCACGCCTCCGAGATCATCGAGCAGATCCGGGCTTCGCGGCTTTCGGTCGCCGAGTGTCCGGTGACGGTGCTCTACACCGAGTATTCGTTGCGCAAGGGTCAGCGTCTGAGCAATGCCGTCAACATCCTGGCCGAACTCTTCGTCGCGAGGTTGCATAAATGATCATCCGAACCGTGCTCGTCGCCGGCCTGCTCGTCTGTCTGCTATACGCGTTCGTGCATCGCAGAAGTTCGAAAGTCGTCGCGATCACGATGGCGGTGACGAGCCTCGCCGGAATCTACTTCGTGCTCGTTCCCGAGCGCACGACCGACATCGCGAGGGCGCTCGGCGTCGGACGCGGCGCGGACCTCGTGCTCTACTGCTGGATCATCATCACGTTCGTCGTTTCGCTCAACCTGCAGTTCAGGATCATGAGCCTGCAGTCGGCCGTCACGGTACTCACACGCGAGCTCGCGCTGCGCGCTCCGCTCGCCGCAATCGAGCGGTCCCCGTTCGGCAATGAGGTCAATAGGGCGACGTAATGCGGAGCGTGCAACGGTCGTCGGGCTCGTCGCCGAAAAGCAGGCGCGTTGCGTATTGCCGTGGCGGGTGGAAGATCTCCGCGTAGAGGAACGCCCACCGACTGCTGTCACGCACGCACAGCACGCCGCCGTCCGGAACCTTCGCCACTGCCGCATCGGTGAGCCCCACGATGTCGGCCAGCGTCGGACCGTCCGTTCGCAGATAGGCTGCTCCCGTCATCAGCATGACGGTCGCTCCCACAATAACGATGAGCGCGTGCGCGACCGCTTTGCGCCGGGGCTGGTCAGCCGACGCGAACGCGGGCGCATGCGCGGCCGCGAGCACGGTGCAGACCAGCGTCATCATCCAGAACAGGTAATAGCGAAGCTCGTGCGAGCTCGGCGACCACGCGCACAGCACGCTCAGCACAACCATCATGACACATGCCCATCGCGCTTTGGTCGCAGACCGCGCGCTCCACACGAGCATCGCGAGCGCACCGAGCACGTAAGCAACGAAATAGCCGCCCATGCGAAAAGACGGACTTACATGCGGGACCTCCCCCTGTCCGATTGTCCACGGCAGCGATCGTCCGCGGAAGCTGTCGTATTCGGCGACCGAGGCGAGCCAGCGCAGTGGTCTTGGCGAGTCCGCCCAGGCGAGCGAAACCGTGTTCGATTGGACCACGGGGAAAAGGCCGGGAAGATGGATGCCCTTGATGTGAACGTCGACCGGGTAGAAGGGGTTTCCGAACGAGATTGCATTGGCCGCAAGCGTGGGCAGGAGCGCCAGCGCGCCCGCGACGGCGAGCGCCGCGACGGCGACGTCGCGCCGCGCGAATCCGACCAACGACCGCGTGCGCACGACCAGCAGCACGATGGTCGTCCACGCGACGAGCGCCACCGGGACCATCAGGAACTTGCCGCCGACGGCGACGCCGAGCGCGACAAGCGCGACTGCAATGTCGATCCTGTGGTCGGCGGCGGGTTCGACCAGCATGCGCAGCACGACGAGCAACGCGATCGTGGCGGCCGCATTCACGGCGACGTCGACGTACGTGCTCGTGAGCCCGATTTGGATGGCTGGCACGGCCAGCAACGCGAGCCACGCCCACGCGAGCGGAACGCGAAAGCGCGCGCGCAGGTACGCGATCAGTGCGACGACCGCGACGATATTGACGAAGTCGCCGGCGCCCGGCGTTCCGGTCAGTCGCCAGATGACGCCTTGCATGCGATGGATCAACAATGGAAAGCCGTCGTAGAGCGCTTCCATCACGGGCGGCATTGCGAAGCACTCGCGATCGCACAGCCCGGCCGAGCGTGCGGCGAAGATCCAGTGATAGGCGAGCGTGTCCCAGTAAGGGTCAACTGTTTGCCACGCGCGCACGACGATCAGACCGAATGCCGCGATGGCGGCGATCGCGGACAGGACTCGTTCGGCAAGCGCTCTTGCGGTCATCGCGAGTCACTGGAGCAGCAAGAAGGAATGACAGCGCGGGATAGTATCAGCCGCCAAGACCGCGGCGGTTGGCGGCAGCACCTAAACAGTTCGCGCGCCGGTTCGGCACTCTCCTAGCGCCCGAGATCTACGCGATTGGTGCACTCGACCTGCTCATCCGTCCAAAGCGACTTCGTCTTGTAATGACGGGAAGGATGGAACAGTGCGGAGTAGAGGAATGCGCGCGGATGATGATTAAGGATGCACAGCGTGCCTCCCTCGGGGACGGCTGCGACGACCTTGTTTCCTTCAGAAGCCAAATCCTCGAGCGTTGGAAAGTCGTCTTGCAGGTAGGCTGCGCCCGTCATGAGGATCACGCTTGCTGCTGCAAAGCCGACAAGCGCATGCGCGACGTTGCGTTGCACCGCCTGTTCGGGAGAGGCGAACAATGGCGAATTCACTAATGCAAGCATCGCCGACACCATAGTCAACATCCAGAACATGTAGTAACGAAGCTCGTGGGAAAGAGGCAGAGCTGCGCACACCAACGACAGTGATACCGCAAAGGACAGTACGAAAAACGCCTGGCGCTTTCGAAGCGTACGGGCGCGCCAGCCGATGATCGCCAAGACACCTAACACGTAAGAAACAAAGTAGCCGCCCATGCGGAATGACGGACTGCTTTGCGGGACGTCGCCCTGTCCCAATGTCCAAGGCAGCGGCCGCCCTCGAAAGGCGTCAAATTCCATGACTGAAGCGAGCCAGCGCGCGGGGCTTGGCCACGACTGGAGCGTGTCGGATATTGACGTCGTCTGCATCATCGCTTCGGGGCCGGGAAAGCGAAAGCGGCCGATGCCGAAGGCAATGGGATAGAAAGGATTGCCGAACGTATATAGGTTCAACAAGAAATGCGGGAGCAGCGTGGCCCCCCCGATAAGACTTAGCGCCAGCAATGTGCTGCTTCGTCGGTTCAGGTGAACGCTTGAAGGCGTCTCGCTCACGACAAGTACGATAATCGTCCAAACAAATAGAGAAACCACGACAAGTTGAGGTTTGCCGTTCGCCGCGAGCGCGAGGCCTGCGATCGCTAGCGCGAGGTCAGACCGCTGATCCGCTGCCGGGTTGACGAGAATGTGCAGCAGAACCATTAAGGCAAGTGCGACTCCAGCATTCAGCGGCAAATCGACATAGCTGGACGTTAACTGAATCTGGACCTCGGGAATGGCAAGCAAGGCGAGCCAGGACCAAGCGAGAGGAACCCGAAAGCGGCGGTTTAGATAGAGACAGAGAACTACCACCATCGCAATGCTCAAGAGATCGCCGAGCGTCGGGGTGCCTGTCACGCGCCACAAGAGTCCTTGAATTGCATGCCATAATTTGGGGAATCCTTCGTAGCGGTATTCGAAGCTGGGCGGCATCAAGAAGCAATTGACATCGCAAAGTCCCGCGATGCGTGCCGCGAATGGCCAGTGGTACGCCAGCGTGTCCCAATAGGGGTCGGCAGTCCGCACCGCACGGTTCGCGATCAGCACGAACGTCGTCAGTGCGAACACGACTGCAACTGGCGACCTGCGTAGGAGATAAGCTAGCTGCATGGTGCCGTTCTCGGGGTAATCCGCGTGCGAGTATAGCGGTACCATTACCGGTGCACTCGCTATTCCGATCCGTCACGGCGGTGCTCATCCCATGCAAGGACGAAGCGATCACGATTGAGCGCGTCGTCGCGGACTTCCGCCTCGAGTTGCCCGACGCGGACATTTGGGTTTGCGATAACGGGTCGACCGACGAAACGGCTGCGATCGCCGGCAAGGCTGGCGCAAGAGTCGTTTCCGAAGAACGAGCCGGAAAGGGAAACGCGGTGCGACGGCTGTTCGCGCTTGCGGAGGCGGACGTATACGTACTTGTCGACGGCGACAGTACTTACGATGCTCGACGCATTCGATCCATGATCGACTGTCTGGTGTCAGATGGTCTGGACATGGTGGTGGGCCGCCGAGCGACGGAAGAAGCGGACCAGCAAGGAGCCTATCGACGCGGGCATCAATTGGGCAACTGGGGATTTGCGAAAGCCGTATCGCGATTGTTCGGCTATCCGTTGCAGGACGTGTTCTCCGGTTACCGCGTGTTCTCGCGGCAATTCGTGCGGTCGTTTCCGGCGCTATCAACGGGATTCGAGATTGAGACTGAGCTGACCGTTCACGCGCTCGATCTAGGGCTCCCTGTCCGGGAAATCGACGCGCCCTACCGCGCAAGACCAGAGGGTTCCCGAAGCAAACTGAGTACCTATCGGGACGGCGCGCGAATCTTTTTCATGCTGGTTTACCTCTACGAACAGCTCCGTCCGGCCTGGTTCTTCGGTCTGATCGGCGCCGCGTTGGCTGCCGCGTCGCTGATACTTGGTGTGCCCGTCGTCATCGAGTTTGCACACACGGGATTGGTGCCGCGCCTGCCCACTGCGGTTCTCGCGTCGGCTCTGATGTTGCTGGCTGCTCTGACCGCAGGCTGCGGGATCATCCTCGATGGCGTCGGTCGCGGACGGAAGGAAGCCAAGCGACTCGCCTACCTTGCGGCGGGCAGAGGGTCAAGGTGAGTCGAGGCGTTGCCCGCGTCGTCTACGAATTTGGCCGATTCGTTCTGGTTGGAGCGGTTGGCTTCATCGTAGACGGCGGCGCGCTGATGTTGCTCATTCACGGGGTCGGATTTTCTCCAATTTGGTCGCGGATCCCTTCGTTCCTGGTTGCAGTCACGGTCACGTGGTGGCTGCATCGACATTTCACGTTCACGCGCATTCGCGGCGTCGCCCCGTCCTTCGCCGAGTGGCTCCGCTTCGTTACCGGAAATGCAGTCGGCAACGCTGCGAATCTGACGATCTACTGGTTTCTACTTGGCATCGTCGGTTGGAGTCCATTGATCGCACTTGCGGTTGCGTCGGTTGTGGCGACCGGCGTCAACTACACCATGTCTGCGCGCTGGGTTTTCGTCCCGTCGCGGCGCGAAGATTGAGCGACCCATGGCGCCCGACTCGGCGCGCATGCCGGCGAGCCATCATTCTTGATCCGGCGCAACATGCGTGAACGGCGACGGTCCTAGGCTTAAGCGAAATATCGCGCGCACCCGCGCCGCGTCAGCGTGGTGTAAGTCTTGTATCTTACATAAGAGTGACCATCGGCGTCGCAGCCATGCCGCGCCGGCCTACGCACTGTGAGGAGGAAGAATGCCCACGTACAAGGAATTCCACCGCCGCTCGCTCGAGGATCGCGACGCGTTCTGGCGCGCCGAGGCCGAGCTCGTCGACTGGCAGGCGCCGTTCTCCGCGGTGCTCGATT